>Ga0114933_10000127_pt1 | contig 92446 bp, 73 predicted proteins | sample 4SBtaG_FD_89691 | JGI IMG/M metagenome (GOLD analysis project Ga0114933, IMG submission 89691) | Deep subsurface microbial communities from Kolumbo volcano to uncover new lineages of life (NeLLi) - 4SBTROV12_W25 metaG | ecosystem: Environmental > Aquatic > Marine > Volcanic | place: Kolumbo...
AAAATTATGCAGATAGTTAATTCAGAAAATATTGCTGGAAAGGAAATAGTATCTAGTTTAGGCTTGGTTCGTGGAAGTGCTACTAGATCAAGATCTATCTTTAGTGATTTTGTAGCTGCCTTAAAGAATATTATTGGAGGAGAGGTGCATGAATATACTAAGTTGTTAGCAGATACAAGAGAGCAGGCATTTAGCAGAATGGTAAAAGATGCTGAAGAACTAGAAGCAGATGCTATTGTAAATGTTCGTATCACTACATCTACAATTAGTCAAGGTACTTCCGAAATATTGGCTTATGGCACTGCTGTTAAATTAAAGTAGTAATGGGCAAGTGGATCTTTTTTATATATGGTCTTTTTGGATTTGCAGTGGTTGTGTTACTTATCTATTTGTTGGTTAAAAGATTAGATAACGAAAAGAAAGAAGACTTTGAAAAAAGAGATAATTAACGAAGTCCTTTTTGGAATTCAATTTTAAGTATCTCTGAAGCTGCATCAGTAGGTGTTTTATCTAGTTTAGATAATATTTCAAAAATAGCCGTACTTAATTCAATGGAATTGGAATTTTCTTTCATATTGCTTTTAGCCGTATTTATGATCTTAACGGTTTCTTCTTTACTTTTTTTAAGTTCATTCCATCCCTGATAGGAGATGTATACTTGCTGTGACATATTGTGGGCATATTCTTCTCTAATCACTCTTAATAACTCAGCATGTAATAATTTAGCACTCATTCCAGGTTTATGAATTCTGAATATCAAGTTATTTGGATCAATTCTCTCCAAATATAAAATAGCTCTTTCGTAGGCCTGCATTCTTACTGGGAAATAGTCTTTTTTTGCCAAGATCTTTAATTCCTCTGCTCTCATGTTCTTTTCTCTTTCAAAAAAAGCTTTAAGCATGTAATAAGTAATGGCAAAAACAATTAGGGGAGGAATACTAATTTTTAATATTTCTATAAGTTGATCCATATTCTATACACAATATAAGTGAAAGATACATTAATTAAAGCATCATTAAACGATATCTAGTCTTGCTTGTTACAAAAAAAAACAAAGTGTTAATTATTTTTTAAATGAATAAATTCTAAAAAGGTACATTTAGTTAAATTTGCATCATGAAAACAGAAGTGATAAATCAGGTGTCTGATAGGCTGAATAGATTGTCAGAATCCGCTACTATAGCTATGGCTAGAAAAAGTAGAGAATTAAAAAACCAAGGAGTAGATGTAATTAGTTTGAGCTTAGGAGAGCCAGATTTTTTTACACCTGATTTTATTAAAAAAGCAGCAGAAGAAGCTATAGAAAAAAACTATACAAAATACATGGCTGTAAATGGCTATGATGACCTTAGAGAGGCTATAAGTCATAAATTCAAAAGAGACAATAATCTAGATTATAATGTAGATCAAATAGTTGTTTCTACTGGTGCAAAGCAATCAATAGCCAATGTTGTAATGAGTGTTGTTAATCCTGGAGATGAGGTTATTATTCCAGCTCCTTTTTGGGTTACTTATGAAGAGATTGTTAAAATGGCTGAAGGCGTTCCTGTTGTTATTGAAGCTTCTATTGAGAATGACTTTAAGATTAACGCTAAGGAGCTTAGTGCTGCTATTAATAGCAACACAAGATTAATGATCTATAGTTCTCCATGTAACCCTACTGGTTCAGTTTATAGTGAAGATGAATTGAGAGAGCTAGCTGAAGTAATTTCATTACATCCAAATTTAATTGTAATAAGTGATGAGATCTATGAACATATTAATTTTGTTGGTCACCATACCTCTTTAGCTCAATTTCCATCCGTTTATGAACAAGTGGTTACTATTAATGGAGTATCAAAAGCTTTTGCCATGACTGGTTGGCGTTTGGGTTATATTGGGGCACCAAAATGGATTGCAGAAGCATGTACAAAAATACAAGGGCAATTTACTTCAGGTGCATCTAGTATCTCTCAAAGAGCAGCAATGGCTGCAGTTCAAGCTGATCCGTCTGTTACATATGAAATGAGAGAGGCATTTAGAAAAAGAAGAGAATTAGTACTAGAAAAATTAAAGGAGATCCCTGGTGTTATTGCCAATATCCCTGAAGGCGCATTTTATGTATTTCCTGATATAAGCGCTTTTTTTGGACTTTCATTTGGAGGGTATAAAATTAATGATGCTAATGATTTAAGTTTGTATTTATTATCAGAAGCTAATGTAGCATTAGTTACTGGGGCGGCTTTTGGAGCACCAAAATGTATCCGATTATCTTATGCTGCCAGTGAAGAAGAGTTAATAGAAGCTATAAGAAGGATTAAAGAAGCTCTTTTGAAATTATCATAATTTCATTTTATCGGTTAAGTGAGAATCAATTAGATCATCTATTATAGATTTAATTCTTTCATGTTTAACCTTCGTAGCAATTTTGCTTAATGAACGTAATCCTATTTTATTTTTATTAGGATAATGTTCATCTAATACACTAGTTAAAACGATATAGAAATCCCATTGATCTATTTCAAGAACATCTGCTTTTTTTACTACCTTTTCTTTATGAAAGTTAAAGATATATAGGTCAGCTTCTCTGTTTTTAAATGTAAGAGAGCCTTCTTTTTTTGCATCAATTCCTTTTTTCTTAGAAATGTCAAACAATATACGCTTCGATTTTTTTTGTTTCCAGCTTTGAATGTATCCAGATGTTCTTATAGATATTTTTTTTCTTTGATAACGTAAGTCAATATCTCCCCAGTTAATTCTCGGCATTTTGGTTAATTCTAATGCATGTGCCACAATAAATAATCCAAAATCCTCTCTGTTTTTATTGATCATAATGTCAGAATAGGTCCATTGCCAGAACTTGTTAACTGAAGCATTTGAAAGCCCTTTTATATTTTCATGTCCCCAAAACATTTATTCTATTCTGATTGCTTTTATAGGTGAGATCTTTGTTATTAGATAGGATGGTAATACTAATGCTAGCACGCATATTATAAATGAACATAGATTGATCATTATAAATGGAATAATAGGAAGATGCATAGGTACAATATCAATAAAGTAGTTTTCTTTAGGAAGTGTAAGTATTCCATATTGGTTTTGAATAATAATAATAGAGATTCCAAGAAGGTTCCCTAGAATAATGCCAAATAAAACAAGGTAGCTTCCATTATAGATGAATATTTTTCTAATACTCCAATTGGTTGAACCAATAGATTTTAAAACCCCTATAAGGCGAGTTTTTTCTAATATAATAACTAATAAAGCTGCAGTCATGTTAATAATAGCAACTAAGATCATTAATGAAAGAATAATGTAAACATTTACATCCAACATATTTAGCCAATTAAATACCTCTTGATTTTTTTCAATAATTGTAGTGGTGCTATATTTAGGTCCAGCTATCTTGCTTATGTCATTTACTGAATTAAATAGGTCTTTATACTCTTTTAAAACAACCTCTAATCCTCCAATGTAATATTTATAGCTACCTCCAGTTGAATGGCGAATGGTTTCAATTTCAATACAAGCGTTTTTATAAATGGTGATTGAGTCATTGAGATAGGTGACATTATTAAATTGAAGACAAGTATTGATAGAATCATTCACGTTTAATGTTCTTATAGAGATCCAAGCAGTATCTGGAAGAATGGATTCTGAAGCTTTATTTGAAGGGTAATTAGCTGTCTCTTCATAGCAGATTACTTGTATAGATGTATCTTTTAGAATTTGTAAAGGGAGCTTATTTTCAAGAGTTTTATTTGCTGAATTGTTCCATGAATAGATGTATTTTCCATTTCCCCCACTTGATTTTGCTTCTATGTAGTAAGAGTTCTCATTAGAATTTTCTTTCAATGCTAAAAAAACTTGCAACCCCCAGCCATTTATTTTTCTAATTAAATTGAGGTCTATAAATGCGAACTTTTTATCAAAATCTTCTAATCCTGTATCATAAATTCCTGCTATAATTAAATTGTATTGTTTGGGTTTACCATTATTGTTCATGAAAAAGACAGTTGCTTTTTCATTGAGTGTGAGCTGTAGTCTTTTTGCTAAAAAATTAGAGACAACAATGCTGTCATTAGATTTTGATGAGTTGTAAACAGGAAATTTTCCTGCAATCATATGATTATTGAAAAAGGAGGGGTTGAAATCAAAGCTAATTCCTTTAAAAACTAATCCTTCAATATCTCTAATTACTTTACCATCTGAATTGATGTTATTATTGTTTTTTGTTTGGATAATTGCAGGTTTGTATGCATAACTCTGAACATTTTTTACTTTGTCATATGCTGCTAGTTCATCATTTATTAAATGATTAAAAACCATTGGACTACTCTCATAAGATTCATTATTAAATTGAGGTTCAATTTGTATGTGAGAGCCAAACCCAACCACTTTATCTCTAATCTCTTTTTGAAATCCAGAAGCGACAGAAATTGATAGAATCATTACGCTAATACCTAGAGTGATCCCTATAATTGCTAAAAAAACGATAGGTTGAGAGAGTTTGTTATCCTTCCCGCCATTTTTTAGCATTCTTTTTGCAATGAAGATCTCAGTATTCAATGAATTCAATTAAATTAACAGGTTATTTGATTATGGTGTTAATATACAAACGAAAATACATAAACTTAAAGATGTATAGAATTTTGCAATCTATTAGTTTATTAATTGCAGTAACATTATTGCTAGATCTTTCTATTCTAGCACAACCGGAGATTAAAGTAGGTGCTAGACAAACAGCAGCATATTTGCCATTATTGAAAAATAAAAAAGTAGCAATAGTTGGTAATCAAACTTCTATGATTGGCAATATACACTTAGTTGACTCTCTTCTTAAATTAGGAATTAAAGTACAGAATGTATTTGCTCCTGAGCATGGCTTTAGGGGAACGGCAGATGCAGGTGAATTAGTAAAAGATGGCTTTGATGTAAAAACAGGTTTGCCTATTCTTTCATTGCATGGGCGTAAAAAAAGAAAGCCTACAGCCGAGATCTTAAAGGATATAGATGTTGTAATATTCGATATACAGGATGTCGGAGCTAGATTTTATACATACATAAGCACCATGCATTATGTGATGGAGGCATGTGCAGAACAAGATAAATTGATGATCATCTTAGATAGGCCTAATCCTAATGGGCATTATGTAGATGGACCAGTTTTGAAAAAGGGGAATGAATCTTTTATTGGTTTACATCCTGTTCCAATTGTCCATGGAATGACTATTGGAGAATATGCTCAAATGATCAATGGAGAAAGATGGCTCAAAAATGGTATTCAATGTTCTCTTGAAATTATAAAATGTGAAAACTATTCGCATCTGGACTATTATCAGCTTCCTGTAAGGCCATCTCCTAACTTGCCAAACATGTCTAGTATTTATTTATACCCTTCTTTGTGTTTGTTTGAAGGGACAAATGTAAGTGTAGGTAGAGGTACAGATTACCCCTTTCAAATGTTTGGAAGCCCAGACATTGATAAAACTGAATTTTCTTTTGTACCTGTTTCTGTTCCAGGGGCTAAAAACCCTAAAAATAAAGGAGCTACATGTTATGGCTACATGCTACATGAATTTGGAAAAGACTATTTTAGAGAGAATGGTAAAATTTATCTTGATTGGATAGTTAAAGTATATGGTCTAACAAAAGATAAAACTCAATTTTTTAGAAAGGATGGTTTTTTTCGGCTTTTAACAGGTGATGTAAACGTTAGAAAAATGATTGAAGAAGGAAAAACTTCTGAAGAAATATGGGCGTCATTTCAACTTGAAGTTCAACAGTTTAAATCTATAAGGTCAAAATATTTACTTTACGAAGATTTTGAATAATAATTATGAAATTTAATTACGGATTGTTGTTAGATAATATCTTCTTTAAGAGTGTTTTATTTTTATTTATTATTTCGCCTATTTATTATTCAGCTCAGAAAAGATCTTTGGTTATAAAAAAAGCAATAGATGTAATTCAGTTAGATGGAGAGTTGAATGAGCATTCTTGGAATAAGGCAGATGTTGCTGATAACTTTTACCGTCAATTTCCTATTGATTCTGGCTATTCATCAACAAAGACTTCAGTGAAAATGACTTTTGATGATCATTATTTATATGTAGGTGCAATTTGTTATGATGACAATCCAGAAAAAGAATTTGTAGTTACTTCTTTGCAAAGAGATTATTCTTACCCTATAAGCGATGCTTTTGCAGTTTTTATTGACCCTTTTAATGATAAGACTAATGGTTTTAGCTTTTCAGTAAACCCATATGGTGTTCAGAGAGAAGGCCTAATTGAATCATCTGGAAGTTTTGGTGTTTCTACCGCATGGGATAATAAATGGTTTGTAGAAGTAAAACATTTTCAAGGTTATTGGTCTGTTGAAATGAAGATTCCTTTCAAAACAATAAGATACAAATCCGAATTGACACAATGGGGTATTAATTTTTCTAGAAATAATTTAAAGATCAATGAAAATTCCGCATGGAACAAGGTGCCCATAAATTTTAATATAGCAGTTTTAAATTATGCTGGTGAATTAATTTGGGATGAAACACCACCTAAAGCTGGATTGAATATGTCTATGATCCCTTATACAACTGGGGGTATTCATGTAGATTACGAAAATCAGGATTCTAGAATTGAAGGCGGTTTGGGAATGGATGCTAAAATAGCTCTTTCTTCTTCATTAAACCTTGACTTGACTGTTAATCCAGATTTTTCTAATGTTGATGTTGATCAGCAAGTCACTAATTTATCAAGGTTTAGTTTGTTTTTTCCTGAGAGAAGACAATTCTTCATTGAGAATAGCGATCTTTTTGGTCGTTTTGGATTCAGGAGAATAAGACCTTTTTTTTCAAGAAGAATAGGGTTATATAATGGAGAGAAGATACCTATAATTGCTGGAGCAAGGTTAAGTGGTAAAGTCAATGAAAAATGGAGAATTGGTCTTATGAATATGCAGACTGAAGGTAAGTCAGAACTTGATCTTGAGGCTCAAAATTATACTGTAGGTGCTTTTCAAAGGCAAATTGGAGCAAGCTCAAACATTGCAGGTATTTTTGTTAATAGGCAAGGCTTTGATAATCAACAGCTAGATCTTTCATCTTTTAATAGAATAGTAGGATTGGATTATAATTTAGCATCAGAAGATAGTAAGTACAGAGGAAAATTATTTTATCATCATTCATTTAGTCCAGATAGAAATGATTATTCTCATGCTTCTTGGTTCATGTATAATACGAGAAATATTCGCATGCATTGGAACCATGAATATGTAGGTAAGGATTACAGAGCTGAAACTGGATTTGTGCCAAGAATACAAAATTATAATCCTGAAACTCAGGAATATCAATATAGTTCTTATTGGCGATTTGAACCATCTGTTGAATTCAGTATTTATCCCAAATCAAAATCAATAAATAGACATAGTTTGCTTTTAGTATATGATGAGTATTTCAATAATGATTTTTCAACTAATGAACGAACAATGGCGTCAGGTTATTTAATTAGGTTTATTGATAAGGCTACATTTAATTTAGAGTTTAGGAATAAAAAAATTCTTCTTCTTTTTGACACCGATGTTACTTTTTCAGGCAATACGCCATTGGATTCTGGATATTACTCTTTCAATATAGCATCACTGAATTTCAGTTCAAGTCCATTTTCATTATTTAATTATGAATTAAACACAGATTATGGTGAATACTATACTGGAAATAAACTAACAATTGGAGGAAATATAAGCTATAGATTACAACCCTATGGAAGTCTGTCAATTGATTTTGAACAAAATAATATATGGATGCCTGGTAATGAAAATGTGTCATTAACATTGATCAGTCCAAGGTTAGACCTTACCTTCACAAAGAAAATTTTCTTTACCACCTTTATCCAATACAATACTCAAATAGAAAATATCAATATCAATGCAAGATTTCAATATCGATTTAAACCAATGAGTGATCTATTTATAGTTTATACAGATAATTATAATTCCAATATTTTTGGAATAAAAAACAGAGCAATCGTTCTGAAGTTTGTCTATTGGCTTTCGATTTAATTGTTTGTATTAATATTCTTAGAGGTTGTTATTGTGCGTTATACCTTTAAATTAAAATTTAATCGAAAAAATCATTGTGTTTATCGAAAAAATATCTATATTAGAGTAAAGCATGTTGTGAAATTCATGTTTTGATTATGTGAAAGCCACATGACAATTTAACCTTTAAAACACATACACAAATTTATCTTCAAAAGTTTATTATTTATTAATTAATTATTTTTTAACCCTTAAAATTAAACTAATGAAGACTACCTCAAATTTCAGTCTTCCTTCAATAAATATTGAAGGAACTAAAAAGAATGCTGTCTACAAACCAAAGACACTTCTATTTTTTCTAATTTTTCTAAGTTTTACCATCACTAACAATGCTCAGGAAGCTAATTCTATACAGGAATTAGATAAATATAAGGCTACCTGGATGCAGGATCATAATTTAAATGACCTGAATTCGGAGCAATATGAGCTAATGAAAAGTGAATGGGAATTAAGCAAAAAACAGGTTCGTTCTTACCAACTAGAAGAAAATGAACCAGCCGATCCAGCTCGTCTAAAACAATACGAGAATTGGAAAGGTAAAAATGTCCCATCTGGTTATCCTACTTATGAATTGACTGGTGATAAATCAGCTGATGATGCAAATTATGATGCAAAGAAGCAGCAATGGATAGATAAATATCCAAAGTTATATCAGCAGATGATCAATAGTAATAAGGAGATGACTGAAGCCGAAAGAAGGGAACGCGAACAAGTGCTTAATCAAAAATAAAACTTAGAAATCATGAAAAATATAAACAAACAATTAATGATAATTGCTGCACTTTTATTTGGTTTCCAAGTAAACTTCGCGCAATGCCCGAATAATAATACACAATATGGATCTTCATCTGCGCCTACAACTGTGGGAGCACCAACAGTATTATCATACTGTATGTATGGAGGTGAATATCGATATGTATATAATTTAATAGCTGGATCACAATATGCCTTTGAAACATGTGGTGATTCAGATTTTGATACTCAGATCACAATATATGATGCTGTAACAGGAGCAAATGTTGCTTACAATGATGATTATTGTGGACTTCAATCAAGAGCTACATTTACTTCTAACGGTAATCCTGTTCGTGTTTTGATCGACAGGTATTACTGCGCAAATCAAAGCTCTTGTATGACACTTACAGCAACACGGTTATCTGCTCCAGTTGCAAATCCATGTAATAGTTCTATTAATTTAACCTGTGGATCTGTTGGAACTTATTCCTTATCTGGATCAGGAGCTTGGAACAATTTAGGTGGACCATGGTCAACTCCAGGAGAAGAACAAGTGTTTTCATTTACTCCTACATTGACAGGGACTCATCAAGTTCAGGTAGTTCATCAAGGTGGATACTATGTAGATCTTTATGCTAAGGCAGGATCATGTAGCTCAACTGGATGGACTTATCTTTCTGATGTCTTTTCAAGTGTAACAGGAACAATTACTCTTACAGCGGGAGTTACTTATTATTTCTTAATAGATGATGAGAATACAACTGCAAGTAATGGAGCAATACAAATTACTTGTCCAGTTCCTGTGAATCCATGTAATTCTGTAGTAAATGTAGCTGCATGTGGATCTAGTTACAATTATACATTACCTTCGGGTGTTGGTGGGTGGAATCCTCCAGGCCCATGGGGAACACCTGGAAATGAGCAGGTATATTCATATACTCCTGCAACATCTGGTGCACATGATATAACAATTACTAATAATAATTACTACGTAGATCTATTTGTTAAAACAGGATCATGTAGTTCTAGTGGATGGACATATGTAGATGATATTTATACAAGTGGTACAAATACATTAAACCTTACAGCGGGAGTTACTTATTATTTCTTAATAGATGATGAGAATACAACTGCAAGTTCAGGTACATTTACTATTGCATGTCCATGTATACCACCTCCAGGCGGTATAGATAATAGCTATACTTATAGTGGTCCATTTACTATTTCTAGTACTACACAGGGAGCATGTGATGATTGTAGTTTAAGACCTTCAAAAGATAGAGTTTATGAAATAAACATTCAATGTTCAGGTTCATATACTTTTACAACTTGTGGAGGTGCTTCATGGGATACTTATTTGTATCTAACAACTGCACCTTGTGGAGGGTCTTTGATTGCTTTAAATGATGATGCTTGTGGATTGCAATCTAGTATAACCGCAGCATTACAGCCAGGTACTTACTATATTAATTTAGAAGCTTGGTCATCTTCCTCACAGGGAGCATTTAATTTAAGTGTTTCGGGAGTTTTAGATACACCACCTATTGGTTCTATTGTAGGTCCTTCTGCAGTCTGTGAATTTGGCGCTGCTGAATATACAGTGACAGGTAATTTCGATAATTATAACTGGACTGCATCAGATGCAACTGTTGCAGCTGGAAATGGAACTAATGAAGTAACTGTTGAATTTGTTTCAACTGCTAGTACTGTTACAGTTGTTGGGACTAATATTTGTGGTACTAACTCTGCATCAATGAATGTTCAAGTTAATCCTACTCCGGATTTTACAACTACAGTTTCAGATGTACTTTGCTTTGGAGGTAATGATGGCTCAATTGATGTTTCTCCTACAGTAGGTGATGCACCATTTTCTTTCATTATTGATGGAAACTCTCAAAGTGGATCTGTATTTGATAATTTAACTGCAGGCACCTATGAAATTTCAATAGTAGATGCAAATGGCTGTACTTCAAACCCACAAAATATAACTGTAAACGAGCCAACTTTATTGGAAGTTGATTTAAGTGGATGTTCTACAGTTTATATGGGTGTAGGTATTGAGTATGCTTGTGCATCATTTAATGGTGTAGCTTCTGGTGGTACTCCTGGTTATTCATATAATTGGAGCAATGGCGAAAATACTGCTTCTATTGTTGTTTGTCCAGATACTACTACTACTTATAGTATAACTGTAACAGATGCGAATGGATGTACTGTAAGTGCAGATTGGACAGTAAATGTTGTTGATATTTCATGTACACCACATGCTCAATCATCACATTCACACTCATCTCACTCATCTCACTCTTCACACTCATCTCACTCATCTCACTCTTCACATGTGAGCTCACCGATGAGTTCTGGAATTAGTTATCCGAGCTATTCACATGGCTCAGGATGTGGATCTTCTTCTCATTCTCATGGATCTCATTCATCACATGCTTCAGGAAGTGGAAGTGGGTCAGGAAGTGGGTCAGGAAGTGGGTCAGGTTCTCATGGGCCAAGTTCAGCTTCAGGAAGTGGATCAGGAAGTGGAAGTGGATCAGGAAGCGGAAGTGGTTCATCATCATGTAAGCTTTCCCATTATTCACCTATAAGTCATCAAATCTCTGGTTACTCAAGTGGAAGTGGATCAGGAAGTGGAAGTGGATCAGGTTCAGGTAGTGGGTCTGGCGGTGCTTCATGTCACTCTCATAGTCATGGACATAGTAGTGATAAAAATGAGACAGTTCAGATGTGTTTTGAAGGAGTTACTTATTGTGTAAAGAAAAAGCACATAGCCAAAAGAATGAATTGCGGATTCACTTTAGGTCCTTGTGATGCACAACAAAGTGCAGCTTGTTCTAATACTTATCCTGCAGACACTTCAGTTTCATGTGTATGTTCAGGTAAATTAGTTTCTATTTTTGTTAGATATATTGGACCATCTTTCCAAGATGTAAATGTATCTGCTAAAAAATGTAATGTTCCTTTAGCTGGTTTCTCTGGCTTAATGACAGGAGATGTATTCGATGTTAATGCGTCTGATGGAGGATTATTATATTTAAGAAAAGAGACTTATTTTGAATTAGCTGGTACTGGTTATGGACAAATAAAGATCCCTACAAACTGTTGTGATAACCCTGTTGGTAGAGTATTTTATCCATTTGAAGTAATCGGATGGGTTGATACTGACGGAAATGAATGTCCAGGATCTGGTGCTAAGAGTGGCGGATGGTCTGATTCAGATAAAGATACTCCAATCTTAGATGAAGAATTGGCTAGCTTGACTCAGTATCCTAATCCAGCAGAAAACATATCTAATATTGAATTTTCAGTTCCTGAATCTCAAAAAGTTAATGTAACTATTTTGAATATTCAAGGACAAATTGTAGAAACGCTGTTTAATGCAGATGTTGAAGCAAATGAGAATTACAAATTAGTATATGATGTTACAGATCTTCAAAGTGGAATTTATTTTATTCACTTGAATACATCAAATGATGTAATTAAAAAGAAGTTTGTAATACTTAAATAACCTTTCTAAATACTAGCCCCTCCTGTTGGGGGGGCTTTTTTTATAATATGAAATTTAAATTAAAAATAGTCTTCTTGATTTTGTTTTTTGCTAATGAACAATTCACTCAAGAATTAATTATCAATGAACTATTGTCCTCAAATCAAAAGTCCAATTTTGATGGGTTTGGAGAATATGACGACTGGATTGAAATTTATAATCCAACAGATTCAATAATCAACATTAATGGAATGTTTATTTCTGATGACCTATCAGATCCAACAAAACATTGCTTAATGTCAAAAAATATTAAATGGCTTGAAATTAATCCAACATCTTATTTTTTGTTATGGATGGATTCAGATCCCGAACAAGGTTCAAGACATGTTTCTTTTAAATTAAAAAAGGAAAAAGGTGGTGTGTATTTATTTGGTAAGGATACTGTTCTTATTGATTCTATTACTTATCATCATCAACAAAAAGATATATCAATTGGTAGATTGAATCCAGGCAATAATAAATTAGCCCTTTTTGAAAAACCAACTCCTAAAAAAGAAAATAGTAATGGGCTTGAGTTAAGCTCAACTAAATTTATTGTTTCTGCTGATCAAATTTCAGGACTTTATAATGATAGTATTTCTGTAAGATTAGTTTCTGAGAATCAAGGTTCAATATACTATACAACAGATGGTTCTGAGCCAAATCATGAAAGTGAAATATATGCTGAACCATTAGTTTTTGATTCTAATACTATTTTACGATATAGGTTGATTAAAGATGGTTTTGTTCCAGGAGATATTTCAACTAATACATATTTAATTAATGAAGAAAGTTCTTTACCTATTATTTCTTTAATCACAGATCCTAAATATTTATGGAATAAGAAAAAAGGAATCTATTACAAGTATGAAAAAAGAGGTTGGGAAAGATCTGCTTATGTAGAGTATTTTGACAGATCTCAGATTGGAGAGTTTGATCTAGCCTTTTCAAAATCAGTAGATATTAGAATTGCTGGTAAAACAAGCAGAAGGCAACCTAAAAAGTCATTTGCCATTTTTGCTAATGACCTTGATGGAAAAAATAGAATAGATTATCAGTTATTTAAAGATAAAGAAATCTCAAGTTTTGGTGGATTTTGGGTAAGAGCTGATGCAACATCTGGAAGAAATGTATCAGATCTTTGGGTAGGAGAAAGATTTAAAAACGAACTGATTTATGAAGTTAATTCACAGATGAATGGCAATATTGATATGCAAGCCTATGAACCAGTTTTGCTTTTTTTGAATGGTGAATATTGGGGATTGTATAATATGATGGAAAGAAAGGGGAAGGATTTTATAAAGAACAATCATAATGAAAACGATGTTGATATCCTGACAGGAGAAAACACAAAATTAGTGAGTGGGAAAATGAATGATTATGATGAGCTTATTTTTTATGTAACAACAAATGATTTAAGTATTGATAGTGTATACGAAAATGTATGCAATATGATGGATGTTAATAGTTATATTGATTACTGGATCAATGAAACATATTGCGGTGCTAAAGATATTAATGTAAATATTAGATATTGGAAATCTAAAGATAGTGATGGGAAATGGAGATGGATTAGCTATGATCAGGATTCATGGTATAGATCTGATGAGCAATCATTAAATTATTATTTAGATGATGGAAAAGTATTCCTTTTAAGTAGATTGGTTAAGAATAATGACTTTAGAGAGCAATGGATTAATCGTTTATGTGATTATTTAAATACTGGATTTAAAGAGTCTAATGTAATTAGCTTGGTTGATCAAATAACTGACAGAATCTCATTAGAAGTGCCAAGAGAGAAATCTAGGTGGCAAGATACTATGCTTTATATTCCTACAAACCAAAGGATAAATTGGATTAAGAATTATGCAAAAGAAAGACCTGATTTTCTTAGAAATCATTTTATAGATTATTTTTCAATAAATGGAGAAGCTAAGGAAATAGAAGTGATTTTGAATAAAGGCAATGGATCCATTAAAATCAATTCAATTCATGTTGGAGATGATAAATGGAAAGGAGTTTATATAGAGAATATACCAATAGAGATAGAGGCCATTCCAGAAGATGGGTATGAATTTGTGAAATGGAAAAATAGAAAGATGTCAAAAAAATCAAAATTGATAATTAATCCTAAAGAGATTAAAAAATTAATTCCAGTTTTTGAGAAATCTTCATTTTTCTTATCACAAGAAAAAGAATAATCAAATAATATTTCTTTATTTAAATTATTGATTTGTCTAAGTCAATTCTAAATATGTTAGCATTTAATTTTATCGAATTTTTAACAGGAAGTAAACAGATTGATTAGTTTATCGAAGTTTAGTTTCGTATTAAAAAATATTGCATTTATCGAATTTATTAGTATATTAGACTAAAGCATGCTTAAAATTGCATCTTTATAGAACGTGTGAAAGTCACATGTCATTTAACCTTTAAAAATTATAAATTAAACATTAAATTTTATTATTAATTAACCCCTTAAATTCAAATTTATGACTACCTCAAACCCCAAGAATCTTTCTTGTTACAAAGAAAGGTTTAAAAAAGAGTATGCGGTCAAATTCAAAGCATTACTCTTTATGACATCAATTCTATGTTTTACCATTACAATCAATGCTCAGGAAGCTAATTCTATACAGGAATTAGACAAGTATAAGGCTACCTGGATGCAGGATCATAATTTAAATGAGCTGAATCCAGAGCAATATGAGCTAATGAAAAGTGAATGGGAATTAAGCAAAAAACAGGTTCGAACTTACAAATTAGAAGATAATGAACCTGCCGATCCAGCTCGTCTAAAACAATACGAGAATTGGAAAGGTAAAAATGTTCCATCTGGTTTTCCTACTTATGAGATGACTGATGATAAATCAGCTGATGATGCAAATTATGATGCAAAGAAGCAGCAATGGATAGATAAATATCCAAAGTTATATCAGCAGATGATCAATAGTAATAATAAGGAGATGACTGAAGCCGAAAGAAGAGAACGTGAACAAGTGCTTAATCAAAAATAAAACTTAGAAATCATGAAAAATATAAATAAACAATTAATGATAATTGCTGCAATTTTATTTGGTTTCCAAGTAAATTTCGCGCAATGCCCGAATAATAACACACAATATGGATCTTCATCTGCGCCTACAACTGTGGGAGTACAAACAGTATTATCATACTGTATGTATGGAGGTGAATATCGATATGTATATAATATGCAAGCTGGTTCACAATATGCCTTTGAAACATGTGGTGATTCAGATTTTGATACTCAGATCACAATATATGATGCTGTAACAGGAGCATATGTTGCTTACAATGATGATTATTGTGGACTGCAATCAAGAGTAACATTTACTTCTAATGGTAATCCTGTTCGTGTTTTGATCGACAGATATTATTGTGGAAGTCAAAGTTCTTGTATGACACTTAGAGCAACTAGATTAAGTGGAGGTGCTCCGGCTGTTAACCCATGTAATAGTGTGTCAACACTTACTTGTGGATCTGTAGGAACTTTTTCTTTATCTGGTGCTGGAGCATGGAATGGCTTAGGCGGACCATGGTCAACTCCAGGAGAAGAACAAGTATTTTCTTTTACTCCTACATTAACAGGCACACATCTAATTCAAATTGTACATCAAGGAGGATATTATGTAGATTTTTATTATAAAACAGGAGGCTGTAGCTCTTCAGGTTGGACATATGTAGATGATGTATTTTCTACCTCTACTGCTTACGGAACATTAACTGCTGGTGTAACTTATTACTTCTTAATAGATGATGAGAATACAACTGCAAGTAATGGAGCAATACAGGTAACATGTCCTACTCCAGTAGCAGATCCATGTAATTCAGTTACTGATATTACTTCATGTGGATCAAGCTATAATTATTCTTTAGCATCAGGTGCTGGTGCATGGAATCCACCTGGACCTTGGGGGACACCTGGAAATGAAGATGTATTTTCATATACACCTACTACTTCTGGTTCTCATGATATTACAGTTACTCATTCTGGCGGTTACTATGTAGATCTTTTTGTGAAAACAGGATCTTGTAGTAGTTCAGGTTGGACATATGTAGATGATATATTTACAAGTGGTACATCTTCTTTAAGTTTGACTGCTGGTGTAACTTATTACTTCTTAATAGATGATGAGAACTTAACAGCAAGTTCAGGAACAATTACAGTAGGCTGTCCGTGTATTCCACCTCCAGGTGGTGTGGATGCAACAGTTGTTGTAAACGGAAATACGTCATATTCTTCAACAACAGTTGGAGCTTGTGATGATTGCTCTCTTAGGTCGTCAAAAGATAGAGTTCTTGAAGTTGAAATCACATGCGCAGGTACTTATACCTTCTCTACATGTGGTGGTGCATCTTGGGATACTTACTTATATTTAACTACTGCTCCTTGCGGAGGATCTATTATTACATTAAATGATGATAATTGTGGATTGCAAAGTTCAATGACTGCTAACCTAAATCCAGGAACTTATTATGTTGCTGTTGAAGGATGGTCAAGCTTTAGCCAAGGTTCATTTACTTTAAGTATCAATAAATCATGTGATCTTTCAGTAAGTCTTGATCCAGATGTTAAAAATTGTGGATACAACATATCTTGTAATGAAGGAAATGATGGAAGTATAGCAGCTATTGACAATGGATGTGGTAGTACATATGCTTGGAGTAATGGTGCTTCATCGGCAGTTGCTACAGATTTATTTGCTGGTACTTATTCAGTTGTTGTTACTGATGCATATGGATGTAGTGCTTCTGCATCTGCTACTTTAACTGAGCCAGATGCTCTTGTAGTTGATGCTGGAGAAGATGAGATAGTATTTTATGGATACGCGCCAATGAGTTGTGCTGCATTAAATGGCTCAGTTACTGGTGGATGTCAAGGATATAGCTATCACTGGTCTAATGGAGATAATACTGCTAGTTCTACTGTATGTCCTTCTGTATCTACTGATTATACTTTATCTGTTACAGATGCAAATGGATGTATTGCAGAAGATGTAGTTACAGTTTGTGCTGTAGATGTTATTTGCTATGCTGGTAATAGTGGAAATCAAAAAGTTGAAATGTGTCAAATTCCACCAGGTAACCCAGCAAATGCTCATACAATTTGTGTGTCACCAAATGCTGTTCCAGCACACCTTGCAATAGGTTGTACGCTTGGTGCATGTGGTGAGATTGATGCAACTTGTAATAGCAGTGCTTTAAATAAACCAGATAATAATAGCGAGAAGACAGGTATAAATGTATTCATTAGTGAAAATGAAGTGAATTTATATCCAAACCCTGCTATTAATGAGGTGAATTTAGAATTCTCAGTTCAAATTGATGAAACATTTGTTATTGAATTCTATGATATTCTTGGTAAGAAACTTGAGCAATTACCAGTTGAGAATTTCATAGGAGGAAGTAGAGTTATACACAATATTTCTTCATTTGAAAGAGGTAATTATTTCTATAGAATCACTATTGGTGAAACTCAAATAACTAAAAGTGTTAATATAGAGAGATAGTATAAAAATAATTTAGCTTTAATCCCCTCAAAAATAAATATGTTGACTACTTATACATAGAGTTTTAAAAAGGACAACTATAAAACTCAAACCCAATTAAAGCTAAATCAGATGTACATTAGTGTTCATCATCAAAGAGCCATGAAAATGGCTCTTTTTTTTTGTTTTATATTTATAATTAGATGCTATATCCCTGTAATAATTAATTTTATATAAATATTAATAATAGATAAAGATGAATGTTGGTGTGATAGGTTCAGGGTCAATGGGATCAGGAATAGCTCAAATAGCTGCTTCCAAAGGGCATGCTGTGAAATTGTATGATGAAAATAAATCATCCACTGAGAATGCTATTAATAAGATTAATAAGGTCTTAGATAGGTTAATTGAAAAAGGTAAAATATCTAAAAGTGATAAAAAGGACACTTTAAATAACATAAAGATAGTACCATCAATCAATGATTTTAATGATGTAGATATAGTTATAGAAGCAATTATTGAAGACCTAGAAGTAAAAAAGTCTGTTTTTAAAAAGCTAGATAATATATGTAAAGATGATTGTGTTTTAGCATCAAACACATCCTCATTTTCATTGTCATCTATTGCTTCTTCTTGTAAAAATTCAAATAGAGTGATTGGTATTCATTTTTTTAATCCAGCACCAATTATGCCTTTAGTGGAGATTATACCTGCTTTGCAAACTTCTAATTACGTAATTGATAGCTCAAGAGAATTGATTAATTCTTGGGGGAAAGTGACAGTTGTTGCAAAAGATACACCTGGATTTATTGTAAATCGAATTGCTAGACCATTTTACGGTGAAGCGCTTAGAATCTATGAAGAAGGGATAGCGAATTTTTCAACAATAGATTGGGTAATGACTGAAAAAGGTGGGTTTAGGATGGGGCCATTTACATTAATGGATTTTATAGGGAATGATATTAACTATGCTGTAACTGAATCTGTATTTAAAGCATTTTATTGTGATTCAAGGTATAAACCATCATTTACTCAAAAAAGATATTCAGATGCAGGTTGGTTAGGTAGAAAAACAGGAAAAGGGTATTTTGATTATTCAAATGAAGCTATTGAAGAAGACATTGATAAGGATGAGAGAAAATCAGATCAAATATTTAGAAGAATTTTACTCATGCTTATTAATGAAGCAGCAGACGCCTTGTTTTTAAATATTGCATCCAGAGATGATATTGACCTTGCAATGACTAAGGGTGTTAATTATCCAAAGGGATTATTGAAGTGGGCAGATGAAATCGGTATTGATAGTTGCGTTGCTGGTATGGATCAACTTTATGAAGAATACAAAGAAGATAGATACAGGTGTAGTCCTATATTAAGAAGAATGGCAAAAAGTAATAAAAAATTTTATTAATATTCCTTTGAGACTATTTGATAGCTGGTGGATGGAAATAATATTCTTGCCTGTATAATTTTTGAATCTTTGTCGTTTTTGTTTTGTTCTTGATTCTTAATTATAGAAGAATTGATGGAATCATTAATATAATCAGAATACGAAATAGATGAACTTGTGATACCTATTCCAAATGCAAAGATGACAGATAATATCAGTAAAAAAGTTTTCATTTTTTTAATTTATCGCGTGCAAAAGTATAAAACAAGTTGAGAATACTACGGATATTCAATTAAATAGTTGCAAGAATTGTTTTACCTCCAATTATTTTATCATTGATATTTACTTTTATTGATGCTGATTTTGGAATTAAAACATCTATTCGGGATCCGAATTTAATAAAGCCCGCTTCATCGCTTTGAGAAACCTTATTGTTGACTGACGAATAATTACAGATTCTTCGTGCTACTGCTCCTGCAATTTGACGAAACAACACCTTTTCTCCTTTATTGCCGGTAATAACAATGGTGGACCTTTCATTTTCAGTACTTGATTTAGGGTGCCATGCTACATAATATTTCCCAGGATGATATTTAACATATTCTATTGTCCCATTTATTGGATACCATTGTTTATGTACGTTTAGTGGAGACATAAAAATACTAAGCTGGATGCATTCAGTATTTAAATATTCAGCTTCGTATATATTTTCTATGACAACTAACTTCCCATCACTAGGAGCTAGAATGTGGTCATTGTTAATTTTAACTTTTCTTAAAGGAACTCTAAAAAAATTAAGAATTAGTCCAAAAAATATTATTGAAATACATAATAATAAATAAGTGATGGTTGGAAAGTTAATTAGGGAAAAGGAGATGAAATTAATCCCTGACAAGATGATAATACTTGATAATATAATTAGGTAACCTTCTTTATGGATTTTCATAGGTGTAAATTAAAAAGGTCAAATAAATGTAAATAAGCTAATACAAAAGGTGCTGAAAATAAAACTCCATCAAATCGATCAAGTATCCCGCCATGCCCTGGTAAGATATTTCCGGAATCTTTAACGCCACAACTTCTTTTAATTTGAGATTCAGTTAAATCACCTAATGTTCCAAATACAACAATAATAATGGCAATATTTGCCCAATGTAATTCATCACTCTTTGTAATTGTTGCAAAAATAAATCCAGTGGTGATTGCTAGAATTAATCCACCTATTGATCCCTCCCAAGTTTTATTGGGTGAAATTTTAATAGCAAGTTTTCTTTTTCCAAATAAAGATCCAAAAACATAAGCTCCTGTGTCGCTTGCCCATTGTATAACAAAAAAGCCAAGTAATAACCAATATTGATGCTCGTTATCTTCAATCCCCATAACAGAAGGATAGCTGGATTCATAGGCAAAAAAGTTAAGTATAGAAAATGGAATAACCACATAGAGAATCCCCATTATAGAAAATGCAATATTAGATATGGGAGTGTCTTTTTTTCTAAAGAGTTCAACACCTACTAGAATTACAAGTAAAGGAAAAATAAATAATAAATATTTAAAGCTGAACTCCTTGAAACTATACATGGTAATGATAAAGTAGATAATAGCACCGATAGAAACAGTAAAACTTTTTTTTGGATTAAATCCAGCTTTACTCATAAGGTTGAAAAATTCAAAAAGTCCTATTATTGATATAGTAAAGAATAATCCCGCAACACTATATTTATTACATATTATTGCTGCAACCAATATGCAAACAAATAAGGTGCCTGTTGTAGTTCTTTTGAAGAGCTCTTTCAAGATAGTTGATTGTTATACATAAGCTAAGAAGTCTGTTATTTAGGGACGTCTTTCTTAGGGTTATTTTTTTTAGTGGCTACTGTTTTTTTAGGCTTTTTAAGGATTTCTTTTTTTTCATCATTATTAGCAGAGCCATTGCTTTCAAATTTTCTTTTTCCAAAAATAACTTCAAGGTCTTCCTTAAAAATAACTTCAGTCTCTAGTAATTTATTAGCTAAAGATGTTAATTTTTCTTTGTTTTTAATCAAAATGTCCTTTGCCCTATTATATTGTTTTTCTATAATAATTTTTATTTCTTGGTCAATAATTTTAGCAGTTTCTTCTGAATAGGGTTTGGTAAATCCATACCCTTGATTGTTAGAGTCATAATAGGAAATGTTACCTATTTTTTCATCTAAGCCATAGATGGTTACCATAGCCATTGCTTGCTTAGTTACTTTTTCAAGATCACTAAGGGCTCCAGTAGAAATTTTATTAAAAATGATTGATTCTGCAGCTCTTCCTCCTAGAGCAGCGCACATCTCATCAAGTATTTGTTCTGTTGTCGTTATGGATCTTTCTTCAGGAAGATACCATGCAGCACCTAAGCTCCTTCCTCTAGGAACAATAGTTACTTTTACCAATGGATTGGCATGTTCTAACATCCAGCTCACTGTGGCATGCCCTGCTTCATGAAATGCAATAGTGCTTTTTTCCTGAGGAGTAATAATCTTATTTTTCTTTTCAAGACCACCTATAATTCTATCAACTGCATCCAGAAAATCTTGTTTGCCTACACTTTTCTTCTTCTTTCTAGCAGCGATTAGTGCTGCTTCATTACAAATATTAGCAATATCTGCTCCACTAAATCCGGGTGTTTGTCTAGCAAGGAAGTCTTTATCTATGTTTTTGGCTACTTTTATTGGCTTTAAATGAACGTCAAAAATGGCTCTTCTTTCATTAAGGTCGGGCATATCAATGTAAATCTGCCTATCAAATCTACCAGCCCTCATTAATGCACGATCTAAAATATCAGCTCTATTGGTAGCAGCGAGAATAATTACACCTGAATTAGTCCCAAATCCATCCATTTCAGTTAATAATTGATTTAAGGTGTTTTCTCTTTCGTCATTTGCACCCATATTTGGATTTTTACCTCTAGCTCTACCTATTGCGTCTATTTCATCTATGAAGATGATACAAGGAGATTTTTCTTTTGCTTGCTTAAAAAGGTCTCTTACTCTAGAAGCACCTACACCAACAAACATTTCTACAAAATCAGATCCAGATAAAGAGAAAAAAGGAACTTTTGCTTCACCTGCTACTGCTTTCGCCATAAGTGTTTTTCCTGTTCCTGGAGGGCCTACTAGTAAGGCTCCTTTTGGGATTTTTGCTCCAAGAGAAGTGTATTTTTTTGGAGACTTTAAAAAGTCAACAATTTCTTCTACTTCAATTTTAGCTTCATTTAATCCGGCTACATCATTAAATGTAACATTGGTGCTTTTTCCTTGTCCAAACATTTGAGCTTTAGACTTTCCAATATTAAATATTTGTCCACCTGCGCCACCGCCTCCTCCAGTAACTCTTCTCATGATAAATGCCCAAACAGCGATCATAATTCCAAAAAAGATAATCCATCCTAAAATTTCTCTACCATAATTATCTTCTGTTTCAAAGCTTAATTTGAAGGTGTCTTCTTTAGCTATATTTGCTTTAACTATATCTAATTTAACCTTTAAATCAGATACGGTTTCAGGAGAGATGTTGTAATAGTAATGAGGTCCAGCATTTTGTCCACCAAAAAACTTTTTCTGGTTGATATCTGTATGCTGACTTAAGAACTCTGTCTTTATGGAAACCCTAACTTCTCTGTCATTGACTATTTGAATTTCGCTCACTTGATTTGTAGTGCTTTCGTCACCACCATCTTGACCTAAATATTCAAATAATTTATCCTCATCAATTTTAGTTAATCCACTATCAAAACTGAAAAGATTGATGGAAATAAGAATAACCGCAATTATGGCATATATCCAATAAAAATTAAACTTTTTATTTTTACTGTTTTTGTTGTTGTTGATCATATTAGTTTTTTTTATTACAACACATTTTCAAACTCTTCTATAGGGGCATCTGCCCATAAACTTTCTAAATTGTAAAAATCTCTTTTTTCTCTATGGAAAATATGGACTACGATATTTACATAATCTATTAATATCCATTCTGCATTAGAAACACCTTCTTGATGCCAAGGTTTCTCGCCAATCGAATTAAAACAGCTTTCACATACTGCTTTACTCAACCCTTCAACTTGTGTATTAGAATCACCATGGCATATGATGAAATAATCTGCTACTGCGCCATTAATTTTTCGTAGATCTATGCAGATGATATTTTTACCTTTTACATCTTTAAGACCTTTAATAATTGCCTTTTTTAGCATATTGAAAGGTTTCTTTTTTTGTTTTCCATATAAATGGTTTATAATTAACTGGTTCAAAAGTAAGTAAATAACTACAAAATGTTTTTCTTTATTCGATAATTCGCTCAAATAATATTTTGAATAAAAAACACTTTACAGATAAGAACTTAATAGAACTAGATGTTGTTGATTCTACCAACAATTATACTGCCAATCTCTTACTTAAGACAAAATTGGTAGATAAGTCTGTAATTATGGCACATTTTCAAACTTCTGGTAAGGGGCAAAGGGGTGAGGTATGGGAATCAGAACCAGGTAAGAACTTGCTATTTAGTTTGGTTTTAAAAGCAGATTGTTTAGATACAGAAAACTACTTTCTGTTAAGTAAGATAGTTGCTATTAGTATCAATGAAGTAATCGAAAATTTAAGTGGTAAGATAGGATTTATTAAATGGCCAAATGACATTTATATGGAGGGTAAAAAAATTGGCGGAATTTTAATTGAAAATCAATGGAAAGGAAAATATATTGACAATGCAATTATTGGAGTTGGTTTAAATATAAACCAGGTAAATTTTGATTATTTGCAACAAGCCACTAGTTTGAGCTTATTAACATCCAAGACATTTGATCTTTATGAAATATTACATATGATCTGTCAGAAAGTTGATGTCTATTATCAAAAATTGGTTAAAAAACAATTTAAGAAGATAGATCAATATTATTTTGAGCACCTTCTTTATTCAAATGAATGGAAGTACTATAAATTACAAGATGGTAGTTTGATTGAAGGAATGATCACAGATGTAAAACCCAATGGGTTGTTAAGTCTTCAATTAATGAATGGAGAGACAAAAGAATTTAACTTTAAAGAAATCGAATTCAGGATTTAATCTTAGCCAATCTTTCTGCCATATAGTCAAAAAGATTATTTAGCGGCTTTTGAATCATTAATTTAAGCATGGGGTTAATGTCTGCATTGCATTTTAATTGTGCAGTCGTAGCATTTTCAATAGACTTTAAGTTGAGATTAAGGTCAAAAGCAAAAGGAGAAACAGGCCCACTTTTAATATGAATAAGTTCTTTTCCTTTAGCATGATCAAAAATCATTTCTAAAGTATAAATGTTTAATAATTTAAAAGAGCATTTTTCTTTAGAAGATTCCCAGTTGCTGATTTTGTCCTTAGGAAGTAATTGCTCATAATTATTCATGTTTGAAACAAATTCAAAACATTCATCAATAGGGCAATCTACACTTACTTCCTTGCTGTTTATTTCGATCATAAAATTATTTTTTCCAAGTTGATGGTGATTTCCTCCATTCAGCTAATGAGCTTAAATTATCTTGAGAAACATAATTAGATTCAATAGCAATCTTAATAAGTGTATCGTAATTAGTTAATGTGAAAAGATTACATTTTGCTTGATTGAAATTTTCTTTGGCAATATCAAAACCATAACTGAATATTGCACCCATTCCAATTATATTGCATCCAATTCCCCTTAATGCTTCTACAGCATCAAGACTACTTTTACCTGATGAGATGAGGTCTTCAATGACTACTACAGTTTGTCCTGAAGAAACTTCTCCTTCTATTTTATTTGTTAGGCCGTGAGATTTAGACTGTGATCTAACATAACAAAAAGGAATGCCAAGCTCTTCTGCAACTAATGCCCCTAATGCAATTCCGCCTGTTGCTACACCCGCAATTAAATCTGGGGTGCCGAATTTTTCTAAAATTAGAGCTGAGAAACTATTTTTGATATAGGTTCTTATTTCGGGATGGGATAAAGTTTTTCTATTATCACAATATATTGGAGAGTTCCATCCTGAAGCCCATTTAAATGGATCTTCAGGTTGCAGTTTAATTGCTTTGATATTCAATAAATATTCTGCTATTTTGTCACTGTAATTCTCAGTTTTTAACATTCTGCAAATGTATAAAGTTTTTATAAACGACAAGCCTCTGATTTTTTGTTCTAAGTCAACGGATCTATCGTGTTATGATAATCATATGTTAATTGGTTATAAAGATGGATTTACATATAAAGAGTTTGTTTCAATTACTTTTGAAAATCCTAATAGGGAGTACTTTATTATTCAGCTAGATAACTATAATGAAGTATTTCAGCTTTTCTTTGAAGAATTTATTAATATAGATGCAGCCGGTGGAGTAGTTCAGAGTCAAAATGATGAGATATTGATGATTTACAGAAATAGTTGTTGGGACCTTCCAAAAGGAAAAGTAGAAGAAGGAGAGTCTATTAGATTGGCTGCTGTTAGGGAAGTGGAAGAAGAGTGTGGGTTAGTAGGTCCTGAAATTACTGATGAGTTATCATCTACTTATCATACTTATGAAAGAAATGGCAAAAAATATTTAAAAAGGACCTATTGGTTTGCAATGAGCTATGAAAAAGAACACGCCTTGGTTCCTCAAATTGAAGAGGGGATTACAAAAGCTGAATGGGTTAATAAGAATGATTTACAATCCTATACAGTTGACACCTATGGAAGTATAAAATCTGTTATTAATTAATTTTATTTAAAGATTAAAATTTCCTTAACCAAGATACCATTGGTACAGGGAATGAAGTTACATCTCCATCACTTTCAATATTAACTACTCCTGCAAGTGCTATCTGAAATGCTTTCTCGTAAGATTGATTAAATCGCATACTAGGCATAAATATAAGTGTTGCATTATATGTGGATGGATTTAAAATGGTCATTGAATCGAAAATAAAGCTCGCTTTTTTCCCCACTGGGGTTATGCCTCCAATTCCAATAAAAAAAGCATCTTGAAAATTATTATTATATATATAATTATATATATATCCATACCCTGCAGAAATACTAATGTTAGACATCCTGTCTCCTCTGGAAATGGTAAGCCAGTGAAGGCCTCCCATTGCATCTCCTTGATCAATATATCCAGATGATCCTAAAATGGTACCAAGAGCTACATGAGTTTTACCTTTTGAATTAAAAGAATACTTTGCAGCCAAGGCAATAGGGCTAGCAATCCAGGTAGCCATAACTCCTAAAGAGAAATTGTCACTCAAAGAGAAATGAACTTCAGGTCCGTATAAATTGATCATCGCGTAATCTTCACCCTTTTTAATTGGAAGTGCATTGTTGGTAAAATAATACCTTGTTGTAAAAGGACCGGTCTCTCTGAATTCTCCATAGTTTTCAATAGCAGTATGGTTAATATTAATGATTTCTTTTATGTCGGATTTATTAATGTAAACTTTACCAATTGTTTTTGTTTCAAGTAATATCTCTCGTCCATCATCACTAATTATATAGCCGTATAGCTCATTGCCATCCGATTTTTTAATTAGATAATAAACTTTCTCTTTTGAAGTTGAATCTGCTTCAAGTTCTTGAGCAAATGCTTGATTTAACAAGAGAAATGAGACCATTAATATTTTACTATAGTGAAATATTTTCATGATTTAAATTATTGATTTTGAATATTAAAGCCTAAAGATAAACCTATAGTAGTTCCACTCTTCCTTGGAGCAACATATAAATTAAGTGGGATGTTCAATCTTCCAGATTGAAAGGTTCTACCAAAAGCAAATACCATTCCCATGTCACCAGTGAATCTTCCTCTAGAGTCTAATACATTTTTTTCTATTGTATATGGGTTTTCTCCATTTAAATTTGAATCCCATTCTTGTTCTCTGTGCCAAATGTTATCATTGTCATAATATCCATTACTTACTTTTTTTAATTTGAATGAAGGTCCAAACCCAATCTCCCAATTCGATTTAGAAAACCTGAATCCATTCAGGATAGTGATGCTAGGATTGAATTTTCCTGTTTCCATACCACTTACTAATCCTACAAATTCAACAAGTGCCTGAAAATTTTTGGTAGCTATGTATCTTTCTTCATATTGATACCCCATGGAAGAGGTAATAGCAGTGTTTCCAAAACCAAGCATTTCAAACCCTCCAACATCATTATCTGCCATTAATCTAGGAGCTCCGTTCCCGCTAATTATTCCAATTCCCATTCTAGGACCATTTAAGTTAATGATGTTATTAGGGTTTTTTATAGGAAGCTCAATATAGGTGAGTTCTGCAAGTAACTGTTCTTCAGGTTGACCAGTCATTAATTTTTGAATAGAGATCCTCAACATTCTCTGTATTTCATCTTCTTTGTTAATGAATTCAGAGACATCCTGATTAATGATCTTTTCAGTTTTCACTTCAATTAAGTTTAAACTAATGATCATTTTGTTGCCAAATTTTTCAATGCTTCCTGTGACTACTTTATCGGCATTAAGTAGTTTGCCTGCTTTAATTCCGCAGTTTTTACTATAACAAGCAGTATCATTGAAATTGTTCTCAGTAAAGATCTCTTTCATGTCATAAACATCTAAGATCATTTCTTTTTTTAGCTTTTTAGCTTCTAGTCTAAGTAGTCTGGTTATTTCAGATCCTTTGTATAAGGTGTTAATGGCGTCAATATCTAATATTGCAATTGTTTGATTGTCTTGTGTAAGAACATTGACTCTGCTAAATACAACTGTAATCAATAGTATAATAGTTAATTTAATAGTTTTCATGACATTATTTTTTAGGTTCATTTTATTTTTTATCAAATAGATAAGATGTCTGTATGTATTCTTCTTTTTTAGTATTCATAATCTTATTAATCATATTGTTATGAAATTCATCCATGCAAACTTCATGGAATTTTGGGTACAAATATTTATCCCTTATTTTATTTTCGCTTTTAAAATTAGAAGAGTGGAATATGTATGTTTTCCCTTTAAATTCAGAAAAAATGATTTTCTGCCTACCGTGAGATTTATTTTCTTCTCCATAAGTAAATTCAATTACTTTATTCTCATGGTTCAAATCAGTTATTTTAAATGCAACACCTACATTTAGAATTTTAGCAATTTTTAAATTTATTTCATATACCATGTCTAATTCTATTACTGGTAATATTGAGTCATTAGATAAGTAGATTTTATCTTCTTTTGTTGAATAAGAGTGTTTGTAGGTGCCTAAAGGACCATGCCATACTTCATTGGGTTTTGAATTTGTGTAAGTAGACCAGACTTTTTCTATGTCAGCATTAATTACATAGATTTTAAGATGGTAATTGAAATCTTTAAGGTCTTGATTTTTATAGATACTTGATTTAAAAAGTCTTAACTTTTTTAAGATTGTAGTTCTATCCTTTTTTTCTTTTTTGTCATTTTTGTCAGACCTTTTGCTGAAAGGTGTAAAATTGTCAATACTATTTATTGAATACAAGTATTGAGGTCCTGTTGTTGTGATTAAAATTAAAAACGTTAATATTCTTAAAAATGAGCTCATAACTTTAATTTTCCTTTTGTTTAATTCTATATAAAAAAACTGCGTACCCTTTTTTCACAAACTCACTTCCTTTTCTGAAAGTTAAAAATATTTCTTCGTCTTTGTGAATCCCCTTTATTATTTTGTATTTATATAAGTATTTTGGGTTCCCCATTTTTTTAAATTCAGTATAAAATTATAGCTAAAGTGTATGTTTGCAAACTTGATATTTACAAAAAAAGGATATTTTAATATCTATTTATACTAATTAATTAATTGTTAGTCAGTATATTAGTAATTACAAAAAGGATATTAATGAATTATATTAAAGAAGTGTTACTTACTTTCAATAGAAAGGATAAAGAAGAGTTTGAATATTTTTTGGCAAGAAAAAAACCTCAGAAAACAAGAAAGGATGTGGCTGTCTTTCGAGAGCTTTATAAAGAGTATTTGTTTGAAGATGGAAACAACGAGTATAAAGGAGACCAGAACTATCATGCCATAAGAAAAAGGATTTCAAAAGAGTTAGCTTATTACTTAATCTTAAAACAATCCAAATTAGCTGAGAATTATAGTGATAAGGAAATAAAATTAATGATGGTTAAATATTTTATTGATCTTAAAAAATATAATATAGCTTGGGAGTTATTGCAAAAGGAGGAAAGGTTAATTGCTAAAATGAATAACATCTCTCTTGAGCTAAAATTACAAAGATTAAAATTGGAAGTATTGCCCTATTATGGTGCAGAATATTTTGATGAAACAAGAAAAAAAATTAAAAGACTACAGAGTCAACAAATGAAAGCAGATGAATTTCAATTGTATTTTATTCAGATAAAAAAAGAGTTACAGGCAGTTATTTCAGAAGGTAAAATTGATGATACTAAACAAATTTTAGAGTCCTTAATGAGTCAATATGGTCATATTGCTCATTCAATTAATGATCCAAAAATTCAATTAAGGATCATTGAATCAATAAGAGCCGAGTATTTAACATTGAAGAAGTATAAATATTTTGCAAAAATTGCTCAAAAGTATTATGATCAAATTATTGGTCTAACTTCAGATGCAGAGGAATACTATCTTGTTATAGCTCAACTAGAATATATAATGTCTCATGCTTATTTCAGAGTCAGAAATTTTAAAACTTCTTTGACTCATTTAGGTCATTTACATAATTTAATGCAAAAGAGTCATTTAATAGACTCAACTTATAAAACTAGATACATTGCTCTATATAGCTCAATCAATGTGTTTATGGGGAAATTAGATGAGGCTATTGATTTACATAAAAGAATGATTGAATCTTCTAAAGCTAAATTGTCTAAAAAAGAAAATCTAAATCTTTCTTTGAATTTGGTAGCTTATTACTGCACTAGAGGGGATTTTTCCAAAGCCAATAAAATTATTTTATACATGAATGAACCCGATTTGTATTATCAAAAACAAATGGGTAGAGAATGGTTGATAAGGAAGGAACTGATAAGGACCTTAGTACAGATTGAGCTTGGGAATATAGAAATTAGTATCAGGATATTGCAAAGTCTTAAAAAGAAACACCAGGATATGCTTTTGACAGATCAATATACAATGGTTTTTCATTATGTAAATGTTATGCTTGCTTATTTAAAAGATCCTTATAAAGTAGGTAAAGATGCATTGAGTAAAATGGAGGAAAAAGTGAATTTTAAAAAAGATAAACTATTTGATGATCCTAAGTTATTATCTTTTTATGTTTGGTTAAAGTCAAAAATCTTAAACAAGAATTTATATCAGTTATTACAAGAAGAATATAAACTATTGGAGATAGATTAATTTTTGCCACCGATTTTAAAGGTCTTTTCTTTTCTGCTATTCTTGTAAATATTGAAAAAAGTATTTTCAATAGATTCATTAATTCCATTTGGTAAGGGAGTGTATGCAGGAGCTTGATTAATACTGCCGTCAGGGTTAATAAGAATATATTTTGGAGTATTAAGTACTTTATAATCATTTATGATTTTTATGTCGCCATTGTAATAACAGACAGGCCATTTGTAATCTTCATGAAAACGAATGAAATTGTTGTAATCCTTTAATTCCTTATCAATACAGATACTTAAAAAATGGATGTTTTTATGGTATTTTTTTTCAAGTTGTTCAATGACATCCATTTCTAGAATACATTGAGTGTTAGATGAAGTAAAGAAATTCACATAAATATATTTACCCCTTAAATCTTTAAGATCAACTTTTTTGTCATTTTGATCTTTTAAAGCTAGTGAAGGAGCTATAGATTCAGGCTGAAGATGAGTGATCGCTTTAATTAATTCTCCAGTAATTTCTCTATGTTCTTTAAAAGTGCTATTGTTTTTAATTTCAAGTAAAATTGAAAGTATATTATTTGGAATAAAATCTAAATAATTATAAAATTCTTCTCCAAGACTTCTAATGATGACCAATTCTCTTATTCTATTGTCTTTCAAGAAAAAATCTGCAGAAAGTAACTCGTCTAATTTTGATAAGCTGCTGTAATTATTAATGCAAAATTTAATTTTATCAGTATCTACAAACATTGAATTTCTAAAATAGTCTTTGTAGAACTGATTAAAAAAAGTCATGTATGCATCATTTTCATAAAGGACGGGCATCTTGTGAAAAAAGAATTTATAGGTGTTAAATTTGACTTTGTCTGAACTTTCATGATGAGATAGCTGTTCAATCTGACCAATACTGTATCTAATATAATTGTGTAAATATTCATTTTTATATGGAAGATATAAACCTAAAAGGCTGTCCTTGAATAGATCAAGACTGTCCTTGAAATCCTGGCTATGACTAGCCATTCTTACAAGACTTGTAGTGTCTCCATAAAGAAAATTATCTAATCGATAATTAAAATCTAAGATTAGACTATTAATGTCATTTTCAGAAAGGTCTTTAAATAATAATTCTACATGGTTTTTCATAAGATCTGGATGATCTTTTTTTTCAAGTGGGGGGAAGTAGATTTTATAAATTGAGGTATTTGGATCTATATACAATAACCCATATTTATTTTCTATGTCTATATAAGCAGGAAATGACTTGTCTGAGTCTACCTTAAATGTGAAATGTCCTGTAGAGTCTACAATTTTAGTATCTAAAATATTATAATGTTGTGTAATGTAGTCTGTGTATTTATTGATGGTAACTACCTTATTTATGTAGTTAGGAGCAAATCCTTGAACTTCTATTTGCCCTTCAATAGGAGAAGTAATAAGGTTAGTAATAAATATTATAAAACTAAAAAACGAAAATTTCATCAGATCAAGCTATTTTAACTCCAGAAGGCAAAAATTGGTCCACAGTTCCATTGTTTTTAATAATATCTCTAACAGAAGTAGATGAGATCATACTGTACTTTGGATCTGTGAATAGAAGAACTGTTTCTATATCTGAACATAAAGTATTGTTCATTAATGCTACACTTCTTTCATATTCAAAATCTTTACTAGACCTAAGTCCTCTTATGATGAATTTAGCATTTATTTTTTTACAGAAATCAACAGTTAGTCCATTATAGTCAGCTACATTAACATTGATGAGGTCTGAAAATGTACTCTCAATCCAATTCTTCCTATCTTCTAAGCTAAACATATATTGTTTATCTATGTTTTTCCCTATAGCAACAACTATTTCATCAAATAGAACAGCAGACCTTCTTATGACAGATTCATGTCCTTTTGTTATGGGGTCAAAAGACCCTGGGAAAACAGCAATTCTTTTCATGTTTAATGATGCTTAAAAAAGGAAAAATTCACTCTGCTATACGTTCTTTTTTCAATAAAGTTCTCATGATTAGAAAAGTCGTTTTCAACTCCGTGTTCAATTACCAAGAGGCCATTTTCATTTAGGATACTAGATTTTAAAATAATTTCAGGTAGTTCATTCGCTCTTAGATGTCCGTATGGTGGATCGGCAAAAATAAGATCAAAAGAAAGCTCAAGGGTTTTTAAATACCTGAAAGCATCATTTTTTATAGCAATTATAGGCAGGTCAAGTTGGTGAGTAGTTTCTTTAATAAAATTCACAGAAGATCTTTGCTGGTCAACGCAAATGATCTTTTTAGCCCCTCTAGAAGCAAATTCAAATGAAATATTTCCTGTTCCAGCAAATAAATCTAGAACTTCAATTTTAGCGATATCAATTTTGTTTTCCAGAATGTTGAATAAGCTTTCTTTTCCAAAATCAGTAGTAGGCCTGGCTTTAATAGATTTAGGAGCAATAATTTTTTTCCCTTTTAAGGTTCCTCTAATAATTCTCACTATATAAAGGATTTAATTGATTGGTCCGTTGTAGTGTGGATGTTTTTTGTGTTAAAATATTTATTTAACTGCTCAATAAGCTTTTCCTTATATATCCCCTTAATATTTAGCAGAGTGTTCTCTTTGTTTAAATGACAGTGTTCTGCACATAGAAGTGTGTAATATGTGATGTCTTCAGGTCCAGAAATATTAAATCTGTTTGCTATTTGTAGTTTACCTTTCTTATAGCATAAAATATAGATGATATTTTCTGATAAGCGCAATTTAATTTCTGGATGTAAATTTTGGTCAATTGGTTCGTTAAGGAATAACTCGGAAAAATGATGAAAAGTAATCCCTGGATTTTTTAGGATTAATTTTTTTTTGATGGTTTCTTCTAATGTCCATAAAAGAACACTGTTTAATTGTGGGATTTTATTTGTTACAGGAGTAATGCTGTCAATTTTTTCAGTAGTTAAGGAGAGAAAAGAGTCTATTTTTGTTTCTTTGAAAAGGAATTCTGGAATTATATTGAAATGGGAAGCGTCAATATATGCAATTGTATTTTCATTAGCTGAATTTTTAAATTCACTTAATGGTCCAGATAGGTTTAATGAAGCATCTTTATTGGAGAAAGTGTAGAATTGATCATTAATAATAAAGATAATTGATTCAGCATTATTCATTGCCATTATTGTAAAAACGAGCTAGAATTATCATTGAAAAATGATTAATCCCAATTGCCATTTGTTTTAATTTCTTTAAGAGATCCTATTTTCCAAGGCAGTGGGCATTTGCTAAATGGATCATAAGGATAGGGATCTTCAGCTAAAAATACAGGTGTTCCTATTTTTGTTCTAGTAAAGATTTGAATAGGATCGGTAATTGAATCATTAATAGAATAATATTTCCCTTTTTCATACTCAAACTCAGCACCATTAAAAATTGATTTATTTGCTAATATGTTTTTTATAGATGATGTGTCTAAATACATGCCTGTTTTTATAGGATGAACATTGTTTTCATCTGTAGCATTAAGGTATTTTGTTTCAATTGGTATTAGGGTGTAGTTTTTTGAGTTATAAAAACTTGAAGCAAAGCAGGATTCAAGTTCGTTTAAAATCATGAAAACAGTTTTAAACTTTAAGATAACGGTTGAGCTAGTATTAGTTGCTACTTTAGAGTTATTAGATCTTGAGTATTTTGCAAATTCAAAAGAGATAGTATCATTTAGCTTACATTCAGAAAGTATGTTTACAATATCATTAGGGCTTTCAAGCTTAGTGTTGTTTATTGAAGTTAGGAAATCTCCTTTTGAAACGTTTTTATATTCAAATGAAATATTTTCAGAATGATTTTTCAATAAAGAAACAAAATTCTTTGGTGTAGTAAGAAACAATCCTTCCCTGTTGTTTAAATAATGGAGTTTTTTGTTTGAATTTATTAAATGATTAGAAGTAAATCGATGGTTGTTTTTATCATAGTACAAGAAAAAATACCTAGAGCTACCAATCTTGTCATAGATTTCAGTGTTTAACAAAAATTGATTATTTCCTGATTTATGGAAATCAAAAGAAGGAACATTTTGAAAATTATTGATATCAAAAGGATAGACCCTGTTCTTTTCAGCGAGATCTTCTGGAAATAATTTTTTCAAGATATCAGTTTCTATAGTGTCTCTTATCAATAATTTGCATTTTAGTGCTTCTTCATCACTGTATCCATCTGTGATTTTTTTCCAGTCATTAATGTCTGTACTATCATATTTTAAGATCAATTGATGCTCTGGCGAAATTTTCATATCAATTAAATTATAGACAGAGTCTTCATTTAATCCATTAGGAACAGTTAGGCTAATTAGCTTGGCTTTGTCTTCTAATAAGAACCTTTTTAATTCATTGTAGTCATTGGAGTATAATCTATATATTTTTTTATATTCTGCCTGAATATCTTTTATGTCAATTAAACCTTGTTGTATATGGCTATCATATTTCTTTTTCTGATCCATTTCTTCAATGGTAGTATTAATAGAATCATAAATTGAGTAAGATAAATGACCAGCAAAGGGTAATAAAATAATTAAAGAAACAGGTAGCGTAATTTTTTTAATGATTCTGTTATTTATTAATTCAAAATTTATAATAAATATGAAGATTCCCATCAGAAGAGAAGAGAATGCGCCATAGATGAAACTTAACTCTTGAGGTTCTTCGTAGTTTTTAATATTTTCGAATCCTACTATTAGTAAATAAATACCTAGAAAAATCAGTAAAACAGGTATTATAGATTTTTTTATTAGATGATTATAGTTGTCCATAGTAATTAATGGTTTCTTTTCATTGAAATACAAAGCTAATATTTTTTTCAAAAGTTGGTATTAAATTAATTTATATCATAATTTCAATTATTTTTCAAAGATGAAAAATGCCCAAATATTAGAAAGTAAGATTCTAGAGTTTTTCAGTCATAGTCCAACTTCTGATCAAGAGGATGGAATAAATAAGCTGGCTAGGTTTGTTGTTTATGATAAAAAGAAAGTAGGTCTAATTATTAAGGGCTATGCTGGTACAGGTAAGACAACTATGATTTCAGCATTAGTTAAAGCATGTAAAGAGCTTAAAATTAAAACTGTTTTGATGGCTCCTACAGGTAGAGCTGCTAAAGTCATGGGGAACTATAGTAATGCTTCTGCAACTACTATACATCGTTTGATCTATCACGTTAAAAATGAAAATGATCAATTTTATTTTGAATTAGCTGAAAATCGTTATCAAAATACTGTTTTTATAGTGGATGAAGCTTCTATGATTGCTGGTAATGCATCAATAGGTTCAAAGCTGGATGCTTCCGATCTGTTATCTGACTTATTAAAATTTGTTTATTCATCATCAAGATGTAAAGTAGTCTTTGTTGGCGATCACGCTCAATTGCCTCCAGTAGGTTGGTTGGATAGTCCTGCCTTGAATCCTAGCTATCTTAATGAACGTTTTGATGAGGATTTTTATGAGTTTGAGCTTACTCAGGTTGTAAGGCAGGAAAAAGGATCTGGTATCCTGCATGAGGCGACAGCAATAAGGAATAGCATTGAAAGTGAAAGTGAATATTTGGATATAAACATTCAGCACAAGGATATTACCTATATCGAGAATTCAGATTCACAGGATTTAATTGAATCAGCATTTTCCAATAAAAAGAATGCTGTGATAATATGTAGGTCCAACAAGAAGGCCAACCAATATAATAATGAAATAAGGAGAAGCGTTTTGTGGCATGAGGATGAAATTAATACTGGAGATTTAATAATGGCAGTAAAGAATAACTATTTCTGGTTGACTTTAAATAAATATGAAGGGTTTATTGCCAATGGAGATATACTGGAGGTGCACAATGTAAGTAATATTGAGTCTAAATATGGATTTAGATTTGCTGACCTTGAGCTTAGTTTTGTGGATCAGCAACAGACTCAGCAATTCAATTGTAAAGTAATTCTTGATAGTCTTACGGTGGATGGGCCTAATATACATTCTAAAAAATTAAAAGAATTATTTTTTGATATAGAAAAAGACTATTCGTATATTAAAGGTCGTAAACAAAGAAAGTTGGCTACCCTAAGTTCACCTTATCTTAATGCTTTACAGATTAAATTTTCATATGCGCTTACCTGTCATAAAGCACAAGGAGGGCAATGGAATCATGTTTTTGTGGATCATGGTTATTTGCCTGATAAAACAGTTAGTACTGAGTTTTTAAGGTGGATTTACACATCATTTACAAGAGCAGAACAACAATTGTATTTATTAAATTTTAGTCAAAATTTTATTTTGAAAAATTAATAAAATTTTAATAAAAGTATTAATATTAAATTTTAATTGTATCTTTTAAAGATAGTATGAAATAAAAGTTAAGTATTTTTACTATATTTCAGCATTATAATTCATTTAAAAACTTGAAAACTGTTAAATCTAATATAGTAATAGAAATAGAAAAGGTGTTGGATGCATTTAGGCTGATGTCTACTGCTAAAGCAATGACTGAGCTTTTTGAAGTTAACAAAACCATTACTTCTAAATACGTTCATGCAACTTCAAGAGGTCATGAAGCCATTCAGTTGGCTGTTGGTATGCAATTAAAGCCATGTGATTTTATATCTCCTTATTATCGGGACGATTCTATTTTATTGGCAATTGGTATGTCCCCATTTGATTTAATGCTTCAAGTTTTAGCTAAAAGAAATGACCCCTTTTCGGGTGGCAGAACTTATTATTCTCATCCTAGCTTAAATAGAGATGATATGCCAAAAATTCCTCATCAGTCTTCAGCAACAGGGATGCAAGCAATTCCAACTACTGGTATTGCTATGGGAGTTAGGTATAAAGAGGTCCAGGGATTGGTAAATTATAAGAAAGGAGAGGCCCCAGTAGTGATTTGCTCATTAGGAGATGCTAGTTGTACAGAGGGAGAAGTAGCAGAGGCATTTCAGATGGCGGCATTAAAACAAATGCCGATCATTTATTTGGTCCAGGATAATGAATGGGATATATCTGCTAATGCTAAAGAAATCCGTTCTCAGGATGTAAGTGAATATGCAAAAGGTTTTAAAGGTATAGAGGTAAAGACAATTAATGGGGCAGACTTTTTTGAATCTTACACTGTAATGAAAGAAGTAATTGAAACAGTTAGACAGGAAAGAAGACCATTTATAGTTCATGCTAAAGTTCCTTTGTTAAATCATCATACATCAGGTGTTAGAATGGAATGGTACAGAGATGATCTAGAAGAGCATCAGTCAAGAGATCCTTATCCATTTTTAAGAAATGAGTTATTATCTTTAGGTATTAAGGAAGAAGATCTAATAAAAATAGAAGAAGAAACTAAAATCAAAGTCCAGGAAGATTATGATAAGGCACTTAAAGAAGAAGATCCTCAACCTGAAGATCTAACTGATCATATTTTTGCACCTACTCCAATTACTGAAGAAAAAGGGGATAGAGAGCCTAAAGGTAAAAAACCTACAGTGATGGTGGATTCTGCTCTATTTGCAATTAGAGAGCTCATGGAAAAAGATTCTAATTGTTTATTATATGGTCAGGATGTAGGTGGTAGATTAGGTGGTGTTTTTAGAGAAGCAGCTACATTAGCTCAGCAATTTGGTGACGAAAGGGTGTTTAATACACCGATACAAGAGGCATTTATAATTGGAAGTACTGTAGGAATGTCTGCTGTAGGTTTAAAACCTATTGTAGAGGTTCAGTTCGCAGATTATATATGGCCAGGCCTTAACCAGCTTTTTACAGAAGTAAGCCGTTCTTATTATTTATCAAATGGAAAATGGCCAGTGAGTATGGTGCTTAGAGTACCAATTGGTGCTTATGGCTCAGGAGGCCCTTATCATTCTTCTAGTGTTGAATCGGTAGTAACTAATATAAGAGGAATTAAAATAGCTTACCCATCCAATGGAGCTGACCTTAAAGGGCTGATGAAATCAGCTTATTATGATCCTAATCCAGTGGTAATTTTTGAACACAAGGGGTTATATTGGAGTAAATTAAAAGGTACTGAAGATGCTAGCACTATAGAACCTAGTGAAGATTATGTATTGCCTTTTGGGAAAGCTAATATAGTGTTAGAAGCAGAAGAAAATAAGATTAAAGCAGGTGATTCTGCGGTTATTATTACTTACGGAATGGGTGTTTATTGGGCAAAAACAGCAGCAAAGGATTTTCCAGGTCAGATTGAAATTATTGATCTTAGAACATTAAATCCGTTAGATGAAGATAGTATGTATAAAGCGGCTGAAAAACATGGAAAAGTGATGTTAGTTACAGAAGAATCAATAGAATGTTCATTTACACTTGGTTTAGCTGCTAGAATACAAAAGAACTGTTTCCAATACTTGGATGCACCAATTGAAGTTGTAGGTTCTATAGATACTCCTGCTATTCCATTAAATTCTAAGCTGGAAGAAACATTACTCCCAAATGCAAAGAAAGTATCAGTTAAATTAGCTGAGTTAATCAATTATTAAAATTTATGGAGGAACATTTAAAAAGGTTAGCTAAAATGTATCATAAGGCTCCAATTAATTTGCTTATGAATGCTAGACTAAAGGTGCTTCCTAGTAAAGCAATCATTAGGATGAAAGCCGAACCTAATTATTTTCACGCAGGTAATTCTTTACATGGTTCGATTTATTTTAAGATGTTAGATGATGCAAGCTTTTTTGCAGGACAGTCTATAGTGTCAGATTATTTTTTAGTGACATCTAATTATAATATACATTTAATGAGACCAATAGTTGAAGATGAATTGATAGCAGAAGGTGAGGTAATCGCTATGTCAAAGTCAATTGTAACTGCAAGTGCTAAATTGTTTAATTCTTCAGGTAAGCTATGTGCTTTTGGAACAGGTGCTTTTGCAAAGAGCAGGATTAAAATTGAGGACGCTGAAGGATATATGTAATTTTTTTACTTTTGGATAGGTTTTAAAAAATGAAGATCAAACACATAATTATCATTTTTGTTTTCCATTTTTCTTTATCAGGAAGTTGTTTTTCTCAGGTAAATGATGAAAATGAAAACACTCCTCCAGAAAATGATTTGAACAATCAGTCATTTGCCGAAAGACTCTATGGTGGAGGAAATATTAGTTTTAATATTTACAATGGATGGATCTTATTAGATGCATCACCTTTTATAGGTTATAGGGTAACTCCAAAGTATTCTGCTGGTTTAGGTATTAAATACATTTATAGAGGATTGCCCGAACAGGATATAAATCTATCATACTATGGAGGAAATATTTTCTCCAGATATCAATTTACTAGAAATTTTTTAGCTCATGCTGAATATGAGCTATTAAGAGTATATGAAACAAAACCTATTTCTGTTAATTACGGAGAAAGAACTTTGGCAAGTATGTTTTATTTAGGAGGAGCTTATAGTACCTCAATTGGAGGAAGTGCTACAGTTCAGATTATGCTTTTATATGATATAATTAATGACTATAATTCTCCCTACAGATCTTATTATATGTTCGGTTCATCTGGACCTCCCATTCTATATCGTGTAGGTTTTACTTTTGGGTTTTAAGAGATGATGAAAATATTTAAATTAGGTATAATATTAATTCTTTTGATTAATACTGGATATTCTCAAAAATATGGAGATTCCAAATCAATTCACCAGGAACAACTTGAATATTATAATCAATTAGGAAATTCAACTGCAGATTTTTATGAATCATCAATAAAACATTCCGAAAAATCTTTTACAAGGTCTGGATGTAATTTAAATAAAGTAGTTTATGGTTGGCACCCTTATTGGGTGGGCAGTGTGTATCATAATTATGACTGGAATCTCTTAAGCCATTTTTCTTTTTTTAGTTATGAGGTTAACCCCATAGATGGTGAGCCGATCACCACACATGGATGGAGTACTTCATCTGCTGTAGATTCAGCTTTAGCAAGTGGAAATACCAAAGTAACTCTTACAGTTACTTTATTTTCTGACCATGCTACCTTTTTTAGCAGTACAACCTCTCAACAAACATTGATTTCGAATTTAATTAATTTAGTTCAATCTAGAGGGGCACATGGTGTGAACATAGATATTGAAGGTTTGCCATCTGCATATAAAATTGACTTTTCTTACTTTATGGTCAATTTAGCTAATCAGATGCATGCTGCTATTCCTGGATCTGAAGTTAGTACTGTTTTATATGCAGTAGATTGGAGTAATGTGTTTGATTTTTCTTTAATGGAACCAGCTGTTGATCATTATATTGTGATGGGTTATGCCTATTACTATCAGGGTAGTTCTAATACAGGTCCCTGTGATCCATTGTATCACTTTGGGTCTAATTATAACTATTCACTATCAAGGTCAATTACTTATTATTTAGATAAAGGTTGTCCTGCAGATAAATTAATAATGGGGTTGCCTTATTATGGTTATCAGTGGCCTACTTCAAGTTTAAATGTTCCAAGCTCAACAACTGGTTCGGGTACTGCAAAAACATATAAACAGGTTAAAAACAATGTTTCAGGACTTTATTCATCTGCAAATCATCAATATGACCAGGATAGCTATACAGATATTTACACTTTTAATGACAATGGTTTCCAGCAATGCTTTATTACTAAAGAAAATGGATTTAGGAAAAGATTAGAGCACATTGAAAGATCAGGTATTGGAGGTATTGGTATATGGGCATTAGGGTATGATGATGGGTATAATGATTTTTGGGATGGCATCAATGACTATTTGACAGATTGTTATGTTGATTCATGTAATGGTACAATACATGACTTTGGTGGCCCTTATAAAGATTATTATGACGATGAAGATTATACCTGGACCATTAATCCGGATAGCGCAACGAGTTTAGATATCGATTTTACGTTTTTTGATGTCGAATTAAATTACGATTATTTATACATATATGATGGTTTAGATATTAATTCTCCTCAAATTACAGGAAGTCCTTTTACTGGAATGAATAGCCCTGGTAGTTTTACCACTTCTACTGGAGCAGTGACATTTCGTTTTTATTCAGATGGGGCAACTGTTAACCCTGGATTTGAAGCCAATTATACATGCTCTTACGACCAGTCTGTGACGATATTAGAAAAAGATGTCGATTTTATTTTATATCCCAATCCAGCAAAAGAGGTATTAAATTTTAAAATAAATAATGGGATAGATAATAAAGGTCAAATTCTTATCTATGATGCAAGTGGCAGGGTTGTAAAAGCAATTAATTTCTTTAATAAAGAATTAGCAATTAGTATAGCTGATTTAGAAGTTGGTTATTACCTTCTTGAGTTAAATTCAAATCATCAAAAGGTACTTTCATTCATTAAAAAGTAAATTTTAAATTTGCATGGTTTTATAATTAAAAAAAGATAAAATGGAATTTTTAGATAAGCAATTTTATGGTAATACAATTACTGATTGGGCGATAGCGCTAGGAATTATACTTGGTTCTTTTATAGCAGTTAAGATATCTTATTGGATCATATCTAATATTATTTCTAGGATCACTCAAAAAACAAAAACTAGAGTTGATGATGTATTGATTGAAAAATTGGAAAAGCCAATTGTTTATTTATTGCTTATTTTAGGCTATTGGATCTCCATTCACTATCTCCATTTTGAGGATAATGTACTTAGCTTTTTAGAACACCTCGCTTATTTTTCACTTGTTATTACCATTACATCTATACTCTCTAGAACAGTTGATACTATTATTGTCGAGGTAGTAATGCCTATGGCTGATAAAACAGAGGGAGAGTTTGATAATCAGTTGATGCCTGTTTTAAGAAAAGGAATTAAATCAATAATATGGGTGCTTGGTATAATTATCGGTTTAGATAATATTGGATTTGACATTACTGCCATGATCGCTGGTTTAGGGATTGGTGGTTTAGCATTGGCGTTAGCAGCACAGGATTCAGTAAAAAATGTTTTTGCTGGCATTATGATCTTTTTAGATAAACCTTTTAGGATAAATGATAGGATCTTAATAGATAGTTTTGATGGTGTAGTTGAGGAAGTAGGGTTAAGAAGCACAAGAATCAGAACACTGCAAGGTAGAATAGTTACCATCCCTAATAGTACTTTTACAGATAATAGTGTAGTAAATGTTACTAGTCAACCAGCTTTAAAAGTGGTTTTGAATTTGGGATTAACTTATGATACTGATGAAAAAGGCATGCAAAAAGCAGTTGATGTACTAAGAGAGATAGTGGCTGATAATAACGATATACTAGAAGAAGATTGTTCAGCAGGATTTAAGGATTTTGGAGATTTTTCATTGGGCATACTGTTTATTTATTATGTAAAGCCTGATGCTCATTGGCTGGATTCTCAAAACGTCATTAGTAAAGAAGTTTTAAAAAGATTCAATGCAGAAGGATTGGATTTTGCTTTCCCAACACAAACTATTCTAAAAAAGGAAATTAAATGAGGATCTTTTTGATGGTCCTAAGTATTAGCTATTGTTTAGTTTCATTTTCTCAGCTTGATTCAACCATCAAAGATCATTCTACTTTCATTAAAGTGAATGAGGATTCTCTTTTTACCAATATAATCATACCTGAGAATGCAAAACAGATCGTACTTATTATTGCTGGATCAGGTCCGACAGACAATGATGGTAATAACCCATTAGGGATGAATGAGAATTATAGCTATAAAATGCTTGCTCATCAACTTTACAAGAATGATATAGGTTCAGTAAGATATGATAAAAGGGGAATTGCATTAAGTGCTTCAGCCTATCATATAGGTGATGATTTTCAGTTTAATTATTTTATAGAAGATGTAGTTTTAATTGTAGCTTATATCAAACAAAAATATCCAGATAAAAAAGTGATTATTGCAGGTCATAGTCAAGGATCATTAGTGGGTGTCATTGCAGCTCAAAGATTATCTGTAGATGGATTTATTTCTTTAGCAGGTACAGGATTTCCAATTGATGAGGTGCTAAGAGAACAATTATCAGATCAACCTGAATATTTTAAAGATTATGCATATAAAATTATGGATTCTTTAAAGCTGGGAGTTGAGTTGGATACAGTATTCCCACCAGTATCTAATTTCTTTAATAATGAAATGCAGACATTCTGGAGCCAATGGATGAGCTATGACCCTTTAGAAGAGATCAATAAATTAACCATTCCTGTTTTAGTAATCAATGGAAGTAATGATATACAGGTTGGAGTTGATAATGCAGAGAGACTTGTTAGTGAGAAAAAAGAATATACTTTAAAGATCATTGAGGGGATGAGCCATGTATTAAAGGATGCACCAATTGATAAAGAGGAGCATATAAAGACCTATAACAACAAAAACCTTCCTTTAAATTCAGAAATGGTAAATGATGTTGTTGAATTTATCAAAAATATTAATTGATCTTTAATAATTCAACCTCAAATACTAGAGGCATGTATGGCTTAATTGGGCCACCTGGTCTTGGGTTAGCACCATAAGCTAATTCTTGAGGAATAAAGAACCTATATTTAGCTCCTTCCTTCATTAAGGCAACACCTTCTGTCCAACCTTTAATTACTTGGTCTAATCCAAAAGTAGCAGGTTCGCCTCTATCTACAGAGCTGTCAAAAACAATTCCTTCTGGCGTAGTTCCATGGTAGTGGACAGTCACATTACTTGTGGCGGTAGGTTGTTGACCAGTACCTTCTTTCATTACAATATATTGTAAGCCACTATCAGTTGTAATAACTCCTTTTTTATTTTTATTTTGTTCTAAAAATTGAATGCCATCTGATTTGATTTTCTCAGATTGTTTTAATTCTTCAGATCTTGCTGATTCTTGTTTTTTTTGAAAAAAAGCTTGAATAATTTTCGGTGCAGTAACCGAATCAATTAGAGGGGCTTCAGTTTTATGAAGTCTATTTTTTAATCCATTTAAAAATATGGTTGCATTGAATTCAGGAAATTGATTGGTGAAATTTTCACCAAAGTTTACTCCTAGAATATAGCTAACGGTATCCTCCATACTATTAATTTCAGAAGAATTAGAAATAGACCCTGAATTTGTTATACTATCACCAGCTAATTGTAGCTGCATAAAGAATGACTGTAAGAGCTGTTGTCTTAAAGCTGGTTCAATGATTAATTCATGATTGTTAGTTAATTGGCCATTCAACCCTTTTTCAAAAACTTGTTCATTAAAGTCTTTAAAATCTGCAGATACTTGCCTGCCAAAGTCTGCTCCTATTGCATAACTAACGGAATCTTCAGAAGTGATTAATTTTGAAGAATTGTTTTTTGTGTAATTACTTTCTGTAGATGGCGTTTTAGCTTCATCAGCTTCATTGTTACAACTTGTGATTGAAAAAGAGATAGCAATTATGAGTGTGTTTAGTATTAATGTATTTTTTTTCATTATTTAATATTAAGTAGTTCAATTTCAAAGATCAATGTAGAGTAGGGTCCAATCGGGCCATTTTGCGTTCCTAATTCTCCATAACCTATTTGGTATGGAACATAAATTTTCCATTTGGAACCAACTGACATTAATTGTAAAGCCTCTCTCCATCCCCTTATTACTTCATTTACACCAATTGATAGTGTTTCGTTTCTTTCAATAGAGCTATCAAAAACATTTCCGTTAATGAAATATCCAGTATAGTGAATTTCAACCATATCTGTAATTGATGGTTTATTTCCTCCTCCTTGCTCAATAACTTCATATTGCAAACCAGTTGCAGTAACAATAACACCTTCTCTTTGGCTATTTTCATTTAAGAATTTTTCGCCTTCAACAATCACTGATTGATGCATATTCCTATGTCTGTTTAATTCATATTCATTCATGATGTTGACAGCTAGAGAGGAGTCTATCAACGATATTTGAGAAGGGTCTAAATTTGAGATAAGAGATTTTTTAAGGATGTCAATATTTATTGTTGGTTCCTGTATACCCATTTGTTGGTAACTGGCTTTTAGCTGTTGAGCATACATAAAGCCTAATGAATAGCTGACAGAGTCCATTTTAGACTTTAACTCTATATCAGTAGAGTTTTTTACATCAGTATCATTATTTATACATCCTACTAATAAGAAACTAATTAAAGGGAAAATGAATTTCATTATTTAATGCTGATCAGTTCAACTTCGAATACTAATGTAGAATAAGGACCTATCATTTGACCTGCACCTCTTTCTCCATAAGCCAATTGATAAGGTATGTATAATTTCCACTTTGAGCCAACTGGCATTAATTGTAGTGCTTCAGTCCATCCTGGGATTACGCCATTCACTGGAAAGGAAATAGATTCTCCTCTGTCCACTGAGCTATCAAATACTGTCCCATCAATTAGTGTTCCATGGTAATGAGTTTCTACTTTATCTGTTAAAGTTGGTTTTGGACCATTCCCCTGAACAATTATTTCATATTGTAATCCACTTTCAGTAGTAATTACATTTTTTCTTTTTCCATTTTTAGCTAAAAAAGCTTCACCCTCTTTAATTTTAGGGGTATTCATCTCTTTTTCTTTTTCTTGTTTAACCTGTTGCTTTTTCATGAAATAATTTTGGATAATCATCTGAACATCAGCTTCATTGATTGCAGATTTGTCCTTTTCATTTAGATTATCATTTAAACCATTAATAAATTGCTCATAGTTAATTTCAGGAAACTCTTTTGCAAAGCTAATCGCCATATTCATGCCAAGACTATAGCTAACGGAGTCTAATTCATTAGTTAAGCCAGATTTATTTTTCTTACTTTTTTGTGCTAAAATTGTATTCCCAGAAAAGAGTAGGATAGTCGTTAAGATTAAAATTCTCATATGTTTTTTTTTTATAAGTGTGTCAAATATAATTATAACCCTTAGTTTACAAATCCAATGCCACTTTTATTTAAGTTAATTTTAGTTAAAAGAAAGTAGTTCAGGTAATTGGTAAGAAATTATTGAGAAGAAGCTTTCTCCTTTTCTGATGATTCTTCTGTTGAATTTTCTTCTTGTTCAGCTTTATTATCGGCTTTGTCATCAGAATTAGTCAATTTTAATTTCCCTGCATTATGAAGAAGATTATACCATTGAAATAATTTTTTTATATCAGAAGTATATACTTGATCTTTGTCGTAATCTGGTAGAATTTCTTCTAAATAATCATATAATTTATCAGTAGGTTCATTATGAGAAATACATTCTTTACCGTTTTCTTTTTTATAGATTTTTTGATAAATATCAGATAAAGAAGCTTCTCCATCATTGGTATAGATGCTAATGTCTTTTAAAGCACTTATGCGGTTAGATGAAAAGGTTGGAAACCTTTTGCCGTCAGCTATAGATTCAACAATAACATTGCTTTTTGTTTGTCCAATAATAGTGTATAAACCAGATTTCCCCGATATAGTAATTATGTCTGTAAGATCCATTCTATTTAGATTAATAAAAATGCAAAGCTAAAAAATTATGTATTAGAGCTTATTAAATTTATTTAAACTTATTCCGTCAATTGTAGATAGCATTAAAATATAAATTCCAGGTTTAAGTTCAGAAATACTAATTTCTATTTCTTTATTGGGAGATATATTGTCAATGAACTTGATAATTTGCCCATTTGAATTTAGAATTAAATAATTCAGTATAGCTGAACTAGATTTAACATTTATATTGTTTTTAGATGGAATAGGGTATAAGGAGGTTTCTAAATTATTTTCTTCAATAGACACAAAATTATATAAGGTGCTATCTGAAATATTAGAACATCCATTTTGATCAAATACTTCAACTTGATATTGACCATTGATATTCACAAATAATGTGCTATCATTCTCTCCATTTAGCAAAGTGCCGTTAATGTACCATTGATAATTATTATATCCTTGATCAGCAGATAACTCATCAAAATTGATGGTAATAGACGGAGTAGGTGGTAAAGGGTTTTCAATTACATTAAAAAAGGCAGTATCACTTTTACATCCTGCAGAATCAGTTACAATCACAGATTGATTATTAGAAGCAGTATAATAGCTAGATGTTAAGCTAGACCCTGAACTCCAATTATAAAATTCATAATCTAAAAATGTAGCTACTTCTGTACTGTCTTCATTAATGCAATATTCATTATTTAGTATAGTTGGGCTAAAAAGAGTATTGACCAAAGTATTATAACCATCAGCTTTTCCATAACCAAAAGCAAAATTGGGGAGGGTCCCAGTAAATTGATCAGTATAGGCAGCACTGGTTAAATCATTTTTGAAATCCATATAGTTAGGTGTGTTGCATTTTTCAAGGTATAATGCAGCTATTCCAGCAACAACAGGACTTGACATAGAAGTGCCTCCATTAGGCATATGCATACCACCAATAGCTAAAATTGAATCATGAATGGAACCTAATAATCCTACCGGCCATGCACTATAAGTATTGTCACCAGAAGCAGCAATATCTGGTTTTAAGAAACCTGTTCTTGTAGGACCTTTACTAGAATTCAAAGAAAGTTCTCCTTTACAACATTGTTTCACTACATAATTACTAAGATTGTTTACAAATCCATAAGCATTAATATAATTAGAAACTGTAATTGTACTTGGTAAGCATTGAAAAGAGCTTACTAGTGTAGATAAAGTATCGGGTGAAGTATAATTAACTATATCAGGAAATTGAATAGAGGTTGGTATCTGATTTTCAGGTACCATGTCAGATACTCCTAAATTAGCTTGTTCAGACCATATGTCATAACTGCCAGCACCAGTTGCTTGGAATCTATAATGATAGGAAGTGCTGTCAGCATAAGGAATGTAAGCTTGTAGCATATATACTCCACCTACCTGTTCAGCATAGTACATTATGGTAGCTAATTGATCCCCATTTGAATTTCTTATAGTATCATATAATAAAGAGGAAGGAGCACTTATGTTAGATGAAATATCAAAGTATTGTCCTTGTCCTCGGTGGCTGTAATATGGTGAATGCATATCAGCTCCCATAGAGAATAAAACTTGATTAAATGAACCTGTATCTGCCCATAATTCAGCAAAAACGTAACCCCAAGAGCTATGCGGTTTAAACCAAGTAAATGTGGTGTCATTATTAACATCAGCATGTAAATGATAGGCTCCCCAGTTACCAGAATTACCTGCAGAACAAACAAATAAGTGTCCTCTTTTAGCTTGTATTAAGCTGTCAATATATAGTGAGTAAGGATCTAATCCATCATGAGATCCAAAATAAGTCCCTATACTTCCATTGATTACACATGGTTTGCCTACTGAATCTGCTATATGGTATATATATTCAGTTGCATCTACTACAGTGCTTAACCAATCAACTGCATTGAAATTAGTTTGAACCATAATAATATCAGATTCAGGAGCAACCCCCTTATGATACCCACTAGCTAATCCATTTCCAGAAGCAGAGCCAGCTACAGTTGTTCCATGGTAAGAGGCATTCCTGTTGTTAGTAGGTGTGCCTAAATTAATAGCAGTGCTGTCCCAGTGCTGTCCATATCCATAAGTAGAAGGTGTATTTACATTTGTTCCTAATGTTTGATCCCATAGATAAAGTATTCTTGTAGATCCATCAGCATTTTTAAAATCTCCATGTGCCCAATCGATTCCTGTATCTATGAAACCGACAACAACATCTTTACCAGAATACCCAGTATTAAGAGGAGGAACACCTGTATGAGCATCATTGATCCTATTATTTACTCTCATAGTATCATTTAGCGCTTTCCCTGGGTGTAAAGAGATATATGATTGTTTAATGGATTTATTATCGTTGAATGCTTTGTATTGGTTGGTTGGGATTTTTACATAATGCCACCCTTTTACAGAACCTCGGTATTGCCCATTAAATTCATCACAAAGATCTTTTATTTTATTGATGTCTCCTTTTACAAAAAAACCTAAAGGAATTTCAGAATTAATATTTTCAGAAAGATGTTTTTGTAATTGAAAGTTTCCTAAATAGGTCTTTGATTCTTGACAGTGGTAAAAATTCAAAGAAAATAGGGTAATTAATAAGAGAGTAATTCGATTTTTCATATTGTTAAAGTTAACAAATATCATTGAACATTGGTATGGTTTTTAAAAACTCCATTTTGCCGGATTTAAAATCTACATGACAACAATAGAGATCAATACCATTTGTAATTAATAAATACGTTGCTTTTAGTTGAATGTTATACCTTAAAATTTGTTCAAGTGTACTTTGGTTAAGTTTTATTTTAGGAGATTTACATTCCGCTATCATTAAAGGATTCCCAGCTTTATTATAAATTAAAAGGTCAAATCTTTTTTCTAGTTTATTAATAATGATTTTCTTTTCAATGGCCATTAAACTTTTTGGATATTTAAATTGAATATTTAAGTATTTCCATAAGTGTTGTCTGACATTTTCTTCTGGTGTAAGTTGTAGCCATTTTTTTCTTAATTCATCATAAACCAAAGTTTTGTTACTTTCGTTACGAGTCTTAAAATTGAAGTTTGGGAAAAAAAGGTCTGCCATATTTAAAAGACAATTTAGTAGGTAAGTTTTACTTTTTTCAGTAAATATATGTTATATGAATTTTAATAAGATAGCTAAGGATATAGAAAATGGACAATACCAGCCTATTTATTTTATACAGGGTGAAGAAGCTTTTTATATTGATCAGCTATCTGATCTTATTCAGCATTCAGTATTGAATGAAAATGAGCAGGAATTTAATCAGACAATTCTTTATGGTAGGGATACTACTATCGATAACATTATTAATGTTTCAAAACGATTTCCCATGATGGCTCCTTATCAAGTTGTTATTGTAAAAGAAGCTCAGCATCTTATAAAGACAATAGATAAGTTAGCAGATTATGTAAATGCATATGCACCAACTACAATATTGGTCATTAATTATAAAAATAAAAAACTCGATAAACGAAAAGCTTTAGGGAAGTTACTTAATTCTAAAGGCTTTATATATGATTCCGAACCTATTAAGGATTATAAGTTGCCTGAATGGATTATAGAGCAAGGGAAGTCAAAGGATTTAAAAGTTCATCCTAAAGCTGCGATCTTATTGGCTGAGTTTATTGGAAATGATCTTTCTTCAATTATTTCAACTTTAGATAAGCTTAAAGTTGTGTTAAATGATAAAAAAGAAATTAGCATAGATGTTGTTCATAAAAATGTAGGATTTTCAAAAGAATTTAATTTGTTTGAGCTTCAGAATGCTATTGCTGAAAAAAATGTAATAAAAGCCAATTTGATCATTCAACATTTTGGACATAATTCTAAAAGTTATCCAATGGTGCTGACAATTAGTTCATTATATGTTTTTTTTACAAAGCTGATGAAATACCATTTCTATGCTGGTAAATTCAGTGAAGGGGAAATAGCAAAAAAAATTGGAGTGCATGTTTATTTTTTAAAGCAATATAGAAATGCGACTCAATTTTATAGTAAAAACAAATTAGCCAGGATCTTTGGATATTTAAGAGAATATGACCTTAAATCTAAAGGAGTTGATGATTATTCAACTTCAGATAATGATCTTTTGAAGGAGCTGATTTTCAAGATAATGCATTAAACAACTTCTCAATCACTATATAATAATATTTCTAACCCTAAAGTAAGTCTAGGTAGTTCTAAAGATGTAAAATTGTTATTATCATTAAAGATGTCTGCTATTCTGTACCTGCTAAAAATACAGCTTTTAACATTTCCTAGTCTTAATGTAAACCCATATTCAAATGGGTTGATGTAAGACAGTTTTTTCATAGTAATTTTTGCATTTTTAGAAATGTCTGCAATTTCAAGTTGATACATAAACCTTCTGCTGAAATTATAGCTTCCATATATTCCAAGATCTAAATATTTACCTAACTGATTTCCTCTTTTAGGTTTGAAATTAATCTGAAAAGCAAGGGCGTTACTTATTTGATGATAAATGTATTTAGCTTTTTTTAGTCCTAAACTCGCAATTGGAAGTTCTGGGTCCTTATCTAAATTAAGTTTATTCCAAGATGAGATAAATGTTAGGTCATAAATAAACCCAAGAATTTTATTGATTTTAAATCTATAAATTGTTCCTGTTTTTAGATCAAGACTAGATTTAAGAGGTAAAAAATTTTCATTATTTACATTAAGTAAATTGGTTTTGCTTCCAAAACCAATAAAGCTGTAAACAAAATATTTTCTATTTGGACCATTCCCAAGGTCCACTTCTGAAAAATCTTCTGGTGTAGATTCAGTCAATAATAGGTGCTGACTATATATACTAGAAATCGATAAGAATAATATAATCAGTATAAATCTTATCATAAATTGATGGATTTAGTAAAGCCTCTGTAATGAAATCTAAGTATTTTATTCTTGTATTGACTTTTTGGTAATGTTAGAATATCTTTTTGAACTACAGTAATCACTTTATAGGAGTCTAAATATCCAGATTGGTTTTCAATATGAAAATAAAAATAGGGGTGCTTGTCTTGTTTTATACTGGCATACTCTGTTGTGTATTCATCAAACAAATGAAAGAATTGGTAAATGAGTTTTTCCTTAATTGATTCTGTTTGAATTAATTCAGCATAATGGAAAGACTCATTTTTGATTTCTATTTTTATGGAGTCCTCAGTGTTAATTATAGTAAATGTTGGTGTTTGTTCATATGTTGGGTTAATGAAATAAGATGCTTGAGGAATTCCATAACCATGAGCATAATCGTAATAAGGGTATAAAGTTGAGCTTTCTTCTAATTTCTTAAAGACCTCCATATTTGTGAGATTAGGGTTGGTTTGCCAAGCACAAGCTGCAAATCCAGCAATTAGAGGACTAGCAAATGAGGTGCCTTGTGTTTCATGCAGTCTGTTTTTATAATCATATGCCATCACATGTCCAATCCCCATTAGGTTGGGTTTTAATCGAAAATCTGAAGTAGGGCCAAAGGAGCTGAAGTTGGTGTGGATTCCAGTCCAAGGATTCAATGCACCTATGGTTAGTACACTATCTGCATCAGCTGGAGCAGATATGTATTTCCAATTTGTATTTCCTTCATTTCCTGCAGCACTTATAACTAGCATTCCTTTTTTTGCAGCAATGTTTCCAGCTTTTGAAATAATAGTAGTTTGTCCATCCATATCTTCTTTAAAATAGCCATGTAGATTATATCCTAATGAGCTATTGATAATATCTGCTCCATTTTTGTCTGCCCACTCAATAGCCATTAACCAATCTTCTTCTTCAGCAAACGATTCAGAAAGAATTCTTTCAGTTCTTGCTAATAGGAATTCAGCTTCTGTTGCGAGTCCAATGGGTTGGCCTTTGTAAATACCAGCAATGCAGCTTAAAACAATTGTTCCATGAGAACTAGACCTATAAACATTAGGTTCGTTTTTATGGAAATCCCATGTGTTTATAATTCTATTAGAATCTCTAATATGGGAAAAAACGTTTAACACATCTACTTTTGGAAAACCAGCATCAATAATACAGATCCTAATTCCATTACCTGTAAATTTATTTTTCCTGAAAAGTTGACCTTCCATCCATGCTGTTTGCCCAGTTAGTAAGGATTGCTCTCCTTCAGATAATTGTCCGACATATTCGCAAATTTGTTGTTTGGAGATCATTGGAACTATATCCTCAACAAATGGTAATGCTTCAATAAGCTGAATTTTTTCTTTATCTAGAATACATGCCAATGCATTGAACCACCTGGTATGTCCTGTTATTGTGTCTGCGTATTGTTGAATGGATTGGATGTAATTTTCGTTAATTGGTCGATCAGTATAGTGGTCTAAGGGATATCCAACATTATTTCTTCTTTCAATAGCTTTAGAATCAAAATATTCATAGGGGTTAAATTCCACACCATTTTTGTCAGATAAAAACACCCAGTATTTTTCCTGTCCAATAATGAAATTAACATTGAATATTAAAAAGAAAAATAAGAGCTGTTTTAATTTTATCATAAAGCCCTAAAATTAATTAATTTCGAATTAAAATAAATAAATCATATGATAGATTTAAGAAGTGATACTTTAACATTACCTTCTGAAGATATGAAAAAGGTTATGTTTTCTGCTCCATTAGGAGATGATGTTTTTGTGGAAGACCCCACGGTAATTGAATTAGAGAAAAAGGGAGCTGCCCTTTTTAATAAAGAGGCAGCATTGTTTTGTCCTTCTGGAACAATGACCAATCAAATTGCAATTAATATACATACTCAGCCAGGAGATGAGCTGATCTGCAGTAGAGAGTCACATGTATATAATTATGAAGGTGGAGGCATAGCGAAAAATTCAGGGGCATCAATGAGGTTGATTGAAGGTTCTTCAGGTTTAATAGATTATAAAGATGTGTTAAGTAATATCAATATAGATGATGTTCATTACCCTATTACAAGTTTGGTGGTTCTTGAGAATACTTCTAATAGAGGAGGCGGTGTTTGTTATCACTTTTCTGAAATGGAAAAAATCAGTAAAGTATGTAGAGAAAATAATTTAAAGTTACATCTTGATGGGGCTAGAGTTTTTAATGCTATTGTTAGAAATAAAGAAAATTCAATAAGCTATGGGGAAATATTTGATTCTATTTCTGTTTGTTTATCCAAAGGGCTAGGTGCTCCCATTGGATCTTTACTAATTGGAAACAAATCATTTATTCAAAAAGCAAGGAGAGTAAGGAAAGTACTAGGTGGAGGAATGCGTCAGGTAGGCGTTATTGCTGCAGCTGGTATATATGCTCTTGAGCATAATATAAATAGATTAGCTAATGATCATAAAAGGGCGGAAAGCATAGAAAAAGCTGCTAATAAGTGTTCTTGGGTTGATCATGTAATTAAAACAGAGACCAATATTATCGTTATTAATTTGAAAACTACATATACAAATGATGATTTTGTTTCTAAATTAAAAAAGGAAGGGATTTTATGTATTTCTTTTGGTGTAGGTAGAGTGAGAATGGTTACTCACCTAGATATAGATGATAATGATGTGAAATATATTGTCGAAAAATTAAATTTCTAAAAAGTATTTAGCAGCATTTTTAATAGCATCATTTGTTGAATAGAATTCAAAAGACAATTCATTTTTGATCTTTGTTGAATCATAGTAAAATTGCTGACTTGTGGTCCTGGCAGTTTCTTTAGTAATAGGAGGAGTTTTTCCAGTAAAATAAGACTTTAAGAGTGCTAATCTCCAGGCAATTTCAAGAGTGGTTTTAGAAGCTAATTTATTTGGGGCCTCCTTATTTAAAGATTTTGCTATTTCAGAAAAAACTTCTTTATAGGAAAGGTTTTCACTTACTAATATGTATTTTTCAGAATGGATCTGACTATTGGTAAGTGATATTATAGCCTTTGATACGTCTCTAACGTCTACAAATCCATTTACTCCTTCGGTATAATATTTCAATCCTTTATGAATATTCTTAAAAAGAGTAGTGCTGGACCTGTTCCAATTTGATGGTCCAATAATAATGCCTGGGTTTACAATCACTGCTGGTAAACCTTCATTAATTCCTCTCCAGATTTCTCTCTCAGCTCCATATTTTGTTATCGCATAATAACTATTGTTCTTGTCGCTTTTCCATTTATTTTCTTCAGTAAAATAGTGTGTGTTGTTTCTTCCAATTGCAGCAATTGAGCTAACATGTCCTATTTTTTTTACTCTGGAGGATAACGCTTGGTTAACTATATTGGTTGTGCCTTTTACATTAACATCATACATTCTTTTAAAATGTTTTTTGTGAAAACTCACTAAAGCTGCAGCATGGTAAACGTTATCTATTTGGTCCATAGCTTCTTCCAAACTTGGGATGTTTAGAACATCTCCTTCAACCCATTCTATTTTTTCATAAAGATCATTTTTTTTATAAAAATCAAAAATTGACTTTATTGGTTCAAGATTACTTTTACTTCTTTTTAGGGCTCTTACAGGAAGGTCTTTTTTAAGAAGATCTAAAATTATATGGGAACCTACTAAACCAGTTCCGCCTGTGACTAAATTCATATTCTAAAATTAGAATAAAAAGAGCAATATAATATTAGAATCATTTTTTAAATAATATTAATAGGTGATGTTTTATTAAAAAGATAAATTTGTTTTAAAATTAATTTTGGTTTGAATTTTATTGAAGAATTAAAATGGAGAGGCATGATTCATGATATTATGCCTGGCACAGAAGAAATGCTAAATAAAGGCATGACTTCAGGTTATATTGGCTTTGATCCTACTGCAGACTCTTTACATATAGGAAGTTTAGTTCAGATCATGATATTGGTGCATTTTCAAAGAGCAGGACATAAACCCATTGCTTTAATAGGCGGAGCTACTGGTATGGTAGGAGACCCTTCTGGTAAATCACAGGAAAGAAATTTATTAAATAAAGAAACGTTAGATGCTAACTTAAATGCAGTAAGAGTTCAGTTGGAAAAGTACCTTGATTTTAATTCTGGGGAAAATGCTGCAGAATTAGTTAATAATTACGATTGGTATAAAGATTTTTCTTTTTTGGATTTTATTAGAGATGTTGGAAAACACATTACATTAAATTATATGCTTTCCAAAGATTCTGTTAAGTCAAGAATGGAAACAGGGATGTCTTTTACAGAATTCAGTTATCAGTTAGTACAGGGGTATGACTTTTATTGGTTGTATAAAAATAAAAATTGTAAAATTCAATTAGGAGGTTCTGATCAGTGGGGAAATATTGTTTGTGGAACTGAATTTATTAGAAGAAAAGATGGTGGTGAAGCATTTGCAGTAACTACTCCATTGATTAAGAAAGCAGATGGGACAAAATTTGGTAAAACAGAAGGAGGTAATATTTGGTTAGATCCATCAAAAACATCTCCTTATAAATTTTATCAATACTGGATAAACTCATCTGATGCCGATGCTGAAAACTACATTAAGATATTTACACTTTTAAGTAAAGATGAAATAGGTCAACTAGTTAAAGACCATTCTGAAAACCCCTCATTAAGGATTTTACAAAAAGAGCTAGCAAAAGATGTAACAGTAAGAATACATGGAAAAGAGCAGTTCAATGCTGCTAAAAGTGCTTCTGAGATTCTTTTTCAGAAAGGAGCTGCTGCAGTTGAAGGATTAAAAAAAATGGATGAACTTTTATTTTTAGAAGTATTTGAAGGAGTTACTCAAGCTGTTGTCGACAAAAAAAAGATTGGCAGCTTGAATATTATTGATGCTTTATCATCAGAAACTAATTTTTTAAAATCAAATGGAGAGGCTAGGAGAGCTCTTAAGGAAAATTCCATTTCAGTTAATAAACAAAAAGTGAATGACAGTAAGGTGATTACCAGTGATGATTTAATTAATGATCAATTTGTGTTGATTCAAAGAGGAAAAAAGAATTATTTTATTTTAAAAGTAAATTAACTATAACTACTTAATAAATTACATCCTCTTGTGTCAGATTGGTCTAATCTTCCCAAGACTTCAAAAGTTCCATCTTTAGCCACTTTTCCAAGATCGTCAGTGGCGATAAAACTACAGCTATATAGGTTAGCAAGGTCTATGATGTTTATTCCTCCTGTTTTATTATTTGAATGAAAAGATAAAGGGTCATTTATTTCTCTTGTCAGCACTTTCATCCATGGAGGGCATTTAAATATTCCATTTGATTTAGAATAGGCTTGAGAAAGTAATTCAGTCATTCCATATTCACTGTGAATGTTTTTTGTATTAAAAGCTATATTGAGTTTTTCATGTAATACTTTTCTTGTTAACTCTACTCTCCTGCCCTTCATTCCACCTGTTTCCATTATAATCCATTTTGAGAGGTCAAAATTGTGTGTGTCTGCTAAATCTAATAAAGCATAACTAACTCCAATTAATAATACTTTTTTGTCTTTTAGTTCATTTATTAAATTGTAAGTCCTGTCTTCTTTTAAAGATAGGTAGCAACTAGAATTTTTTGATCGTTGAATTAGGTTGTCAACCATATAGATAAGAGAGCTGTTTTTTTGTTCTTGATAGGAAGGTAAAAGAGCAAGTATTGTATATGTAGAAATATCACCATAAAACAGTTTAAATGCATTGAGAAATGAACTTTCATAGACCTTAGTTGATTGGACAAGGTGTCTGCTTTTATTTAATTCAGTAGTGCCACTACTTAAAAAGGTAACTTCAGGTTGATTTTCTTTAGTTATGATATTATGACTTTTAAAAAATCTTATTGGCAGAAAAGGAATAGACTCAATGCGTCTAACCTTATAGGGGTCAATTTTTAATTCATCTATGTATTTTTTATAAATATCGATAGTCCTATATTGCTCTTGAAATATTTTAAGAGTAGTTTCGTTAAAAGACTTATCGTCATTAATGTTAAATATTTTAGATTCAGCAATCAAATGGTAAATAAATGTTCTAATTTTGAATTAATCTTATGCACTTGAATACAAAAATAGCACTTGTTTTGTCGTTTACAGTTTCTTTTTTTGTGTCCTGTCTTAAACCAGAAGCATTTCCTGCAGAACCAGTCATTGATTTTGTGAGTTTTGAGGCGATGGGTGATTCAGGGGTCATAACTTTTAGTTTTACAGATGGAGATGGTGATATTGGTCTTGGTCAGGAACAACTTTCTCCTCCTTTTGACACCTCAAGTTATTATTACTATAATTTATATATTAATTATTATGAAAAGATGAATGGCTCATGGGTCCGAGGAACTGCAGACCCTTTAGGAAATAATTTTCCTACTGCAGATTCTATTACATTTTCATATAGGTTAGAAAACATTACGCCTATTGGTCAAAACAAGGCATTAAGAGGAGAGGTTCAAATCGTAATGGAGCCCTATTTTTTCAATACTTCTTCAAATCATAATGACAGTGTTCGTTATGAAATCATGCTTATTGATCGGAGCTTGAATCATAGTAATTTGTTGGAAACTCCATTAATTGTTAGATAGAAAATTGATACGCCTAGTTACTCATTTTGTTATTTATAGTTTGCTATTTATTATAGTGTCTTGCTCTACAATGGGAAATAGTTATCAGAATTATGCGCATTTGTACAAGGATACTGATCAGGTGGTTGATCCAGAATATATTATTTACCATAAAGAGAGTGATTCCTCTACTGTATATTTTCAGGTTAATTCTTCTAAAATTTTATACACAAGAAAAAGTAAGGCAGATCCTTATTTTGGTAAATTGTATTTCCATTATAGGGTATTCGATCAATTAGATTCAAAAGTGATCAAGGACTCAGGTTCTTTCTATTTAGAAGACCAAGTATTAGAGCTCAAGGAAAATAAAATCAGAGGGCAATTTAAATTTGATTATAAAATAGGTGATAATGGTGTGATAAAATTATTTTGTAAGGATGTCAATAGAAATTCAATGATTGAAAAACACATCTCTTTGGATAAGAGATCTAAAGAGTCCTCACAGTTTTTTCTAATTAAAGATTATTCGGGTATTCCGATTTTTAAAAGTTATGTAAATCAAGGTCAGCAGATTCAGCTTGAAAGTGAATTAAATAGCTCAGCTACAATTTTCATAAAACATTATATAAGAGATTTCCCTATTTCTCTCCCTCCATTTACAGGAGTAAACAATGTGCCTTTTGATTACAAATCAGAAAAAGTAATTCAATTTAAAACAGACCATATTGGAAAATTGACATTTAAAATTCCAGATGAAGGTTTTGTTTATCTTCAGACTGATACATTAATAAAAGAAGGGTATACACTTTTTTGTTTTGAAAAACATTTCCCTTCTATTTCAACAATTGAGTTAATGGTTAAGCCAACTAGGTATATTTGCTCTAGAGCTGAATATGATCAGTTGTTGAATAGTGAGTTTTTAAAATCTACTATGGATCATTTTTGGAAATCTAAAACAGGAAGTAAGGAAAGGGCAAAGGAAATTATTCGTAAATATTATAATAGAGTTGAAAATGCCAATCATCATTTTAGTTCTTATATTGAAGGTTGGAAAACAGATAGGGGTATGATTAGTATAATTTATGGACCTCCTAATGTTGTGAGTAAATCTCAAGACATGGAAATATGGGTGTATGGCGATGAGAATAATGTAAATTCGCTTTCATTTGTATTTAATAAAATGGAAAATCCATTTTCAGAAAATGATTTTAAGCTCCAAAGATCACCAATGTATCGTTCAAGCTGGTATAAGGCAGTAAATGCATGGAGAAGTGGGAGAGCATATTGGATACAATAATGGAAAGAAAAAAAATTAGTTCTAATCAGAAAAAGCACACAGATTTCATATATGGAATTAGAGCTGTAATAGAGTCGATAGAAAATGGTAAGGGTGTTAATAAGGTGCTTGTTCAAAGGGGACTAAAAGGAGATCTAGTTAAGGAATTATGGAGCGTTCTAAAAAAATATAACATTGTTCATCAAGGTGTTCCTATTCAAAAATTAGACAGTATAACTAGGAAAAATCATCAGGGTGTAATAGCATTTATATCACCAATTGAGTATTACCAGCTAGATCAATTATTGCCAGAGATATATGAAAGAGGTGAACAGCCATTGTTTGTTATACTTGACAGGATTACAGATGTTAGGAATTTAGGAGCAATTGCTAGATCAGCAGAATGTAATAGGGTTCATGCTCTTATTTTGCCATCAAAAGGAGCAGCTTTAGTTACTTCAGATGCTATTAAGACCTCAGCAGGTGCTTTGCATAAAATTCCTGTGTGTAAGGTAGATAGCTTAAAAGACACTATAGATTATTTAAAAAATTCAGGCATTACTATAATTGGATGTACTGAAAAATCTGATAAAATATTATACAATGAAAACCTAATTAATCCCATGGCGATTATAATGGGAAGTGAAGAGGATGGTGTTTCTTCAACTTATTTAAAAATGTGTAACAGCACTATTAAAATTCCATTATATGGAAATGTAGGTTCTTTAAATGTTTCTGTAGCCGCTTCTATATTTATGTATGAGATCAATAGACAAAGGCATGCTTAGGATTTATTTAGTAGGTTTTTTTTTCATTGTTATCTCATGTAGTGAAAGTGAAAAAAATATAATCAAAGAGGGTAAAGAAAAGAATACAATTCAGCTTTTTCAATGGATAGAAGGATCTTGGGTGGATACGATGTCTTTTCAAAGATATAACCCTCAAGGTCATTTTATCGAAAAATGGTCTTTATATCAAGATTCTATATCTGGAATAGGTATAAAAGTTGTAAATGGAGATTCAACAATTATAGAACGGATGACCATAAGAGAAATTGATGGGGAATTCAGGTATATTGCTAGGCCTCATAAACAATCTATGATACCTTATGTTGTAGATTCTATTTCTGATATGTTTTTCCGTTTTTCAAATCCAGCACATGATTTCCCTCAAGAAATTTCTTATAAAAAAGTCAATGCTGATTCTTTGACAATAACTTTAAAAGGAATTTCTAGGGGGGGTGTAGTAGAAAAGGAATTACAACTTAAAAAGGTCGATTTTTAATCGCTTGCTCAAAGCTGATGTTTTCTATCTTACTAGTTAACCATGAGATAACATCAATGAATTGTAAAATGATACCTTCTTTTTTTGATTTAAATAATTCTTCAAATTCAGCTTTTGCTTTTTCATAAATCTCTATTCTAGCAATTTCATTGTCCAGCTTTATTAATTCTTTTAAATATTTGATTAATACATCTTCACTTTGATAATCTTTCTCTGTCTTTTTAAGGTACCTAGATGTAGATTTTATAATATATTCAAGAAGGTCTATGTTCCCGAGTTCATAATGGAGTATTAAATTGAATAACCTTGCAAAACTATAAATGTCTTGACGTAAGATTTGTTCATTGTCATTTAAGATCTTATTTACCCATTTCAATGATTCTTTATAAAGACCTGCTCCAAAATACACATAACCTATATGGTAATAGAAAAGAATAGTTTGTTCTTTGTTGAGTTTCGATTTGTATTCGTCCATGCCTTTGATCATTTCTTCAGCAAGTTTTAATCCTTTTTGGTATTCTCCTAGTTTGTCATAGATGACTAATTGAGTGCTGCAAGATGCAGTAAAGATCTTAACTCTAATATCAATACTGTTAAATCCTTTTTTATTACTTATAGAATTTAATTCATCTACCAGCTCTTGAGCTCTTTTAAGGTCATGGTTGTCTATATGGCAAAAAACCAGGTTTTTTAATGTTCTAACATATCTCTCAGGAAGGTCGCTTTTAATTAAAGGGTTTCTGTCCAATATCGCTTTAGTTTTTTTGAATTTAGTCATGGCGGTACTGAAATCTCTTTTTGTTGCATTACAAAAACCTTGTATGTAATAACAAATGGATGCAGCTCTATCTGAAAGTGCAGTATTTTTCCCTACAATTAAGTGATGATTAGCAATCTTATCAACTTCTAGTCTTTCATTTTCATTTCTTGAAAATCCACCGCTTCTGAATATGTAATTGATTCTAGAATAGATCATGTGATATTCTGCAAGGTTTCTTAGCTTTTCAATGACTTCCATTTCTTCTTTAATTAAAAGATCAAGGTCTTTATTGAATTCACCTTCTTCAAATGCTTCTTCAATCAATAATTTTTCCCAACTTATTAATTCAAATAAATAATAGAATTTCTCATGATCATTGGCGATTTTTTTAGCTCTTTTAATAAATTTCACACATTCTTTATACAATGCTTTTCTATATAGGATTTCAACATTTTTGATTTCTTGTTTTAAAATTGAGCTAATAGAATTGTCAGCATGAAACCCTCTTAAGCTTTTAAGAATAAGTTTATATAAGTGATTTTTTTCTGAAGGAAGGTGCTTGATAAACTTTTCTTTGGCAAATGTTTTTTTAATAGCTTCTTCGTTATAGGCTGTTTGTTTTTCAATCATATCAAATAATTTCAGATAATTTTTTTCGCCAGTTTGTAAAGAAGAGGATAGCTTAAAAAATCGTTTTTCTGATTTACTTAGTGAATTGATCAGATTAAATAATTCAGTAGATGGTTTCATTTTTTAATAGATTGTAGGAATCCTGTAAATTTATAATAAATGTTGTAAATAGGAATCCAATGAATTAAAGAGTTGATCATTGAATGATAAAACCTGCTTTTGATAAGTCATTCCAGAATTCTGGATATGATTTTTTAACAACTTCTGGATCTTGTATTTCTATTTCACCTGTTATTAATGATAAGGGGGTAAATGCCATTGCCATTCTGTGGTCGTTATAAGTAGCAACTGAATGTTCGTATTTTAAAGATTGATTTCCAGGAATGCTAATGCTATTATTTTCTAAATTACATTGGATGCCTAGCTTTTGAAATTCAATTTTCAATGCTTCTAGTCGATTAGTTTCTTTCAATTGTAATGTTTCTAGTCCATTCAGATGACATTCTAGACCAAGACCAGCACATGTTACAGCTATAGTTTGAGCAATATCAGGATAGGCATTAAGGTTTAATTTGATGGTTTTCTTAATGGGTTCACTTGTTTTCTTAATAATGAGTTCATTGTTTTTGAATCGAGAATCAATTCCAAAGTGCTTAAAATATTCTTTAATGATGGCGTCTCCTTGATGACTTTTTTCTTTAAGTCCTTTAATACTTATCGTACTTTTTTTACTAAGTGCAGCCATTGAATACCAGTAAGAAGCAGCTGACCAATCATTTTCAATAGTATAATTATTTGTTTTATATGGTTGACGAGTTATTTCAATTAAAGAATCTTTCCATTTATATTTAATTCCAAATTCACTCATCATCTTCAAAGTGAGTTCAATGTATGGTTTTGAATAAACAGGTCCTTTTATATTAAGCTTGAGTCCATCTTTCAAAGAAGGAGCTATTAATAGTAAAGCAGATATAAACTGGCTGCTAACATTTCCATAGATATCAACTTTATTCTCCTTGAATTCAGTCCCTTTTATTTTAATGGGTGCAAATCCATTCCTTCTAGTATATTCAATATTTGCGCCTAGCTCTATTAATGCTTCTACTAAATGGCTAATCGGTCTTTGTTGTAATCTTGAAGAACCGTCTATTGTCCAGTCTCCTTCTATAGTTGATAAATAAGAAGTGAGAAAACGAAAAGTAGTTCCAGCATTGTTACAATTTATATTATTTTGAGTATTTAAATTATTTAAAGCTGATCGCAGTATTTGCGTGTCTTCTGAAAAAGATAAATTATTCAGATTGATTTTATTATTAGATAATGATTGAATGATAAGTGCTCTATTACTTTCGCTTTTAGATGATGAAAGGGTTGGGGTTGCATTAACCTTTTGATCTTTAGGAGGAATTATTTTCATGAGTAACTTAAATAATCATTTAAGGCTAATTCGATGAGGTCTTCATCAATATAATTGTCAAATGATGCTTTGCCAATTTTATAAATTAGAGAAAAATTATATTTATTATTATTTCTTTTTTTATCATTTTTCATGATTTCTAAAACTTCTTTAATGTCCTTTTTTTCTATAGGAAGTTTTTTGTAATTAGAGATAATATAATGTTGAATTTCTTTCAGCTCTAGTTCAGGCAATTTTAAAATTTTATAGGATATAAAGGATTCAATATAGATGCCAGCAGCTACTGCATGACCATGTAAGATAGTTGTATTTTTATTGATAAAAAGTGTTTCAATAGCATGTCCAATAGTATGGCCAAAATTAAGGACCTTTCTTATTCCTTTTTCATGGGGGTCTTCTGTAACAATTGTAGATTTAATTCTAATAGAATCTTGAATAATTTGATTGATATCAAGGTTTTCAAATGTCTGCTTAGTGCAGTATTCCCAGTATTCTTTGTCTATAATTAGTCCGTGTTTGATAATTTCAGCAAAGCCAGATGAAATTTGATCTTTTGTTTGAGACTTTAAAAAAAAAGGATCACAAAGGACAAGATTTGGAGTGCTAAACATTCCAATCTGGTTTTTTTCATGATTTAAATTTACTCCGGTTTTACCGCCTACAGAAGCATCTATCATTGCAAGAAGGGAGGTTGGTATGTTTATATAGCTTATTCCTCTTTTGTATGTAGAAGCAGCAAAGCCTCCTAAGTCAGTGATCATTCCACCTCCAAAATTAATAAGGACGGAATTTCTGTCAGCTTTGTTTTCACTTAAGAATTCCCATATTAATTGAGCACTCTTTAGTGTCTTATGATTTTCACCTGGTTGGATTTTAATCTTCTTTGCAGCTCTTAATAATGGAAGACTTGTTAATAAGATGTCTGTGAAAAGAAACGTATTCTCGTCACAAAGTATAAATACTTGTCTGCCTTTGGTTAATTGTTCTATTTCATGGATATGGTCATTAATGGACCCAGTTTTAATATATTCATTAATAGATAGAGACATTATTTTTTCTTCAAAGCATGAATAGCATTTTTACTGAATTTTGAAAGCACTAATTCACCACTAATTCCTGCTCTTTCAATTAGTAATGAATCCCAATTCTCTGTTCCTTCCCAAATCACTTTTTTTAATTGCTGCATGGCTGTAGGGTTTGATGAGGCTAGTTTATTTGATAGCTGTTTAATATGTTCATCCATTTCTTCAGTAGATTCATATATATCTGCAAATAACCCTTTTTGTTTTGCCCAATCTGCAGAATACCATTTAGTAGCATTAATGGCCATCATGGTCATGGCAGATTTTCCAACTTTTCTTTCAACAGCAGGACTTACAACAAAAGGACCTATACCTAATGCTAATTCACTAAGCTTAACTGCAGCATATTTAGTAGCAAAACAATAATCAACTGCACTTGCCATTCCGACACCACCCCCTACTGCTTTCCCCTGGACCCTTCCAATGATCAATTTAGGGCATTTTCTGGCAGCATTTATTACATTGGCAAACCCTGAGAAGAAATTAATACCAGCTTCAATATTTTCTATAGAGCTAAGCTCTTCAAAGCTAGCCCCAGCACAAAAGACTCTATCTCCACCAGATCGAAGGATAATTAACTTGATTTGCTCATTATTACCTGCTTTTTCAATGGTGTCAGCTAGCTTAGATAGTATTCTACCAGGAAGTGAATTGCTTTGAGGGTGAAAGAATTCTATTGTTGCAATTCCTCTTTTATTTACTGAGATCGTAACATCTCCTTGGTCTATTGTACTCATAGCTAATATATTTTCTTCGAAATTAAAAAAAGCCCGCGTAATATGTCAAGTTATTCAATAATGATTTGTACCTGAAGCTATTGATAATTAAATAAATTCATAAAACTTTCGTTATTATATGATAAAAGGCGACATTTTTATTCAATGAGAGTCTTTATTATTATTGAATACTTTTATAAATAGGAACTATTTAACGATATTAGCGTATAGTATGGGATTTTTTAATCATATCAACTGGTGAAGAATTTTATAATTATCATATCTATTATATGTGCCCCTTTATCTAATCTTCTGGGCCATAATAAAGATAGCTTAAAGGTAAAACCTCAAGGTCCTGAACCTTTGGAGTTTGTTTTTAGACCTCAGCTTTCTATGGGGATGGGTATGCTTACTTTTTATGGAGATATAGGGTCTAATCATCAAGGTTATCATCCTACTGTTAGCCGTTTAGGGTATGACCTTAGGTTGATTAATCCTCTTACTGAATATTTAGACCTTAGCTTTTTTGTGCTTTTTGGTCAGATAAGTGCCAACGAAAGAACTATTGATAGAAACCTGAATTTTAATTCTCATATTACTACAGGTGGTTTCACATTAAATTATAATTTCAGTCACCTCCTTAGAAAAAAAAGAATTTTTGATCCTTATGTTCAGGTTGGTTTTGAATCTATGGAATTTTTATCTAAAACAGATCTTAAAGATAAAAATGGTAATTATTACTATTACTGGTCTAATGGAACCATAATGAATATGGATGAAAATGATCCAAATGCATCCAATGCAATTGAGCTTTCTAGGGATTATACTTACGAATCTGATATTAGAGAGGAGAATTTAGATGGTTTTGGTAGCTATAGAGAACGGACATTTGGAATTCCTTTAGAAATTGGAGCGAATTTACATACGGGCAAAAGATTGAAACTACGTGTTGGTACTTCCTTTCACTTCACTTTTACAGATTTGATTGATGGAGTTACTCATGAAAGTATTGAAAGTCGAATAGGTGACACAAAAAAAGACAAACTGTTATATACACATTTTGCTCTTTCTTATGATCTCACATTGCCTAAAAAATCAGATAAGATCAAACCGATAGAAGATGACTATGAGGACTTATATAGAATGGATACATTGGATTATGATGGGGACCTTGTTTCAGACCTAGTTGATAGATGTGCAAAGACTCCTTTAAATGCTAGACCAGTTGATATGTATGGATGTCCTTTAGATACAGATAAAGATGGGGTTCCCGATTATGTCGATGATGAATTGAATTCTCCAGATTCAGCAGAAGTGAATGATAAAGGAGTTGCTTACACAGATGATGATTATTCGGCAATGTATAGAGTATATAAAGATTCTATAGGTGAATTTTCCGAATGGGATGAGGTAAGGGAGAGCTTTGGGTCAGACCTACGTGCTCCGTCTACATTTTCGACTACTAAAAAGGATACTACTACACAGCAGTTGTTTATAGTGATAGGTTCTGATGTGAAAGGAACATCTGCAAATGATCTATATAAAGAATTGAGTAATAAAAATTTTAAGATTATAGAAAGTGGTGATTCAGTTTTATATGTATTAGGAGGTTATGAAACAGTAGAAGATGTTGCAGAAGTATTACCAGATCTTCAAGAAGATAGCTTAAATGTAGAAACAGTATTAGTAGTAGAAACAGATAACGACAATAATGTAGAGGTAGTGAATGAATTAACAGATATTGAACCAGTAGATGTAGATGATACTACAATAGTTGCAGCTGAAAATAAAGAGATTGTTTACAGGGTACAAGTAGGTGCGTTCAAAAGAAAATTGAGCTTAAATGTTTTTAAAGGATTACCTGATCTAGTTTATGTGAGAGGTGAGGATAGCTTATATAGGTATTATACAGGTGCGTTTTCAGATAAATCAGCAGCGGCTATGCATAAGGTAAATATGTCAACTAATGGATATAATGGAGCATTTCTTGTTGCATTCCAAGAAGGTAAAAGAATATCTTTAGCTGATGCAGGATTTCAGGTTAATCCTGATTTTGATGATAATATTGAGATGGATACAGTAGCAACTTCTAATCCTGTCGATTCTAATTTAGTTAAGTTCAGGGTTCAAGTAGGAGCTTATAGTGAAAAAATACCTACTGAAGCTTTAGATATATTTTTAGAGATTGGAAATATATTCCCTAAAAAAGATGTTCGATCTGGTCTTACTAAATATTTTATTGGAGAGTTCAAAAGTTATGATGAGGCTGCAAACTATAAATTGGAATTGATCGATAAAGGATTAGATGATTGTTTTGTAGTTGGAGAATTTAAAGGTAATATTGTCACAGCGGTTGAGGCCATTGAGCTATTGAAATAAGTGTTTAGGTATGATAAAAGAAAAATTTATATGGATTGTTGCTGTCTTTTTGTTCACGGCATGTTCCAATGAGAATATCAATGATAATGAAGAAGATGCTGTAAAGCCAACTGCAGATTCTGTAATAATTGAGCAAACTGAAAGTACTGATTTAATTGATGTTCAGGTATCTGAGCCAATGGATAGCGTACAGGAGGAAGCGTATAAAAACGATTTAAGCTTAGAGATCAAACCTATAAAAGAGGAGATAGAGGATCCTATAAGTGAAGAATGCGGTATGCTATTAGAAGAATATGCTTCTGCTATTAAAATGTATGATGCACTTTTAAAAAAAATTGATTCAGATCCAGATAATGTTAGCTTAATGATTGAAAGAGCTCCTTTGGAAGAAAATCTAGATTCCTATGCTACTATGCCTCAATTCTTTAATTGTTCCCAGAATAAAGCATTTAAAAAGCAGTTTGATATTTTGAATGGAAAAAAAGATCAATTGTTGTACAATTAATTGAACTATTTATTGAATAGTTCGACTCATCCTATCCTTATATTTAGGGAATTTCTACATTTGCATCAAAATTAACCACATGAATTACTTTAATGATGTCCTGGAGTCTATTGGGAATACTCCATTGATAAGAATCAATAAGATATGTAAAGAAGTACAAGCAACTGTTCTCGCAAAAGTTGAAACTACTAATCCAGGAAATTCTGTAAAAGACAGGATGGCTGTAAAAATGATTGAAGTAGCTGAGAAAGAGGGTTTGCTTAAACCTGGAGGGACAGTAATAGAAGGTACTTCTGGGAATACAGGCATGGGATTAGCGTTAGCCTGTATTATTAAGGGTTATAAATTAGTTTGTGTATTAAATGATAAGCAATCTAAGGAGAAAATGGATATTCTAAGGGCAGTTGGTGCCGAAGTTGTTGTTTGTCCTACTGCAGTTGATCCTGATGACCCGAGGTCTTATTATTCAGTATCTAAACGATTGGCTAAAGAAACACCAAATAGCTGGTATGTAAATCAATACGATAATTTAGCTAATAGGTTGGCTCATTACGAATCTACAGGTCCCGAAATATGGGAACAAACAAAAGGAAAGATCACTCATTTTGTGGTTGGAGTAGGTACTGGAGGTACTATTTCAGGTGTAGGAAAATATTTAAAAGAACAAAACCCGGCCATAAAAATTTGGGGAATAGATACTTATGGTTCTGTTTTTAAAAAATACCATGAAACTGGAATTTTTGATGAGAATGAGATTTACCCATATATAACTGAAGGTATTGGAGAAGATATATTGCCTGCTAATGTAGATTTTAAATTAATAGATACTTTTGAAAAAGTAACAGATAAGGATGCAGCTGTATATACACGAAAATTAGCTAGAGAAGAAGGTGTTTTTGTTGGGAATTCTGCTGGGGCTGCTATAAAAGGGGTATGTCAGATGTCAGATCAATTAAAAGAAGATGATGTGGTAGTTGTATTATTTCATGATCATGGTTCTAGATATGTTGGTAAGATCTTTAACGATGATTGGATGAGAGAAAGGGGTTTTTTAGATGAGGATGTAAAAAATGCTGAAGATTTAATAAAAACACATGCAGACAAGAGATTAGTTTCTGTAGCTGTTACTGATCCTGTTTCTCATGCAATAGTTTTAATGAAACAATATGATATCTCTCAGATTCCTGTTAAGGAGAATGGTAAATTTGTTGGGTCATTGTCTGATCATCAGATGTATGAGAGAATTTTAGAAGACCCTTTATTAAAAGAATTACCTGTAAAAAACATTATGGAAGATCCTTTTCCAGAAGTCAATGGTAGCGTTTCAATAAATAAAGTATCACAACTATTTAATAAAAACACAAGAGCAGTTATTGTAAATTACAATAAGGACAATAGCCATATAATAACACTTCAGGACATTATTGATACTATAAAGTAATAGTAATTACAAGCAATAAAAAAGGGCTCATTAGAGCCCTTTTTTTGTAATAAATTTTAATTAAAATGCTAAGATGTTATTTCAATACTTGCATTTTCTTTACGATTCTTTCATTATTAGTAATTAAAGTAATAGTATAAAGTCCAGTAGGTAATTCAGAAGTATTGAGCTGGGTAGTTGATCTTCCAAAAGCTTGATTATTTAAATAAGATTCAAACACTTCTTGACCTAAAGAATTGTGTATTTTAACAGTTACATCTCCAGATTCTTTAAGATGAAAAGCCAATGTCGCGTTATCTGTGACAGGGTTTGGATAGACTTTAGCACTTAAAAGTTGCTCATTTTGGTTATTAATGCCAGCTACTAATGAACCAGTAGTAGATTGAAATATTTCTTTAGTGACTTCGTCTTGTATCCATACAGCAACTCCTAAATCAGTGAATTCTTCAACAGAATGTTCAGTTGAATGATTAATAGGAGTTTGAGCATTTGCAGGAAGTACATATGAGCCATTAAAATTATATGATTTACTTACTGTTTGTTGAACGCTTGATTGTAGAGAGGCTATAGAAGTTCCACTGGCATTGGGTAACATTTTTTTCATTACATGATGAAATTCAATTTCACCATTGCTTCCAACATTATTGTAAGTAAGGTATTCAAAAACTGCTATGTGAACCACTAAATTATTTGATGGAATATTTTCAAGTGGATCAATTGTTACATCAACTTGTACTGCTTGACCTCCAACAGAATAAGTTGCTGCAAGGTCTGTAAAGGCAGGTATAATGTAATAATCATCAAAATCTTGTTGGGTCAGGTTGCTAGGGTTGCTATCCCATCCACCATCAATTTCAAGTCTTGGCACAGAAGAAACTCCATAAAATGATTTTCTGTCTCCACCTTCGTCAGTGTAATAAGGATCTCCTGCTCCTGGCCAATCCATTTGATACTTAATAGAAGTAAATTTGTTAGGGTTGGCAGCAAAAATAACATCGAGCTGAGCGTTTCCTGCAACACATGGCCCACATGTTGAGCTTGTGAATGTTTCAAATAATGGTGTTCGTTGGGTAGAACTATTAAGTACATCAACATTTCCTGATGCTAGGTCATTTGTTGTATTCATGTCAGCATTCCCATTGATATTAGATGCCCATATATCAATTTGATAATTTCCTATGGCAGTTGGTGTCCATCCAGTACCATGAGTAAATGAGTAAGTATCAAACATTGCAATATTTAAACCTGATAATGATTCAGTAACTGTTGCTCCTCCGTTTACTGAGTAATTGATGTCCATGGATGTTATAGTAGAGCTCCCATAATTTATTACTTCGCCACTTACATCAAATGGAGCATTTCCAAGCACTAAATAAGGAAAAGTGGTCATTGAAACACCAGCAACATCATAAGTAGGCTGAGTACCATAATTAAACTCATAATAAACATTGTCTGAATAAGAGGAGCTGTTACCTACTAAAGGTTCATATGAAGAAGAGCCACCTATAGAAACAGCTGTAGTCCCATCAATTTGAATACCTGCAGTAATTGTCCCAGAGTTATTATAATTTCTTTGTTCAACAATGTATATTTTATCAGTTGTTTCTTCTAAAACAATAGACATGTATGTCCATCCTGCACCACCTAAAGTATTTGAAGGGAAATAGATCCATTGTTGTCTGTTTGGAGCAGTCCCAAAAGTTTTTATTACAATCTCATCGTTTGATCCTGAACAAATAAGGCCCCAAATACAAACAGATTTATCTGGAATTGCAGCATCTGGAATTGCAGCATTTGTTGTGCCGGGGACAGAGGATGCGCTAGTAGTGAAAGTTAAAACTCCAGTTGAGGAAACTTTATATTCAGTAACAGCACTTCCATTAAAATTAAATGAAAATGGAATAGTTTGATTTGCAGACCATGTTGGGGATGAAACTGAAGGCCCTAAAATTGAAGTCCATCCATCACCAGACCACGTATTTGAGTATTCGTCATCTGAATTCAGACCGCCAGGATTACCATTACTAAGACCTGGTACATAATAATATTGGCCATTTATAGAAACATTTAATAATGTTAAAATAAAAAGAAAAGAGTAAATTTTTTTCATAGTTTATTTTTTTAGTTTAAGATTATGGGATATGTAAATTTAGACTATTCACTATAGAATTAAAAATATCTATACAGATATCATTGGAATGCTAAGTATTAGTTATTAGAACTTTTTAGGTTAAAGTTTTAAACTAATTGAATATTATGTAAACTTACATTTTCAATTAAAATTTAGTGTTTATATATGAAAGTAATTATAGAAATTGATGTTCAAAATCCAGAAGAAGTAATTAAGTCTCATAGAGGCGAGATTATGGGAATGATAACGGGAGTGATGCTTTCAAAGGAGAAAAAAAAGTTGAAAGTTGAAAGAGCAATTTGTGAAGAAATGGTAAGTATATTGAAAACAGAATTACCTAAGGTTCTTCATGAAGAGTTAATTGAGGCAGAAGTTAAATTTTCTGTAGAAGAGGGCCCTAATTCTTAATAAATACTTATAATTATTTCCAGGGTTTATAGGTAGAATCTTGATCGGGTCTATCAGATTCAATTTTTCTAAGAGGTTCACATTCTTTTAAACTAGAGAAACATTCAGATGGAAGTTGCTGGTAAAGACGCGTCCCTTCAGTTTTCCATTGAAGCATTTTGTCGGTTACATCTTTAATGATTTTGGCTGGGTTTCCCGCAGCTACTTTTCTTTTTGGGATAATCATTTTAGCTGGTACAAAGGACAAGGCCCCAATTATGCATTCAGCTTCAATGTTAGCTTCATCCATAATAACAGCATTCATTCCAATTAAGCAGTTTTCACCAATTGTTCCTCCATGAACTATAGCTCCATGTCCAATATGTGCACCCTTTTTTAAATGAACTGTAGTCCCTGGGAACATATGAATTACACAATTTTCTTGAATATTACACCCATCATCAATAATAATCTTTCCCCAATCTCCTCTCAATACTGCTCCAGGGCCAACATAAACGTTTTTTCCAATAATTACATTTCCGGTAACATTTGCTTGAGGATGAACAAAAGATGATTCATCTATTACAGGTTGATATCCGTTAAATTCATAAATCATTTCATTAAACTTTTTCGATTATTGTTGCATATCCTTGTCCAACTCCTATACACATAGTAATCAATGCATATTTTTTATTGGTTTTATGAAGCTCAATCATTGCTGTTTGTAGGATTCTTGCTCCTGTCATTCCTAAAGGATGTCCAATCGCAATCGCTCCTCCGTTAGGATTGACTCTAGGGTCATTGTCTTCTAAGCCCATTTCTCTAATACAAGCAATAGCCTGAGCAGAGAATGCTTCATTTAATTCGATTATATCCATGTCATCTAATGACAAACCTGCTCTTTTAAGTGCCTTTTCAGATGCTTTTACAGGTCCAATTCCCATTATTCTTGGCTCTACCCCTGCAATAGCAGAAGATACAATTCTTGCTTTTGGAGTTAATTTATTTCTTTTTGCTGCATTTTCAGATCCCATTAATAAAGCAGCTGCACCATCATTCAACCCCGATGAATTTCCAGCAGTAACACTTCCTCCTTCTTTTTTAAATGCGGCTCTAAGCTTGCTTAATTTTTCAATACTAGTTCCAGCTTTAATAAATTCATCTTTGTTAAATATTATGGGATCTGCTTTTCTTTGAGGGATTTCTACGGCAATAATTTCTTCATTTAATCTACCTGATTGCTGTGCTTTGGCAGCTTTCATTTGTGAATGGTAAGCAAAAAGATCTTGGTCTTCTCTGCTTATATTATACATGGTTACCAAATTTTCTGCAGTTTGTCCCATACCATCAGTTCCATATTGTTCCTGCATCTTTTTATTGATAAACCTCCAGCCAAAACTTGAATCAAACATTTGGGCATCTCTTCCAAATGGAGTTGATGCTTTTGATATTACCCATGGACCTCTAGTCATGTTTTCAACTCCTCCAGTAATATAGAGGTCACCGTCTCCAATTTTAATGGCTCTTGAAGCATTAATAGTAGCTGCCATTCCAGAAGAGCAAAGCCTATTTATTGTTTCACCTCCAACATTATGAGGTAATCCAGCAAGTAACAATGCCATTCTTGCAATATTCCTATTGTCCTCACCAGCTTGATTGGCACAGCCAAATAATACATCTTCTACTTCAGACCAATTTACAGCTGAATTTCTATTTACTAACTCTTTGATGACATGAGCTGCAAGGTCATCAGTTCTTATGGTGGCTAATGAACCCCCGAAGTTGCCTATAGGTGTTCTTATAGCATCAAAAATATAAGACTCTTCCATATTTAAAGTTCAATTAAAAGTTGAATTTAATAAAATGATTTTACTATTGATCTTAAATTATTCTGTAATAAGCATTTCATTTTAGGAACTTATTATTCCCATTTTTTATTTGTTCTATGAACAGTGCCCTTAAAAGTAGCTACATTCTCATTGTGCTGATTAGTTATCTGAATTTCATAATTAGCTCGTCTATCATCTATTTTTAATTCTTTTGAAGTTGCTGTTAAGACATCATTTTCATATACTTTTTTACTATGCGTTATAGCTGTTTCTATTGACACACATTGAATTCCATGCGAATTAGCGGCAAATGCAAGACAGCTATCTCCTAAAGAGTAGGTGATTCCTCCATGAGCAATTGAAAATCCATTTAGCATTTCATTTTTCACTTCCATTTTGAGAATACATTTTCCTTTTGATATATGTAAGATTTCAATACCCATCCATTTACTGAATAGATCATTGTCATACATTTTGGAAACGATTTTTTCTGGACTTAGATCACCTTTATTCATTGATCAATGTCTCCTCTTTTTTAGTAACATTTACAGCTGCTTCTGTAAAGCTAACAAACAATGGGTGAGGGTTTTCAACTGTGCTTTTATATTCTGGGTGGAATTGAACACCAATAAACCAAGGATGATTAGTTAATTCTATTATCTCTACAAGTTTGTTTTCAGGGTTAATACCTGTAGTGTCCATTCCATTCTTAATAAAAGTTTCTTTATATTCATTATTGAACTCATACCTATGTCTGTGTCTTTCAGAAATGTTATTTTTTTGGTAGATGTTAAAAACCTTAGAATTAGAATCAATTTTACATGGATAAGCACCTAGCCTCATAGTGCCACCCATATTTTCGATCTTTTTTTGTTCTTCCATCATGTTTATGACAGGATCTTTAGTTTCAGGTTGAATTTCAGTACTATTGGCATCTTTTTTACCTAACACATTTCTTGCAAATTCAATAACAGCACATTGCATCCCCAAACAGATTCCTAAGAATGGAATGTTGTTTTCCCTAACATATTGAATGGCTGCTATTTTGCCTTCAATTCCTCTTGTTCCAAAACCAGGAGCAACTATGATTCCTGATAGACCACCTAATAATTCATGTAAGTTATCTGAAGTTATGGTTTCTGAATGAATCCAATCTATTTTTATTTTACATCTGTTTTTAGCTCCTGCATGGATCAATGCTTCAGCTATAGACTTGTATGAATCTTTTAACTCAACATATTTACCTACCAAACCAATCTTGATTTCATTTTTTGGATTTTTATGATTAGTTAAAAACTCATTCCATGAAGATAAATCGGGTTCTTTTAATGATGGCATGTCTAGATGATTAAGGACCACTTCATCTAGCTTTTGTTCTTGCATTAATATAGGAACATCATAAATAGTGTTTGCATTGATAGATTCTATGACAGCACTTTTATCTACATTGCAAAAACGAGCAATTTTTGTTTTAATGTCATTGTTAAGGGGGTACTCAGTTCTGCAAACAAGTACATCTGGTTGAACTCCATATTCAAGTAATGTTTTTACAGAATGCTGTGTAGGCTTTGTTTTTAATTCACCAGTTGCTGAAAGATAGGGAATCAATGTTAAATGAATAAAAAGAACTTGATCAGGTAGTTCCCAGTTCAATTGCCTTATGGCTTCAATAAAAGGAAGAGATTCAATGTCACCAACAGTGCCGCCAATCTCAGTGATTACAAAATCGTAGATTCCTTTATTACCTAATATTTGAATGTGATCTTTTATTTCATTGGTTATATGAGGAATTACTTGAACGGTTTTGCCTAAATATTCACCCTTTCTTTCCTTTTCTATAACAGATTGATAGATTTTTCCTGTTGTCACATTGTTAGCTTGTGAGGTAGGAGTGTTTAAAAATCTTTCATAATGTCCAAGGTCAAGATCGGTTTCAGCTCCATCCTCAGTTACATAACATTCACCATGCTCGTAAGGATTGAGTGTTCCTGGATCTACATTAATATAAGGGTCTAATTTTTGAATAGTTACTGAATATTCTCTGGCTTGTAATAATTTTGCCAATGAAGCAGATACAATTCCTTTACCTAGAGATGAGGTTACACCACCTGTTACAAAGATATATTTAGTTGATTTGGGCATTCCCGTATTTCTTTATTTAATATAAGTGTATATTATAATACGGGATGTAAAGTTAATGTTAATAATAGCAGAAAATGAAATTTAAAGATATTTTTTTTAAAAAATCATTTTTTAGAAGGTCCAGCTAATCCCTAAGCTTGGTAGTATGGGTAGCTGATACACCTTTTCATTAGATATTCTGTCAACGTAAAAAATATTATTTCTGCTATACATGTTGGTGCAGCTAGCTGTGAAATTAAAAATAGACCTTTCAGAAATAATGAATTTTCTTTTTATAGCCATGTCTAAACGATGATAAGCAGGAAGTCTTCCGTTATTAAGGTCTGCATATATAATACCTAAATCATTATTGTTAGCAGTAGTAATGTCAGTTCCAATCCCTTGAGAATAATCAATTAAATGATAATATCCTTGAGTTTGAGTAAATGGAAGGCCACTACCATAATTCCATCTTATGTTTATTTCCCAAACATTATCTTCACCAAATTTTTGAGTAGCTACTAAGTTAATATTGTGTCTTCTGTCAAATACAGGAGAATAGGTTTGAACGCCATCCCATCTGGTTACTTTTCCTAAAGAATAAACGAACCATATATAAGTTTTTTCTATACTGTATTTAAAAACAGCATCAACTCCATAAGCATCACCTGTTTCAATTATAAAATCTTTTTTAGCTATATCGGGTATTTCATAATTATCTGGGCTGTCGTCATATAGCTTATTTCTGTTCATGTTAGTCAGCTGATTAAACCACTTATAATAGCCTTCAATATTTAGAGTAAGATGTTTTCCAATATCATATTCAGCCCCTAAAATAGCATGAGTTGCTTTTTGAAGTGAATGTGTTCTGTCTATAACAGATCCATCTTCACGAATGATTTCATCTTGAAGGTTGTCTGGTCCAGAAAGAAAACCATAAAATAAATTAACAACATCTCTATCGGAATTAGCAGAGATCAAATTTTGTGAATAGATACCACCAGCAGCTTTTAGCCTGAAATTTTCATTTACATTGTATTTTATTCCTAGTCTTGGTTCTGGAGAAAAGTTTCTCAAGGAAGCATAATATTGCGCCCTGAAACCCGGATTAATCACAAAAAGACCTTTAACAATCTTGTAATCTAAGTATCCACATAATTCAGTAGTGTTGTTGTCCTGGTTGATCTTTCTACCAACACTGTTGAAAAAATTGAATTCAGTTCTAAATCCGTTAACTTCTATACCATATTTAATCTCATCATCTCTTATAAAATATTTAAAATCAAATCCCATATTAAACCCATTTATCCGGCTAGCTCTTGGATCGAGATTTTCTCCTGTTGCTGGGTCTTGTTCAGAAAGAGAGATTTCATAGTCACTAACATTGAATTTACCCATAATCAAAACAGGGGATCCAGATGGAACTAACATAAAATTGGTTCCTGCTCCCCAGGAATTCCAGTTAAGGTCAGATACTGCTTTGTATTTAACTTGATCATTATAATTAAAACCAAAGAAATTCACTTTGCTACCATTAGTGCCATTAATAGAGAATTTTCCATATAGATCTGTGAAATTAAATGGAAGACCAGCTGTGTCTATATATGAATATAACAGCTTTGAGGTTTGTTCCAGATAAGAGGTTTTACCAGATACAACATATGATACAGTAGCTCCACCATCTTCAGTTAATTTTTGAATAGGTCCTTCCATCATTAATTTAGAACCAAAAGGATTAATAGAGATTTTTCCTGAAAAATGTTTTTTGTTTCCATCTTTAGATGATATATCCATAACAGATGATATTCTTCCACCATATTCAGCACTAAATCCACCAGTATATATATCGGCATTTCTTATAATATCAGTATCAAAAACTGAGAAAAAACCTATAGAGTGGAAAGGGTTGTAGATAGTCATTCCATCTAATAGAACTCTGTTTTGTATGGGGGATCCTCCTCTAATATACATTTGTCCCCCTTGATCTCCTGTAGTAACTACACCAGGAGCAGTTTGTAAATATTGTGCAAAATCAGGCTCCCCTCCGATGGCAACTACATGGGCCATGTCCTTAGGTGTAGCTTTAATGACAGACATTTTTACCTGAGTTTTTCTTTCTGCTGCTTCTGCGCTAATCTCAAACTCATCTAAAACGTCATTGTTTTCTTCCATATAGAAATTTTTAGTTTTAATCTTGCCTGCTGCAATTTCAATTTCTATCTCTATGGTCTTGAATTCAATATTTGAGATGACAAATTCATAGGTTCCGGGTTCTAATTTGGTGATTTGGTAAAATCCATTTATGTCTGTTGATGCTCCAATACCTGTGCCTTTGATCTTCACATTGGTTCCAATAGAAGGTTCTCCATTTTCAGCTTCATAAACAGTTCCTCTAATAATTCCATTTTGACTGAAAAAAGAAAAAGTTAAAAAGCTAAAAAAGACAAATGTTAGAATATGTTTGTTAAATCTCATGTTAATCATTAATTCAAGTTCCGAAAATAATATTTTATTTTAATAAAATAATAGGTTATTTATTAAGGAATGAAATTTGTGATGTAAGGTAGTTGTGATTGAAGGAAAGGTAATAGGTTATTTATTATTATCAATCACGTAGTTTAATACCTTAGTCATTAAGTGTACTCTATCCTTTCCTCTCACATTATGTGCATGCATTGGATAAGGGAAAAAATCAACCTGAATACCTTCGGAAACACATTTTTGTATAAATGCAAGATTGTGCTGCATCACTACAACATCGTCTGCAGTTCCATGAATCATTAATAATTTTCCTTTTAGGTATTTAGCGTATTCAAGTAAGCTAGTATTCTTGTATCCATCTGGATTTTGGTCAGGAGTATCCATGTATCTCTCACCATACATTACCTCATACCATTTCCAGTCAATAACTGGTCCGCCAGCTACACCTGTTGTGAATATTTCTGGGTGTTTTGTCATTAAAGAGGTGGTCATGTATCCACCGAAACTCCATCCGTGCACAGCAATTCTGTCGGGGTCGACATAATTGAGTGATTTTAAGTAATTCACTCCTAATAGCTGATCTTCAATTTCTACCTTTCCAAGTTCTCTATGAATAATGCTTTCAAAATCAAACCCTCTATTAGAGGATCCTCTTCCGTCTAAAGTAAAAACTATATATCCTTGATTGGCCATCCAATGCATCCAAAGGCTAGCTCCTCCGAGCCAGCTATTAGTGACAAGTTGAGCATGAGGTCCTCCGTATACGTAAATTAAAACAGGATATTTTTTATTTTTTTGAAAGTTTGCAGGAGTGATCAATCTACCATGTAAATTAATATTATCGTCCGTTTTAAGATTAATCATATTGGTTGTTCCTGTTTCAAAGTCAGACAATGGGTTTTCTGATTGATAGAGGTCCCAGGATTTACTTTTTATAAGGTCATGTATTTTAATAGTACCTGGATTGTTTAATGAGCTATATTGGTCGATTAAGTATCTTTTATTAGGAGAAATTTTAAAACGATGTACGCCTTCAGTATTAGTTATTTGTTGTTGTGTGCTATTGGACTGAATGCCCACTTTAAAAGCATGCATTTCACGAGGATCTGTACCAGTTCCAGTAAATATAATTTCATTGGTTTTTTCATTAATACCAAGAATAGAAGTTGTTACCCATTTATTGTTGGTTATTTGACGAATTAATTTTCCATCGGTATTATAGTGATAGAGGTTCATGAAGCCATCTCGTTCACTTAACCATATAAATTCATTGTTATTTTTAGGTAAAAAATAAAGTCCATATTCTGGCTCTACCCATTTATCGTTTTTTTCTTCAAATAATATTTTCTCTTTTTTTCCTGTTGATGCGTTGTATTTGATCAATTTCATATGGTTTTGATCTCTATTAACCTCTGCTACATAAATGAATTTAGATGCTGGTCCCCATGTAAGATTGGTTAAGTAATGATCATCTATTTCCCCTGTATTTAGGTAAGTAGTTTTTTTTGTAATGAAGTCATAGATGCCTATTCTTGCTTTTTCACTTTTCTGACCTGCCATAGGGTACTTTGTTGTATTAAGGGATCCAGGAGTGGAGTTTATATTTAGTAAAGGGTAATCAGCAACATCAGTTTCATCTTTTTGATAAAAAGCAAGTGAATTATTAGAGGGGCTCCAAAATATTCCTTTAGAGATTCCAAATTCAAATCGATGTATTGCTTGGCCAGAAACTATGTTTTTGTCTTTATAGTTAGTGATGCTCGTTTGAGAGTTGTTTTTGTTAGCTATATAAAGGTTATTGTCGACTGTGTAAGCAATCGTCTTTTTATTGGGAGAAACATCAATAGAAGCTGCATTTTCTGGGTATTGAATGATATCAGCAGTTTTACCTTTTAGGTTTAAATGATAAAATGAGTTTAAGTGATTAAATGAAATAGTGCTTTTGCTTATAGCTGCTCCCCATGGAAGGCCTGTTAATTCAAGTCCTTCAAATGAGCTATTAATGTCCTTAATACTTATAGTGTTTCTAGATTTTGAATTATAGTTTTGATTAGGCTCAAGTATAATGAATTCATCATTACTTTGATAAGTATATTTATTTTCCTTAGTCCAGCTTATTCCAGTTAATGAAGAAGGGTAGAGTCCTTTGTAATAGCCAAGCACAGCATCTTCTATGTTGAGAGATTTTTTCTTATTAGAATCAGTCTTTGTTTTTTCTTGCGAATGAATGGAGGTGCAAATAAAAAGAAAAGGGAGAAAATAAAAGATGATTTTTTTCATATTTAGAGTTTGAGTTTTTTTAATTCGGCTTTTAGTTTTTCAATTTCTTTTTTTCCTTTATCAATATTGTCAGTTACATTTTTTAAAATGCTAGAGTTCCCAGATGAGTTATTAAAGAAGCCTAAGTTGTTTTCGTAATTAAGTACTTCTTTCATCGTTTGATTGATTTTCTTTTTAATTTTTTCTCTTTCGTCCTGAAGTGTTTTATCAGGGTTAAAAGAACCATTTATTTGAAGAATCTTTAGCTGACTTAAAATCTCTTCTCTTTCTTTTGGAGAAATCTTAAGAGTAGCATGTTTTTTCATGATAATATCATGTAATTCTTCAAATAATCCTTTTGATTTACTATATGAAGATTTTCCAGAACTTTTAAATTTTTCAATCAAGTTATAGAATGTTTCTTTAGTCGATTCGTTTGTAGTATCAATTTTTTTGATTTGAGCTATAATTGATTTTTTTTCTTTTAAACTTTTTGTTTCTTCTTCTTTTTTAGCTTTATTTTCATTGCTTTTGTTTTCGAAGAACTCATCACATTTAGTCCTAAAACTATGCCAAAGTTTTTGTTCAAGGTGTTTTCCTGCGTGACCTATTTTCTTCCATTTATGCTGAAGTTTTTTTATTTGATCAACAGTTTTTTTAAAGTCATTAATTGCAATAGCTTCTTCTAGTTCTTTAATGATTGATTTTTTTTGATCTGCATTGTGTTTATTAGATTCATTTTTTTCTTTATAAAAATCTTTTTTAGAATTAAAGAACTGATCACAATGGTTTCTGAATTCTTTCCATATTTTTTCATTGTCTTTTTTAGGTACTGGTCCAGCTAACTTCCATTTTTCTTGAAGAGATTTTACTTCATTAGTCATGCTTTCCCATTCTTTGTGGGTAGCTGGTAGATTTTGAATAAGGTTTTCAATTTCTAGAATAAACTGCTTTTTTGTAGTTAGATTTTCAGCTTGATTGGATTTTAGGTCTTTATAATGTGTTTTTATTTTGTCATACAAAAAATGGATGTTTTCCCAGTAACTTGATTTTAGCTCTTCCCAATGTTCTTTAAAAGTAGGACCAATCTCTTCCCATTTGTTTTGTAAAGTTCTTAATTGCTTTTCAAGCTGTTTGATATTGCTTTCATTCTTAAGATCATTTAATTGGTGAATAATCTGATTTTTAAGAGAAAAATTGATTTTTAGATCGTTTTCTTTTAACTCTTTATAGATGTTAATATTATAATTGAATTCATCATTTAATTTACTGAAAGCAGCTTGAATTTCATTGTGTTTATCTCTTGGAATTCCTCCAATTTCAGACCATTGTTCTCTAATTGACCTTATGCCTGCAATTAAGGACCCTATATTCTCTTTAGTTTGAATTAATGATTCTAAATCATTTAATAGCGTATTTTTTCTTTTAAGATTATCTTCTTCTTTTTTCTTAGATGCTTTTTGTTCTTCTTTTCTCTTAGAGTTGAATGTTTGTATGAGATCAAGAATAGCAATGTTTTCTTCATCTTTCATAGGGTCTATCAAATTTTCAGAATCTTCAGAACTAAGTTCAACTTCATGTTTTTTAACTTCATTAGCTAACAATACATTAAAAACTTTTATTAAATGATTGGCTTCTTTTATTGCTAATTCATTTTCTGCATTAACAAAAGATTTTAAGCTATTTAGAATTTCTTTCTTTTCCATGGATATTATTAAAATACAAATCTAATATTTTGTGCATTTGGTTTAATGTATTTATTGCGTAAAAAGTAACGCTCGAGGGAATAAAAATTTTCGTTTAAATTTTGTCTTTATAGCGAAATAAAATATTGTCTAATGGTTTAAAATTATAAAAATTAAGAGATAATTTCATAAATAATCTTAATAGCTTGAAAATCAATAGATTAATTTAGTTTAGGGTGTTAATTTATTATTTTAGTCATTAAAATTCGGGCATTTATCTATAATAATTCTTTGTTCATGTAAAGAATTTTTATATATTTAGATATATGATTTAATTTTATAATTAACTAAAAACTTAAATAGAAATTGTAATTTAATTGTTCTCCTCATGACTCCCCTTTACTACCCTTTTTATACTACCTGTAGTTTTGTTAAATCCAACATGATGAGACTCCCCCTTTTTTTTATTTTTCTTTTTGGACTTATTTTTTCTGATTACGCTGGATGTTTTACTACTAATGGAGGTACGTCAACTGGTGATGTGGCGGTATCTAATTGCGCTATTGGCGCTTTGAATGGCTATCAATACGAAGCAACTATTTACACCAATTCAGATATTGGTAGTTTTGGAACCATTACAACTATTGGAGTATACGTAGAAACTGCTGGCTCAGCTTCAATTCCATTAAAGATCTATATGCAAAACAATGCAGCTGCAGATCAGACTGCAATGGATTGGACTTCAAAGACTAGCTCTGCATTTCTTGTTTTTAATGGAACTGTAAGTTTATCCAATGCAGGATGGAATATTATTGTTCTCGATAACCCATTTGACTATAATGCAGGTAATTTCGAGGTGATGTTTGAAAGTTCTTTTGGAGGTTCTGGAGCTGGATTTGGTAATTATCCTTCTAATAGGTACTATAACCCACCTGGTAAAAACCCTAAAATGCATCAACATTGGGAGTCAGATGTGACAGTTCCAGCTGGAAATGGAGCAACTTCAGATCTTTTACCATTGATAAGACTTGGTTTTCAGGATAATGTTTCTTGGAATGGGTCTTCAAGTAATGACTGGAATACAGGGTCTAACTGGAGTACAGGAAATGTTCCTTGTAATTGCGATGTAGTAACATTATTATCAGGAACTCCTAATGATCCAGTTATTAGCATAGATGATATAGCAGAATGTGGAGACTTAACAATCAATAGTGGAGTTGTTCTTGAAATAGGTAATACCAACGCTGGCGGAGGTTCTTTTTCTATCTATGGAGATTTGTTAAATAATGGAAGTATTTATCATACTAGTGATTTGAATACATCTTTAGAGGGTGAAGCCAATACTTTTGGTGGTTCAGGTATATTCGCTCATCTCAATGAATTTTGCTCTTTTAATGTAACTGAAAAAGCCAATTACACCCTTTCATCAGATATTAATGCCTTGCATCAGCTCAGGATGAATGGGACTTTTAACCTTTCTTCTTTTACTTGTCCTTTGTATACATTTTCATTTGATGCAGGTACAATGAATTTAAATACAGGTACACTTGAAGTGTCAAATACAATTGATTATACATCAGGAACATTAAATGTAAATACTGGAACTGTCTATTTTAATTCTGGTGATGCTGTGTGGACAGCTATTGGATTACTTGCAACTAATCAAACCATAAATAGTTTTAATTATTACAATTTAAAAGTAAGAACCAATAATGGATTAACTGCTTCAGTTGGAAATGGTTCATCTATTACTGTTGGAAATGATTTTACTATTGAAAATCCTGATGCTGCTGGTGGAACTGCCAGTGTTTTAAATGAAGTAAGGGTAAGTGGTGATTTTTATTTAGCTAATACTGGCAATGCTATTACTTTGAATCTGTCAGATCGAGTATATAGAGCTAGTGGATTAGGAACTTTTACAATGGGTAATTTAGCTGATAATGCGATTAATGTATATTATTCTAGTGCTACAAATGATGCCATTTCAGGATTTGGCCCAATGACCTTTTATGGAACAGTTTCTTACCAAAGCTCCAATGATCAGAGAATAATGCCTTCTATATATAATTTATTGACATTTTCTAATGGGGGTGTTAAGCTTTTAAATGATAATATTTTAATTAATAGTGATCTGAAAATGGTTGGTGGAGATTTTCAAACACAGGGCTTTAGTGTAAACATTGGAGGTAATTGGATAAATACAGGAGCAACATTTACTCCTTCAACTTCCAGGATTATTTTCGATGGTTCTTCTCAGCAAACTATTTCTAGAAGTGGTGGGGCTGGATTAACTATTATCAGTGAAGATTTTTCTACTGGATTACCTAGTGGTTGGAGCTCAACCAATGATGGTGGGCATGCAACAGAAGATGTTCAATGGAGGGCAAGTGCCAATCAATGTGGTTTTTTAACTTTAGGTTCTGCTACTGGAAATACAGGATTTTTGGTTGTAGATGCTGATTGTGATGGAGGGACTGGTATGACTGTTGGTTCAAGTTATTTAGAAACAGGAACGTATAGTTTTACAAATTATACCAATGTTACGTTAGGGTTTCAGCATTTCTATGATGATCTATCTGCAAATGATCAGGCTCAGGTAGATTACCGAATTGGAGCAGGATCTTGGGTAAATATTGATACTTGGTCTAGTGCAGATGAAGGTACTGCAGGTTCGCCAGCAGTTTTTTCTCAGGCAATAGCTGCTTTAGATGGGCAATCATCAGTTCAGTTTAGGTTTGTTTATACATCAGGATGGGATTGGGATTGGAGTATAGATGATTTTGTTATTTCAGGAGATTTTCCTGCTACTGCAGAAGTGTTTGATAATATTACAGTTGATAATGGTTCAGGTCTATTGATAAGTAGTCCTATTCAGATAAATACAGATTTCACATTTACTAATGGTGTAGCAACTTCAACAAGTACTAATTATATAGAATTTGATCAAGACGCTGTTGCTAGCAGTGTTTCTGATGCAAGTCATGTATTTGGCCCTGTCCGTAAACTTTCCAATACAACAAATAAGTTTGTTTTTCCTACTGGTGATGGCACTAACTATAGAGCATCTGCAGTAACACCTTCTAATTCAAATGCTACTACTTGGTCTTCAGAATTTTTCCCTTCCCAACACCCTAATTACACTTCATTAACAGGAACAGGTATAGACCATGTTTCACCAGCCTATTATTGGGACATTTCACGTGTGTCTGGTTCTGCTGATGGAACTGTTGGATTATATTGGAACAATGCAAGTGGTGTTAATGTACCTGCAGATTTAATTGTTTCGCACTATAACGGAACTGCTTGGGAAAAAGTAGGAACAAATCCAACTATATCAGGTACAGCCTCTTCAGGTTCTGTAGAAGCTGATGTTCCTTCTAATTCTTTTAGTCCTTTTAATTTAGGTTCTGGGTCAGGAAATAATCCATTGCCAATAGGTTTACTTTCATTTAATGCAACTTGTAACATTGATGAAGTTCAAATTGAATTCTCTGTTCAATCTCAAGTAAATAACGATTATTTTATCATAGAAAGAAGTGTAAACGCTATAGAATGGGAAGAATTAACGTTAATAGAAGGTGTGGGTAATACAAATGCTCAGATGGATTATATATATACTGATCTCAATCCTATTACTGGAATGAGCTACTATCGTATGAAGCAGGTAGATTATAATGGTGTTACAGAAACTTTTTATCCTGTAAGTGTGTCTTGCGATCAAGATGAGGCAATTGCACTAGAGCTTTATCCCAATCCTGTGGTTAATGATTTCACTTTTGAAATAGAGCTAGCTGAATTTCAGGGAAATGATGTTTATTACACCATCTTGGATGCTCGTGGTCTAATTGTTAAAAGAGATAGGTTGGTGCTAGAAAGAGGTTTTAATAGATGTCAGTTAAATATTGGCGACTTGCCTAATGGTCTCTACATATTTAAATTCGAAAATACTAAAGTTCATATTCCAGAACAAAGGATAGTAAAAAGGTAATAGATCTCAGTTAACAATTAAATAATTACCCCTTAATAAATGGCTGCTTATAATATTCTATTTTTGTTCAAAACTTATTGGCAACCACCTATATAATAATGAGTTATAGTATTGAATTTAATTCTTAATAATCAAATATGAGACTATTTAAAATTGTAATTTCAATTGGTTTTTGTTTTGTCGCATTTGTAAATAATTTAAATGCGCAACTTGTTGCTGGTGATATAGCATTTGTACAATATAATGCAGATGGAACAGATAATTTTGCATTCGTTTGTTTAGTGGATATACCGGTCACAGAACAGATTAAGTTTACTGATAATGGCTGGCAACCTCCATCAACATGGAGGGCGACAGAAGGTTACGTTACTTGGACCCCGCCAATAGGAGGTGTTTCTTGTGGAGATATTATTTTAGTAACTAATTGGGCGTCTGCTAGTGTTGGTGCTATTTCTAAGTCAGGAAGTCCGGTATTCTCAACAGGTGGTGATCAGTGTATTGCATATCAAGGTGCAAGTACAATGATAGCTGGTTTAAACAATGAAGGTAGTGGTTTGTGGCAGGTTACAGCATCAAGCTCAAATACATCAGGTTTACCATCAGGATTAACTAATGGTATTGAAGCAGTTGCAGTAAACGAAATTGATAATTGTATTTACAATGGTTCTACTCTTTCGGGATCAAGATCAGATTTATTATTAGCTATCAATAATCCTTCGAATTGGACAGGGTCAAACTCTGTTAATCAATTATTTTCTGGAGTATTCACAGTTACTAGTTGTTCAGCTGTAAGTCCAATTTGGAACGGAAGTTCAAGCAATAGCTGGTTCGATGCTGGTAACTGGGACCATGGTATGATTCCACTTGCATCAGATGATGTTATTATACCTAATGTTGCTGTACTGCCCAATGCTCCTATTGTTGATAATGCAGGTGCTGTTTGTAATTCATTGACCATTCAGGATAGAGGTTATTTAACTATTGTAGATCCCTCAGCTACTCTTAAAACCAATACAGTTGAATTACAACCAGGTGGCGGTTTAGATATTCAGGGAGGAGAAATTGAATGTACGGGAAAAATGGATTTTGATGGAGTCTTAATAATGACAGATGGATTATTGGATGTAAATGGAGAAATGGAGCTAAGCTCTTCTGCGAATGGAACAGGGGTTGATGGGGTAGGTGTGATTACGGTAGAAGGAGAATGGGATGGAGTAAATGCTTCGGGGTTTCTGCCTGCAGGTGGAACTGTTGTAATGGATGGTTCAACAGCAAATGTAAATTTAGAGCTTCATGCTAGTGCTTATTTTCATCATCTAACAATATCAGTAGGAGCTTTATTGGAAGTAGATTGTAATGCAAATCTAGATGTCAATGGTAGCTTAAGCATTACAAGTGGAATTTTAGATATTGGAACCGCCAATGCAAATTTAAATATTGCTGGTAGTTATGTTAATTCTGGAGGTATTTTATCAACATCTGCAGAGATCATAACATTTGATGGTTCTGGTAATGTTACTGCTACTGGTCATTCAGACAATACTTCAGATCTAATAATAGCACAATCTGGGGGTGTTGTAGAAATATTAGGTGATTGGGCCCTAAATGATCTTACTGTTACTGCTGGAACATTTTTGATAGATGGTGAAACAGTTGAGGTAGACCATGAATTATTTATTACTGGAGGAGTATTACAGCTAAATTCTGGCTTATTGTATAGTAGTTCCCCAACTTCTAACGATTTTGAATTGACAGGAGGTACATTAGATGTTAATGGAGGCGAGGTTCGAGTAGGGGATGTTTCAGATGAATTTTCAGATATATTAATTACTTCAGGAACCTTAGATGTTTCTGGCGGTATAGTAAATATAAATGATGAATTGGATTTGGATGGAGGTACACTTAATCAATCTGGTGGTACTCTTTGGATTTGCAAATTTTCAGATGCTCAAGATGGGACCAATGTAGATAAGTTCAGTACTTCAGCTACATCTTCCCTTAATTTTACAGGAGGAGATTTAAAAATAGGTGGTCAGTCGAATAGTACCTATAATGCTATCAATATCCATGCAGATGCAACAGTTACTTCATCATCATCTCACACAATTACTTTCGAACAGCAAGGTTCAGTTAGCGAAGATTTTTACATAGACCTTAATGGAAATACCTTAAATAGTAATGTGGTTTTTAATAGTCCTGGTATTACAAATTACATTAGGGAAAATACAGTTTTAGGAGCTAATTTCTCATTACTACAGGGAACATTCGATTTAGCAGCACTTACAATTTCAGTTGATGGAGCATCAGATATAGATGGTACTTTGTTAATAGCTACAGGAGAATTTGAGGCCAACGGATTCGATGCAACTGGTGGTGTTGTTACATTCTCTGGTGCAGGCTTTTTGGCTATATCAGGATCAAGTCCAAGTTTTGGAACATTTACACCTTCTTTAAGCACAGTTGAATTCGATGGGTCTAGTGCTCAATCAATAGAGGAATCAATATCTTTTTATAATCTTAAAATAAACAATACTTCAGGGTTAACCTTGAATGCTAGTGTAGATATAACCAATCAGCTAATACTTACTAGCGGAGATATTACTTCAAGCACTACAAATAAGTTAACAATTAAGTCAGGTGGTTCTATTTTAGAAGGGAGCGATAATTCTCATGTAATTGGACCTATGGATTATGAAACTGCAGCAACTACCGAAATTACTATTCCTGTTGGAGATGGAACTAGTTATAGGCCTGTTTATATTGCACCTGCTACTACTACTGCAAGTACATGGACTGCGAGGTATTTCAATTCAGCTTATAGTGATTTAACTTGTACAGGAGGAGATATAGATCATGTTGCACCTGGAATATATTGGGATATTAGTAATAATCTTGATGAGGAGTGTACAATGGGACTATCTTGGAATTCAACTATTTTAGTAGATGTTCCAGCAGATATGGTGCTTGCTCACTGGGATGATCAGGGCTCAACATGGGAAAAGATCAATGCAGGAACACAGACTCAGTCTGGTTCTAATGGATCAGGATTAGCTTTACCTAGTGATGGAAGGGTTTCTGCTTATGTAGATGCCTACAGCCCATTTAATTTAGGTTCTGGATCAGGTAATAACCCATTACCTATCGATTTACTTTCTTTCACTGCAGATTGTAGTGATGATGTAGTGGATATTAACTTCTCTGTAATATCACAAGTAAATAATGATTATTTCATCATAGAAAGAAGTAAAGATGCTCTAATATGGGAAGAATTGAAGCTAATAGAAGGAGCTGGCAATACCAATACTCAGATGGATTATGCTTATTTAGATATCGATCCTTTGAATGGAATAAGCTATTATCGTTTAAAGCAGGTAGATCATAATGGTGATTCAGAGATTTTCTATCCTATAAGTGTTTCCTGTGAACAGGAACAGCTTATGCCAATAGAGCTATATCCGAATCCTGTCATTAATGAATTTACATTTGAAATAGAGCTGGATGAATTTCAGGGGAATGATGTTTATTGTACTATTTTGGATGCTCGTGGTTTAATTGTTCAAAGAGATAGGATAGTTTTAGAAAGAGGGTTTAATAGAGTTCAATTAAATATTGCAGATTTTCCAAATGGTCTGTACATACTTAAATTCGAAAACACCAAAGTTCATATTCCAGAACAACGTATCATTAAAAGGTAATTCAATAGTTTTTGTAAGTTTTTTCAAGGGGAATTTTCGTTCCCCTTTTTTAATAGGCATTTTCCTTAAGTCTTTGTAAATGATAACGTTTGGATAGTTCTACTATACGTTTGGAAAACTGTGTGTTTGTAAACACAATATTCTAAATAACTTCCTTTCGATGGTTAAAATGTATCAAAAAATTAATAATCATATTTTTTAATATAATAGAAATTATCGATGCATATAAACCAAAAATTATAATATATAAAGGACAAATATTAAATAATTATAAAATACTATTTGATAAAAAATAAAATATGGTATTAAATTTCATCAAAACAAACAAACTATTCGTCATTTTTTTAGGATAACCAATTTAAAATCAGCTATCTTTATAGCATCCCCTACGAATTTATTGTTTTTATTGCTGGAATTACTACCTGCTAAAATGCCCTAAAACCTAGCGCTATGGAAAAATCATACAATTTAATTTATAGAATTTTAACGACATTTACAATATCGCTTCTGCTTATTAATACTCAAATCTTTTCCCAAACTACCATAGTTGATGGTGGTAGTGAAAATAATAATAGTGGTCCTTTATGGTGTTATTATTATAACGTTAATAGTCAAACCATTTATTATCAGTCAGAGATAAATACTGCGGGTGATATTACTGAACTTCAATGGGAATGGGATGGTTCAAACACTTATACATTTGATAGAATAAGAATATATATGGGTCATACAACTAAAACAATATATTCAAATACTTCAGATCAGGTAACTGATGCTGATCTAACTTTAGTTTACGATGGGCCTTACACGGTGTTAAAAAACGGGGGTTGGACACCTGTTACTCTTCAAACTCCATTTACTTACAATAACACAGATAATCTTGTAATTTATGTTGATCAAGAAACAAATACTTGGGGTACGTCTAATAATAGATTTAAGTACTATGAAGAAGCAGGTACTGCTATTAAAAGAACATTATTGCAATATGATGATTATCTTAATCTTGATGTTAATACTCAGTGTTATAATAATTGTGGTTCTGCATATGATAATAGAGTTGATAACACTCCGTCACTAAAGCTAACTATTGTTTCATCATCACCAGATTACACATGGACAGGTGGAGGTGATCCAGGAGATTGGGGCGATCCAAATAACTGGGATGTAATAGCAATTCCAGATCCATCAACAAATTGTGTAATACCTAGTTCTCCCCTTGGGCCTTTTCCAGCTCTTAATAGAGGAGGAGATTGTGCTAATTTAACTATTAATGCTGGCGCTGACTTTCGTATTTTAGATCCTTCTGCTACTTTGTCTGTAAGTGGAAATTTAACTTCTGAAGGTATTATTACAATTGCTGAAGGTAAATTAGATGTTACTGGAGCAGGAGCATTTAATAGAGGTGCTACTATTATTAACGGAGAGATAGAAGTAGATGGTGCAACCACTGTTGGAAGTGGATATGATTTGGATAATAGTAATGTATTCGATGCTAATGGATCTTTTGATGCAACTGGAGCTAATATTTTAATGGGCGCTAGTGGTAATTTAACCCTTTCAGGTACAGTAACATCTTTAGGGACTTTAGATCAATTAGAGGGTACTGTTACCTATGATGGAGGTACAGCTATGAAAACAGATATTTACTATAATTTGGTGATAAGCTCAGGAAATACCCATACAGCAGGAGCAACAATTACAGCAAATGGTAATTTTACTGTTTCATCAGGTATATATAGAACAAATTCGCATACCACTAATGTTGCTGGAAATACAGATATAGACGGTACTTTATACATTACTACAGGTACCTTTAATGCCGATGGCAATTTCGATGCAACTGGAGGGACCATAGATTTCACTTCTACAGGAAATTTGATATTAAGCTCAACGGTAACATCATTAGGTTCATTAGATGTATCTAATGGTACTGTAAAATATGATGGAGCTACACAGAATGTATTGTCAGATAC
>Ga0114933_10000129_pt1 | contig 91932 bp, 62 predicted proteins | sample 4SBtaG_FD_89691 | JGI IMG/M metagenome (GOLD analysis project Ga0114933, IMG submission 89691) | Deep subsurface microbial communities from Kolumbo volcano to uncover new lineages of life (NeLLi) - 4SBTROV12_W25 metaG | ecosystem: Environmental > Aquatic > Marine > Volcanic | place: Kolumbo...
ATTAAGAAATTTACGTGCTTCTCTTAAACATATATAACATTTATGTCTAATCATATAAGATTCTAATCCCAATGTAAGTGGATCATTTACATTATAGTATTCGATTCCATTAGAACCTGGTTTCTTATAACCCATTTTTTGTTTTTCTTCTTTCACATAATTTCTTTTAGAATGTTTGGCAATTTGTACGGGTTCTCTTAAACGGTCAGTAGCATAATTAACTGTCATGGTGGCATATTTAGTGAATTCACCTAATAATTCACTTTCACTTTTTTTACCAAAAATCCCACCTCCTATATAAGTTGCGGGAGTTCCAGCGTATCCAATGTTTTCAGTATCTCTACCCGCTTTCGCAAGTTCTTCTGGCATCATTCTTGACTTACCTGCTCTTGTAAGTGCGAGTCTAAATAAACTGTATGCTTCGGCATGAACAGGATGATTTTCTAATTCAATTAGTTTCTTATGATGTATTAAAGCTAATAAAGAATAATATGCAGATTTTTGATTAAAAGGTAATTTTTCATATATACTTTGAGTATTATATGCTTGAGTAAAAAAATAATATTTACTGGTTTGTGTTTCACTCCAGTATCCTAAATTAGTAGCTATTTGTTTAACATATTCGTCATCTTTTGTATATACATAATAATCCAAGATAGCTATATCTTTTTTATCCTTTTTCGCATTTATATATTTATTTTTATACTCTTGAGAAGTGTGTATTTTTGCTTGAGCAATATTTGTGCCTTTATTATATATATTAGAATTATCTATATGTGTAGATTTTTTCCATTCTAATGTATTATCATCTACACGACTTAAAAATTTTTCTGCTTTTGATTTAAATATATCTAATTTACCTGCTTCTTTATTTAACATATTAGAGTTTCGGCTCTTAGAGTTTCGGCTCTTAGAGTTTCTTCTGTTTCTTCTTTTGGAATTTTTGCGCTTTGAGTTTCTTCTCTTAGAGTTTCTTGTTTTTCTATAAGTGCGACTTAATCTTTTTTTATTTAAAGTCATATATAAATTATATATTAAAATAAGATATTAAAATACGATTGTTGAATTATAAATTTAAAATTTATAATTTGTATATATTTTTAATTTATTAAATTAATCTATAAATTTAATATAATTTTATATTAAGTCTTATAATTTAAATTTACTTACAATGAAATTGATTTTATTTATTTTTATAATATTAATATTACTATATATTTGTAAATTATTTAATATAAGAGAGGAATTTCAAAATAATAATTTAACTCAAGAATTTTTAGCATCTTGTTATGATAAAAATGGAAACGAGAGTGAAACAGATTATTATTATCCCGCAAAAGATGTTTCGGTAACAAGTAAATGTTATGGAGAAATTGATTGTAATAAGCCTACTTATACAAATGTTATGAGTCATGATAAATTATATAAAATTTCTGACAAAAGAAAAGATTCATGTTTAGATATACATCCAGTATTATATATTCCATTGGATAAAATGTTAATTAAAAATTTTGATAGTGGAGTTTATAAAGAATTCCCTGAAGTATCTAATTATCCTAATGTAATTAATTCTAACTCTCCTCAAATAAAAAAAGGAATAGATACTCATATCTTTAAAACTTATACGCGTTTTAATGGGAAAGATGATTTTATTTCTATCAAAGGTAAACATTTAGATACAACTAAACATATCGGATTGTCAATATGGATTAATACTCCAGGACATAAAAATTCGTGTATAATCAAAAAAGGTTATACAGGCTGGAGTATTGACTTAGAAAGTAATAATAAAGTCAGTTTTAGAGTAGGTAATAAATTAAGTAAGTCATCTATTTCATTTATTCCAAACAAATGGACTCATATAGTTGTAACAGCAAAAGAGGAAGATAGTGGAAATATTATAGGAAAATTTATGATAAACGGACTTTCTGCGGGTAATATAAATATAAATAATACTTCTTTACCTACTGATAATAAAAGTTTAATTATCGGGGTTAATGGAACTAATAAAGACAATATTGTAGATACATCTAAAAAAGAATATTTAGGTATGATGAGAGATTTAAAATTATATCATTTTTATCTAAATCTTAAGGATTTTAAAAATGAATATCTTAATAAAATAAAAATCTCTTCTATCAAATTAAATAAAAAAGATCCTAATTATATATATGATGAGATTTCAGGGATAAAACTTGTATTTAATAAAACATTATATAAGGAAAATACACGTTATTTCAATGGATTAAATAATTTATTAACTATTAGTGATTCAAAAATACCGTATTGGAATCGTTCTTGGAGTATAGATTTTGAATCAAAAAATGAAAATATCAATAATGGACATGTATTTGGATTTCATAATATAAATTTATATTATAACAATAATAAGTGGAAATTAGATATTGATGATAAGAAAATTGAATTAGATATACCTGTAGATAATCAATGGCATTTACATACATTCACATTTAATAGTAATATATTAAAATATTATCAAGATATGGTGGAATTAGCTAGTGTAAATACAAAACCATTGGGAAATAAATCTGAAATGGTATTTGGTAAAAATATTGGTATATATAATAATAATCATTGGAATGGATTTTTACGAAAAATTAATATTTACAAAGATACATTATTATTAGATGAAAGAAATTTTACATTAAATAGCGTAAATGCTAATAGAGAAAGTGCGGAAGCAAATGCGGAAAGAGCAAGTGCGGAAAGAGCAAGTGCGGAAGGAGAAAGAGCAAGTGCGGATAGAGTAAGAGCAAGTGCGGAAACGAATTTATTGGACGATGATACACGTGAAATAGTAAATCAACAAACACGTGCTTCAGATGAGTTAAATAAGAAGAAAGAGATAAGAGCTGCTGTTTCCGAAGAGACCAATAATTTAATGACAAAATTAAAAAAGGAAGTAAAAAATTTAGAATCAATAAAATCGGTTAATTCTGGGAATGCTTTTGAAGAAAAACGTAGAAATAGATTAATAAAATTACAAGAAAAACTTGTTTCAGAAATTCAGTTAAGTTTGGAAAATAAAGTAAAAATTCTAAAAGAATTAGAAGATAATGAAGTAGATAGTGTTCAAAAAATGCTTCAATGGGAACAAAGAATGCAGGAAAATAAATTAAATATATTAAAGAAGAGATTAAAACATGAAGTGGAACAAAATAATAATAATAATAAAAATTTAATATTAAAATTAGAGGAACAAATTAAAGAAAAAGAAAAATTAGAAAAATATGCTATAGAAAATGCCAATAGTACAGGAAGTAAATTATCTAATGAATTTTTACGACAATATGAAGAGTGGTCTAAACTTAAAATAGGAGATAATGATACTATATTTACTCCACATAATAAATCATTTGAAACCTATAGTTATACTGATTTAGATGATAAATTAATTTCAAATGATATTAATAAGGTATATACCAATGAAACTAAATTAGTAATGGATCAAAGTCTTCCGGATAAATTTTTATGTCCTCAATGTGTAAATCCCCATTGTCCCAACAAACCAAATGTTATTCCTAAGATGAAAAATTCTGCTAAACCATCATATAAAACTATATGCCGTATGAGTAGTGGAGTTCCATTGAAAGAATTTGATAGCAAAATATTGTAAACATATAGGTGTGATAATTAAATTAATATTTATAATATAAATTTTATAATTATTATATAATTATTTTATAATTATATATTAAATAATTGAATGAAATTCTTGAATATGAATTTTAATAGACTATATGATTTATTTAAAACAAAAATGGGTCAAATAGTAGCAATATTTTTACTTTTTGGTTCAATTTATGTTATAGATAGTTATTTAACATCTAGAAAGAATCAATTAAGGGAAACATTTGGTTATCAACAAGTTATTGCCAATTTTAATGTTATCCAATCTAATATTGCACAAGCTAAAATTATAGCAATTCCCGGACAAAATGATTTTGTTATTGTATCCCGAGACCATAATAATAATGTATATATACATCAAAATGATAAACCAATGGTTAAAGTAACATCCGCTAATGTAGAATCAAAATTACATTGGGTAACTGGGCAAGCTATTGTTAATAATAAAAATGTAGAACTTTTATTAGTTGGCAGAAATTCAAGTAATAATGTTTTTATGACACCCAATGCTTTAGCCGATGATGTAAGATGGACCCAATTAAAAGGTACATTAGACAAAGTCGATATGGGTAATGATGGTTCTTTATATGGTATTAAACGTACAGGAACAAAAACTGGTACACTTATGAAATACATACCTGGAAGAGTAGCTGATAATAAAACATGGTCTGAAGGTAATTGGATAGAAATAGATACATCTAATGTAGTTAATGGACTTGTTGATATAGATGTTAAGAATGATTCAGAAATATGGGGAACAAATGCTGGTTATAATGTATATAAATATTATAGTTCTGGTGGTGTTAAAAACTGGTATCCTGTAAATGACAGTGGTAAAAAACGTATTAGTGTAGGTGTTGATGGTACTGTATGGGGTATTGGTTCTTTAGCCGATCAAAGAAATAAATTATTTATGAGAAATAGTAGTGGTAGTTGGGAGCCTGTATCAGAAAACGAGAATTATTTAGATATTGATGTACACAATAAAAATACTGTAATAGCTATTAGCACTAGAAATGAACTTAGTTTAGGTGAGATTGAAGGTTTTCCTGAAATTCCTACTCCTGTTCCTACTCCATTCAAGATATATGCTTCCAGTGGTGGTTATAATGGGTATAATGAAAGACAAGATACTGATAAGCCTCAGGTAGAACTTCATGTTAACTACAAAACATTATTTGGAGTATTTGCGAAAGACGGACAACCTGAAGCAACACAAAATGAAGGTTTTAATTTAGTAGCATTAGATGAATATGGAAGATTATTAGGTTCTCCCAGTTCTTTTGATCTTGCTACTGAAGGTGATTCCGAGGAAATATCACTTGCTATGTTAAATAAGATTAATCAATTAATGGAAGATAAAGAATATATTATGATGTCTAATCAAGTTGGACCATACTCTGGACCAAAAGATGGCTCATTCTTCCAAAACAAGGCAAAATTAACATATAATGTCTGGGAATATGAGAACAAATTATTAAATCATATTAGATATAAAACTCATCGTCAATCTGGAGGATTTCCCTCTATAGCATATTATCCTATTGTTAGACCCGATGAAAGAGACAATGTAGAATCTATGTCTCAAAAGAATAGTATTAAAGGAGGTAAAACATATAAACTTGCTTTCTCTTGGAAATCCAATGGAAATAGTAAATTAACTGTTTTATATTCTAATAGACAAAGTTTCAGTGGTGATGGTGCTGTAATAAGTCCATTAAAAGAAATTAATCTTGCTCCCAAACCAATATTTGCTAGACAAGAAGTTGAAATACCTGTACCAAAATCAGGTTTTGCTAGAATATATATCAACAATTTAGATATTAGTAAATTAACAGAAATTAAAGATATTTCTTTCTCTGAAGTAAGCACTGATACTGCCGATGTCGCAATGTTATTAATATTATTACAAAAGAATGGTTATCGTGCGAGAACTACTGGAAATGCTAATACACCTAATACTGAATTAGTACAAAAAATGTCTCAATTAGGATTTAAAAAATTCAAAGATATTCGTATAAATGATTCATACATCGGTGTTATGAGTGTACCTAGACGTCGTGTATTAAGTGAATTATTAAGAACTGATGGAGAAGTAGTATTTGTATCTGAAGGTAAACCCCCAGTTATTGATGCGGCTTACTCCCGTTCCTTACCTGGAGGACAACATAGTCAAGACAAATACTTCCTTCATAATAAGGAAAGTGTGAAATATAACATGGAATTGGCTGAATCTGGTATATCTGAAAAATTAACTGATGAAAATAATCCAAATAGAGGTCATTTATATGGAGACGATATTAAAGATAAAAACAACACAGCACCTGCCGATTTATTAAATATTAAAGAGATAGGTGGTGTATTTAAAGATAGAATTGATGGTTCTGTTGAACGCCCCGATGCTGAAACACGTCAAGTATTCTTTTTAAGAGGTAATTTCTGGTTATTATGGGATGTTGAAAGAAATCAAAAAGTGAATATATCCGGACAAAGTAATCCTAATGTTATTGGTAAAGGTTTAATGCCTTTACCCGTATTCGGCTCTCCTAAAGATTCTGGAGAAGCCGCATTCTTGAGAAATGGTGTTGACGCAGGTTGTATTATTAATGGACTTAAAGACCAAGTTTTATTCCGTGGTAATAAATGGGTTGTTGTAGGTGAAGATTTTAGCACTGTTAAGAGAGATTCCGATGGTAATTTACTTAAAGGTTTATTAGGAGAAGGTTTATTTGGTGATTTATCAAGTGATGTCAACTTTAGTAAAAAGATTGATGCTGCTGTCAATTCTGGAGTAAGTCCTAATCAATTTTACTTATTTTCTGGTGATAAATGGGTTTTATACGATTATAATTCACGTAGAATGGTTAACAAGCCTGAATCATTGGTATTCCATCCTAAATTCAACAAATTACCAATTACATTTAGAGTAGGTGATTCTCCTGGACGTCCATTAGCATATATGTATCATACCCAGTTCAAGAATAATGTTTTACTTCCATATGATATTACAGCTGAAAATACTGATGAGAGACCTGGATGGGACATGAAGAATTGGACTAAAACCCATTCTGATGTCAGATATAATTATTATAGACCACCTTTAATTGCTTTTAAATATCGTGATATGAATGAAACATTAAGACTTGATGATACATTTAGAGGCAATTCTAATGAGACTATAAATAAATTGTTAACACATTATCAAAACTTGGGATCAAGTGTTAATAATAAATATCATATTAAGAGATATGGTGGTAATACCGTATCATTCTTCTTAAAGAATAAGAAAGGAAAATGGAGATCTCATGATAACGTTTTAGCTATGTTGCCAGGAAACTTTTATAAAATTAGTATATGGGCACGTACTACTGAAGGTATGTATGGTAAGGGTTCTTTCAATATTCGTCCAATATTGGGTAAAGGAGAATATACATTTGATTGGAAGAGAGTTAAAATGCAACAAGGTTGGCAAAAACTTGTATGGTATCAACAAATCAGCGCTACTGGAGGAACTGTTAGAAAGATAGAATTTGAATATGAACAAGAATCAAGTGATAATTCTATGCATACATTATTTGGTCCAATTGTTAAAGCATTAATTAAATATCCTTCTGAGGAATATTTACAATCTTTAATAGGGAAATTTGTTCCTAAGAATCAACCACAAAATGTAATCGTATATTTACAAAATGTAGAGGACGCAACACAATTTATGCAATTCTCTAAGAATCCTGCTTATACAAAGAATAATGAAATTGGAGTAGGAACTTCTTGTAGTATAACAAGTTGTGAATCTGCTTCTGGAGATTGTTCTACTGTTGGTATAGCCCCTAAGACCCAAATTGTGTTCTATCAATATCAATGTACTGGCGAAAGTTGTGATAAGACTATGTGTTTAGATCCTAAAGATCCTAATTATGATCCTTATTGTATTCCTGAACCAGATAAATTTATTATGTCCAGTGGTTTCCATCCACAATGTGAAAGAATTTCTGGAGATACTGGAGAAGGTTCATGGAACGTAGTTATAAAAGAAAATACTGTTGATGGTAATACAACATATCCTGTGATGCTTTCAGATAAAAAACCTGGACATCCTGATGATGATGTTAATAATCCTTACTTATATGTATTAATGAATGAAAGAGGAAAATTAATGTTTTTACATATCAAGACCAATAGATTTATTGGTTTATCTAATAAGAAATTAATTGGTATAGATTTTGAAGAGGTTAAAGCTAAAACAGGTAAGAACAGTCCTAGTGAAATGTATAATTGTTTATGGTCTGTATTATCAAAAGATGAATTTGAAAAACAAACTGAAGGTTTCGCCAATTACGGTAAAAATAGAATTGAGAATTTCCAAAATGTTCCAAGTGATATTCCTCCACGTGTTTACATAGAATCTTCAGCAGCTTATATCCCCAAAAAGAGTGATAAAGTTATATTATTTAATAAAGACATATTCTGTATATATGATATTCGTCTTAAATTAATGGAAGTAAATCCTGTACCTAAAATATCAAGCACTATGTTCCAAAGATTACCTGAACCATTTGATAAAGAAATTGATGCTACATTAAGTGCTAATAGAAATTTATCTATTGTATACATGTTTAGTGGAGATAAATGGATTTTATGGGATTTAGAAAAAGGTAATTACACTGATTATGCCACAAAGAATGATATGTATGTTGGTGTTGACCGTGTAAATAAATTAGGTCCTGGAGGACATCCATTATGGAGTAAATTACCAACTCCATTCAGTAAAGTAATTACATGTGCGTTTACCGTAGTGCTTAATGGCAGAGAAATCGCTATATTAATTAGTGGACAGAATTGGGTTGCTTGGGATTTAGTAGATCATAGTTTAGTATCTGATATTAAGACATTAAATGATGGTTGGGCTAAATACTTACCTAGAAAATTCCGTGCTCAATTAGATTCAGGGTTAGAATTTCCCAAACGTAATAAGATGATATATTTCTTCTCTGGACCAAAATGGATATTATTTAACTTCATAAGTTTAGAAAAGGGTGAAGTAGTTGAGGGACCTTATATTATTGGTCCATCACACGAAAGATTCGCATTTATCCCTCCTCCATTCCGTCCATCTAAGGCAGAAAAATGTAAATTATATCAAGAAACCATTAAATATAATACTAATATTCCAGATAAGAAATGTGTTCCTGATCCTAAGAGAACATATACTTGGATAGATAACTGTCCTATGCTTGATGAAAAAGAAGATTCTTGTGCTAAAGTTGGTGGTATATATAATAAAGAAAAGGGATATTGTGGAACTAAAACAAGTGAAGGTAGAAATAAATTCAAAAAGACAAATCCTGATAAATTAAAAGATCAACAAACTAAATATTGGAAACAATGTAAAACAATTCCTGAATGGGATCATATTCAAATGAATGCTAAAGAAACAGATAAGAATGATAGAAAACGGGGAGAATATGAAACTGAATTAGAAGGTAAGAATTGGGCTATTAATACAACTAAAGAAAGAGAAGATCAATATGATGATTTAACCGGAAACGCCAGTCGCGAAAAAGCTGTACTTAAAAAATTAGAAGAAGAAGCTTGTAAACCAGTATCCGTATGTACTAAGAATGTAAGAGGTCCTTCAGCAACAACAAGCATACCTAAAGGTTGCAATCCTAAGAGAATTGAAGAAATATTACGTGCTGGTGGTAAATTAAGCGAATCAGACTTGAATTACTTTGTTAATCAAATACTTAAAGAAAATGTCATCAATGAATATCCTATTACAAGACATCCCGATTATACTAAATACGTATCTAATGATTACGTTCATAAATGTAAAGATATTGAAGCCAAGAAAATATCTGATTTCAAATTTGGAGAATTCCCTGATAGTAAAGATTATATCAATATTGGTGATTTAAATCCATTAAAAGATTATAGTATGACTGAAAGAAGTAGAAAGGGTAAACTTGTTAGAGCTAAACCTGTATACGATATGGGTTCCCAAGAAGTAGCTAAATCAAAAGCCCCACTTGATAAAGCTACAAGAACATTATTAGATAGAATTAAAGATGGAGATATAACATTAGATGATGTAGTTAAGAGTTTGAATTATGATAAATATATGACTTTAATTACTGAATATTTAATGAAACGTGATAATGAAGGCTTTCAAGATTTAGGAGCTTCAAATAGTATAATAAAATTCATAGCTTTACTTAGAAGATATTCGGGTAAAAGACAATTATTAAATTGTTTAGTGGATACAATTAGAGAGAATAAACCTCAATATTATCATTTATCTGATATTCAAAATTTCAACGAATTTTATAATGTAATTAGAGGAACCTTAAGAGGTTGTGGAGCTACTCCATCAGATATAAAAAAGGCTGGGGATATTGTAGATAAAATGGCGAGAGATGGAAGAAAGAATAATTTAGAAGGTTCTGGTTTAGGAGGTTCAGGTGAAATGGGATCTGGAGGAATAGGACCTGGAGGAATGAGGGCAGGTTTAGGTACAAGAAGAAATCTTGATGGCACTTGCCCTGATTTATCAAATATTCATAATCAGTATAAAGAAAAACTAAAGAGAAAAAGTGTTGAATGTAAAAATAATGTATCATCTTTAAAAGAGAAAGTAGGTGAACTTGAGACAGTAAAACGTGATTTATCTCGTGTACCTCAAAGACAATGTAATATATCTCAAGATGATATTAGAGGACATCCTGATTTTACAAAATTAGTGAATAAAGAAGTGAAAAATAAAAATAATATTCCTTGTTGGAAATGTAATTTGTAAGTAATATCAATATATTATTATTATCAATATGTAAATAAATTATATAAATTTAATTATATAATTTTAATTCAATTATTTTAATTCAATTATTTTAATTCAATTATTTTAATTCTATTATTTTATATTTTAGAGGATATTAAATATATTATATAATAATAAGTGAACTATAATTAATTATAATGAATACATTTATGAATAATCAACGTCAATTATTGACTCTATTAGTTATTTTAATTGGTTTACCATTTATCAAAATATTGTTAAATTCTATGAAAAAATCCGAAGAAGGTTTTCAAGCTGTAGGAAATTTATCAATAAAATATGGTGATACTATTAATTTAAAAATAGGAGCAACTTCAGTTGGACCTAGTTCTAAATTTAATGATGCTACATATGTAACTTCAGCTGATTATGAATATTTTAATGATGGAACTTCCAGAAAAACTATAGTATATTTATACCCTCGGGTAAATGATTTAGCCTATTTATGGGTAATTAAAGGTCCCGCAGGACAATCTGAAAGATATAAATTCGGAGAAAACGTTAAAAATGGCGATGTTGTTAGATTTGAAAGTCGTTTTAGTGGAAAAAATTTACATTGTAATTCAGAAAGAGTGGTTTATCTTGAAGATAGAAAAAGCGTAAATATGAGACAAACAAATGAAGATGGAAGCGATGGTATGATCAAAGAAATTAATCTAAGAGAAATTAGTGCCGAAGGATATAAAGGAAATGATAATGATGATTCTAATTGGGTTATTGAGATAGTTGGAGGTAGTAATCTTACTAAGACCAGTACATTTAGATTAAACCATCAGAATACAAATCAGACTCTTACAAAAATCGATGTTCCTCAATTTTTTGACAATTCATTAAAAGAGGATTTCAGAAATTTAGTTAAATATAAAGACAATGTTTATATGAAAAAAGTTGGGCATTTTCCTAATGGAAATGATTTAAAAACTGAAACATGCACAAATTATAATCAAGTTTTGCAATTCGCCCATAAATATGGTGCTAATGGTGTATCATTTAAAAAAGTAGATTGGGGAAGAGGTGGTAATGAACCGACAATAGTACATTTCAAGAATTCTACTGGTTCTAATATGAATATAGTATCAAACAATACTTGGGAGACATATAAAAGAATAAATGGTGAATATCCTGGTTGTACTTTATCTTCTTTAAATATGGAAAATGACAAAGTATTAAGTTTTCCTCAACAATTCAGAGATAATTTATATTCAATGGGAAATGTTACTATAGATGATCATGAAAGTTATGATAACCCTGCTGTGAGATTTTACAGTAGAAATAATTTTTCAAAATTAGATGATTTGCATTTAACAAGTGGTAGAACAGAAATGAAAATTAGTCAATCTAGATTTGGAACTGATTCTTCTCCATTTGTTGGTTCATTAATGGTTCCCAGAGGATATGAAGTTTCTTTTTACAGAGATGATAAATCCACAATGAATATACCTGTAACTAATTCAAACAACGATATTGTATTATATAAAGAAGGTAATCATCCATCAGTTAATATTGGTCAAACTGAATCTGTAAATATATCTAAATTTTGTGCTGCTATTGTGTATAGTAAATATAATTTCAAGGGAAATCAGGAATGTTTAGGATATGGAACTCATAAGATTTCATTTGGAGTTAATAGTTGGAGAATAAATCCTGATGCCGACGCTAAATTATATGCTACTAGTAAATCTAGAAGTAATCAAGATAATCGTGATTTATTAATTGCTGGTGATGATCCTAATAAATACAGAAATACAGCAAGTGGAACTTCCGTAAGAACAACAAATTTCCCTCAAGGTTTAAGCAATGTTAGAGAAATAACCGTTCAAAGAAAAGGTAGTGAAATTAGTTTGTTCAGAATGAAAACTGATGTTTCAAGCTTAAAGAGTTATAAAGTACCATTACAAATTCGTGAACCCGAGGGTTGTTCTCTTCAATCATTAAGGGAGAATACATGTGTAAATCCCAAGGGTTGGAGAAATAGAGATGGTGTTCCAACATGGCCTTCAATATCTGACGGACCTAAAGAACAGCCATCAGTTCCAATTAGAAAAGAAAATCTTAAATTATATTTGGATGCGTCAAAAACACGTTCATATAATTCTAAGAGAGCTGGCAGAATTTGGAGAGATTTATCTGGTAATAATAATCATATTGCTTTTGAAACACGTCCTAGAATGTCTGAAGGTATGTTTAGAGGAATGGATATGAATGGGCGTATGGCTATTGGACCTCAACCTAATAATTTTGGATTAGAAGATGGAACATCGGGATATACATTATTTGTTATGGGAGAATCATATGATGAATCAGACAATATAATCGCAGCCTTACCTAATAAAAATAGTTTCCATGGTGTATATGCTACTTTACCCAGAAGAGATAGTAAAGTATATTTTGATAATGGATGGAAATCTCCTTCTAATGTTGAAAACCATAAACAATATGGAGTAGGAAGTTTAAGTTATCAAACTAAGAGACCTGATAAATATAAACAAAATATTTACTGTTTTCATAGAACTTCTAATGAAAATGGACGTAAGATGATGATATGGGTAAATGGTAAAGTTGTTGCTGAAGGACCTGGTTTAGCCGCGGAATTAGATTTATCTGAAACTGAACGTTCAGTATTTTTCAAAAACTATAAGGGTAGTATTCAAAGTATGATATTATACAATGCGGATTTAAGTCCAAGTGAAATTAAAAAAGTGTCAAAATGGATGACTATGAATTATGAAGTATATTTATTAAATAAAGAATTATTAGTTAGTGCATTACTTCGTTCCAATTATCCCGAATTTCCAGTTGTTGATGGCGTTAAATGTCTTTTAGATGCTCGTAATAGTAAATCCGCACAATTTGGAAGTTTAGTATGGAACGATTTATCTGGAAATGAAAATAATTTTAGATGGAACTCTCGTCCTGAACTTAAAAATGGTAGATATGTCAAAATTCATGAAAATGGAAATTGGCTACAAGGACCTCCTTCCGATTCATTCGGAATCAGAAGTGGAGGATATGGATACACAATATTATGGTTATCTAAAACTTACGCATTAAGTAAAGGCTCAGTCTTCCAATTTTATGGTATAGGCGGAGGTAATAGTGAGGTTTCATCAAGAAAGCAACTTAAAGGAATACAAGTTATACCTGCCAATACTGATGGAAACTTATATTTCGACCAAGCTGGTTGTTGTGATTCTCATGCTCAGAGATTAAGTCAAGTTGGAGTCCAAGATTCTTTCAAGAATTATCAAGTATATGCTGTTAGAAGAACAGAGAATAAGAGAATAATGAAGATCCAAGAATTATTTAATATAAATCGTTTTGATGCTGATGGCAAGAGAAATGAATCTTCCAGATTAGCAATATTTGCCAATGGTAATTTACTTACCGAGGGATATGGTTCACGTGCTGATACTACAGCATTACATCCCGATTTAGTAACTATTGGTACTGGAAATATTACAAGTATGAATGATAGAGGTAGTTTATTACCTGGTGATAAATGGAAGGCTGATATTGGTTGTTTTATTGTATATAACCGTGCTTTATCCAATATGGAAATTAAATTGGTAAGTGATTGGATGAATCGTCCATACTATGGAAGTAATATTAAACCATCTGGAGATATTGATCCTAATCCATTATTTAAAAATGGACCTTGTGTTCCAATGGAATATGAAAAACAAGTATATAGTAATTCTGAATGTTTATCATTTAAGACAAAAGATAGTAATAGATATAAATTAGCACAACCTAATGGTTTAGGTTGGTGTTTCGTTAATCCAGAAAATCATAATGAAAGAGGTTATTGTAGAAAAGATAATATGATTAAAATGGTAAAAACACGGGATGAAGAGATTCAAGAACAAAAAGACAAGAAAGCACTTAAACCACCTACTGGTACATCTAAAATAGACGATCAAGAAGTAACAAGTGTTATAAATGATCCTGCTGCTGCTGCTCCTGCCGCCGCTGCTCCTGCTGCTCCTGCTCCTGCCGCCGCTGCTCCTGCCGCCGCTGCTCCTGCTGCTGCTCCTGCTGCTGCCGCTCCTGCTGCTGCCGCTGCTCCTGCTGCTGCTGCCGAAGGCTTTTTAGATTATGAAGATCCCAATATTAAGAAGATTAATATACAACATAAATATACAATTACTCCTGAGGGACAAAGTAATAATAGTTGGGATATAGCCAATATGAAATGTATTGATTTAGATGGTAGATTATGCCGTTCTAGTGAACTTTTTAATAAAGGACCTGGATATATGCCAACAATTGGTTTTGACACATTAGGACCCAAAGATTGCGAGAGAGTAGGTGGTAAATATAATACGAAGAAGAAACATTGTGGAACACCTGGAAGTAAGGGTGTTGTTCCATTAAAAATTCCTCAATATCTTAAAGATGATGGTACAGGAGAGAAGGTAGCCCAAGATTTATGGGTTCCAACATTAGATAAGGATAATAATTGGACATATATAAGTAGTAAGAATATGTCTCAATTAGGACATACATATTCAAAACTATATGGTAATAATCCCGACTGGGGTAAAGTTATTGATAATAAACCTGAAAAGGTAGCAAATATATGTTGTGGTATTGGAAGTATAAGTAATTGTGATAAATATAGAATTAAGAAAGAGACATACGAAAGACAATATAAGAAAGAATTAAAGAGAGCTGGAGATGATGATCAATTAAAGAAAGAAGCGGAGAAATGGAATAATAAAAAGAAAGAGATGGAAATTAAAGAGTGGAAAGAATGTAAAAAGAAAATGTATTATGAATCAATTGAGAAACTAAAGGACTATCAACAAATATATAAGAGAATAGAAAGAAATCGTGTAATAACTCGTGAGGAAAGATTAGAACAAGAAAAAGAGTTAATGGAATTAGAATGTTGGGTAGATAAGAATGGAGTTAGATCTCTTAAGAAGGCAGGTGTACCTAAACCAGTTTATGGCAAAGATAAGAATGGTTATCCTGTATATAGAGATGAAGGTAAAATCCCAGAAATTAGAAGATTAATTGCTAAATTAAAGGAAGATATAATAAAAGAAAGGGCTAGAATAGCAGCTTGTCCCAGAGATTGTCCAGTAGGACAAAAACGTGAAGGTAATACTTCTACAGATTTAGGTAAATGTACTGTATGTCCTGAGACAAGTTATGTTGATGAATTAACAGGACATAAGAAAGTATCAGTATTATTAGGAAAAGACGGTGATGATAAAGATATAGTTGCTGATTCATTATTGGTAACACAACCTGATCCATCATTAAAGAAATGTACTCCTGACTCGCTTAAAAATGTATTGTTAAATTCTGGTAGATTAGATCCTGAAAGTTATAAGAAACTTATTAAGAGATTACGTGTTAAGAACTTGCTTAAGAAAACGGATATTAGACATCATAAAGAATTTTATAAACTTGTGGAAGCAAGTAAAGTTAAGAGATGTCCTAAATCCGGTCCTAATGCGGATTTATCTATTAAACAACCTACTGTTAAAGATTATAACATTTCAGACCACCCAGAATATAATAATTATATTCATTTATCTCAAGTTCCAATGTCTCGTATCCCTGATGGAGATAAGAAATCAAGAGCACTTGAATTAAGAGGTTTAAATTAGATTATTAAGAACTTATAATAAAATATAAATTTTATAAAATATAATTTTATAAAATATAATTTTATAAAATTTAAATATTATATTGAATAAATTTTAAATTCAAAAAATAATATAAGTTATATATAAATATATTATAGGAAATGAATATTAGTCCTAAACATTTTTTACAAGGGGCAACTGTTGCTTTTTTCATTTATTATTTAAATCCTAAGATGCATTTCATTAAAATTGCATTAATAGGACTTTTATCTATGTTAGTTTTTACATATTTAGATAATAATAATGTATTAGACTTATTTGGAAATCAAAAAAATATTGAAACTTTTCAATCAATGGATAGAACAGTTAGATATGGTGATATAATAACATTATATACTCAAGAATTTGAAGGATTTATAGCTGAACCTCCCGTTCCATCAGGACAACAAACATTATTAAATCATCCAATATTGACAAGTAATGTAAGTGATCCAGAAAGATTGAATAGAGGCAGTGATAGTGAACAATTTCAAATAATAAATCCCAATGATCCTTTAGGTCCTGGAACAACTAATCCTATTGGACCTGGTACTGTCATATGTTTAAGAAGTGTTAAAAGACGTAGATATATTAAATTTGATTCGGGAAACAGTATATCTTTTACTAAAAATAAAGATGATGGTACCGATGAATCATATGTTGAACTAAAATATACAGGAGATCATGAATTAGATGATACAAGTAGATTACCTCCAACACAATTTGTTGTTCAATTAGATGGAGAAGCAACTTCAAATACTTTATCATACGGTTCATACTTATATCTTAAAGGGTATAATAATAAATTTTTAACTGTATTATCTCAACCTAATACTAATGGTAAACGTGTCATAGCAGGTGTATATCCAACAGAAAATAATGAACAAAGATCTCGTTTTACTATTTGTGATAGATATGGACATCATCTTCGTACAGATTGGGCAAGACGTGGTATGGTTAATATGACAAGTCAAAATGGAACAAATAGTGGTGTATTATGTATTGATGGAAACAGAAATACCTATGCGGAAACAAGAGGTGGATCTGCTTCAAATCCTGATTATTTAGAATTCATATTACCTAATGATGTATATATAACTGATATAATGGTTTACAATAGAACAGGAACAGATGCTGTTAAGGAAAATCTCAACTTTTTTGATTTACAAATTTTTGATAGTGAAAATGGTTTAATTGATTCTCAAAACTATAATAGTGATGTTAAAGATTTATATGAATGGTTAGGAGTAAATCGTATAGCCCGTAAAATTAGAATTTCTAAAACAAGAGAAGGTAAATTATCAACTTCATTAGTTAAAATTTATGGTGATGCTGTTCAACATAGTATATTACTTAAAAACCCTGTTATATCAGATGTTTTTAATGGTTTTGCTATAGATAGTCAAGGAAATAAAAAATTTATAGAATTTCCTACAACATCTAACGTTATTGAACATCAATCTTTACCATATACTGAAAATTCATTATCTTTATGTTTCTGGTTAAACATATATCAAAATAATGGAAATGAAGATAAGAAAGATGAATGGAAAATATTATTTAGAAAAGGGGAAGGTTCTGGAAATAGAGATGTCAAAACAAATGCTCCTGTAAATCCAGGCATTTGGATATTACCTGGAGAAAAGAAATTTCAATTGAAATTACGTGCTTCTTCAACTGGAAAGAAAGGTGGAGATAGTATTGAAGCAAGTAAAGATAAGATTCCATATGGTAAAGACTTCCATGTATGTATGATAGTAGATTCAGGTGTATGTATAGATGCCGGTTGGTTAAGAGCAGATTTCAAGGAATATGACGTTAGTTCTGTAGGTAGTCAAAATAATCCAGAAGATTTTGAACTTAGAGGTGTTGATGAAGGAAAATATTTAGTCCATCCCATATTAAAACAATACTATAGAATAGCGAACAGAGATCCTGTATTAAAAGTTGCCGTCAATCCTGATAGTATATTAAATTCTGCACAAGATTCTAATGATAAAAAATTCAGTAATGCCAAAGTACATAAATATGCACAATCGCCACAAAAATTAGGTTTAAAATATATGGGAGTAATTCATGCCAAACATACACAATCTACAATTAAATTATTCATTAACGGAAGATTCTCTGAAGTACATACACTTTCAGGTAGACCCATTATGAATAGAAATGCTTTAGAAATATGTCCTGCTAATGAAAACAACATTTCTTTCAATGGAAGATTATGGGATGTTAAATATGCTAATTATGCTTTATCTGCTTCCCAAGTTCAAGGATATTCTAAAATTAAATCAACATATGTAATTAAAAACATTTACTGGGGTAATTCATTAGATAGAAGTGCAAGATTATCCGCCTTTAACAAAGACAATGAAGAAAATCGTGTCGCATTACTTTCTCACGCCGAACTTCCTGAATTTGATAATCAATTCAGTATTATGGCATGGGTTAAATGTTTAGATGACCCCAGTGAAAAGAGATGGATCATTAAGAAAGGTGAAGATAGAAGTGAACCAGGTATATATTTCAGTGATATGAATAAGATATGTGTAGGTATGTACACACCTAAAGCACCTAACAATAATGGAGAAGTCTTATTTGGTCCTACAGCACAAGTTAATAAATGGTATCACATTGCGGTTATCGTTAACGAACGTGATGTATCTTTATATATAAATGGTAATGTATCTACTAAAGTCGGAGGAAAGAAGATTGGTTTATATAGAAAATTAGCATTAAATGGTGATCCTATATTAAGATATACTCCACTTAAACTTGGTGGTTATCAAGGTTATATTAAGGATGTTAAATTTGCTAATTATGCTATTACTGAGGCTGAAATTCAAAGTATCATGGGAAGACATCCCGACAATGAATTAAACAATAAATTAATATCTTTATTCCGTAAGAATACAGGTTGTTTAGAAGGTGTCCCTCATAATCTTGATATTAATCCCGACGCAATGAACAAAGAAAAATCTGCTTTATTAGAGGGTAATGAAAGTGATGTAATTGCTACATTAAAAGATATTGAAACAAAGGCAAATAAATTTAATCCTACAATTGGAACACCCGAAGAAAATAAAAGATATTATGATATGTGTAATAAGAATATCCCAGTCACAATAACTTCCGAACAGAAGAATATCGCATGCAATAAAATTGATAAGAAATGTTTACCTATTGCACCATATAAATGTCAAGCGAGAAAGGATATTAATGACTTTGATATTAGAACCCATAAGAATTTCTACAAATATGTTAACTCCAGTAAAGTTAAACCACCTCTTGAAATTGTTAGAAATCGTGAACTTAAAGAATATGATATTAAATTACATCCTGATATAAATAGCTACACTAAAAACACAGATATTGATGTTTCAGGCTTAATTAGAAAGATTAGAGAACCAGAAAAACTTAAGAATATTGTTCGTGAAATAACTTCTACAGGTAAAATTAATTTAGGAGAACTTGTTGGTAGTAGTGGAAATAATAATCAAATAAGAGAAATTGCTGCTAATTTAGCCGATTCAGGTGAATTACCAGTTGAACAAATTGTATCTGGTTTATCCACAGACGATTTAATGAAATTCTTAAGAGGACGTATAGAAAATGGACAAGTTCCCGTAAGTAGATTATTAACTCTTATTAAGAATCAAGATGAACTTATGTCTGTTATTAAGAATGGAGTAACTACTGGTGATATTAACATGAGAGATCTTGTTAATGAAATGTCTGATACTAATGAACTTAGAGATCTTGTAGCCAGTCAATGTAAAAATAAAGAAGTAAACTTTAATCAAAGAGATATTTCAAGATTACCTGGTTTTACTCAAGCAGTGAATGACTATTGTACTAATAACCCAGGACGTTGTCCCGGTGGTCCTGGTTCAAGAGCTGGTTCTGGACCTGGATCTGGTTCAGGTCCTCAAGGTGTAAGATCAGGAGATGTTGATATGAGTCAATATATTAGAAAAGATAAAATCCCTTGTTTTGGATGCAAGCTTAAATAAACCTAGAAATTAAAATAAAATTGAAATAAAATTGAAATAAAATTGAAATGAAATATAATTTTATATATGAAATTAATATAAGATTATATTGTAGTTTATTATAAAATGGAAAAAGAAATTGAAGTCAGTAAAAATGAAACATATAGTAATATTAAATTTTGTTCCAATTGTGATTCTGCTTACTATAGTAAAGTAGAAAATAAAAAATTAATTTATATTTGTAGAAATTGTGGGAATCAAGAGAATTCTTATAATCCAATCGTCCATACAAATGATTACAGTAGAAAAGAAGTTACAGGTAAACATTTATTAAACCAATATATTAAATATGATCATACTATTCCCAGAACAAAAATGATTAAATGTGATAATTGTAATGAAAATACCGAAATTATGTTTTTTAAATATAATCCAAGAGAAGATATGGCATTAATATATATTTGCACCGAATGTGATGCTTCATGGAGAAAATAAATAATAGTTCAATTAAATTTTGCTACAAAAAATATTCAATGGTGTAAAAAATTGATAATATTATATAAATAATATTATATAGAGATTATCTTTCATTATTATATAGAGTAATTAAGAGTAATTATGTCAAGTAAAATTTCAAATTATGATGATGATGAAGACGAGCCCGAGCAAGAAGTAGAGGATGTTGAAAGTAATGATGACGAGAGTGAAGAGGAGATGAGTGATAGTGAAGAAGAGGAAGAAGATGATTATGATGAATTAGATCTAATGGATGAGAAGATTGATTTAGTCAAGGAGGATCTTGAGAGTGATATAATAGATTTTAGTGAAACAAAATATATTATGTATACTCAACCAAAAATTACTCGTAATATCATGACTAAATATGAAAAAACGCGCATTATTGGAACAAGAATTACTCAATTAGTCCGAGGGGCAAAAACATTATTAACTCGTGAAGAGCAAAAAGATTGCCACAGTTTTGAAGATATAGTTGAAATGGAGTTGACATTGAGAAAATGCCCTCTTAGTATCAAAAGGGTTTTACCTAATAATGTTGTAGAATATTGGAAGCTCCGAGATATGATTATTATGTAAAAATATTAAAAATATTAAAAATATTAAATATATTAAAAATATTATAATATATTGATATTTATCATTATATTTGTTATAATTATATAATTTAGTTATCTGTTTCCAATGAAGTGAATAATTCAAATAGTTTATCTACAAATTCGGAAGCTATATTTCCTTTTCTAAAACTATACATTACGTCTTTATTATTAATTTCCGCATTTACTTCATACCAAATTGTTCCACCCACTTGTTTTTGAACTGTATTTACATCTCCAATACTATTAATTTTTTGAAATGATTTTTGGGGTAATCCTTTTTTTAATTTTTTTTCAACAAATAGTATTTGATTATCAAACTTATGATTTAATATTATATGATCATAAGGAGGAAGTTTATACTTTCTATCTCCCATATTTGATTCAGTATCATCTATATCACGTTGTTCCGTTGACGACATAATATTCTTTTATATATATTTTTAAAATATAATAAATTATTTATATATACGCATAAATTTATATAAAGATACACTATATATATTTTATATATAGTATATCATGACAGAAACATTTGAAGGTGCGGTTGGAATTGATTTAGGTACAACATATAGTTGTGTTGGGATATATCAAAACGAGAGGGTAGAAATTATAGCAAATGAGCAGGGTAATCGTACGACTCCCAGTTATGTTGCTTTTACAGAAAGTGAAAGATTAATTGGAGATGGAGCTAAAAACCAGGCAGCAAAGAATCCAACTAATACAGTATTTGATGCCAAACGTTTGATTGGGAGAAAATTTACTGATGATACTGTTCAGAGTGACATGAAAAATCTCCCATTTAAGATTATCAATGATGTAAATAATGGTTGTAAGATTCAGGTGAGTTATAAGGATGAGACTCATTCATTTTTTCCGGAGGAGATTTCTGCGATGGTTTTAACCAAGATGAAGGAAATTTCAGAAAGTTATTTAGGAAAGAAAGTATCTAAGGCAGTTATTACTGTACCGGCTTATTTTAATGATAGTCAACGTCAGAGTACAAAAGATGCTGGAAAGATTGCTGGATTAGAAGTATTAAGAATTATTAATGAGCCAACAGCGGCTGCTATTGCTTATGGTATGGATAAAACCAAGGACGGTGAGAAAAACATATTGATTTTTGATTGTGGGGGTGGTACTTTTGATATATCTATTCTTAGTTTAGACGAGGGTGTATTTGAAGTTAAATCTACTGGAGGAGATACTCATCTTGGGGGTGAAGATTTTGACGACAGATTAGTAAATCATTGTAAACAAGAGTTTAAAAGAAAGGCTAAGGTCGATATATCTAATAATCAACGTGCCTTAAGAAGACTTAGAACTGGTTGTGAACGTGCTAAGAGAACATTATCATCATCATCTCAGGCAACAGTAGAAGTTGACAGTTTAGCTGATGGGAATGATTATTTTACAACGATAACCAGGGCTAAATTTGAAGAGATTAATAGTGATTTATTCCGTAAATGTATTAACACAGTAGACAAAGTCATGAAAGATAGTAAATTGGGTAAGAATCAAATTGATGAGATTATTTTGGTTGGAGGTTCAACCCGTATTCCAAAGATTCAGAATATGTTATCTGATTATTTTAATGGTAAAAATGTTAATAGATCAATTAATCCTGATGAAGCCGTAGCTTATGGAGCAGCAGTTCAAGCAGCAATATTAACAGGACGTGGAGACCATAAAACAGAGGATTTACTATTGATTGATGTTGCTCCTTTAAGTTTAGGTATAGAAACGGCTGGTGGAGTTATGACTAAATTGATTCAAAGAAATTCTACGATTCCAGTAAAAAACAGTCAAACATTTTCAACATATGCGGACAACCAGAGTGGTGTGCTTATTCAAGTATATGAAGGCGAACGTGCGTTAACAAAGGATAATAATATTTTAGGAACATTTCATTTGAATGGAATTCCTCCTGCTCCTCGTGGTGTTCCTCAAATTGAGGTATCTTTTGATGTAGATCCTAATGGTATTTTGAATGTATCGGCAATGGATAAGGGGACAAATAATAAGAATAGTATTACAATTACAAATGATAAGGGTAGATTATCAAAGGAAGACATAGAAAGAATGGTAAGTGAATCGGAACAATATGCCGAAGAGGATAAATTGAATAAGGAAAAGATAGATGCCAGAAATGGATTAGAGAGTTATTGTTATAACTTAAAAAATACTATGAATGGAGAGATGTCTAGTAAATTTAGTAGTGAGGATAAAGAAACACTTGAAAGTAAGGTCCAAGAAATTATTACTTGGTTAGAGCAAAATGAAAATGCAGATAAAGATATGTATGAAGAGAAACAAAAGGAAATAGAGGGAGTAGCTAATCCTATTATGATGAAACTTTATCAAGAAGCGGGTGGGGGAGCTGAAATGGGAGCTGGAGCGGGAACTGGAGGGGAAAATAAGGATACATCCAATGAACCTACAATTGATGAAGTAGATTAGATAAAATATTTAGTGATAATAAAAATTTACAAATATTACAAAAAAAATTGAAGTAAAATTATTCCCGGAATATATTTAATCAAATAACGAATACCGATGTTGGATCATCGGGATTTGACGAACTTCGACAAGGAGAACATCGCTACCGCGTTGTCTCAGGGGTTGGTGAACCCCAGGGACATGGATGAGGTAAACACGTTCCTCAAGACACAGGCGTGTCAGGCGCGGTGGGAGCTGAAGCTGGAGAAGGACGCGTGGGCGCCTAAGACGATCGAGCGCCTCAAGGAGCTCAATGTCATGTGGACCCAGATGGAGCTGGTGCGCATGTGGGCGCGAGTGCGAGTGCAAGCGCAGGAGCACCCTCTGGAGGGGAAGCCCTGGACCCCCAGGGTGTTGTCCACCACGTCCACAACGGTGCCATTGTGGATGGCGGCGTCCACAAGGTGGACCCCATCCGTGCTGGACTGCCTGCGAATCCTGGGGATCCCCATCCCCCAGGTGCGCGAGTGCCTGCCATGGCAGACGCAGAAGGCGCTGGGGGCTCTCCCGTCGCTTCCCTCGCCGCGCCTGCCGCGGCAGGCTCGTCGCCGCGCGACGGTTCCGTGCCTGCCGCGGAACAGGGTGGGGAGCACCCCCCACGGGCAGCGACACCCGCTGCCGCAGCGCACCTGAGCTGCGCTCCTGAGCATCTACATCGCTCCTGTCGGGAAGTAACATCTCCCCCAAACAGTCAAATCAAGACGTATAGACTTATAAGAAGTGATTTGATAAATATAACAAACATACGTAATAAATATATAATAATATTGTTTTTTCAATAATATTATTATATATTTTTTCAATTATTTTAAGTAATTTTTACAATAAATTTTTTAATTTTTTGTAGTTAATAAATTAAATTTCTAAATTCTTTATCCTTTGTATCCTTGGGAATATTGGGTAAATCGATATGTGGGATGAGTATGTATACGTTCAATACTTAGATATTTGGTATTTTTTTTTACAAAATCATCATTTTCTCCTAAATATATCTTACTACATATGTATGCATTATATAACCATTTATGAGCATTTTTTTTATCTTGTAAATATATATAATTTTGAAATAGATCATAACAGGAAACATAATATATATGATCATTATTTGGGAATTCGAATTTTATTAATTTTAACAGATCATAAATTTGGAGAAGGGTTTGTTCAGGTTTATTAGGCATACCCGTTACAATTCCAGAATGTATTGATTGCATATAATCTAAGTTTTTATTCGATTGTTCATCATTTTGTGTACAACACTCACAATTACAAATAAAATTAAATTGTTGTTGTAATTGGGCAATTCTTTGCTGAGTATTATTCAGATAATCTTTGTTATAATTGACTCGAATTTCTTCATTTGGATTTATTTTTTTAATTGCAAATAATTTTTCAACTTTATCTATATTATCCCATAGAGATATTGCATTTGCTTTACAGGAATGATTACATCTTGATATTATCGGAAATATACCACCAATATTAGAATTTTCTCCTAAAGGTATCGCATGTGTTTTGAATATACCGTGAATCCTATTTATTTCGGGAAATTGATTATGGAGATTATCAAAGATTGTTTTATTTTGTTGATTTAATTTCATATATTTAGATAGTATATCAGCCTCAGATTGTCCTGTTAAAATTGATTTTTCCGAGATTATCTTTTCCGCACGATATATTGTTTTCGTTGCAAATAATCCATTATTATTTGACGAAATTAATTTAATTTGATATTTTTTCTCACACTCTTTTTTATGCATTTTACAAACATGTCTATGTTCGTTTTTCCAATGTTCTTTTTGACATAATCTACTACAATAATAACTTTTATAACAACCTTTACATAACATCATTTTAGTGAATATATCATTTTTTTTACAATTTTCATTAAAGCAATTCATTCGTAAATAATTGTTTGTCTTAATCTGATAAATCTCCAAATCAATTTTTTTATTATTATATATTTTTTCAATTATTTTGTATACCTAAAATGTATATTGTTGGGAATTTTGTTATACAATATGCTATTATCATTTATCCAATAACAATATGAATAAAATATTTAGTGATAATAAAAATTTACAAATACTACAAAAAAAATTGAAGTAAAATTATCAACGAATTTTTTTATCAAATTAAAAAAGAGATGTTTGACCTTCAGAGTCTGAACCTCCACGAATTGGAAAAACTCGCGATCGCAAGGGAGCTCGGGATGAGGTTTTTTCCTACCGTCTACCCGGATAGTTATAAAGGAGATTATACAAGTTATTCCGATGATCTAATGGAGGAGGTGGATATTTTCATCAGGCAGGCGAAGCGGGAGGTGGAGGCGGCGCGGGAGGCGCAGGCGCAGGTGCAGGAGGCGCGGAGATTGCGGAAGTGGGCGGCGCTCCCGTGCAGAACTACGTGGCAGTCAGAAGATACTGCGCAGGAGGCGGAAGCTGATGCGCAGGAGGCGGAAGCTGATGCGCAGGAGGCACTGAAGCAAGCGCGGGAGTGGGCGCGGAAGTGGGCACCGGAGTGGTTTTATTAATAATTATTATTTTGTATACCTAAAATGTATATTGTTGGGAATTTTGTTATATAATATGCTACTATCATTTATCCAATGGAATAAAGCAGAACCTGAAGCATATTCTTTTCCAAAACAATTAGGTTCAATAAAATATGGAGTATTATCTTCTCCTACTAAAGCTAAATCTAATACATAATTGCTATTGTTATAGATTGGTTTAATCCTTGTATCATAAAATTTCAATATTTTTTTTATAATATTGATAATATAATTTTTATTTTTATCATATAACCAATTATTACTATTGTATATATTTTGTTGCGATATTGCTGTTATATGTGAATTATACACAAATATACGAAATTCCTTATTACGATCTATTTCAATCCATGGAAATAGATAAACTTTACATATATTGTCATCTTTAGTAAAACACTTATGATTATCTATTGTCGTAACCATTGATTCAATTATATCTCTAAGATTAGTATATGGACCTGCTCCATATATACCATATTTTAGACTAACACGCTCTGTTCTAACAAAATATTTTGTTCCATCAAATAATTCAAGATCTTGATACTTGTCTAATAAATCACGTAATTCCTCTTTATACAATGTTGGAAATATCTGGGTTTGACGCCCAATGATAAATGCTTGATACATCCAACCTAAATCTTCCTTATCAAGATAAAAAACCTTATACGATGTATGAAACAAATTTACCCAATTCTTAGTATCATTCTGCGATATAACATCATCATAATCCAATGGTCTCTCATTATTTATCCAATGATTATATGTATTCAATTCTATGCCATCTTGCTCTAATATATCTTCAGCAGGTAAAATGTCAATATTGATATTCATTTGTATATACATGTATAAATATGTATATATCCATTACGATATTTATTAGATTTCTAAATAAATATATTAAGTATATAAAGATATTTTATCATATATAATTAGAAAGCATCCTTTCTGTATCAATCCTCTGTAGTATAATGGTTAGTACGGCTGGCTGTTAACCAGCTAATTCAGGTTCGACTCCTGGCGGAGGAGTTTATTATATGCTAACAAATATAATTTGTTGTCATAAAAAATCTAATCTATATTATATGGAGAATTATAAAACTATAAATTATAAAGAGCGAATTGTATGTTTACATGATCCTAACGATATGTATATAAAAGGTGGTTCTAAAACAAATATTAAAGCAGAGGAAAAAAGGAAGGCTAATTTACAACCTGTAATAGAAAACTTCAAATATCCCAAGGTAGAAATAACACATCAGCAACATCCTTTTTCAACAATTAAGTTTACATTATCTGGTAATGATAATATTATTGCTCAAAAGAATGCATTCATGTATAAAAATCAAAATGCGACATTTAGATCAAAATTTAAGAGTGGATTAAAGAAAGTTTTTGGGAGATTATTTGCTGGAGAGACTTTATTATTGAATGAATATTATAGAAAAGAAAATACAGATTCTCCTGGAGAAGTATGTTTTAATTCGCCTTTGCCTGGAGAAATATGTACGATGGATATAAATCCCGGTGAAAGTTTTTATTTAGATAATAAAACATTTATAGCAACAACACATAATCTAAAAGTTAGTGCTAAAACACAATTTACAGGATTGTTAAATGAGGGAAATTTATTTTATACCAGCTTTATAAATGAGAGTAATAAAGTTGGAACTGTATGGTTTCAACCATTTGGAGCTATTCAAAAAATAAAATTAGCCCAACATGAAAAATTACATATTGATAATGGATATATGTTAGGATATGATAAAAAATTAAATATTACATTGAAAAAAGTAAGTAATATGTTTGGGTTCTTTTTTGGAGGAGTTGGATTAGTCATGGAGGTTAAACCTAAAGATGATCAAAAATTTGCCGAATTCTATTTACAAACTAGAAATTTTAGAAAATATCAAAATATTATTGCTCCTCCTTGGAAATTTTCATCTAATACCTATCAATCAAGTGTTGAAATTTCTGAATAAAAAATTGTGAATAAAAATTTATAAATAAAAAATTAAATTTAAACATTATAAATAAAATAAAATAATATATATTATTAGAAATATATATTATTAAATTACTAATGTCATTAAAAAAAAATAATATATTCAATATTGAAATAAATCAAAATATAAATTCTAAAATAGATGCTACTATGTTTATACAAAATAAATATAAATGTAAAAAACAATTACTAGAAAATTTAAATTGTCGTTTATTAAATTTATATGATTATATCTTTAGCATATCCAGTCGTATCGATGATAATTATTCTTTAAGTATTATCCCTCAAGAGAAATATGTGGATTATAATACAAGAATTGAAAGTATTATAAAGATATATCAAACGATCCCACGTCCCATAGTATATTCATCTAAAGAGAGATCATCATTAAAGAAAATATCTTCATATATATCTTTTCTTGAATCTATTGTATATGACATATGTATTATGTGTGGGGCTTATACCGTTTATGATATCCTTGAGATCATAATAGGGGATGGTTGGAATAATGAATTTAATGAACAGAATTTGGATTTACTCCAATATTATAATTTAATATTATCTCCAATAAATTGTTATATGATTGACGATAGAGAGAAAAATGACATTAATTTAGATAGTATAATCATAAAAGAAATTACTAATTTAAGTAATGGTATAATTGAAAATATCCAAGGGGGTGAGATATGTATTCCATATGAGAATAAGGTATTGATTATTTCTGGTATATTTAAAAAGGATTCAACAAATTTATCTCGAATTGGGGGTAATATTGGATTAGGATATAAAAGTACTTATATTCAAGAGGCATTTGATATAATTCATGATATACCTAAAAGTTTTAAAGAAGGATATATAAATAGTTTATCATTACGTGATTTCATATTACTAGATAGGGATACTATTATTGATAGATTAATCGAGTCATATAATTTGTTAGAAAATATAAAAAAACAGGGAATATCATATTTATTAAAGGTTTATTCTAACGCAAATTTTGATAAACAGCGGGAATTACTAACTATATTTTTACTTGATGATTCTGATAAAAAGACTAAATTTATTGCTAGTATTTTATATAATATGGTAAATAATAATAATGATATTATCACTATAGATTCTATATATAAAAGTTTACAATGGCCGATACAAAATATGTTTAATAAAGTATTTAATAATGTTAAAAAACATATTGATGGAGTAGAAAATATTGAATATAATGAAGAGAAAGATTATGAAAATAAAATAAGGTCTCTTGAAATATCAGATTATATTAAAGGCAAAGCATATGATAAACTAAAAGAATATAAAATGTCAAAAGAGAGTGGAAGTAGTTCTAAGGCACAACAATATTTAGATGGTTTATTAAAAATCCCCTTTGGTGTTTATAAAAAAGAGAAAATAATAGATTTTATCAATATATATAGTGACGATTTAACATTCTTTTTCAAAAAATATTATGATAAACTTATGATATACATTAATGAAAACGTTCATAACAGTAGAAAGCTTAAAACTAGTGAAAATTTATTAAATATTATGGAGTCTTATTTAAATAATAATCCTATTAAAGAAAGAGAAATTGATAATTTTATGTTGGAAATTAATCAAAAAGTATTAATCCCTATTGACCAACATATAAATCAACGTCAATCTATTAATAAATTAAAACATAAATATGGAAGCCACAATAATTTAATAAATAATCATGAAGGATTAGTAGATTTTGATGATTTAAATTCATCTAATATATCAACATCAAGTGATAAAACTCATTTTAATGAAAAAAATCCCAGACATGAACAAATAAAATTAAAAATTAGTAATATCAATATTAGAAATAACATTGTTAATGATATTAATAATGAATTAAAACAATTTTATATTAAATGGGAAGCACATAAATTAGATAAAAAGAATTATATTTTAAATGTCCGGAATATATTAAATAATGCTGTGTATGGACATAAAGAAGCTAAACAACAATTAGAAAGGATTATTGGACAATGGATTAATGGGAAGATGGAAGGGGCTATATTAGGTATACAAGGACCTCCTGGAACTGGAAAAACTACATTATGTAAAAAAGGATTAGCAAAATGTTTATTAGATGAAAATGATAATCCACGTCCATTTGCTTTTTTACCATTAGGAGGTAGTAATGATGGTAGTACATTAGAAGGACATAATTACACATATGTTGGGAGTACATGGGGAAGAATAGTAGATATACTTATGGAAAAAAAATGTTTAAATCCAATTATATATATTGATGAAATAGATAAAATAAGTAAGACCGAACATGGCAGAGAATTAATTGGGATACTTACTCATTTAACTGATAGTAGTCAAAATGCTGAATTCCAGGATAAATATTTTGCTGGGATAAAGATAGATTTATCCAAGGCGTTAATTGTTTTTAGTTATAATGATAGTGATATAATTGATAGAATATTAAAAGATAGAATTACAGAAATAAGAACTAAACCGCTTACAAAATCAGAGAAAATAGAAATTACAAAGAATTATTTAATGCCTGAAATATTAGACTATGTGGGATATACATCAAAAGATATACTTATTGATAGTGATAATATAGAATTTCTAATAGATACATATACATTTGAAGCTGGAGTCAGAAAACTGAAAGAGAAATTGTATGAAATTGTAAGAGAAATTAATTTACGTAGAATCAAGATGGAAGATGATAATATAGAATTGCCTATTACAGTTGATAAAAATATAATTCAAAAAATTTTATCCAATAAATCAGTTATAATTAATAAGAAAATACATCCAAAATCATATATCGGAATTATGAATGGATTATATGCTACTTCCTTAGGTACAGGAGGGATTATTACCGTTGAAGCATTTAAAACTCTTAGTGATGTTAAATTATCCCTTGAATTAACCGGCCAACAAGGGGATGTTATGAAAGAAAGTGTAAAATGTGCTAAAACTATTGCATGGAATTTACTCCCTAATAATATTAAAGCTGAGATTAAAAAAGAGTGGGAGACTAATGGTGTATATGGTTTACATGTTCATTGTCCTGAAGGAGGAACTCCAAAAGATGGACCTTCGGCTGGTGGAGTAATGACATTAGTTATATTATCTCAACTTTGTGGTCTTGCTATTGTAAATAATGTCGCAATGACGGGGGAAATTGATTTAAATGGAAGTATTAGAGCTATTGGTGGATTAGAAAGTAAATTACAAGGGGCTAAAAGTTCCGGAGTGAACTTAGTTCTTATCCCAAAAGACAATGAAAAAGATTTAGATGATATTCCAGAAGAAAGTAAAAACACGGAGAATTTTAAAGTTATTATGATAGAAACGATTTATGATGCTATATCATATGTCTTTGAGAAAAATGATATTGAATTTGTTAAATTCGGGGTTTATACATGATCTTCAATATCTTGAATAAATTTTTTTATTTTGCATTGTAAATTATTATTTTTAAGTTCATTATTTTTATATTTAGTGTGGAGTTCGTTATATGTAGATTGCATAGTATTTACTTCTAATGATAAATGTCTATTACTAGATAATAAATTATTATATTCATTCGGAGATAATAACATTACTTTTTTTACTACAATATTTACATTTGATATTATGTAATTTTGATTTCGTTCAGAAATCTTCCCTGTTTCGGTTTTGAGTAAATCATCTTTACTCCAATGATCACGATCATATAATGATATTGTAATCTCCGAAACATTCTCGTCATGATCTAACAAAAACTCTTCATTCCATTTGGGATTTTTATCATTCCATTTTGTTGTCGTATCACGCATTTGATTATTATAATTTATTCTTACAAACATATCATTATTTCTTAACCAATTCGAACATTTCATATCTTGAGATAAAGTTCCAATTTTTATTAGTAGTCTCATATTTATATATATAAATATATATACATATTTATTTTTATTTATTTATTTTTATTTTTATTTATTTATTTTTATTTATTTTTATTTATTTTTATTTGGAAAAAAGTAAAAATATCAAGATATTGTGCAACTACTATTATATGAGTTTGTTATACATGGTAATCGGTTCATAGTGCTACAATGGAAACAACGATATTTCATATTATTTACATGTAATGGATCACTTGGTGGATCAACAATATATTTCTTATTACATCTAATACATTGAATATTTACATATACCTTTTTACAACATGGACATTTATTTATTACATTCCCCATATTAACTATTAATTGACGTTGACATACATTACATTTGATCATCTGATTGGGATTTATATATTGAGGTACACGAGGAGGATATGGTACATTAGGATGATATTGTTGATAATGATAAGGAGGTGGAAAATGAGAAGGTAAAGGTAAAGGTGGGGGAATATGGGGAGGTTGTTGGTAATGGGGTGGGGGTGGTTGTGGATAATGAGGTGGGGGAGGTTGTGGATAATGGGGTGGGGGAGGTTGTTGTGGAGGGAGGTGTGGTGGTTGGTGTGGTGGTTGGTGTGGAAGTGGGTGTGGTGGTTGGTGTGGTGGTTGGTGTGGTGGTTGGTGTGGTGGTTGGTGTTGAGGGAGATGGTGTTGAGGGAGATGGAGTTGGTGTGGTGGAAGTTGGTGTGGAAGGGGGTGTGGTGGTTGGGGTGGTGGGAGATGGTGTTGAGGAGGGTATTCGGGATTATATGATGGATTAAATTTAATGATATTATTCTCTTTAATAAATATTTGAATATGATTTTGTAATTCATTTTGCGAGATTAGTTCTTGAGTTAATACTTCTCGTGTAAATGGCGATGTTCCATGTTTTTTTAACCAATCTACTATTGCAGCTTTTTCATATATATAACCATCAGATGCTTTAACGGGTTCTAACATTAAATCAAATGTAATTGGACATAAATACTCATATGGATATTCAAAATCATCAGGAGTTTTTGTATCTTTTGGTAAATTCAAATTCTGGGAACCCATATTTTTATTTATATTTTTATATATAATAATATTAACAAATATTATAAATATTATAAATATTATAATTATACTAAATTATATAGATATGTTAAAGCTCATTCTATGAAATTTAGACCGTCCATGAGTTCTAATTCCTTCAATATGTTTTTTAGTTCCATATCCCATATTACTCAATAAATCATATTTTTCATTTAATTCTGGACATTGTGTTACTAGATTACAGATATAATCATCATGATATTCTTTTGCTAATACACTTGCAGCACTAATAGCAGTATATTTACTATCTCCTTTACAAATACATGTATGATTTACGAAATTGCCATCCGAATTAATATAAGGTTGAAACTTATCTCCATCTACAATAATATGATCTGGTATGATTCCTAATTCATCTATAGATTGGTGCATTGCTTGGTATGTGGCATTTAATATATTTATTTTATCTACGACAGATTCATCTGCATAACAAACAGCAAATTGAACGGCATTTTGCTCTACCCATTCTCTAACTATTTCTCTACGTTTTCTGGTAAGTTTTTTACTATCATTAAGTAAAGGATGTGGTTCTACTTGAGGATCCAGTATTACAGCAGCCGTATATACTCTTCCTATTAATGGACCACGCCCTGCTTCATCTATACCAACTTCTATTAAATCGGGACTTTTATAATATCTCTTTAATTGAGACATTTATGGCGTATACATATTAAATTTCCGTGTTTTTTATATCCTTTATAAAATATTTACAAAATATTTACAAAATATTTACAAAATATTTTTCAAATCGTCGTGATTCCTCAATAAAAAATAACATAATATATTTAAGAGTTGAAATATAATATGTTTTATAGACGTTAAAAAAAATGATGAATAAAGCTTCTGTTGGCAGCGTGTTTTTACTTTTTATGGTAAGTGGAATTCATGGATATTATCATGAAATTTTTACAAATACTGAATATGATATATATTGGAATGAATGGGTAAATAATTATTCAAAGACATATGATTCTAATCTGGAATATTCTCAACGTCGTGAAATTTTCAGATATAATTTGAATTATATTACTTATCATAATATGTATGGTGATAGGGGATATACTTTGAGAATGAATCATTTTGGAGATTTAACTCAAAAGGAGTGGGCACAACAATATTTAAGTTATACGAATAACCGTGAAAATGTGTTGAGTGTATATAATATTGTTGAAACAGCAGCAAATACCAGTGTAGATTGGCGTGCCCATGGTGCTGTAACTCCGATTAAGAACCAAGGAAGTTGTGGTAGTTGTTGGAGTTTTAGTGCGACTGGTGCGATGGAGGGAGCACATTTTATATCTACTGGAAAGCTTGTTAGTTTAAGTGAACAACAATTAGTTGATTGTAGTCTTTCTTTTGGAAATCTGGGCTGTTCTGGTGGATTGATGGATAATGCATTTAAATATGTTATTAAGAATCATGGAATTGATACGGAGAAGGATTATGCCTATACAGCAAAGAATGGTAAATGTAATTCTGCGAAGGAGAAGAAACATGCAGCGACATTTAGTAGTTATAATGATGTAAATCCCAACGATGAACAACAACTTGCTGCTGCTGTATCACAACAGCCTGTAAGTGTTGCGATTGAGGCTGACCATGCTGATTTCCAATTTTATCATAAGGGAATTTTCAATAGTAAGAATTGTGGTACTCAATTGGATCATGGGGTGTTAGCTGTTGGTTATGGGAGTCAGAATGGTAATAATTATTGGATTGTAAAGAATAGTTGGGGAGATTCTTGGGGAGACAATGGTTATATTTTGCTCGCGCGTGATATTAGTGCTAAACAGGGACAATGTGGTATTGCTATGCAACCGAGTTATCCTGTTGTATAATTATGGAAGAGTTAGGACATCAACTCTATTTCCTTTCCCGAATGATCTTGAACTTCCGACATCAACTCTCCATACTTTACCATTGAAAATGCTATTAATTTTATGTTGGGGTGTATGTCCGATGACAATACCTTTAACTTTCATGTTTTTAAGGATATATGCTAAATTTTTTTTGTTAATATTTTCTTGATTACCTGCGAGACTTCTATCCCAGAATATGCTATCATTATCATGAATTAAATAATTTAATTTGGGATTATCATCAATATTACCTAATAAATATTCTTTTACTAAGTAATTTATTTCGTGGATAGTATAATTTTTAACTATTTGGGGGGTTATACCTCCGTGAACAAATAGCCAATCATTTACTCTTACCATAGCGTATCTATTATTTGCTAAATAGGTAGCAATTTTTCCACCAGGTTTAAAAGCGTTTATTCTACCGACTATACCACCAAAATCTTCTATATTTTTATCACTAGAATAACTAAAATCTCCATTAACATTCATTAATTCGTGATTTCCAATTAAAGATAATACGGCACCACCGTGTTCTAAAGCTTGATTATGCATATTATCAAAAAATCTCATTATTTTCTTTTCTGATGCTTCATCTGGGACATTATCATTAGTACGTATTTTTCTATCAACCTGATCTCCTAATTGAACAACTATAGTATTACCACCATTCCATACCCATTTTCTTCCTTGCTTCTTAACTAAATTCTCAATAAGAAAAGAATTAATAGTTGCCTTCCAATCTCCATGAACATCTCCAATTGCAATTACTTTACCAGATGTTTTAAAATCACAATTTATAAATTTAGATTTATTTAAATTTTGATTATTTTGATTATTAGGATTTTTTTGATTATTTTGATTATTTGGATTTTTTTGATTATTTGGATTTTTTTGATTATTATTTTTATTATTTTTTTTATTAATTTTTTTATCAGGATTAAAATTTTCAATATTATTTTTATTTGTAAATTTAGTTTGCATTAATTTGAAATTATTAAATTGTTCCCCTTTTAATGTTTGATATAAATTTTCCCTTTGATTTAAATATCTATCCAGATTCATTTATTAATAATAGAATAGATATAAATTTATTATAAATATTCACGATTATTTTTTATAAATTCATGTAATTTCCCACTCATTAAAAATTGGTATAACCTTTCCCATTGCTCCGGTCTTAAACTAACAGGTAATTTTTTACGTAAACCATATAAACAAATAGTGTTTTTATTACCAATTTTACAATATAATTCTTGCTCTTGCTCTTGATCTTGATCATGATCTTGTTCTATTTCATCATCACTGATAACATTAGATTGCTTTATCTGTTTCAGTTTACTTTCTTTTTCCTTTAATATGGATTTAAGGGCTTCTAAATCATTATAAACTTGCATTGGAGTAAAATTAAATTTATATATTTTAATTACCTAAAATATTATTTTTTTTTTATTTACCCACACGGATATTATTTATTTTTATATTCTAAAGAAAATCTATAAAATTCTTTATAAAATTTATATATTATATTGAAATGGTACTTAATTATATTGGTTCTAAAAAAGGGTTATTACATATAATTGAAAGTATTGTATGCAATAAATGTGAGAATTCAACACAAAATAATTTAATATTTGGCGATTTACTTGCAGGTACTGGAGTAGTTGGTAAACATTTCGCCAACAAATTTAGCAACTTTAAAGTTATCAGTAATGATGCCGAATACTATAGTTATATCATTAATTATGCCTTATTAATTAGTGTTTATAATGATAAAATAAAAAATATAATTAATGAATTAAATGACATGGAAATAAATATAATAGATGGTTTAATCTACAATAATTACTCCAAAGATAGAATGTATTTTTTTGAAAATAACGCAAAAAAAGCTGATACTATTAGAGTTAAAATTAATCAACTTCGAGATAATAATATTATTAATATTAATGAATATAACTTCTTATTAGCTAGTCTATTAGAATCTCTCGATAAAGTTGCTAATACCACAAGTGTATATGGAGCTTTCTTAAAAGAATTTAAAAAAACGGCTTTATCTCCATTACACATTACACCTATTCACTTAATTAAAAAACATGACAAAAATCATGAAGTATATAAAGAAGATTTAAATGACATTTCAAGTTATAACATTAAATATGATATTGTATATTTAGATCCACCATATAATGAAAGACAATATGCAAGTAATTATCATGTTTTAAATTATATCGCAATATACGAAGATTTAGATATATATGGTAAAACGGGATTAATAAGAAATTATTTTAAATCTAAATTTTGTCAAAAGTCAAATGTTCAAGATGAATTTAGTAATATAGTATCAAGTTTAAAAACACGATATGTTATAATATCTTATAATAATGAAGGTTTAATAGATAAAGATACTATTATTGGTTTATTAAAGCCATATGGAAACATTATATTATATAAATGTCTTCATAAAAAATATAAATCCCAAAGAGAACAACCTGACAATTTTGTTGAAGAAAGACTCTATTTACTTGATAAAAAAGGTATCCCGATGAAAGAAAATGATCCTATTGTAGAAAATAGTATTCATTTTTAGATTGGGTGAGCTTGTTTTTTTATCGTTTGAGATTTTGAACGAAAATTTCATCTTTATTGTTCATATGAATATTATAAAATTGGAATATTCTTGTTGTACGTCCTTGTGGACAACTTCCGGATGTTATTTCTTTTAATTGTTCATAAAATACTACTAAACCTTCGGATTCATAATTTTTTAAAAATCTCCATACTCTTGGGAGTAAATCTTCAAAATGTATATCATTTAGGACGTCATAGTTATTTATACGATCTTGTAAAACTAAATCTAGAACTGATTTAGCTTTATTTATTGTATCTTCATCTAATAATTTATTCATGCTATAATCTAAATTTAGTCTATTTTGTATATCTATTATAGTATCATCAAAGGACATGGGAGAACGTAAAAAACAATTATCTATATTTACTAATCTTTTATATTCTTCTTTTAATTTGGTATCATAATAATGTGTGTCATATGGACTCGACATTTGAATATTATAATAATATAATATAGAAATAAATATATTTATACTTACAGAGTCAAAATATTATTATCCATTTTATTATCTTATCTAAATATAAAATATTTTTCTAATAAGAAAATAGACAATCCACCGATTAATGAAATGTCTAATATAAAATATATTGATGATATATCAAGTGAAATTATAACTAATATAGTTAATTCTATATTATATAAAACACAAATACATAATCCATCTCGTAATAAATTTTCAGTATTTCATATTCAAAATGTTTCAAATATTAGTATGGAAAAATATATTGAAAGGATAAAAAAGTATGCTAAAATTGATAATTGGTGTATTCTATATTCTTTAGTATTATTTCAAAGATATATCGATCTTAATACAAATATTTTATTTAATTCTACAATCGTACATAGACTATTTGCTACTAGTTGTTTAATATCATTTAAATCATTATATGATATATATTATGATAATAGATATATGGCAAAAATATTCGGAGTTGATTTAAAATTACTTAATTTCTTAGAATTAGAATTTTTACACGATATTTCATGGAAAGTTAATGTATCAGATTTAGATGTAATATTCTTTCTTACTCAATATAATATATTTGATATTGATTTAAAAAAAGATATAGTAAAAGTGTTTGATAATTTTGAAGACTATCAATATAGAAAACATTTAATAAAAAATATATTAAATTATTATGATAATAAGTTAATTATTTTAGATGAATCTCATTATTTTGTGAAATAATAAAATATAATTTTCTAAACCGCAGCCTCCGCAGCATACGCAGCATCCGCAGCCTCCTCATCCTTCTGATCCTTCTCCAGCTTCTTCAATATATCACTAAATGTATCATAAAATGTAATATCCTCAACGGGGTTCGTGGGGTCCATATGGTGAAACTTAGCATAGTTAAAATCTTGCTCCTGACCACACCCACCCCCATCCATCCGAAACATAAACTTCTTATTCTTAGGAACCCATGACAATACAATATAATGTCCCATTCCATGGTATCGCCTTCCAATATCAATCATGTTGTCATACATATCAATGTTATTTAGAATTTGTTTCAAAGTCAATATATCCATTCCAAATACCTCCTTTCCAAGAGAGTCCGTCAATTGCGAAATCAATGGGTTCAAAGTGTTCAAAGTGTTCAAAGTGTTCTGAAGCGTTTGGGTTGGCATAGTTGCGTTATTTTTAGGAATATAGTCCTCAGAATATTTATATCAATTTTTTTCTAGAAATTCCAACGATTGTTACAAACTGTGCATGTAACAAATGTAGTCATTGGTTCATCCGCAGAACGAGTTTGACGTAAATAGAACGTACATTTTCTATTATTACATCTCTTACAAAGATATTCATCCGTAACAGCTTGTTCCACGACATTGTATTTAATTTGATTTAATTCCTCCATTTTATCCAACATATTTTTCCAATGTTCTGGAAATAATTGAACTGGGGTAAAATTAGGTAATTCAGTGGGATTTATTTTTTTATCTATAATAGATTGCATTAAATAATTATTTTTTATGTAAGATTCTGATTTCAAATTACTATAAATCTGAATTATTTTATTAATATAAATCCTCTTAAATTGCTTATTTTCTAATTCGTCATATATAATTTCACTAATTGCTTTCTTCTTGGTCCATTCATATATACTATTTTCTATAGTGGTGGCTAATTCTTCTCTTTCTACATAATCAATTGGAATTATATTGGCAAACTTATTGATATTAGATTCTCTAATAGACATAATTATTAATTAATAATATAATTATTAATTTATATCATTTTCAATTTTTATTTCTATTCCAACTCTAATTTAGATTTTGGATTAAGTTTTTGAATTGATTTTGAATCAGATTTGGGGGTAATTGATATTGATTCAAGTTCAGATTCCGGAATAGGCTTTGGTTTAGGCTTCCTTCCACGTTTCCTCTTCGGCTTATTTAATACATCCTCAAATTCTTGCAACTCAGTATTATATACCCTTTCCTCTTCAATATATTTAGAAATTGACTTCGTGAATGTTCCACAAGCCGTTTTATTACCCTTTTTACCCTCGTCAACCATACGAATCTTATCATATGCCCGCGATATTGTAACCTCCGAAACATTGACACGTTCTGCTATTATACTTTTCGGACGACTCTTCTCATATCCACACTTTTTAATAACATACCATAATGCCCCCGCGGTTTGAGATTCAGACGCATGATCCATCGCAACTTTATACTTTATCATCTTTTTTACGATTTTTCTTACTAAATCTGTTAATCTTTCATTTAAATCAAGTTTGGAACAAAAACTTGCTACAAAATCCATCGCATTACTAGAACGGGTCTTAATTATTATCTTCTTCTTATCAAATATCTCGCCAAATATTTTGATTCCATTAGTAATGTATTTCTCATTTGTACCCATTATCAATGCTATATCACGTGTCCTTTTGGGACAACCAAAATTTTTATATGCATTATATAAACATGCACCAATCAAACCATCACGATTATTGGAACGTTTAATATCATCAAATTCATCCATCAAATCTTTTATATCCTTGAAATAAAACTGCGCCTTATTTATAATTGCCTTTGATGTACCGTATCGCATACATTTATTCTCTATATCAGAACAAACTTTTATTAAATCACGCTCTTTATGATCTGTAGATAAATAACCTTGCAATCTTGTTATATATGAATTTTTACCCCCAATTACTGTACTCAATGAGGAATTGGGAACCAATGTACTTGTTGGCATTCCACAACGACTTGGGTCTACACCCCTACTATCCTCATGATGATAATATCTCCATTCATAACCCTGGTCAATGATTTTTTCAACATTTACATTCCCACAATGGGTACAGGTGCGATAACCATCCATAATCTCTATGGCATGGGATTCACATACATTACAATACATTGAAGCTAATATTATATCAATCTCATCTTCCTCCTTTAATAATTCTGATCCCTGATTATTTAAATTAAAAGAATCTATTAATTCTTTTACTTCAGTATTCATCTGAAATGATGCCATAATAGTTATAATAAGTTTATAAATCGGCTTATATATGTATATATAGTTAACCTTATATGATTTATTTATATTAATATCAATTTTATAATATCAATTTTACAATATTACAAAAATTGATATAAAATTATTTTGTTATATAATAATATAACATAATATATGATTGAATCCGAGCCTCCGAAAAATACTTATATAATAATATCTAAGTGTAATATCTCTAATTGTCGGAAAAAATTGAAAATTACAGATATGCCTTGTCGTTGTAATTTGCGTTTTTGTTATCAACACAGGTATGCTGAGGATCATGATTGTACATTTAATTATAAAAATGATTATAAAATAAAATTAACCAAGGATAATCCTCTTGTAAGAGGAGAAAAAATACCACCATTATAAGAACAAATAAATGATTGTAAAGAGAAGAATTCAACTTTACATTAAAATTTTGATTCATCCTCCCCGTCGTCGTCTCCCAATCTCAGGTCAAATAGGGTAGCAGGATCAACATTACCATTGCTGGATGATCCCCCATTAAAAACCATAAAGTTCATCTTGTCGATCATATTTTTAGTACGGGAATTTTGGTTTGATTGCTTTTTGAACATAGTGGTTCACTTACTATCTTATATGTTAACCTCGGAAAATTTTATATCAATTTTTTTTTATCTTGTATTTACTCCAGTTCCGGTTCCTCCTATAGCATTTTTATCTGCGAATTCTCCCATTCCTTTATTTAACATAGCTGCATCAGTATCAACTCGTGTCCTAGCATCAACAGAAGCATCATATAAACGGTCTCTAAGCCCTGCAGATTGATTTAATTGACTTAATTCCTCTTGAGTATAGGGAGGATTTAATAAAGCAGCATAATATAACTCATTACATTTTGTTTTCATTGCTGAAATCTCTTTTTGAACCTCTATTATCAATTTCTTTAACTCTTCATCTTTAATATTATTCTTTAAATCAGTTATCTGGACTAATACGTTTTTTAATGTTTCAAGACTATTAATAAATTCATCATTTAATTCCTTTAATATTTTAAAATATGTTTGATCTCGTGGAGCATTTTTTGGTATTAATGATTGTTCTCTCCAACAGTCTTTGCCTGCTCCACATACAGTATCACATTCATCTTTGTTAAATATATCGGCATGTCCTTCGCATATTGGTCCTACTACGAGTGCCTTTACTCTATCACTACAATATTCTAAACTTGATACAATAACACTTATTAAATTTATACGATCAATATAATGTTTTACTATTAAATTACACATGTTTTCTTTAAATTCGGGATCTCCTGCTACAATTCCTAAAGTATGATTAATTCCATTTAAATTAACAGAACTTAAATTTCCCAATGATTGGGATGCTACTAATGCCACTCTATTACAAAAATCCGGTCTTAAAAATTCTCTATTATATTCTTCTGATAATTCAATTGATATTGCTGTGATTTTACTCACTAATTCATCTATTTTATCTAAATATCTTTCTTCATCATTAGATCCTAATACATATTCCGTTGATGCACCAACTAATACATTTGATTTTCCTAATCCTGCACCCATATTATTATTTAAATATGATATTTTTATTATTTAGATATTACCTATTATAATTATTTACATAATGTTTCGTAAATGCATCTAATAAAGATAAATACTCAATATTTGGAGTAAAAAATACTGGATTCTTACTTTTTAAACTATTTATTACATAACTATGCTCCAATCTTGTATATCTTATTAAATAACAACCTACTAATGTAGGAGACTGCTGTATACCTGTCTCACAAAATATTAATATCTTATTTTCATTCTTTAAGTATTCCTCTATTAAGTTAGTGTAATAGTTTGCTTTTTTTAATATATTATCACATAAATGTATTTTAATATTTGGGGGATAATATACGCTTTTTTGAATTGGGATATTCTGATTTTTACAACAATTAATTAATATATTGATATTATTATTATTAATTAAATCTATATCTTGTGCTTTATCTATATTTCCAATCCAGAGATTTGGGATTATTGGGATCATATAGTTATTACATACACCTATACTAGAACGTGTTTCGTATAAATTATCAAATACACGATCATTTAGATCTTTTTTTTGATAAGATACATTGGAATAACTATATTTATTTTGATTATTTGATTCTGAAGATTTCATATAAAAATTCTTTGTGTCTGGAATCCGATTCATAAAATAGTATAATACTATATTATTTTATTTTTTTATATTGTAATTTACTTACTTGGGATGCACCATTTTTTCAAGTTGTTCATTACTTTTATATTGTCTAATTTTATTATCTAAAATAATCTCATTCATCGCATCAACTTGTTCACGATTTTTAATTGTTCTATATTTTTTCATCTCATTATATATTCTTTCACGTTCCTTCATTGGTAATCTTGACATATGTTTCTCTACAAAATCATGATAATATGTAGGAAATACTATCTCCTTTTCTTCTTCTTTGTTTTCTAACATATTTTTTAATTCTTCTGTAATATCGTTTAATTCTTTTTCAATGTTAAAAACTTTTTCTTTAATATTTTCCGTATAATCGTATTTTTCAATATTTTCTTTATTCTTTTTCATATGTTCTCTCAATATATATAAACTTTCCTCTAATCTTGTAAACTGATCTTGATATCTATGAGGTATCATCTTATAACCACCTTGTTGTTCTTGTCTAAATAAACGTCTAATATCATAATATTCTTTGTTATCAAAATAATCTTTGTTATCAAAATAATCTTTATTTATTATATAATAATCATCTAATTTCCTAATTCTGGTATTAACGATTTCATCTGAACTTAATTTAGTATCTGGTGTTAAATATCCTAATTTTTGCACACTTTTATTCAATTTTATTTTAGCTTTATTATATTCTTTTTGTAATCTCTTAGGTATTTCTACTTTTTGGCTATCCTTATCTTGAAATGTAGTGTCTTCCTCGTCATTTAAATGAGTATTTACTAATTTACCATAATGGTCGCCAAACCCTTTTGCTACATCTACATATTTTATATATCGTTGTTTCTCACCTTTAATCTCGTCTATAAATACAGTAAAATTCTTACGACTTAAATATTCATCATCAGATAATTTAACTATAATAGGAATACGATTAGGTTTACTATAATACCATTTTTTCCAATCACGTCGTTCTTTATCTGGTTCATAATCTCCATAATATTGACTTAATGGTGGCATGGTTCCTAAATATATAGATAGAGGTTGAGGTGACGATCCTCCCTTTAGTCCTTTTCCTTTTCCTTTTTCTTTTTCTTTTTCAGATTTTTCATATAATATTTTATTTGGATATTCAATCTTGTTATATGGAAATTTTTTATGAGTATCATGAAATAATGCCACAACATTAAATGACATATCGAGTCTATCTTCAAAATGAGATTTATCTTTTATTGTTCCTGGGCCTTTTATACTAAAAAATTCTTGTTCTTGTTCTGAGCTGAATTCTTTGAATAACTGGATGTAATTATTATAATTATTACCGTTTACATATAATTTATTTCCATATACAATATCATCATCATGTATACATAATTGATTATAAAAATTTACTAATTTTTTATGTAATTTTTGTCTATTTTTATATTCTATTCTATGTTCTTTACCCTCTGGACTTTCATATTTTTTCAATATCTTTTCAATATTAGGAATTTTAACATTAAAATATGAAGGTAATGGTTGTTGTGTTTGCATATCATACTTTACGTAATTTTGTCTATAATATAAATCAAATAATTCATTTGTTGATTTAAAAACATCATCTACATAATTCTTCATTAGAAGATATTTATTATTACATTTATCTACTTCGATATTAGGGGGAAATTCTATCATAAATTTAAATTTATTGAATAAAACTGTCATTGGAGGTGTCATTGGAGGTGTCATTGTTTTTCTTATTTTTTTAACTATACTTTCAATATTCTTAATATTAAGTTTAATAGCATTAAACTGACTTAAAACCTTTTGATAATCATCTGCATCTATATAAGCCCCTCCTGATAAGAAATTTTCTTGTAATAATGCTTTTTCTATTTTATCTAATTCTTTTTGCATTTTCATTACCTTATTTTTAGGATAATTATATTTTTCAATATTACTCTTCTCTTGTTCCAAATATTCACGCAATTTCATTAACTCATCACTTATATTATTATATTGTTCGTGATAAATAGAACCGCCGGCTTTTTGTTCGAATGCTTTTGTTATATTTTTTTGTTCTTCTTCTGTATAGTTGTGGATGAATTTTAGTGTAAATGCTTTAAATACTGAATAAAATGTTTTGTATTTATCTTTTATATAATTAGTAAGATTTATTATGTAGATTGGATCATGTCTTTTCATATGTTCTCCCTTAAACGCAGTACCTTGATTTATTTTTTGCATCAACACTGGATCGTTCATTACGGGAAATTTTCTTTTGAAAACATCATATGTGTTTTTAATTATATCATGAAAATATTTATTAGTATCTTTATATCTAATATTTGTATGATAATCAAAAAGTTTTAAATGTAGACTTATTAATATAGAATCCATTGAATAATTTGTTGTTATTGACATTGTTTCTGTTTTTTGTTTAAATTCATCTACTTGAATTCTGGTATATTCTATTAAAATTAATAGTTGACGCCATAATTCATATTTATTATTAATACATGCATCCCAATTTTGGATTAAATGAATTATTAATTTTGTTGATTCTGGTGAAGCTACTTTTATTATTCGTTTTTTTATTGGTGAACTATAAAAATTAGATTCCAATATATTGACCATTCTTTCTAATATAGCGAGATAACATGGATCTTGTGGTGCTTCTACTGCTCCTGCTTCTGCTCCTGCTTCTGCTGCTTTGTCTGCTTCTACTTCTGCTTCTAGAGCTTCCATACCCCGTTCTAGAGCTGCTTTTTCTTCTTCTTTTGGAGGTCGAGCAAATAAACCTGCTAATTCATCTACTGCTTTTGCTGCTTCTTCTGCTTGTCCTGCTAGTGCTGCTTCATCTGCTTGTCCTGCTGGTCCTGCTTCTCTTGGTTCTGCTTCTCCTTCTCTTGGTACTACTGCTGGTTCTGCTGGTCGTTTTTTTCCATCTGGATTCATTGCTACTACTTCATTTAGTTGTGCGATTGCTCTTGCATTGGATAATATTTTGTCATCATATATTATTTTTAAACATGATACTTTTTTATAGGATTTTTGAACATTAATCTTATAAACCATGTAATAATTATAAAAGGCTCTTTTTCTCAATAAAATCAATGTATCTTGATCGATATTGATTACCAGATATTGTAATCTGTCATGAATAATACAATCATTTATTTTTAATTCTTTATGTAATATTTTTTCTTCTACTGGTGGTGCTGCTACTGGTCCTGCTACTGCTGCTGCTGCTACTGGTGGTGGTACTGCTTCTGGTGCTTCTGCTACTGGTGGTGCTACTGGTGCTTCTGCTGCTTCTGCTGCTACTGGTCCTGCTACTGCTGCTGCTCGTGGTGTTGTTTCTGGTACTACTACTGCTTCTAGTGCTTCTTCTGCTGGTAGTTGTTTTGCGGGTTCTTGTGCTGCTGGTACTGCTTGTGCTGCTGCTACTACTGCTTTTTGGCGTTCTGCTGCTGCTTGGCGTGCTGCTGGTGCTGCTTTTTGGCGTTCTGCTGCTTCTGCTGCTGCTGCTTTTTGGCGTTCTGCTTCTGCTGCTGCTGCTGCTACATCTGCTGCTTGGCGTGCTGCTGGTGGTGCTGCTTCTTCTCCTGCTGCTGCTGCTGCTGGTGCTGCTTCTTCTCCTGCTGCTGCTGCTTCTTCTCCTGCTGCTGCTGCTTCTGCTGCTGCTTGGTGTGCTGCTGCTGCTGCTGCTGCTTCTTTTCGTGCTGCTTCTGCTGCTGCTTCTGCTGCTGCTTCTTTTCGTGCTGCTGCTGCTGCTGCTGCTGCTGCTGCTGCTGCTTCTGCTGCTGCTGCTGCTTCTGCTGCTGCTTGGCGTGCTACTTCTTCTTGGCGTGCTACTTCTGCTTTTATTTTTGCTGCTTGGAGTTTTGCTTTTTTTCCTCTTAATAGTGCCTGAATTCTTGTTGCTGCTGCTGCTTTTGCTGCTGCTTCTGCTTCTGCTGCTGCTTTTGCTGCTGCTGCTGCTTCTGCTTCTTTTCGTGGTTTTCTAGTTCTATGTCCTCTATATTGTGCCTGAATTCTTTTTGCTGCTGCTGCTGCTGCTGCTGCTGCTGCTTCTGCTTCTTCTTTTAGTGCTGCTGCTGCTGCTTCTGCTTCTTCTTCTTTTCGTGCTGCTGCTGCTGCTGCTGCTTCTGCTGCTGCTGCTGCTTCTGCTGCTGCTTCTGCTGCTGCTGCTTGGCGTGCTACTTCTGCTGCTGCTGTTGCTTCTGCTGCTGCTGCTGCTTCTGCTTCTGCTGCTGCTGCTGCTGCTGCTGCTGCTGCTTCTGCTGCTGCTGCTTTTTGGAGTGCTTTTACTTCTGCTGCTTTTTGTGCTGCTTGTCTAGTTTTATGTTCTCTAAATATTTTCTGAATTCTTGTTGCTGCTGCTGCTTCTTTTTGTGCTGTTTTTCTAGCTACATTTCCTCTAAATAGTGCCTGAATTCTTTTTGCTGCTACTTCTTGGCTTAGTGGTGGTGGTGGTGGTGGGTCAGCTTCATCCCTATTTTCTACATAAATATTCCATAAAGATTCTATTTCATCTATTGTATTTAAAGATTTTATCCTGAGTATTAATCCATTTGCCATAGATATAATTTCTTTAAATAAATCGTTTTCATATTCAGCTATATCACGTAATAAACCTTCTTCCTCTGAGAGTTCACTTGGATCGACACCATATGTAATAATTTTACTTTGATAATATTTTATATCACAATTAGCAAAATATATAATTAATTCTTTATAATAATTGTTTATATCTTTTATGACATCACATATCGGTTTTCGTTTTTCAAAAATTTTATCTAATGTGTCTAGATTATGTAAATCACTAATTAGATCTTTGTTAATACGATGTTTTTGTTTAGAAATATCCCAATCACGATAATTTCTATATATAGGAGATTTACATTTTTTCCAATTTTCCTGTACCTGTTTTAGGTTAGATATAATTTTATTTTTTATTTCGTCTACTTGTGATCCAAAGAAATCTAAATTAATATTGTCATTGTTATTATCTAATTGTTTTTTTATTCCTGAAATTATTTGTTGAGTTATACTTTTTTGTTGAATATTACTATATAAATCAGTTAATGTATTATCATATAATTTAAATTTGATTTCTAATCGGTGTTTTAATGCTACAATTGCGTCATACGATATTGAACTGGATAGACATTCTAAAGATTCTTTAATTTTATTATAATCTTGTATGTTTTTCTGAAATCGTGCATATTTGTCATGATACTTATTGTTATGGATTGTCCATAATTCAAATGCCTGACTTAATATATCTATTTTATCTACTTTATCCTTTGTATTTGTTGCATCTTTTTCTAATTTCCCTATCTGATCTCTGTATATTTTGGTACATTCATCGTCATCAATAGGGTTAAGTTTATTCAATACACTAATAAGTTCACCTAATGTCGGTTCATTGGGTTCTGGATAATTTTGGTGATCAATTAATTTAGTTAAATTTTGTTCTTTGTTTTTATTAGATTTTTCTAAATCTGCATTTATAGAATCCAATAATTTGGTTTGAAGAACCCTTTTTCCTGGGTCATCAGATCCTTTCAAACTTCTTAATAATTGATATAAATCACTATTTTGAGGAAACTCATTTGTAAGAATATATTTTTCAAATTTTTCTATATCATATATACTACAATATTTAAAACTAATGATGTGTATATATGTACTATACTTATTATATAATCTTGGTAGCATTAATAATTTATCATCTAACTCATGATTTAGGTATTCGTCATCTTCAGTTATACCTTCAGTAGATCTTGCTATATGATCTGATAATCCTTGTAATGGGTGGGGTGAGGGTAGGGGTGGGGGTGGGGGTGGGGGTAAATTATACTGAGTAGTAGCAAGTGTTTTTTCGTAATCTGCGGCTGATAATGATAAATATTTATATAATTGATCGATAATTCGATAGATTTCATCATAAAATGGTTTTGGATATTTAGGATTTTTGTTTTTTTCGTTGTATTTTTCAAGTTCCTCTATTAAATTTACATTAGATAAACTTTTGTTATATACAGTTTTTATATCCTCATGATCACTATTTGGATAACGTTGTAATTTCTCAATAACCAAATTATTTATATTAATATTTTCTTGTATGTCAGTTATATATTTCCATTCCTGTACATATTCTTCCAATTTATTTTCATAATATGGGTTTTTAGTTCTTTTTCTATTACCAAAATCGTTCAATTTATCTTCATCATATAAACTTTTTAATTTATCAATAAGACCTTTTATTTGAGGAGAAAATTGAATACTTGTAATGCTATTCCAATCAACTTTAATTTTTACTCTTACTTCGTAGTTTTTATTTAACATTAAATTTAACATATTTGTCTTATAATATTCGTGATAATTACTAATAAAACTATTAAGAAAAGTTTCTAAAGAGCTTTTTGTGGGAACGTCAATTATATAATCGTAATCGTCATCAAATACTAAATCTCCGAATTTAAGAATATCTGGAATCCAATTTTCTTGTTCAAGGATAATATATCCTTTTATAATGTATCCTTTTATAATTTTATCTAAGACATATTTAAAACACATTTCATGTTTATCTAATTTAATATTAATCTTACAATCTGGATTTTTAGATTTAGATAGAATATCATTTACTTGTTTTAATATTTCATCATTAAAATTATTCTTACTATAATTATGTCTTATTGTATATTCTTTTTCTAAGCTGTATTTATCATATAAAGATTCTATATATTTTTTAGAATAACATTTTTTCCTACCATAATATTTATTGTTATCTTGGTTTATTTTATTTATAATTCTCTTTTGATAATGGGTTATATTTTTTGCTATTAATGCTTTATATTCTCGCATATTTCTCATTTGAATTTCAATTATGTTTTTAAAATCATCTTTTTGATGAACAAGTACGAAATCTGTTATATTGGTTAAGTCATTCGTTATTAAATCGTGGGAAAATGTATTGTAATATTTGAATTGACTTTCTAATATCTTGAATTCATTTAAAATTATTATTTCAAATATACGATACATTAAAAGCCCCCGAGGATTTATTTTATTTTCACCGTCTGGGCGTAAATATTTATTTTTAAATTTATTTTCGTCTTCTTCCCATGTACCATATTTACTTGCATCAATACTTGTTTGTCTATTTTTATTTAATGCTTTAAATTGTTTTAATACACGACTATTTAATAAATCTCGAATAGAATCTTCTAAATTTTGAGGTAAATAAGTTGGAGGACTAGGATTACTACCTCCTATTTGATGTTGATACATATCATTCGGTAGATCAGTTGGAACATATATATCATTTATTGATGTCACTTCAGTTTCAACGAATCTAACTACTGGTTTTCCTTTTTCCGAAACATATAATAAATTTTTATATTGGTATTTAGATTTTATACTACTATATAATTGTTCTTTGCCGTCATCTTTAACCTCATTAAAATTTAATAAATATACAATATATCTAGATTGATTATATGGTGGAATTACTTTATCGTCGGCTTTTATTATAATACTATCTAAACTGGAATTATTTTCAGAATTTATATTATAATGTTGCCAAGGAATAGATTTTGATAAATTTATAATCTCTTCAAAATTAACTTTTAAAATAACTTTGTCTTTGGTTTCCTCATTTACCTTTATATCTTCGTTTTCAAATAAACTTATTTGTTCTTTTTCTAATTCCAGTAAATTTCCTATTGTTATAGTTATAGGAATATTCTTTTGAGAAGGATTTATTTTTATTTCTTGTAATCTTTGTTTATACATTGAGAAAATTTTGTCAAATAAATTTTTTGCTTGATTTTGGTATGTTTTGAAAATATTAGAATCTACTTTATCGCTTTCTTTAAAATAATATACTAAATCGTCTAAATTTTCTTCTTCAAGTTCCATTCTAACACTGTATTCACCATTAATGTGATATATAATTATTTTGAATATGTTGTTATTTAATTCAATTGTCTTAACTAATAAAAATTCATTTGGTCCTAATTGAGGAATTAAATCTAATATATCTCTGATCGGTATATATATATCTAATTTTTGATAATTTTGATAATTCCCATTATTTAATTCATCATTATAGGTTATTAATTTTTCATTAATTTTTTCTATATTTTTTTCTATATTTTCGTGTAATTTGCCAACACTTTTTAATATGTTGTATAACTCATTATAAATTTCGATTTCTATTATTTTATCATCAAGTTCTTGTTTTTCTTTTAGATCCTGATCCTCTTTTATAATATCAAATTCAACATCTACATTATCAAGATATAAACCTTTAAAAATCTCCCTACTATCTTTTTTAGATATAAATACTTTAAATTTTTTATTAACATTTTTGTAAATACATATCTGATATGTATCATTTTCATCATTAAAACAATATAAAGGAGTGAAAGGAAATCCTTTTCTAAAACTATCTGATTTAGAATATAACTCCGTAATCCAATTATCATTTATTATATCATCAAATTTAGATGTATTAAGTTTTTTTCCATGATATTCTGTTAGGATTGAGTCTATATTTATGTTTTTTTCTTTGTTTTTAATATCTTTAAATAAAGAATCTTTTCCTATTCTAAGAAATTCTTTACCTGTCATATTAAAATATAGTTATCTACTATATTTTAATTAGAAAAATATATTGAATCATTAAACTAAATTATACTTGAGTAAATTTTATTTTCTTGACTTTTTGGATTTACTTAATTTTCTTAATTTACTTGACTTTTTAGATTTACGTGTCTTTCTAAATTTTCTTGACTTATTTTTATTAATTTTTAACCTTCTAGAATTCTTGTTTTTACTCCCACCACTAATACTATCCATTAATCCATTTAAGTCTTTAGATATATTACTTAACATTGTCTTGTATTCTTTTAAATTGTTAAAATTTGTTTTTAATTCTTTCAAATCACTTTTTACCGTATTTTCCATATATATATTAAAATAGATATAAATCTAATATAAACTATTCATCTAATTCAATACTCCCAGATTCAATTGAACTAATATCACTTAATCCTTCTATCTCTCCTTCTATATCACTTAGTGGAATATCCTCTTCTTGTGTAATTTCTTCTTCTTGGGGAATTTCTTCTTCTTGTTTAACTTCTTCAGGTTCCTTAATTATATCTAACACTTGTGTATTGAATCCCTTACATTTTATACATTCATTATATGTCACGCTATAAGGAATTATATTATCGACACAACAATCATTGCAGTAAACTTTTGAACGCCAATCTTTATATTCACTTGGTGTAGGTTGTAATATCATTTGGTATCTATAGAAATCCCATATCTTTTTTAATCCATCTTGATGACATATTGATTTACGACATAATGGACAACAATAACTATATTTTATATGTTTTTCATAACAATGTTGATGGGAAACATGTCCACATTTAAATTGAACAACTTTTTTCTGACTATTAAACAAATGTTCAAAACATAATGGACAACTTGTTTTATATATTTTTTGAATACATGTATGTTCTGAAAAACTGTTTTTATTTAAACACATTTCACATTTAATACAATGTTGATAATCTTCTCTTTTTCCAATTCTACATATTCCACAATCATCACAATGATACATTTCAATATTATTCCAAATACTACATTCTAAACAACTAAATGTGGCATATATAGTATCACAATAATCACATTTAACATTTTTATCCTGTTCTTTTTCGCAATTAGGACATAATATCTTAGTAATCATCTTTTTGTTTATAGTATGATCTTCATGAAGGTCATGACATGATAAACATCTATATATCTTATTACAACATGGAGATATAAATGGCATTTTTATTTTTTGGGGATTTATCCAATGAGTACATTCTTCTTCAGGTTTTAATTTATGTTTATTTCCAATATTTGATTGATATTCCTTCATCAATTCTTGAATTTTTTTTGTCTTTTGATCTGAAGGTATATTATCATCTTTTTGAATTTCTTTAATTTTTGTTTGCAATTCTGACATAATATATATAATAAACATTTGCTCTTTATATATTTTCATAACAATCCTATTAATCCACAATCATAAATATAAATATTGTCTCTAGGTTTATTATTTTGATCTGTAGATGCATTTTCTATAATATGAACAATATCCATACCATCTATTACTTCCCCAAATGCTACATGTTTTCCATCTAAATGAGGAGTTGCTGTTGTAGTTATAAAAAATTGTGAACCATTGGTGTTTTTTCCCGAATTTGCCATACTAACAATCCCTGATTTATTATGTTTAACTTCAAATGTTTCATCGTCAAATGTTTCTCCATATATAGATACTCCTCCAGTTCCGTCATTATTCACAAAATCTCCTGTCTGAATCATAAATCCCTTAATTATACGATGAAATTGACATTCTTTATAGGCGGATTCATTCTCCATATCAACTACTGGACTACGACATACTAATTCTCTGAAATTTTTACATGTTATTGGAGCAATATCATCATATAACTTAATAACAATTTTTCCTATAATATCGTTATTTATACTAATGACGAAATACACATATGTATTAACAATATCATCATCATCTAATACATCTAATATATTTTCTGATGTATCTTCTTGGGCTTCTTCTTTAATTAAATTATTTTTATTTTGTGATTTTTGATTATGTTTATTTTTTTTCTTATTTTTATTTTTTTGTTTGTTTTTACGTTTATTTTTTTGCTTATGAAGGTCTTCTATTAAATGTAAATCTTCTTCTTGGAAATTTTCTTCATGGGAATTATTTTCTTTTAATTTTTTTCCACTGAAAACAACTTGTAATAAATTTTTTATAGTACTTTTAAAAAAATTATTACGACTTGCATCAATAACAATATATATTACTAGGATATACAACAGAATACGTTCAATATTCATATAATAATTCCAGGATTTTATTTATCCTTATTATCCGAATCTAAATATCACATCTACATACTGGACAATTATGTTTTTTGGTATTAACCCAGGAATCTATACAATTTACATGAAAATAATGCTTACATTTAGGTAATTCCTTTACCTTATCATCTTTATTATAATCTTCTAAACATATATTACACGTTTCCATAAATTTGTTAGATATATCACAATAATTAATTGGTTTATTTTTTAAATAATTTTCGTTTACCGTCTCATACTCACTTAAATGTTGTATTTGTATTTCAAAATTAACAAAGTAATTACGAATATTTACATCTCTTATATTTTCATTACCAATATTATCATGATTTACATTAACATTCATCGCATAATGCCTTCTTCCAGAAATTAAATTTTCTAAATACGAACTCATAATTATTATTATAATAAGAATTATAATTTTATATATAATTGGATAATTATCTATGGGAATAAAACTTCATTTAATCCTTGAGATAAATGTTTATCTCCAGATTCTGCTACACGGACTAATCTGTTTGTAAATATTGTAGCATTTGTTTGAGAACCAGTTGTCTTAAGTGTTCCATCTTCTTGTAATATTACCCAACCTGCAGGGTAGCTTCCATATTTAGTTGTCGCTAATTTAACATTATCACCAAAACGTATTAATTTACGTGTTTGAACAGCAGTATTATCATCAGCATTATGCATTGTGAATACATTGAATAAAGGACCTACTTGATGTGTTTGTAATTTATCTCCATATTTGACGTAGAATGTTTTATTGTAGCTATTTTCATTGGCATTATGTTTTAAGTTTACTTTATCTCCATATCTTAATGCTTTATTTTGATATTTGTTATGGGCTTCTAATTCCCAACGCATTTTAGATAAGTTAGTAGGGGTTTCTTGGGTAATTTGTTCTTTTAATAATAATTCACTGCTTACTACACTTCTTTGTAATATTTTAGTTTTACTATCATCTAAAACTTGGACGATATCTCCACTATATACTACTCCACTTTTTCTAATATGTTTAGCATTTTCGTTTTGTCCAACAACTTCATTAACTTCATCGACACCAGTAGCAGCTGTAGCATCATCTTCATTATCAGCGGCATCTTGGAATCCTTCAGTTATAATACGAGAATTATGAACCTTTGAATTAAAACCGGCAAATCCTTCTAATTCTTCGATTTCTTCAGATTCTTCTCCAGTTTCTTCTCCGGCTTCTTCTCCGGCTTCTTCTCCAGATTCTTCTCCGGCTTCTTCTCCAGATTCTTCTCCGGCTTCTTCTCCAGATTCTTCTCCAGATTCTTCTCCAGGAAGTTTGGATTGAAAAGATTCACCCATTCCGAATCCTACTTGTTGGGCTCCAAGACCAAAACCAGTTCCTTGTCTAGCACCTGAGGAAACATCAGGAGCTAACATATCAAGTAGTGCGAAAGTAGCAGCAGCAGATAATGAAATCATAAGTATTTCATTCATACTTACCTTTTTCTTTGATACGAGATAAGTTGATGCTCCCACAGCAACTCCTTCTAATAAATATTTTAAAACTTGGGGAAACATTTATATTTATAATATATATATTTAAAATAGATAATATTTATTAAATCGGATTTTATTAAATTCGATTTATTAAATAAATAAATTTACTTAAAATTACACCGACTAAAAAGAAAAATGATACAAAATCCCATTAAAATTAAAGTGATGTAAAATTAATAGAAGAGTTTAACCTTCCAATGGTCTAATTTCATATCCCGCTTAAGTATCAGCGTTCCATTTCCTTAATCACCTAAATACTGTAATTTCTGGTTTGTGTAATTTATAAATTGTATCCTGCTACTTCAAAGGGCTCTTCTTCTTCTCCTCCTTCTTCACCAAATTCTTCAAGTTCATTATTGAAAGGTTCTTCTTCACCCGCAAATTCTTCGTGTTCATTAGTGAAGGGTTCTTCTTCACCATCAAAATCTTCTTTTGTTTGGAAACCTTCACCGAAACCAACGTGTCTAGCACCAATACCGAAACCGGCACCTTGACGAGCACCGCCAGCTACCGCAGGTGCGAATAAATCTAATACCGCGAATGTTGCGGCGGCTGTAAGTGCTATCATAGCGACTTCTCTAAGATTGGTTTTTCTTTGAGGTATGTAATAAGCAGCGGCGGCTACGGCTAAACCCTCAAGTAAATATTTAAGATATTGCATTACTAATTCCATCATTTTTGACTTTTATATTATTATTTTAGAAAATTATTTAAAGAGCTCATTTAATTAATTTTAATTAATTTTAATTAATATCATTTAATCAAGTTCCTATATATTTTATTTTTCTCACTAAAATTTTTATTGGATATCAAAAACTAAATTTAGTTTTTAATATTTCTATATATTTCTATTTATACATTTCTTTATATATTAACATTTCTATATATTTCTTTATTCATCAAGTTCTAAATTCTTTTTCATAGCTTGACTATCATAAAGTGCTTTTTGAAATCTCCATAAAGGACCCGCACAACTTCTAGGACAATCGGTAATTCTGAACTTAGTTGCTTGAGATTGTGATTGATTAGTGACAACATCTCCATTACCTTGGACTTGTAAGAAAGAACTTTGTCCTGCTGTTGCACCACCATCACCTTGGTATTCAAGGATCATTTCATCTCCAAAACTAATACTATCATTTTCGTTTGTTAAATCTTGGGGATCATATAATCTAAATATATGTTTTGTTGAACCTTTCTTAGGCATTTCAAAATTAGCAGTTAAATAACCACCATTATCTCTTAAAAATCTATTTTTACCATCTTCTTCTACACCATGTTTTAATACGACAATATCTCCGTATCTTATTAATTTCAATCTATCAAATTTCTTTTGATCTAATAATTCAATTCTAAAACTTGGTAATACATTATTGACATTCTCAGAGAAATTTACTTTTTCTGTTCCACTATCAGGAATGGGACCATTAAGATTACGTCCGACATCATCTGTAAGTCCTATTGTGGAACCAGAATAACATAATTTTTGGAATTGAGTTGTATGTTCGTCAGGACCTACGAAATAACCGTAAACATTACCATGTTCGGCGATTGTCATATCAGAACCTTCTACTTGATTTTGCTCTCCTGAAACATCTTGAAATGATTCTTTAAATGGAGAAAAATTACTGAATCCTTCATTAGAAGCAAATTCTTCTCTAAAGAATTCTTCAATATTATCTATATTATCATCATCGTTATCATCATTTTGATTTTGTATATCTTGGATATTATTGAGATCATCTTCTACAGTAAAGGGTTCTACAGGTTCTTCCTTTTCTACCTTGAAATTTGTTTGATTGCAAGTAAATCCTTCTCCAAAACCTACGTGTTTAGCTCCTAAACCAAAACCCATACCTTGTCTTACACTAGTAGTAATATTAGGACTTGCTAAATCTAATACCATTAATACTAAAACACCTGAAGCCGCAACTTTAAGCACTTCAAAGACATTTAATTTACGGTTTTGGATAACACACATAACAACAGCTATGGCTAAACCTTCAATTAAATATCTATGTAAATTTTGTAAAACATCCATTATTCTTTAATACTTATTATTTATTTAGAAATTAAATAAATATTAAATTAATTAAATCTATAATTTAGGTAAGCGAATTGTGTCTCCAATTTTCATATTATATCTTTCAACAAATCCTGCATTTGCTTCTATAACATATTTTGACGGTTTTAATATACTATATTTATTTTCATCTAATGGAGTAGCATCAGCTATATATCCTAATATTTTTCCATCATAATCTAAAAATATCATATCCAATGATATATACGTATTTTTCATCCAAAAAGAATGAACTTTATATTCAGACATTACAAATAACGCAACTTGATCATTTTCGATTTCATTCTTCTTAAACATTAACCCTTTTCTAATATCTTCCGGAGTTCTAAATATATACTTATAATAAACTGTAAAAAAACGTTTTATTTTATAGTCTAATAAACCATCCATTCCTATATGATTTAATTCGCTTATATAATTCGATTATATAATAATTTAGCTTCCACAAGATTCACAATCTGGATTTTCTCTTAAACATTGTTTAATCGGTTGTGATTGTGATTGTGATTGTAATTGTGATTGTGATTGTGATTGTGATTGTGGTAGTGGTTGTGGTTGAACTTTAGGTGGACTATTTGTAGTATTTTTTAATAAATTGGGATCTACAGTGAATTTCTGAGCACTTGCTACAGGTTTAGTTCTTAAGTAATATTGCCCCGTTTTCAATCCTTTCTTCCATCCGTAAAAGTGCATACTCGTTAACATAGATATTGTTGGATCACGAATAAATAAATTCATACTTTGACTCTGATCAATATAAGCTCCTCTATCTGCTGCCATATCAATAATTGTTCGTTGTTTGATTTCCCATACTGTTTTATATAATGCTTTAATATCTAACGGAATTTCTTCTATATCTTGGACACTACCCTCATATGCCATTATTCTATACTTCATCTCTTCATTCCATAAGCCTAATTTAATTAAATCTTTCATCAAATATTTATTAATAACAATAAACTCCCCTGCTAATGTACGACGAGTATACATATTGCTTGTAAATGGTTCAAAACATTCATTATTTCCTAAAATCTGACTAGTACTGGCAGTTGGCATTGGAGCAACCAATAAACTATTTCTTACTCCATATTTGTCAATATTTTCTCTTAATTCAGTCCAATTCCAACGTTTTGTTGGTTTAACATTCCATAAATCAAATTGTAATATTCCTTTACTTACTTGAGAACCTCCATTGGATAAATAACTACTATATGAACCGGCATATTTATCACGTATAAGCTCTTCTTGGGTAAAACTCGTTTTCTTTAATATATTATTAATACTTTTTCTAATTTCTTTTGTTCTATTCTCTACCATAGTTAATTGTTTATATTCTCTAATTTCTGACTCTCTCTCATTTGCTAATTCACTACTTGCTTCAAGGGCGGCATGATATATAGTTTCAAAAATATCTATATTCATTTGTTTTGCCTCCGGACTGTCAAATGGGTATCTCATCATACAAAAAGTATCTGCTAAACCTTGGACTCCTATTCCAATTGGACGATGTTTCTTATTACTGTTTTCTGCTTCAGGTACAGGGTAAAAATTAATATCGATGACACGATTTAAATTCCGAGTTATGACTTTAGTTATTTCATGGAGTTTATCAAAATTGTAAGTTTGATCGTGGACAAATGAACGTAAGTTAATACTCGCCAAATTACATACCGCAATCTCATCTGGAGAAGTATATTCTACTATTTCGGTACATAAATTACTTGATTTAATCGTACCTAAATTATTTTGATTACTCTTAATATTACAAGCATCTTTGTATAGAATATAAGGGGTTCCGGTTTCTATTTGTGCGATTAATATTGAATTCCATATTTTACGTGCTGGAATTTGTTTTACATATTTCTCTTCTTTTTCGTATTTAGTATATAATTCATTGAATTCCTCTCCATATACATCACTTAATCCTTGACAAATGTCTGGACACATTAAAGACCACAATTCATCATTTTCAACTCTTTTCATAAATAAATCAGGAATCCATAATGCATAAAATAAATCCCGGGCGATCATTTCTTCATCTCCATGATTTTTTCTCAGTTCAAGAAAGTCTAATATATCGGCATGCCACGGTTCAATATAAATGGCAAATGATCCATTACGTTTCCCTCCCCCATTCATAACTAATCCCGACTGAGTTAAGAAATTATGATGAGCAATGTGATCAACTTCTATATCAATTACACGTCCTTGATAATTTTCGTGGAAATAAAGAGATTTAACTTTACTATATAATATATTTTGATATTCAAAGTATGAAGAATGGTGTTCTATGGGAATTTCATCACATATTAAATATGTTTTTGGAATAGATATTATATGAGACAATCCTCCTTTTCTTATAATTCCCGTAGTTAATATTCCAAGACGAAGACACATATATCTTAAAGAATCAACGATTTGTTTTGATTTAGTATTATATAGAATGGCATCATCTGTAATAATTCCTTCTGTATCTAGTATTCCCCTAATTACTTGAACTAGTTTGTCTTTAGGAAGATTTAAAAATATTTTATTAATTTTCTTTTCATTATTTTCATCATGAAACATCTCTGGACTAAACTTTAAACGATTTGTTCGTTCCCAGTTTAATCTCACATAATTATACATTTGTTTTGTATAAATAATACTAATCCCACATTTAGCAAAATAGGATTCTATAAATAAAATAATATCTTGTTTATTTGTTTGATTTAATTGACAATATGATATATCATTTTCATAATAACTACATGCTAACAATATACCATATATTCTACAATCTTCCAGAGTAAATTCTTTAACATCTTTTGAATATTTCGGGATCGGAAATCCTACATAATCATTGGAACTAATATTTTTAACCTCTATGAATTCCGGTTTAATTAAATTATTTTTTAAAGAATTTATAATAGTTTGAGTTTTTCTATTATAACAACCTTTAATTACCCATAAAGGATGCCATTCAGTTAACTCTATATTTTCTAATCCACACTCTACATTTAGTTCATATAAATTTCCCCGATATTGACTATCTAACACTTTTGTGATTCTATACATATTTCCATCGTCAGAAATTACCTTATCCCCAATTATAATATTTTTTATACACTTTGGTCCTTCCTTTGTATATACAATTGTGTTTGGATGTAAACATTGATCTACATATCGTGCTGTATGATTAAAAACCTTTAACATGGGAACAATACCATTACTCGTTCCATTTGTTCCTCTAATTGGAGTTCCTTTTGATCTGACATTATGAATATGTAATCCAATACCACCTGCCCATTTACTAATTAACGCACATTGTTTAAGTGTGGTAAATATCCCATCAATTGAATCATCATTCATACTAATTAAAAAACACGAACTTAGTTGAGGACGGGGAGTTCCTGAATTATATAATGTTGGGGTAGCATGAATAAATTGTTTTTGAGACATCATATTATATGTTTCTATAGCTGTTTTCAAATTATTGTCATCTTTATGAATTCCAATAGATACACGCATCCACATATGTTGAATTCTTTCAATATATTCACCGTGTACTTTCATTAAATAACTTCTTTGAAGAGTTTTAAAGCCGAAATAATCATAGTAAAAATCTCTACTATAGTCAATCACATCTTCAATCTCTTTTTTATACTTTCTAATTACATCAAACGTATCTTTACTAATAATTGGAGTATGTTTACCATGGACATCAACATTATCATATAATATTTTCATGGCACGGTAAAAACTCTTTGGAGTGTTCTTTTGATGATTACTTACCGTTAATCGTCCTGCAAGTAATCCATAATCTGGATGCTCTGTACTCATTGAAAACGCAATTTGCGCACTTAATTCATCAAGTTCCGCAGTTGTGACACCGTCAAATATATTTTCTATCACTTTTTGAGATACCTTCGTTAAATTTACCTCTAAATTATAACTTAAATTTTTAATTCGCCTCATAATCTTGTCAAAACTAATCTCCTCCTGACTTCCATCCCTCTTTATTACACACATAATCTTGTTAACACAAGATTTAACTTCGTGCACAGACATTTTAGGAGATAGTTTAGGAGACAATTTTGGAGATTGATTTGGAGATTTATTGGATTCTACGGAGTTATTTTTATTAACCATGTATTTTATAATATACATGGTTAGAAATTTTTAAATATTTATAAATTTATTTATATTATCTAAATTTTTATTTAGATGGTATCATGGGAAAATGGGTTTTTTATTATATTTAGTTAAAATATCAAAATTTTTCATCGTCGTCGGAATCAATTTCTTCATCACTACTTTCAAATACAAATTCATCAATTTCTATATGTCTCGATTCTTCTTGTTCTATATCTGGCAACTTTGATTTATCAATATTTTTAATCAATTCTTGAAACCCTACAGCTCTATAAAAACATACTTCTTTCCAAAAATCTCGCATAATTGGGAGTTTTTGTTTAAACCAATGTCTATTTCTTTCAACACGGACACAAGAATATATATCTAAATGCCAATAAGTTATATGAACGTTTTTAACATTTGGAAGCTCTTTAATTTCCTTCGTATTTGTCTTAACCCATTTAGAAATCTCCTTATGAGATAGCCCAGTATCTGCATATCTATAATTTTCATTATCATTTTCGATAAATTCTATTAAAACACCCTTCTCCATATTCTGCCCATTTTTAGTCTCATCTATAGTCCGTCCATCCTCATCTGTTAATACATCCTGAAGAAAATCTATCTCACTCCTATATTCTATAAATTTACATTCCTCAAAATCACATTCCTCCAATTCACATACCTCCAACTGTAATTGAATCTGCACCCAATATGAATGAGGTACTAATCCAGTTATATTTCGTTTAGGTGGACACTTGATCTCCAACATTACACCTTCTGGAGTAATTCCATCTGGACTCGCACCCAAAAATGGTATAGTGGGATGAGGCAACAATCCAAACTCTATTACATCACATTTATTACGTTTTTCATATATTTGAGTTGCTACAGGCTCATATTTAACCCCCCACTGAGTAATAGCATTCCCCTTGAACTTATCAAGTCCACATTTCCTTCTAATAATATCAGTTGGCTTCTGATAATCAGATTCTCCTAATGCGGATGCAAGTTCACTTGCTGTTAATCTCCATTCACGAAGTTTAAACCATTCTTCTGAACGTTGTTGAGGTTGGGGCATCTTTAATAATTCTTGAACTTGACCTCGTAAATAATCAATAGACATATTTTTTTTTCCGTCATGTTTAGTTAAATGATCATTAACCCAAAATGCTTTATGTGGAATTGTCGGAGAAGGCTTAATTATAATTCCAGTCCTACCCTTTTTGACATTCGCATTTTCCTTTTTAAAACTGGGGACAACACACATTTCAGGAGACTTGGAAGTTAATAATACTGGAGATGGATTTAAAGAGCCACATATTGATGGAGTAGCAATTGGACCAAGCTCTTCCTCATCTAAAAATTTAATATTATAAATTGCTTTTGTAGTATCTAAACTAACCTTACTATTAAACTTCATTGAACCAATAATATTTTGTTCTACATCCAATACATTATAATTATTGTCAAAATATATAAACCTCATATCTATTTCATCTTCTGTCATATCTTCTGTAATGTCTTCTGTTATGTCTTCTGTTATGTCTTCCGTCTTGTCTTCTGTTTTGTCTTCTGCTATGTCTTCCGTCTTGTCTTCCTCATCACTATAATGTTCAAATTCTTCTTCTAATAATTCCTCGGAACAAGAAACTAAATAACTAATATCATAATCTATATCAGGAAATTTATTTAATACAGTATCAATGGCGAGTTCAATAATCTCTTCATTGATTTTGTTAGGATTCTCTTGAAGTATCGTTTCTAATTCATTTAATAATTTTTCTTTGATATCCATACTTATATATTATTATATGGTAATGTTTATATCCTATTTATATCAACATTATCTTGATAATATTCTATTTTTTATTTCTGTTTTCTGTTATTTTAACATTTATTCCTTTACGATATTTTACACTTTTATTAATTATATTTTGCAACTGAGAATATGCTACCTTTCCTTGAATATCGTCAAACTTTTTAATCACTTTTCTTTTCGGCTTGGACACAACATCAGATTCCTCTGATGAATTATTTGAATCAGAACTTGGCTTTTCTTCTACAATTTCTTTCTTCTTAACTTGTTTAATCTTATTATCTTTATCATATGATAATTTCATACCGTCTTCAAATGTTAAATTTAAACCGGAAATTAAATTAATATTTCCTGTTTCTACATCATAATCAACATACTGTTTAGTTAATAATTTATCACTTAATAAAACTCTTAAATAATTCTTAACCTCATTTGTTTCCTCCTCAGATAAATTATTATCACGACTTAATTTATACCCATACTGGTATAATCTATTGATTTTCATATCAATATTCAAACGAGTCCAAGGTTTCTTTAAACATATATTAGTTGATTCTGCTGTTATTTTATCCATCTCATCATAATCTTTGATATTAGTCATAGGTTTGGATCCAGACTTTAATTTATTTTCCCTCTCCTTTTGAAAAGCACGCTTTTCATACTGATACATCATCATCTGTTTCGTATGTTTATCCTCTGATGAATCTTTCTTTTTTTGTTTTTCTTCTTTAATACTATTTAACTTGTCTAATTCTTCGGGATTATGTTCTTTCCTCAAATTTGCTACATAATCTTTATATAATGACATTAATATAGTTTTTGGTTTTTATACATAACTTATATTAGCGTCAATTTTTTATACCCTTGATTTTTTTATTATTCAAATTTTTATTATAATGATTTTATCTTAAAGTAATTTTATGAAAATAATTTATTTTTATTTATTTAGAAATCATGGATAATATCATTATTATATTTTCCATCAAAACATGCATAACAAAAGTTCTCAGACATATATGCTGTTGAGTAAGTAGAATCCAGAATAGATTTCAATTCATTAATATCAATATATATTAAACTATCTATACCTGTAGATGCGACAATATCGTCTATTGACATTTTATTAATTATTAATTCTTCTGATGTAGGAATATCTACTCCATAATAACACGGATACTTAATAGGAGGACTTAACACTCTAACATGTAATTCATTAACTTGGGCATATTCTTTTAAGAATCTATTTAAAGACTTAATTGTATTTCCTCTAACAATGCTATCATCGACTAATATGATATTTTTACCTTTTAATTTATCTACATCTAAATCAAACTTCTCTAAATATTTTAAACGTTCAGTTTGATTAGGTAATATAAATGTTCTTCCACAATCGGGTTTTTTTCTTAAATATTGAGCATATGGTAAGCCTAATTTGTCTGCGAATCCCTTTCCTCCTGGTATTCCTGAATTAGGAGAACCAATTACAATATAATTATTGGTATCTAAATTTAATATATTATTATTATTATTTTTATTTTCTTGTAATGCTAATGTCTGTCCACATAAATATCTAAATTGATAAATCATTTTATTATCAATTAAACTGTTTTCATTCATAAAATATATCAATTCAAATACACATTTTTTATAATTTACAAGTTGGTTCATAACACTTGTTAATCCATCGTTGTCGATTTTAATAATTTCTCCTGGAGATACACTTCTAATAAAACGATGTTCTACTAAAGCTACGCTTTCAGAGGCTACAATCCAACTATTGGGATTTTTACCAATACATAATGGACGATAACCGTATTTATCTCTAACCGCGTAAATAGCTTTTGGAGTAAGGATAATTAAATTAAATGCCCCTTGAAATGTGTCTAATAACTCCAGTAATATTTTTTCTAAATTTTTTTCAAATTCAATATATTCAGATTTTAATTTATCATCTATAAAACCCACAACCAAATGTGTGTCATTAGATATTTCATACGATATATTTTTAAAATTAATATTTAAGGATTTAAAATGAGGTATATTCCCATTATGAACTAAAGAAAAATTTGATTTAGTAATTGGTTGACATTCATCATATGCTTTATTAATATCATTTTTTGATTTACCCGATGTTGAATATCTAACATGTCCGATTATTCCATTACTCTCTAATTCTAATAATTCATTATCATTGAATACATGCGAGATTTGTCCTATACCCTTAAAATCCTTTATTTTATTAGTTTCATTTATATATGCTATCCCACAACTCTCTCTACCTCTGTGTTGCAACATTTGGAGCGATTTTATACATTTTGATATACGAATCTTTTTATTTGCCCATAATCCAATTACCCCACATTTATGATCCATACAAATATTTAGTATATAAATATTTATATAATATCTTTATATTCAATTTATAAACAATTTTCTGACCATGTAGGTTGACGGCATCCGAAATCGGCTGTTGATGCTGGTACATTACCTCCTTGTTGCTTTCTATTTTTTTGACTTCTGTTTTTTTGGCTTCTATTTTTTTGGCTTCTGTTTTTTTGACTTCTATTTTTTTGACTTCTATTTTTTTGACTTCTATTTTTTTGACTTCTATTTTTTTGACTTCTATTTTTTTGGGTTCTACGCTTTTTATTTTGTTTTTTATTTGTTTTTCTATTACCGCCTGATAATGCAGGGGGATTATTATCGTCATAACCAGTTATTACGGGACGATTTGCTATTGATTCTCCTACTGATACAGTGTATCCACCTCCACTTAATTTTCCAGATGATTTTCTAGATAATTTTCTAGATGATTTTCTAGATAATTTTCTAGATGATTTTCTAGATTTTCTAAAACCTTTCTTAAACATTTATATAAATATCAGATATTATAATTTCATGTGATAATATATATAAATTATAATTTAGATATAGTTCTACTACCACCAAAATATGAACTAATACTTTTATTTAAACTATTTGAGATATGTTTCATTAATTCATTAGAATCTTTTTCTATATCATATCTGTCGCCTCCACTCATAATAGTTCCGTCTGATTTTAAATCTAATTTTTTCATGTTTCTTAATGTTTCTCTGGCGTTTCTGTTTTCTATATCTTTATCTGTCCCTCCAACTGTTTTTGCATAATTACTTTCCATTATTTTGTTTTTGATTTCTGAAAAATATTTAGGATCATCATTTGTCCAATGAGGAGAATCTCCACTTCCAGTTATTTTATATTTTATACCAGGGAAAGCATTAGCGGCATAATTGGAAGCATCACTAAAAGATTCAAATCTAAATGGTAAATCATGAAAGGATTCGTGTAAATCTAAACTCGGGACTTTAGCAAATGCAATTAAAACCTTATAACTATTTGCTGTACCTTGATTTAAAGTGTATCTCCATTTATTTGGATCTATCCTTCCTCCTGAAATTTCTTTAACTGGAGTGTCTATATTTTTTTCTAATTTGGGACCTCCCTTAATAAAATTTAATCTATTCCCTCCACCTGTCATACACGCAGTATAATCATTTGATACACTAAATTGTTGTATATCATTTAAACAACTTTCTACTGTTCTTATTCCACCTTCTTGCATTTTATTTTGTTTATTTTGTTTATTTTGTTTATTTAGATTATTTTGTTTTTTAGATTTATTCGATTTTTGGGATTTTTTAGAATTACGTGATTTTCTTGAACCTGATAATTTCTTAATCATATCTTATTATAAATATATATAAAATTTATATATTTTCCAAACAATATAAATCTAATATTACCAATAATATTAGACTAAAAAAAAAATACTTAAAAATATAGTTTTATGAAAATAAATAAATAAATAAATAATATGAGTGAACAACAAACAAGTGCTAAAATTTCTAGTGAACAAATAGAACATCTTAAAGTATTAATCGATGCTGCTAATGTAGCACAAAGAAGAGGTGCATTTCAACTTGGTGAAGCCGAACGTATTAGTAGAGCAGTTAGTGCATTTGTAGTCCAACGTGAGGAAACGACACAAGAAAATACAACTGAAAATACTGAAACAACAACACCAAAGGTAATTTAGATAAATAAAAAATTAAGATTGTTGTAATTGTTTATGTAAATCGTAAAATATACCAGATTTTTCTTTAGAGATAGAAGGTTTATACAAGTTTTTATCTTTTCCTGTTAATAATCTTAATGCGTTTATAATTTGGTCATCATATAATATATTATGTTCATTGAGTCCTGAATCTTCCCTATTTTCCGCATCTAATAATTTAATATCCTTTATTTGGTTTAAATTATCATCTAAATATAATTTGAATGTATCTACTACTTCTATTTTTACCTTAATCTTATGAACTTCCTTGAGTTCATTAGTATGACGATCAATATAAACATACTTAGATACATTTTCATTTAAAGTATTTTCAATTTCTTTAATAAAATGAGTATTTAAAATATTACAATATCTACTGGTAAGTGGTCTTAATTTAATTAATTTTTTTTCTTTAGAATAATCTTCATTTGGTTTTTTATAATAGTTATTCATATGATAATGCATATTTTCTAAATTTTTCATATAATCATATCTATGTCCTTCTATGGTTTTATATAACTTTTGTCTATTAAATGATTTTTTATCTCTTTTAAAACTTCCAATGTCTGTAAAAACCCTTCTAATATATTTATCTTGCCAATCTGTTGGTTCAACTTGCTTAAAATCCTTAATATCACCCTTCTCTATAATCATATCCATAAAATATCTGTTAATTTTATTTTTATAATTTTGATAATTCTTTTTATTCGTTGCCATATATATATTTGTGCTTTTATCAGAATCATACCCTATGGAATATAACTTATTTTCTAACATCTTATAAAATAATAATGCGGTCTTATGAGAATAAATTAAAAATAATAATTGTAAATCTATAAATCTAATCGTACGTGTTGCAGTTGTCGGAGGATCATATACAGGTTCAATATATCCTTCATCAGAAAAGAAATATGGTATATCACTTGTTGTTAATGTTTCATATTTATCTTTTGGAATACATTTTTTCTCATCATAATAACAATAATGATCGGTATTACAATTTGATTCTTCAACAAAATCCTTACAATAATATTCCATGGGTCTCTTATCAATGGCTTCCCATTCTTTTAAAGATTTTATTTTAAATAATTTTTTTAATCTTTTAATTCTTGTATAAGCATTATATAATTCATCTAAATATATTCCATCATATCCATTCTTCACTAATTTTTGTCTTCTTGCATTATATGTTTTGTCTATATTTTGGAACATTTCATTTGCTTTTTTATAAGCTACTTTTTCTTCAGGTGTTTTTTCTTCATATTCTACAGGTGAACGATATAATATTTTATCTTTTTTATCTCCAAAAAACTTCTTTATTCCCAATATTACAAAATCTATATTATTTTTTTTTTGTTCTTTATTTTGCATTGCCATATCAATTTGTTTAATTATATCCTCTATTGAATCTGATGTATCTACTTTTTTCCTTTTGAGCATCCAATATTATTTATAATAGATATTTTTATTTTGAACATATTTGAGTAAACTTATTTATAAATATCTCGGGTAAATCATTATAAGAAAATATTGATATATTACGTCCATGAGAATCCTTATTTATTACTAATGAGAATCTATTGGGGTATACAAGATTAACAATAATATATTTGTCATCTTTATTAATTTCATTGTTTTTTCCAATACATATAAAATTATTTTTATCATTTACAGCATTATGATTTAATACAATTATATTTAAATTTAATACATCAATGATAAATGGAATTTCTTCTATATACCCTAAATGTTCTAATGATAATATATAATCAAAAAATCTGTTCCTGCCATTAATTTTACTATACTGTTTACTATAATTTTTATAATTCTTCAATAAATTATTCCATTTTTTACCTACTTGTAACAAACTAATTACACGATTTTTTATAGTAATAGGATTTAATATGTCGGAGATATTTTTCCTAATAGCAACATATATTACATCATATATACTTCCCATGTTTATTGTTATAATTTTATAACTACTAGGAAAAAATTTATTCCAATAATTAGATAAATCTTTACTTTTATATATTACATTAACATTTTTCATTATTGGGATAATATTATTTTGAATATTAACAATAGATTTGATGTCTTTTTTGATTTCCGAATCAGATTTATATCCAATATCACTATAATCTGGGATATTATTTAAATAATAATTATCCAAATTGTTATAATTTGTATATACTGAAAAATTATTCCCACTTTTCATATTAAAATATTTCATGAATCTAACATACATATCATAATTTAATATAATATAGTCTTTATTGTAATCCAAATGTATATAATTTATAACATTATCTACTTTGTTTATTAATATTTCATTTTGAAAAATATCTACACGTAATAATTCTTCAATTATATGAAATATAAAAATATTTTTGTAATTAGATGGTAAATATATTTTACAATTCCCTTCATCAAATACACAATTATTATTTACATTACAACTTAATTCATTCTTAAATTCACGACAATATTTTAAAACATTGCTGGAAACATGGTTCTTGATATTTATATTTTTTTTATTATTAATACTAAATATTATTTCACCTAATGGTTTAACATTATCAAATCCATTTTTAAATAATTTATCCAATAAAACCCTTTTATCTTCTTTTTTCATTTTCTCACCATTAGGATAAATACTATTAAGTATTTCCTGGACATAAGTAAGATAACTTTTATTTTTATGGTTTTTTATTGTCATCTCATCTTGGAAAAACATAGATAATTCATATCTAAAAGTGTTATATAATTCTTTAATATACTGTTTTTCATATAATATGTTATTTAAATAATTATTAACTTGTTTATCATCTATATTTAATAAATTAGTATCAACACCATTAACAACAGATAAATTTAAACCTCGTAAAATTGGTTTTTTCGCACTTTGAATAAAAGGTATAAATGTATCATTTTTCAATATATATCCTATATACGTTCTTTTATCTTTATTGTATACAATATTTTCAGGATATATTTCTTCTAATTTTAATATATTGGATGCTTTGATTAATTTCTTACCTAAATCACTTCCCTCTAACAAATTTTTATATAAGTTTTTCGTATCTGCCATTGGTATTTTATCATCAATTCCTGAAAATGGTTTAAGAGAAATATATAATCCGTTTTTTAATAAAATAGTAAAAACTTTATTTATTAAATTTATATATTGAGATTTTATCTTATACTCATTTTGCAGCTCTAAATTGATATTTAATAAATTATTATTATATTCCTTAATAGATAAATATTTTTCCGTAAAATAACAACCAAATATCTTATCTAAATTAATATTTTGTATATCATTAAATACAGCAACATCTTTACGACTTCCACTTACCTTTATTATAGGTTCATATACATTGTTTCTATAATATAGTAATATTGAAGGTCTATTTTTATCAAATACGTTGGCACTATAATATTTACTTGGACAATTTATACTTACCTTTTTTGAATCATATACAAATATTATTATATTTACACCATTTTTAAATAACCAAGGTATAGGACGTGATATATAATCATATACAAAATTTATATTAAGATTCTCATTATATAATATATATTCACTATAGGCATTTACTGAATCAACATCATAATTTTTAAAAAATAGTTCTAAATTTCCATTATTTAAACTATAGAATAGTCTTTCATTATCTAAAATATAAGATGCCATTTGTTGTCTTATACTATATTCATTTTGAAATACATTTTCTCCTTTATAACTATTATATATTAATAATATTGAAGTTAAAAAGGTATTATTAGTTAATTTCAAATTACTTTGTCTTGTACCTATTCTAATATAACAATCAAAACTATCTTCTATAAAATTTGTATTACATTTATTTCCATTTAATCCCTGATTTAATTCATTATCTAATAAACCTTTTCGTCCATATTCTAATAACTTTGTGTCTTTATAAATATATTTTTTACTCTGCTCACTAATATTTTTGTCAACATATTTACTTGTTGTTTTCATACAACTATTAAATAAATTTATTTTTCCTATACTACTACTTTGATCCGTTTTAAAACAACAAGGAACACATAATCCATCTGGATGGAACTCTTTAGACAAAAATCCCGGAAATTTATCTTTATCATTAGATATTATAGCATCATCACCGTCAGGACATTTGCCATTTATTATATTATTATCTACATCATATTCTGGATTTACCAATTCTTCTATTGTAATAACTTTTTTAGATGTTGGACACCATATTTGAGGACATATATAATAATAATTTCTATATTTAAATCCATCTTTCATACTCTTAGGTTTAGATACCAAATTTTTATTTATATTTTTATATTCTTGTTCATCTAATACAATTGGTTGTCTACTACTTGGTTGACATACCTGTGCATAACTTTTTCGCCCCTTTTGTTTTACAATATTAAATATAGTTGGGTCTTTATCTACTAATTCACGTAATCTATATTCTCCTTTTAACTTGGAGTAATCTACATTTTTGTCTACATAATCTTCATTTTTGTCTTGATAAACTTCTTTTTTATTAACTATAACATCTGTAATAGACTCTACAATTTGGTCCTCACTTATTTCGTTTATTGGGACATCATCATCATCATATTCTAATTGGTAGTCATCATTTTCTTGTTGATCAAAATCACTTAAATCGAATTCATCATATATGGGGATATTATCATTTTGTTCAATCATAAGATCATCGCTATCTTCATCATGAACGTTTAATAAATTTTTAAATTCTTGAGAATTTTGATATTTTGAATAATTGGTATAAATAAATTGTACTCTACTTAAAAAGAAATAAATTTTTTGGATTAAACCTTGTAAATCACTATTACCAGTAAAATTTTTAATACCTTCTATTTTGATACGATATGAATTTTTTTCATCTTGACGAGGGTATATAGTGCATTTAATACCAGCAGATAATTTTCTTGTATCTTTAAAATTATTATCATACCATTCATGATATAATATTTTGATTTCATCCAATGGAATTAAAAATCTTTTATTTATTTCATTTTGAATATATAATATTTCTTGATTCGTATTTGAAGTTAAATCTGATATTTTTATATTTTTTTCATTTACTAAATTAGATATAAATTTAAATATACGTGTTTTACTCTTAAAATCACTGAATTTTTTATATACAAAAGATACCAGTTCTTTCTTCTTATAAATATTGATTAATCTTTTTAATTGCAATATTATATTCTGATTTTCATTAGTATTAGATAAAATTTTTAAATTCGTAATTTCATTATACGATAAGGTTTGAATTTTTGTGATATTTAATAAATTCTTTTCTTTTAATTTATTTATAATAAAATCTACATCTTTACGAGAACTAAAGTGTTTTCTTATTATATCACTATCATCGATAATTAAAACATGAGACTTAAAATGTTGTAATATTTCAATATACAAATTGGGGTCAAATTGTTGTTTTAATTTAAATAGAATACGAAACTCTAAATTTGATATTTTAATATTAATGTCATCTTCATCATTAAATATTGGAAGTTTTATTTTTTTCTCACCATAAAAAATATTATTATATAAATTAAATTGATTAAGATACATTGTAATTAGTTTTAATGTCGATTTAATATCAAAATATGAAGAATAATCTGTTTCTTTCCATGAATTAATAATTTTATAATAACCATTATCGTACAATATTAAAGTAAAACTACTATCATCATATTTTATATTATTATATTTAATTTTAATTTTTCCATCTCGAGATTTACTCGGTTTTAATTGTTCCAATATATCTCCTCTCTTCTTTTCATTATTTACAATATCATAAAAATAATTTTTAGAAAATTTGATTATATTATTTTTCCCTGTTTTTTTGGGATATATTAAAGATACTTGATGAATAGTATAACTTGGGGATATATAATAAAATAACTTTTCTATATTAATATAATCATTTTCTATTTTATCTTCTTCGTTAACTGATACAGACGAATTAAATATCGCACATTTGAATTCATTGGGCTCAATTGTATTGTTGATAGAATATAAAAAATCTTGTCCACTATCTGATAATAATATTTCTTTATTAATTTGAATTATATCAATATTACTTTTCTCAACAATATGATATTTATAAATATTTGAATTATATAATATCTTATGCCAATAGATTTTCATTATATTACTTAAATTAGATTTAGGGATATTTTTGACATAATTATTATATTCCAAAAAGCTTATAATATCATATACATGAAGTATTATATTTTCATTTTTTATATTATTTATATGATCTAATAATATTTGCTCTCCATTATTTTTATATCTATTTTTATATTCTATAACATTAATAGTATTAATATTTTCATTTTCACTTTGATTTATTGGATATGGTTTTTTTATAGTAGAAACTTTTTGTTCTGATGTATTATCCCACCGAAACCCAATTGGGACAATATTATATTCCTCATCATTATTATCTAAAAACAAAGAAATCCATTCAAAATTATATAATAAATGACTATTACTTAATGTAATTAATATTTTTTTAATTATAATATTTATAGTATCGTCACTATATATTTTATTATCTGTAACATATTTGAAATTATCGTAATCTTCAAGTTTTTTAATTTTTAATTTATTTAAATATCCCTTTCCAAAAAAATTTATCAATATATTAGTTTCACTTTTTAATAAATTTTTTATATCTATTTTATGTTCTATTTTATTTAATATTTTTCTTATATCTTTTGGGACTTTACCTAAATATATGTAAATATTTTCATCTATATTGTTAGTTTGAGTATTAAATTTATTATGCACTACAGAAAAATTTTTTTTATCTATGCCAGAATCCTTATTACAATTCATTATAATTAAAAGATATATTTAATTTATAATTCAATTTACTAAATTATTTAAAATCTTAATTTCTTATTTATAAATAGATGACAGATTTTAGTAATAATCCCCCTAATCCCAGTTATGGGAATATGAAAAACGATCAAATTTTTTGCAATGCTGTTGCAATTGGCTGTGCAAACCCTTCTACAAATACAGATAATGAATCTAGACTTATTATTAAAAAACAAGGTTCGACTAACAATAGTCGTTCATTAATAGAAATTTTAGATAATAGTGGGAACGTTTTATTCAGCTTAGATAAAGACTTTAATCTAACATGGACTAACTCTAGTGCATATAGCACCAGCTCCACATACTCATTAAAATTTACTAATCAAGAAATTGCTGTATTTGGTGGAGGAACAGTATATAATCCTGGAATTGAACCTAATGTCAATTTGACTGGATATCTAGGTACAAGTTCTAAAAAATGGTATACTGCTTATTTTAATAATGCATATGGTACCAGTTTTAATACTATTTCTGATTCCCGGGTAAAAGAAAATATTGTTGATGCAGATAACACAACATGTATGACAAAGATAAGAAATTTAAAATTACGCAGATATACCTATATAGAAGATTCTGAACCAGCAAAATTATTTGGAACTACAACAACAGTAACAGGACTTGTGGCACAAGAAGTAAAAACTGTTTTACCTCATGCTATTAGTGAAGGAACTGGACTACTTCCCGATGGAACTGAAGTTACAGACTTTCATTATTTAAGAAAAAGTAATGTTTACATGGAATTAGTTGGCGCAGTTAAATATTTAGATTCACTCGTACAAACTCAAGCTACAACAATATCTAACTTAGAATCCAGAATTGCTGCTTTAGAATCTAACTAAAGATTTATTTGAGCCATATATCTTTTTCTAAACTTGCATTATCTAATAGTTTACTTAAGTATTTATCATTGAAATCTTTTGGAGCATATATCGTCCATGGAGTATCTTGAGGAAATAAACCGTAATTAACATATATATAGGCTACAAAAGCACTACAAAAGAACTCTTTAGTCTTTTGAGTATTTCCTTTATCATATTTTAATCCAGCCTTAATAAAATCAATTATATTTATATCATATGGTTTATTATGAACCTTCTGATATGCTAACCAAGTCATGATATTTCTATTCTCGTTTGTTTTATCCCATTTTAATTTTCTATAGACAATACGTCCATCATAATTCTTAATCTTATCCTCTAATGGAACTATCTGCACTCCAAATTTCTTGTCATGATCCACGGAATCTGGGACAGATTCAAGTCCTGACTCCCATAAATATAATCCCTTTAAGCTAGGATCGATTTGAGTAGGATTTTTTAACACGATACCTATATGGCTAAATGGTGATCCAGTAAAATATTCTACAGCATAAGAAAATATAAAATCTTTACCTGAAAATAAAATAATATCCCCTGTTTCAAATTTAGAATAATCAATTGTCATATATTATAGCGTATTTTATTATATTATATAGGAAGGAAATTTATATTTATATTATTTAATTGAATTATATAAATATTTATTATTTGTCATCTAATAAGATCTCGACGCCATTGTAGGATTTATTGTCATATACTCATTAGAAACTAAATATTGCTCCACCTTATGCACATTCGTGAATATAAAATTAAATAAACAATTTAATGTTTCATAATAACAATTTTTTATACTACTCATAAATGTTCTATTACTTTTAGGAACTTCTTTTGGTTCCTCAACTACATTAGGTTCCTCAACTTTTTTAGGTTCCTCAACTACATTAGGTTCCTCAACTTTTTTAGGTTCCTCAACTACATTAGGTTCATCTAATTCTGATAATTTTTCTGATTTAAATACACGTTTCATTGGTAAAGTATTCTCATCATTATTGTGGGATACTTTTGGAGAAAAATATAATTCTGACATTTTTATTTTAATATATAATTATATATTAATATACCAAATTAAACTATAAATATTTTATATAATAAAAATTTTTATATAATAAATATTTTTATTTACTAAATATTTGTAAAATTGTATGTTCTATAATATTCATTCATTGATTTCTTAATATTATCAAAAAAAGTTAATTTATTTTTTAGTATTTGAATTTTATCATTTTTGATTTCATCGTGTCTTGTATTCATATTTATATTTACACAATCTTCAAGTGCCACATTAGTAATAAAATTTAACTTAAAGTCTTGGTGTCTTAAAAGAGACTTTGTTTGAACTGATAAATCGGTCCATTCTTTTGGTAAAGAAATTCCCATATCAATCTTAATTATCGGGATATTTCCCTCCTCAAATAATGTTTCCGCAGTATTTGGTCCAGATTCATAATATGTAATTCCCATATATTTTAATTCATTCACATTAAAATAAAGAGTCGCTCTTATATAATCTACATGACTATTCCTATAACGAAATTTTGACAAAATGGGATTTAATTCATTATTAATTATCAAATCATAAAGATTCGACAAAAATTCATCCTCATCCTGTGTTAACATAATATTGGTAATATATGATATTGATGATATTAGTAATATATTATAATAAATATATCAATTTTTATACAATCGTTTTATCTTCTAAATAAAAAGATTATATGCTCTCGGTGGGGTTCGAACCCACGACCTTTGGTACATAAGACCAATGCGCTAACCAACTGCGCCACAAGAGCTATCATTCATAACTATAATACTATTAATATCTTTATATATGTTTATTTAAATTTTTTATCTACAAGATTTTGTTTTATTCTCTTCTTTAAATATTTTAGGATCATTATCTCTTTCGGGTTTATATGGGGTATCTGTAATCATCATTCCACAATATTTGATCGGATTTTCAGAGAATTTTTGATATTTGTAGATATTGGATTTAACTGCTTGTCTTAATAGGAAACGGAAATTGCTCCAAAATTCCCCTGTATGTCCGATACTATATGTCATTACATGTGCTAATTCATGGATAGCTACAAATTTTAGAGTATTTACATCTATAATTTTATTCGAATCATCGTCTTTTAAACGTAAACAAAAAAATATTTTTTCTCCTTTATTTACACTATAACTTGTATATTTAGCATCGGCTGGAGATTCACTTACCATTTCAGGTTTAAAACGACTTTTTAATATATCTATTGATTTTTTACAAAATCTATCTTGTTTACTTTTCACATCTTCGTTGTGCACATGATCGACTAAATCAATCATACTAGTTCTCATTTTTGCTAAAGTATCCGCGGCTTCTTGTTTATCAGGTAAATTTCTTACTATATATGACTCATTATCTATTTTTGATTTTATATTCACCATTTCAGTATGAAATTTTTCATAATAAACTACTAAACACATCAGGATAAATCCTAATACAAAATATTCGAGAAACTTCATTAACTATACTATTAAATAATTAGAAAAATAATATAATGAAATTATTTATAAAATTGATAATAAGATTAATTTTTTCTACTTACAATAATATAAAAATATATTAACATGATTTACTAAGTTATATTATGTTCCGTGGACAAAAAAAAGTTATTACAAATTCTAAAAATGATAATTTAAATTTTCAAATTACGGATTGGTTCTCTGATGATATAGAAAATAATGACTCTGAGGATGAATCTGAAAATTCATCCGATGAAGAAGATAGTTATAAAAAATCTATGAAATATAATAAAAAATTTCAGATAACAGTTTTTGGAGTAACTTCAGAAGGAAATTCTGTTTGTCTTTATATTAATAATTTTCCAACTTACTTTTATATTGAAATTCCCGATAATTGGAAAAAGAGACACGTTAACTCTTTTATAGAATGTTTAAAAACTAAAGTTTCATTCAAATTCAAAGAATCAATTAAAGAATTTTCTGTTATTAAACGTAAAAAATTCAAAGGTTTTACAAATAATAAATTATACAAGTTTATTCGCATTGTATTTAATAACAAAGTATCAAGACAAGTCTATATTAAACTTTTGGAAAAACCAATTTTTATCCCTAACGCCGGAATGAGTAGAAAAACGATTTTTGAAGCTTGGGATGTTATTGACCCGATGCTACGTTTTGGACATGTAAACGAAATTAATTCATCAGGATGGATTAATGTGGAAAAAAATAAGTATTCTCTTAATGTTCCTAAAAAAACTTATTGTCAAATTGAAGCAACTTGTGATTGGACTCAGGTTAAACATATGGATAAAGAGGAGATCGCTCCTATTATCCAAGCTAGTTATGATATTGAGGCAGATAGTAGTCATGGTGATTTCCCTCTGGCTAAAAAAGATTACAAAAAATTGGTCACAGACATTATAAATTATCATACAACCCAAAACCGTCAGCTCAAAAACATAAAAAATGAAATACATAAATGTAATAATTCTAAACAAAAAACGGAATTGCAAGAAAAATATAAAATACAAGAAGAAAACTTAAAAAAAGAAGATTTACTTTATTATTTGATTGATTTGGCATTTGATAAAGAAGATAAAAATGATGAAGATATACATTTTATTTATACTAAAATTAATAAGAAAACCGGGAAAAGAATGAAACCTATTCCCCGAATTATCAATCATGTTATCCAAAATATCAAAGATAGAAATCTGATTAAAAATATCGTTCATTATAAAAAATTAAAGGCAGAACACGCAGATCCAAAAGAACATTTAGCTCATGAAGAAGATGAAGAAATGCAAAAATTTAATAAAAAAATCGAATCTTTAACTAATGAATTAATCTCTATTTTTAATGATAATTTTCCACCTATTGAAGGAGATAAAGTTATTCAAATTGGAACAACAGTTCAAATTTATGGGGAAAAATTTTGCACTATTAAACATATTATATGTTTGGATACTTGTGATCCAATTGAAGGTGCCATTGTTGAACATTATAAAACAGAAGAAGAAGTCCTACTTGCTTGGACTCGGTTTATTCGTAAACTTGATCCAGATGTTATTTTGGGGTGGAATATTTTTGGTTTTGATTTTAAATATATGTATCATCGGGCAGAAGAATTACACATTATTGATAAATTTGCCTTATTAAGTAGAGAAAAAGATCTATTTTGTGAACTCGTAGAAAAAGAATTGTCCAGTAGTGCTTTAGGTAATAACTTTTTATATATGATTCCTATGAAAGGACGTGTATTAATTGATTTAATGAAGGCAATTCAAGGTAATCCTGTATATAAACTTGAAAGTTATAGTTTAGATCATGTTTCCAGTCATTTTATGAGAGGAAAAATTAAAAAAGTTGAGAAAATAGGAGACTTGACTAAATTACATTGTAATACTGTGTCTGGATTAAAGAAATTAAGTTATCTTACAATTTCTGTTGATGATGGGATTAAAACAGAGAAATTTATGGGAGGACAAAAATTTCAAATGATAAATATTGAAGATAATACAATTACTATTCGCGAAGATATTGATTTACCAAACTTAGGTGAAACACAATATAGTTGGTGTGAAAACAAAGATGACGTTAGTGCTAAAGATATTTTTAGATTGCAAAAAGGAGATAGTAAAGACCGTTGTCTAATTGCACGATATTGTATTCAGGATTGTGAATTATGTAATAGAATTATGAGTAAATTAGATCTTTTAACAAATAATATTGGTATGTCTAATGTGTGCTGTGTCCCACTTAGTTATTTGTTCTTACGCGGACAAGGTATCAAAATTCTTAGTCTCGTCTCTAAAGAATGCAGAAATGAAAAATTTTTACTACCTGTAGTTAAAAAAGATAAAAAAGATGAAGAAATTCAAGAAGGTTATGAAGGAGCTATTGTATTATATCCATATAGTGATATTTATTATGAACCTGTAGTGGTATCTGATTATAATTCCTTATATCCAAGTTCAATGATTAGTCATAATCTATCCCATGATACATTTGTTATTCCTGGTTCTGAATTTGATAATATACCTGGAATTGAGACAAAAACGGTTGTATATGATAATTATATGTATGTTAAAAAGGGAGCTGCTGTGAAAAAAATTATTAATCAATCTGAACCTAAAAAATATTGCAAATTTGTCCAGCCCAAAAAAGATGAAGATGGGAATATTATCAATGAAACCAGAGGAGTTATTCCTAAAATTCTTCAAAAACTACTTTCTGCTAGAAAAGCTACGAGACTTAGAATTAAAACAGAACCAGACCCATTTAAATGTCAAGTTCTTGATGGACTTCAATTAGCTTATAAAGTAACGGCTAATTCTCTATATGGACAAATTGGAGCAAGCACCAGTGCTATATATTGGAAAGATATTGCTGCTAGCACTACAGCAGTAGGTCGTGATAATTTAATTTTGGCTAAAAATTATGCTGAAGAAAATTATCCGGGGTGTAAAGCAGTTTATGGTGATAGTGTCACGGGAGATACACCATTGTTATTACTTAATATTGAAACTAAAAATATTGAATTTAAACAAATTGATGAAATTTATGAAGAATGGACTCCTTATCGGTTATTTAAATCAAACGAAAATTGTAGATATAATAAAGAACAATCTCAGGTATCCAAATATAGAATTTTTACATCTAATGGTTGGAGTGATATTAAAAGAGTTATTAGACATAAAACGGTTAAAGATATATATCGGGTAAATACAAATAATGGAATTATTGATGTAACTGAGGACCATAGCTTGTTGGATGAAAATCTAAATATTATTAAACCAACAAATTTAAAAGTTGGTACATCTCTTTACCATAATTATCCCATATTTACAACACATAATGCTAAATTGTCGGATATATTGAATTATGACGATCGTCAAACCTCGTTTTTATATGGCTATTGTTACTCTTGGGATAAATTTGAAGATTGTCCTATAAATGAATTATGTTATAATAAAATAGTGCCAATAAATGGGGATTACAATAATAAGTGTGCGTTTTTATCTGGCTATTATCGTTCAAATGGGATAAAATCACATGATGGAAACGAAATTATATTATCAAGTAAAAGTAAGATTAAAATATCAATTCTGTTTTATATAGCAAAATCTATTGGATTAAATGTATCTATAAATACCCAAAATAATATGTTTGAAGTAATATTAAAATCCGAGTTGAATGATGATTCATCGGTTAAAAATATCCAATTGATTAAGAAAGATTATGAAGACTTTGTATACGATATTGAAACTCAGACTGGAAATTTTAATTCTGGATTTCCTTTAATTGTGAAAAATACAGATAGTGTATTCTTGAAATTTGAATGTCGTTATCCAGAGGATCACCCGACAAAACCTAATCAAAAAATGATTGGAATGGACGCCATTTATGAAAGTATTCGTTTATGTACCGAATGTTCTATAGAGATTACAAAAAAATTAGCTAAACCACATAACTTAGAATTTGAAAAATGTATCTATCCATTTATTCTATTATCCAAAAAACGATATGTAGGAAATTATTATACAGATTATAATGAAAACTTCTATACAAATAGTATGGGAATTGTTCTCAAAAGAAGGGATAATGCCCCTATAGTTAAACATATCTATGGAGGTGTTGTAAATATTATATTGAAACATCATTTAACCCCGGAATTCAAAGAACATTTTGAAAAGAATCCTGATACGAATATTAAAAAATATATGATTAAAAAAGCAAATGAATTTACTGTTAAAGAGGCAACTAAATTATTAAATGGGGAATTTACTATGGATAAATTTATTATTACAAAATCATTACGTTCTGATTATAAAAATGAGGATAGTATAGCTCATAAAGTATTAGCAAACAGAATGGGTGATAGAGATCCTGGTAATAAACCACAAAGCAATGACAGAATTCCATATGCTTTTGTTAATGTTCCATCTAAAAAGGGAGAAAAAATATTACAAGGAGATAGAATAGAACATCCAAACTATATTATAGAAAATGAATTAAAACTTGATTATAAAACATATTTGACAAATCAAGTGGCTAAACCAGTATCACAAATATTTGGATTAGTGTTGGAAGATATTAATGGATATATAAAAGGTAAACATCATTTTGATAAAATTAAAGAAAAAAAGAAAAGAGACCAAAAGAAGGCAGAATATGCCAGTAAATTACTATTTGAACGTCCAATTATTACTTATGATAATAAACGCACTGGAGTAAGAGAAATTACTGAATTTTTCCAAGTTAAGAAAAAAGTCGTTGAAATAGAAGAAGTAAAAGATTCTGATTCTGATTCTGATTCCGGGTCTAATGCTGGTTCTGATACTGATGCTGGTTCTGGTTCTGATTAAATTTGACACAATATGTTTGAAAATGTAAATATATATTGGTAAATATATATTTATTATATAATTTCAACTTTGCCGTTCTTTCGTCTATTGATAATTCCTAGAGTAGACACTATTCCTATTATTATTCCTATTATTATTCCTATTAGAATATATAGTAAATTTCCCATATTATTAATTTTTGTATTATGGGGAACTACACTTATGTTACTAGAATTTAACATTATAGTATTTGTAATCTCATTTGGTATTAAAAAATTCTCATTTGAAATTGATATATTTTCATTTGATATATTTTCTATATTAGATGTCTTCAACACATGATTTTCTTTGAAAGTTGGACGTGTAAATACCGAATCATTCTCCATCTTTACAAAAAAACCATATCTAGAATCAATGTCAAATATCATTGGTTTTATATCCATAATATAAGACATTTCTTCATATAGATAAAATCCCCCTTGTTCTACAATATATGAAGAACCACTTTTCATAAATCCCAGATAATCCAAATATTTTATAGAAGTTATATATTTTTCATAGTCAAATCTACCATCACTATATTTAAAAGTATTAGACTTCATATTCCTTGTTTCATCATATGATGGTATATGATTTACTACTAAATTTCTAATCGTCATATTGACTTTTATTGATAAACATTTAACATTATTATTGAGACAACTTACTATATTATGACTTCCATTTACATATCCCAGATTGTAATCCAAATAACCCGTATGTGTTATAGTACCATCACTATTATTTACCAATGAATAATTATTTAGTAATATCATATGACATACTGTATTTTTAATTGTTATATTCGCAAATTTAGTATCACGATTGATTACTCTATAACCATTATTAGTCCATAATAGTTGTGTATCTATACTATTATCAATTGTGGCATCATTTAGCCATCCAGAATTATATCTGGAATTACCATAAATTTCATATGGATAATTAGCACAAGAAAAACTTTCAGATATATTATTTTTCAGATATTCATATAATGGAATATCATATCTATTGCAACTTCTATTACAATTCCCTATGTCAAAAACTTTCATAGAAATATAACCCATTATCCCATTCTCTATTATAAATGTTTGCTTTTGAAAAAAATCACGTTTTACTAAATCATCCAGTATATTTTTTGGATTTATCGTAAATCTTTGATCACTTTCCAATCGGTTGTTCCAATGATAACTTCCTCCAATTTGAAATTCTATGAATCGCGGTTGGACATATGTATATATATCACCACTAACCAATGTAAGAAATAAACACAGAACAATTCTGTAAGTTGGCATCGTTTTACCTAGATATAAATATATTACTCCATATTTATATCAATTTTATTTTATATTGGGCTTCTTCTTCTTTTACTTCTATTTCTAGATTTGCGTAATTTTCTGGATTTGCGTAATTTACTGGATTTGCGTAATTTTCTGGATTTATGTGATTTTTTAGTTTTTCGTGATTTAATGGCTTTACGTGATTCTCTATAAGTTTTATTAACTGTTTTATATCCACCGCCACTAACAGGTTCGACTTCAGTAGTCAAATAACTTGTGATATGCACTGGAAGGAGATTTTGATTTGAATCCTTTAAATCTAAATTTTCTAAAACTATTGTATCTGTTATTGGAAAATCCAGATATAATTTGTCAAATATGGTAATATCGGGTCCTTTATGGGGTATATCATGTAATTTTGGTAGGTCACTACTATCTGCAAAATATCTTAAATTTGTCGGTTTTTCAACATGATATGGTCCATCGTTATGTATATTTAGTGGGTTATTGTATACATCGTTTAAATATTCTGTATTTATATAACCAAATTTTTTTGTTCCGTATACACGAACAGGAATATAAGATCCATCAATCTCATCATTTTTAAAACTTTTTCTAATAATATAATTCATGGCATATAAATCGTTTGTAGTACCACGTATACGATATTTTTTACTTGCTGCATCTGGTGGTGGCATGAAATGTTCGAAAAAATTAAAATCCCGAGGGTAATCAACTTTTTGACAAAACGGATATACCAGACATTTTATTTTATGGGTAGGTGTAAAGCCTAAAAATTTAAGGAAATTGTAATATAATCGTGTATGACCCAATCCTCCATAAAAAATTATAGTTTTTGGGTATTCAACACCTTTACAAAAGAAAGGTCCTCTTATTCGTTTACGATTTTCCATATTATATTTCATAAACATTCTTGCTAAAGTATATATATCCATAATAGACACCATAAAATAAATTATATTATTATTATTCCACATGTACTTCATTTTATAAAATGCTAACAAATATTCTTTCATTTCTGGAGATAACTTATTCAGTTCTTTATGTAATTTTATATGCAAATTCATTATATTTTTTAAATCTTCATCGGGGTTTATTAATATAAATATCCCTTGTTTCTGTAAATTTTCAATATCTTTTAACATTTCTGAGGGGATTTCCGCTGAATTGTTTTCTATTACATTGTTATACATATTTTTATACATATTATAATATGTACTTCTTTTAAAAGTCTCATCATTAGATTTACTATCAAGTATGATATTTAATAATTCGTATAATTTAAAATTATCTTCTACATATTTTATAATACGCATTTCTTCTTTAGAAGATCCTAAATAGTTAAGTCCTCCACTAATAAATAGATTTTTACTCATTCCTCGCAAATCTACATCGTGAACTCGTACATCAAAATGATTCATATAATCTCTTATTAATTCCAATTCAGATCCTCGTATTGTTCCTCCTCCTTCTTTTTGTTTTGGGGGTGGGATTTCACTTCCCCTTCCTTCTATAAATATATCAACACAATTAGGAGAATAATTATATATATATTTCAACCAATCAGATACCTTTGGATTATTTTCATCTTCTAATATATTGCCGTGGTTTTCTCCTAAAAATAATATTCGTCTTCCCTTAACATCGTTATAGTAATATGAACCCATAGGTCCATATAATTCATTTACCGTTGTTTTCTTAATAAATCTATCTAAACTCGCTTTTTTTAATATATTAAATTTGTTTTGATCTAATAATAAAACATATTTTGTACCACCTGAATATTTATAATCATAAAGTATATTTGCTTCTTTCATCTTTATCTGCGAATAATCACTATAAGATTTATGATTTCCAAATCCATAAAGTTCGTTTAAATTTTCTGTTTTTAAACATACATGAATAGGTAATTCATTATCACCATTCCATAATATCCCATTATCCTCTTCTAAAGTTAAATTGGCATTAAGACCGTAAAAATTTACCACAAATGGATCATTATATTTATATGATGAAGGGGGTAATTGATTCAGACTTTTATATGCTACGTCTTTTACTCTAAATACTTTTGTTTCTGCTTCTACTAATGCTTCTGCTCTTACTGCTTCTGCTTCTGCTCCTGCTTCTGCTTCTGCTCCTGCTCCTGCTCCTGCTTCTGCTCCTCCGAAACTATATAATTTATTCGATGATTTATTTAACAATCTATGATTCTTTATTTTATTTTTTTTTAGACTACGAGATTTCATTTTATTATAAGATAACATAAAATTTTATGATTTTTTTTTGTATATACTAAATTATTTTAGTATTGCAATTTAGGACTCCAATAAGTGGTGCGTTTATCTTTTGTTGTCTCTTTTTTAATCGGATTTCCGTGTGGATCGTATTTTTGATTATATACCATCAATTTAGTATGGTATTCTCCTTTTACATTATTTACATCGGAATAATCGCGAATTGATACCCCCTTATCCTTATAACTATCTTGAATTACTTTCTTTATTCCATGATATAAATCTTCTATTTCCTGATTTGTTAAACTACTTATTATTCTATGAGGACTAATCTTCGCATGATACAAACTTTCACTCTTGATATAATTTCCAACTCCAGATATATTCTTCTGATTCATTAAATACTCAACTATTGTTTGTCCTTGTTTTTTAGTATCTTTAATTAATTTTTTAAATACAGATAATATAGTATCGGACTCAAACATGTCGGGTCCTAACTCAGCTAACTTACGCTCCATCAATGATTTATCATTTGTAAATTTTATAGTTCCAAAATTTCTCATATCCCTGAAATATACAGAAATGTCTTTAAGTATAAACTCAATATTGGCATGTTTTTCTTTTTCCAAAGTCCATCCTCCTGACATTCCTAAAGTGTTCCACATAAACCATTTGTTAGAGAAAGTCCAGTAAATAAATTTTCCTTTACATTTTACAGATTCAATTATTGTAGGTAATGTTTTATTAAATTCATCCATACCTTGAGGATTTCCATGAGTTTTATATCTTCCCCCTAATACAATAATATTGGATAGTTCTTTGTTTTTTAGTAATTTATGTAAATCTTCGGTAATTATTCTTACTTCACTTGATTCAGGCATTGATTTGATTTAATTTAATATATATAAATAAATAAATCATGATAATTATATAATATTTTTGATAATTTAGAGTATTGTTACATTAGGAGATTGATAATATCTCCATGTTAATGTTTGTTCTATAGTTGTTTTTCCAAATTTGATAACATTTTTGTATATGTCGTTAGGAGGTAAATCTTTTTTTATTTCCATTAATTTATTATATATTTCTTCTCCAACTTCTTTATCAAATACTTGTGTTGTATGCATAAATTTACATTGATTATTTAAACATTTTTTAGCATAATATTTACATACCTTGGGTCTACCATTAATTAAGTCATTTTTTAATCTATTTTTAGCTTCAACATCCGCTAATCCTAAATCCTTTAAATTATTTACATTGCCTAAATAAAATAAATTAGGCTCTCTAATATATTTCCCTAATAATGCTTGAATTACATGTTTAATCCTGTGATGAAGTTGTATATCATTATTTTTATCAAAAGGAACGAGTTCACTAAGTTTCTTCCAATAAAAGTTTCTTTCTACTCCTGTATGGAATTCTCTATCACCTAATAAACTAGTATCTATCTTGTTTTTAACAAAAACAATTTCAATATATGCCTTAGAATCCGAAGCATATAATCCAATACTTTCACCATAAGGCAATAATGCTGTAGAAAAATGATTCGTTTCTTCTAACGCCTCACGATAAGCAGCATCTCTAAATGTTTCTCCAGGATCAACTTTACCTCCCAAGAAATTACAATATAACTTATTATGATAATCCATTTCATTCATAGTTAATACCCATTCGGATGAATTTTGATCAGTATATAAATATACAGTTATTGATGCAGATACGACAAATAATCTACCGTGTTCATCCTCTAATATTCTCTGTCTTTTTTCTGGTTCTTTTTTGGGAAAATTATTCATATAAAAATATATAAACAATAACGTTTATATATTTTCTAATTCTAACAATATTTATTCATTTATTTATTCATTTATTTCTTTATAAATCTTGATATATATCAACTTGAGATAATAACATCCTACGACAACACATTCTATTAATTCCAAGTTCGTCTAAAGCTTTACATTGAGGAGTCTTCTCTTTTAAAGTCACACTACTTACTCTTACTATAGTAACAGGATCGTCTAAATTTGTTTGTTTTGTATTATATTCCATAATTAATCTCTGAAAATCATCATATACATTTGATACAGGTTTACCACATGTAAAACATCTCATTGGAATTATCATTTTTTATTTAATATTACTGAGATATATTTAATATCAATTAAATAATTTTATATTATTTATATCAATTTTATTACCATTGATTCTCATATTTTTCTAATAAATCTTTATCAATATTTTTATTATATAATTCTCTATATTTATCTATATCTATTTTTAATCTAACATCACCATGATTATATTGTAAATATAATATCCCATTATCATATAATTCGAAATTACTTACATAATATCCAAAATTAATATTTGATTTTGAAATTAAATTATCTTTAATTTTATTTATCTCTTGAATTATTTTTTCCCCACATTCATAAGGTTGATTGGAATTATTACTATCTATATATACTAATATACGAATATTATCACTATTATCATATTTTGATATATATATTTGTCTTTTTATATCTTTCTTAAATTTTATGTTCTGAAATATAATATGGTCTTTACAATATTCACTCATTGTGATTACTATAATTTTATATATTTTATTTTTTATTTTTTATTTTATTTATTTATTTTTTATTTAATTCATATATTACAATATGAAATATTTGTAATAAAAAGTATATATTTAAATCTATATTTATACATATAAATATGCAGATTCAAATGTTAAAATTAGCCGCTATAAGTGCATATAACACAATAACAAATAAATTATATAATAATGAAGAGTCAAGTCAGATCTTAGAACCAGTTTCTACTATATTAAGACTAGCAACTCTTAATTATCGTCCAACTGGAACTAAAATTAGTATATGGAAAAATACAATTAATTTCCAGGAGCCTACAATAATACAGGGGATATCAAGATGGACAAATGGAGATAATAGAAATGATTTACATAATATTCACAATCCCATATCTCAATTTGTCAAAAATGATTATTATAAGTTATTTGGAACAGAAGAACATTACGTATTTATATTAGATACAGCGATTAGTGGATTAAATAAATTAAAAAATTCATATCATAATAGTTCTATTATTTTACATTCTTTAGATCGCTATATTAGTTTGCTTAAAAAATCAAAAGATAATGCACATCAATTATTTACAAATAATCAAAAAAATGATAAATTAAAGGATGAAGACGAAGACGAAGAATCCAATCTACCAAATTCTTTATATATAGAATTTACTAAATTATGGAATACTAGACAAATTGAAATCATAATAAATCTATTGCTTGAAATTAATGAATTAACAATTGTTAGACATTCTATGGAACATAGTGTATATAATATTTGTTTTCAAAAAAATGAAATTGTTAATTACATATATTCTATTGATAATATGTTAAATGCTAAAGATAAACAAGTTATCCATATTGTTAAAAATATTTTATCTGGGTCATAATATAATTAAGGAACAGGTAATTTACTGTTTTCTAACACAAGTCCAATAAATAATGCTAAGAAAAATCCAATAGATAAGGAACGTATCCAATTAGTCCATTTACTTTTATAATACTTAAACCAAAGACTTCTTTGTTCTGAAGTCAATTGATTAAGAAAATCTGTAGGTGGTTGAGTATACAAAAATAACATTATACTAGCAAGTAAACCAAATGCGAGTAAACAACATAATCTTTTCATTGTTTCTAATAATTTATTTATAATTAGATTTTAATTAGATTTAATTATATTTAATTATATTTTAATTGGGTTTTATCCATTCTTAATAAATAAACGATTAATATCACTATACTGTTTTTCTACATTACTGTCATAGTCTGCTAATCTCCTTAATCGTTCTTGTTCTCTACTATCCTCTTTTTGTTTTCTTAAGATATACTTTCTTTTATCTTGCTCTGACATTTTATATGTAATCTTTTCTCTCTCTTTCTCAAGTTCATCTATATTCTTATATTGGCGATATTTAACCTTATCTGGATTAATTAATTGAGATGAATGAGCTTTCTTATAATCTGTGTATACTACTCCACTTGACGTTGAAGTATTACTAAAATCATTTATTTTATCTTGCCCCAATTCTTGAAACTGAACCCCAATTGAACTTAATAATGCTTTGGGTTCTTCATATATTATCATCTCATTATGTTCTATATCCTTTGATTTATTTTCTTCAAATTCTTTATTAAATATATCCATATTAAATTTTTCAGTAAATACTGTAGAATTATTATTCACAATATTCGGAATTTCAGGTTCTCTCAATCTATTATCTTTAGTCATCATATTTCCATATCCATCATCATTTACATCATGTAATTTATAATCCTTGAAAACCTGATTAAACTTCTTTATATCAAAATTATCTTTATCTACATAGATGTTTTCTTTTGTCATTTGTTCTTGCATAAAATTCTCTACATTTTCCTTTAACTCCTCAACAGTCTGTTCACGATAATTTAATTGTTGAAATTTCTTTAATAAATAACAATAAGATTGAGTAATTATTCTAAATTTATCAGGATCGCCCCCCTTATCTGGATGAAATTTAAGAGATAATTTTCTATAAGAACGTTTAATAGTATCTAAATCTGCATTATTAGGTATATTTAATACCCTATATGGATTAAACTCAGTCTCAAAATTAACTAACTCATTCTCAAAATTAATTCTCTTGTTTTTCTGTTTATTCATAAAATATTTTTTGATTTTTTCCTGTTCAGATAAAAACTTCTGATATGCTATTGCCTCATTATCATTATAACTATCAATTCGATTATTAATATTATTTAAATTTAATTTGTCATTATATAAATTTAGATCCCTTATCCCACTCTGATTAGGTTTAAAACTTTGTTGTTGAGGATATTGCTGTTGTTGTTGGAGATATTGGGGGTGTTGTTGTTGGGGATATTGTTGAGGGTGTTGCTGGAGATATTGGGGGTGTTGTTGTTGGGGATATTGTTGAGGGTGTTGTTGTTGGGGATATTGTTGAGGGTGTTGTTGTTGGGGATATTGTTGAGGGTGTTGTTGTTGGGGATATTGTTGAGGGTGTTGTTGTTGG
>Ga0114933_10000133_pt1 | contig 90511 bp, 82 predicted proteins | sample 4SBtaG_FD_89691 | JGI IMG/M metagenome (GOLD analysis project Ga0114933, IMG submission 89691) | Deep subsurface microbial communities from Kolumbo volcano to uncover new lineages of life (NeLLi) - 4SBTROV12_W25 metaG | ecosystem: Environmental > Aquatic > Marine > Volcanic | place: Kolumbo...
ATGCTTATACGGCACTTTTTGCAGTATAACCATACTGAAAAAGAGAGTAATTATTGGAATAACTTCAGTCATTACTATATGTTAGATGAAAACAACAAAATATGTTTATACGGCGGTTTGAGTGCGATATACACTTTTGGCTAAGTCGTATATACATAGTTATGCGCCAATATCGTAAACCAAATCTACCAGGCTCATAGTACTAAAGAAATGTTGACTAAATGCTGAACAATTTGCAAATACCCAACTATCGCTTAGCTCACAATGGGGAAGTCGTTCCATTTGCCATCCGGACGATGGAAGAAATCGAAGGAGCCGCAGAGGTGCATGCGGACACACCACATCGCCACAATTATTATACGGTCATTTGGGTGCATGAAGCTTATGGCGTTCACCATATCGACTTTCAAGATTATAAAGTAGAACCCGATACGATCTTTTTTATCCATCCCGAGCAGGTGCATCAATTAGAGATTGAAAGCCATCCCAAAGGCGTGGTCATCCTTTTTACCTGCGATTTTCTCATGTCTCACGGTATCCGTGAGGATTTTATCAGCAATCTGAATCTGTTTCTAACTTGCGATGAAAATCCGCCGATTTCCGTGCCGCAAAAATCGAAACCGGTTTTGCAACAGATCACCGATAGTATTATGCGTGAGTTCAACTCGGAGCATACTCTCAGGTTTGAAGCCATTAGCGCACAGCTCAAACTTTTATTGATTGAATGCAACAGAATGAGCGACATAACGCGAAATGCACTTCGACCAGATTTTCATAATCATGCGCTGGTAAAAAAGTTTAAACAGTTGGTTGAACAAAATTTCCGCACACATCACAAAGTAAGCTATTATTCGAGCCAATTGTATATTACAGCCAAACATTTAAATGAAGTGATAAAAACCAGCATTGGCAGAACGGCGAAAGAATATATCCTGGACCGAATTTTATTAGAAGCTAAACGTGTCGCTCATTTCACCGACTCGAGCTCCAAAGAAATCGCCTATCAATTAGGCTACCACGATCCCGCCCATTTTAGCAAAATCTTTAAAAAATGCGAGGGTTTAACTTTTTCGGAATACAAGGCTATCATCCGACAAAAGTACAACTGATCCCGCCGTTTTTCCATTGATCCCCATTCCCCTTTTGCTTACTTTTTGTCTCACAAGCTTGTAATAAATACGGAGCAAAACAAATGAAAAAAGTCATTCATCGAGCCAAGAGCCGGGGCTATTTCAACCACGGCTGGCTTAAAACTCATCATACCTTCAGCTTCGCGCACTACTATGATCCGAATCGCATGAACTTCGGCATGCTTCGCGTGTTGAATGATGATTTTGTCGCACCCGGCCAGGGTTTTGGTACCCACCCGCATGAGAATATGGAGATCGTGTCTATCCCGCTTTCCGGCGCGCTGGCCCACAAAGACAGCACCGGCCACGAAGAGGTGATTCAACTGAACGACATTCAAGTCATGTCAGCCGGTACCGGCATTCGACACTCGGAATACAATCATTCCAAAGACGAAACTGTGAACTTCCTGCAGATTTGGGTGTTGCTTGATGGTGAAGGTCACGAGCCAAGATACGACCAGAACTGATAACGCTTTTCCCTGTTGTATTAGGAATTATTCTTTCCAACATATTTGCTGTGGAAAGGGGATTGATATTATTAAACAGAGTGATCCCTTTATGGATTCATTTAGCTGTTTTAAGTTTGCTATTTGTATACAGCTATTGGAAGGCAAGAAATATTAAAAAATTAGAAAATAATACTTAACTCGATCAAGCAAATTCTGCAAGAGAATGTTTTATTTATTGTAGAATGGATATTACGAGGCAAAGAATATGAATGATAGATTTCCGGATTGGAATACAATATATGACGAACAGGAAGCAGATACGATGGGTTGGTATTATCCTGAATTGGATCCTGACCTGAAAGAAATTTTAATAGAGAGAAATCTGATTTCCGGCATGTTTCTCGATTTGGGGACAGGCCCGGGGACGCAAGCGGAAGGGTTGGCAAAAATAGGTTTTTCAGTGACAGCTACTGATATTTCCAGAGAAGCTATTGAACTGGCGGCGAAAAAATACAGTGATGTTGAGTTTCTACAGGATGATGTTTTAAATAGCGCACTTAACCGAAAATTCGACTTCATTTTTGACCGGGGCTGCTTCCATGTTTTTGATGAAAAACAAAGACAAGCTTATCTGTTGAATATTGTTAATCTGTTAAAAGAAGGTGGATTATTGTTTTTAAAATGTTTTAGCGATAAAGAGCCGGAGGTTGGTAAAGGGCCTTACAGGTTTTCTAAAAAAATGATAAATAATTTTTTTGTAAAAGATTTTTTTATTGAAAGTGTAAAAGATACCATTTACCAGGGAACAAGACTGCCGGCTGCAAAGGCACTGTTTATTATTATGAAAAGGACATAACAATGAAATCTATTTTACACCGTGCAAAAACCAGGGGACATGCCAATTATGGCTGGCTCGATACCCATCATACTTTTAGTTTTGCCCGTTATTATGATCCGGCGCGTATGCAGTTTGGGGCGCTTCGTGTGCTTAATGACGATGTGGTAGAACCAGGCAAGGGCTTTTCCACCCATGCGCATGACAACATGGAAATAATATCCATCCCCCTTGCAGGCGCGCTCGCCCACCGGGACAGCGCCGGCCATGAAGAAATTATTAAACGGGGCGATGTGCAGGTGATGTCTGCCGGCAGTGGTATCACCCATTCTGAGTATAATGCCAGTTTAACTGAACAAGTCAATTTCCTGCAAATATGGGCGCTGCCAAAAGAGCAGAATATTAAGCCGCGCTATGAACAAAAAACATTTCATCAGGGGGATCGCGTAAATAAGTTACAAGCGGTGGTTTCTCCCGATAATGAGGATTCCCTTCGTATTCACCAGGATGCCTGGTTTTTCTTATCGAACATGAAAAAAGGTTTTGAGACCGAATATCAGTTACAAAGAAAAGGAGACGGTGTTTATCTGTTTGTATTAGAAGGAAGTGTTGCTGTAGCAAATGAAAAATTAAATCGCCGTGATGGATTGGGGATTTGGGAAACAGACAACATGAAAATAATAGCAGAAAGTAATACGGAAATATTACTGATTGAAGTTCCAATGCAATTTTGAAACAATTTTATTTAAACTTTATTGGAGAAAGTTATGTCGGAAAAATCAAAAAATATTATTGGCTGGGTTTCAGCAGGATTGGTTTCATTATTAATGCTCCTTTCTGTGGTTACAAAAGTTTATTTAGTTGATGTTAATCCCGAATTCGAGGAAATGTTCAAACGTGGCGGCATTTATGATATTCGTTACTTTCTGGTGGTTGCGGATATAATAATTCCTGTAATTTTTCTTATCCCACGAACTATGACGCTTGGTTTTGTTTTGATGGTCGGATATTGGGGAGGAGCTACGGCAACTGTAATTACTCACGGTGATTACCAGGAGCTGCCGGTTCATTTAATTATTCTCACGCTGCTTGGCATTGCTTCGTTCTTTAGGCATCCGGAGATATGGGCGCGTTTTTTTAAAAAAAATTATAATTATTAACAGGAAAAGGAAACCAAAATGAAAGCAATGATAATTGAGAAATACGGTACTCCGAAACAGATTTCAAACAGTGGTCGCGCCAAAACAACACAACGGTTCCCTATGGCTGAACCAGGATACATATTTTTCCTTAGCCGATATTGATGAAGATTATTCCACAGAATACAGCGTACACGTTAAAGGAAACGGCATCTACGTATTTGTGCTCGAAGGAGAAATAGAGACAGGTGAAGAAAAGCTGGGCAAAAGAGATGGTCTTGGCATTTGGGAAGTTGAAAAAAAATAAGCATTCGAGCAGCTACAGCGTCAGAAATTCTGGCAATTGAAGTGCCAATGACATAACCGAAAAGAAGAAGCACGAGCTTACCAGAATTAGAGATTGAACTGCCAATAAACAAATTATGTGGGTGCAAGATTTTATAAATAATGAGAACTATTATTTATCCTGAATTTCACTAAAAAAGGAGACGTTTTATGTCAACCAAACCAGCATTGCTCATTGTCGGTGCAACCGGTAACAACGGCAAAGCAACCATCAAATCATTATTATCTGGCAAGAGCCGGGATATGTTTGCCATCCGCGCCGCAATTAGAGACGAAGAGAAAGGGAACGCTCTGATAGAAATGTTTCCGGGCATAGAAACCGCCATGAATCTTTAATTCATTTTTCAAATATTAAATTTTATAAGAATAATTTGAATACTTTTCCAAGTCCAGTTAGAGATAACACAAATGACGGACTGTCTCTTGTAAAAATAACAGATGGCGTTTATGACCGTGGTGGAAGTCAAAAAAACATTCCCGAAGCCAGAGTTGTTGCGAAAGCAGTTTTTAACCATTTTAGGAATAGTCCAGATAAAACATTGGGAATTGGGACATTCAGTCAAGCGCAGCAAGCCGCTATTTTAGATGAATTAGAAATGTTGAGAAGAAGCGATTTATCATTAGAGCATTTTTTTGCTGATAATCGAGAAGAATCGTTTTTTGTAAAAAACCTTGAAACAATCCAAGGTGATGAAAGGGATGTTATTTTTATTTCGGTGGGTTATGGTCGAGACATAAATGGTAAAATCACCATGAATTTTGGACCATTGAATAAAATTGGTGGAGAAAGACGATTAAATGTTTTAGTTACAAGAGCAAGAAATAAGGTTGTTGTTTTTTCTTCAATTACCGGTGATGATTTTGATCTTTTAAAAACGAAAGCTTCCGGGGTTCATGCATTAAAACAATATCTTGATTTTGCAAGGTCTCACGATGATAGTTCTTTATTATCAAAAGGCGAAGATTTTTCAGGTGAATTTGATGAGTATAATATTTTTGAAAGAAGTGTTTATAACCAACTAATAGAAAAAGGTATCAATGCAATTCCACAGGTTGGTTATGCAGGATACAAAATTGATTTTGGAATACTTCACCCTGGAGATAAGTCCAAATTTATTTTAGCATTAGAGTGCGATGGTGCAAGTTACCATTCGTCAGCAACAGCAAGAGACAGAGACCGTCTCCGCCAAGAAGTATTAGAAAATTTAGGTTGGCGTTTTTATAGAATTTGGTCAACTGATTGGTTTTTAAATCCATCAAGGGAAATGTCAAAGTTGTTGGATGCGATTGAAACAGCAAAAGCATCTCCATTAAATCTTACCTCAAATACAAGAGAATACACATTAGAAGTAGAAAAAGTTGAACATATTCCATCAAATAATAATCTTGGAATTGAAACAATCCCTTATGAAGTATATCCCGTGGAAATTCAAAATTATCCAGATTATTTTTATTCAGAAGGATACGGTGAAAAGCAAAATTTAGTTCAAAAAATAATTTCTGTAGAATCGCCAATTCATATCAAAGAACTGTGTTTAAGGGTGATACAACATTATGGAATGAATAAAGTGGGGTCTAAAATTTTATTAATAATCGAATCGGTTGTCGGTCAATTAGCAAGGTCAAATAAAGTGCTTTGTAAAAAGGATTTTATTTATAACTCTAACAAACCATTTTTAAAAATTAGGACAAGAGAAAATTCATGTCCTGTAACAAATATTGATTTTGTTTCCAGTGATGAAATTGATAATGCAATATCATTAGTGTTGGTGAAAGAAATTTCTATACCACGAACTGAATTAGTGCCAAAAGTAGCCCGAATATTTGGTTATCAACACACCGGTAAAAAAATACAAAATCGCATTAAAAAAGAAATAGCATATTTATTGAAAGTTAAAAAAATACGAGAATCATCATTCGGATTAGAACTAAACAAATGATCGAGCGAGTAACAAAGCACTCTAACCCCCAATCAACCTGACGTGAAAAGTGCTGTGCATATATAATGTTTAGTGGTTTTATGATAGTAAATTTGGGAAACGAAATGGCTTGTGGTGTTAGTTTTCACGCAGGTTATTTCATTCGTTATCCAAAGTCTCTATAAATTATGATAACAACATTACTGAACATTGATATCAAGAATTTCAAAAGAAATAGTGAATCATTGACCCATGCTGAAATCAAACAACGGTTACTTTCTTTTTATAAACTAATTGAAAATGAACTTACATCCCTGCCGTGGGAAATAGTAAAAACGATTGGCGATGCTGTTTTAATAAATTGCCATTCCCAACATACAGATTCACTAAAGAATCAAATCGACGCCTTCTTCACGAAGATGACTGAGAATTTTGATGTAACTGTATTGTACCGAGAATGCGAAGTTGAAAATGAAAAGATTAAAATCAGGTCATATCAATGTAATGATGTTTTTGGAAAAGACGTGAATAATTTATTTGTTCAGGATGAGAAATGTACAAGATTGGGTTAAGCTTAACGTTGTGCCTAACTTTATTTTAATAAAATCATTTTCCTTGAATCGGAGAATGTTTCCCCTTCAAATCGAATAACATACATACCACTGGGGAATGAATTTGCATCCCATTTAAAAGAATGATTCCCTTGTTTATATTGGGTTGATTCCCATTTTTGAACCGATTGCCCATTTATATTAAAAATGGCGATTGAAATAGTTTGATTTTGATCTAATTCAAATTGAATTGTTGTAACTGGATTAAATGGATTGGGGAAAATTCGTTGAATGGATGATGTCATCGGAAGTGGATTTTTTTCAACGGTTAAAGCTGTTTCGCATCCATACCCCAAGGCTCCCATGAATGAGCCATCCTCGGCAGATGTTAAGCTGGGAGAAAGTGCCGTCAAATGGAAATCTCCTTCATCTGGATTACAAAAATAAGGACTCGATGTCATATTACCATCTTCCCATGTTACTATTCCATTTCCGTTTGTCATAATGGATGGTTCACCACCAAAAATATTTGAATATGAAAGCGCTAAATGATTCAATCCACCTTGCGGAGCAAAATAAAATTGGGATAGAGCACTATCCCATACGATTGAATTTTCCATGGTTAAAGCGCTATTGACTAATACGGCTGTTTTACCAAATCCACCTTCATTATGGAAAAAGGTGCTATGATTCACATTTGGGGAAGATTCTTGACCATAGATTGCACCGCCTGCATCTACACCCACATTTTGATTAAAAATAGAATAATATATATTTGGATTGGATTGATCCAAATACAACCCGCCTCCTTCTATAAATCCTTGATTAAAGGCTATGTAAGTTGAATCTATCGTTGGGTGCGATTGGTTCAAATATATTCCACCGCCCCAATAGGCTACATTATTTTTGATGATAATTTCACTCAAATAAACATCTGATTCTGCTAAATACATGGCACCGCCTTTATTGGCTCCATTATCAGAAATAGTTATTTGCTGAAGGATTGGATTTGCATCTTCTATATATATACCACCTCCAGAAGCAGCTGAATTATTTTGAACAAATAAATCCATTAGCGTTGGGGATGATGATGAAATATATATTCCACCCCCTAAATCTGCTTGCCCACCTGTAAGGGTTATTCCGCGAATAGTTACTTCATTTGCATCACTCCCAACGAGTGTTAAACAACGACTCCCTGATGCACCAGATAAAAGTGTTACTTCCATAAGACCAGGATTGCTCGCTTCATAGGCTCTGGATTCAATAACAATGTCTTTTCCAGAAAAAAGTAAATTCTCAGAATATTCACCTGGATTTAATCGAACTGTATCACCATCAACACAGGCATCAATCGCACGTTGAATTGTTTCGAAAGGTTCTAACATGGATCCATCATTGGAATCGTGACCCATATCAGAAACATAATAAATGGGTCCCAAATTTAAAGGACCGCACCCAATGGGATGAGCCCCCATCGTTGCTCCATTTTCTCCGGTTCCAACACAAGGAGAATTTTCTCTTAAAGTGAAATTTTCATCATTTCTATTACAAAATAGCGGATCATTTGACTGATTATTATTGTTGCTCCACGTTATATCACCATTAAAATTGCTTATAAAACCCTGCTCTCCTAATTCGACAGTCGAGTAAGAAATGTTAAACGTATTTGGATCTTCATTCGTTCTAAAATACACTTGGTAATCACCATTGTACCAAATGATTGAATTTGTAAATGTAACGGTTGAGCCACCGCGTAAATAGAAAGCTTCTCCATATTGGGAAGCATTATTCTCTGAAATGGTTACAAAATCAAAACTAGGTGATGCTTCTGCACGCACATAAACTCCAGCACCACTGTTAGCAAAATTATTGTGAATCGTAGAGCGTGTAATCGTTGGAGATGCATTATTGATATATAATCCACCTCCTAATTCAGATGATTCATTATCTAATATCCAAGAATCTGTCATACTTGCATTTGCATTGTTTTTTAACACAATTCCTGCACCAGAATTTCCACTCCAATTCCCAGAGACCATGCATGAATCTAAAATCGGTGTAGATTCATCTTTGAAATAGGCTCCACCCCCAAATTCAGCATTATTCCCAGAAATGGTTACTTGATAAAAGGATGGACTTGATTCGTCTCTAGCGTAAATACCTCCACCAACATCATCGGTTGAATTTTCGATAATGGCCGATGAATAAAGAGTTGGACTTGCATTATAACAAAAGAGTCCACCACCGCCACCCTGATTCCCCGTATTATTCGTAATCACTAAATCAATGAGCGTGGGATTGGAATCTTTACAATAAACACCACCGCCATAATTCCAATAACTGCCATTCCCATCTGGATCTGCATAATTCCCATTTCCGTTTTCCAATGTAAAGCCACGTAACAAGGATAATTCATTCTCATTGGAATTGAATGTTGCCACACTGCCATTCTCATTCCCATCAATGATGGTCAATTCGATAAATTCAAGATTATCCGTTGTTAACAATAACGATCCAACAACAATTGCTTTTCCTGAAAAATTGATATTTTCCGTATATGTCCCCGGTTCGACCAAAACAGTATCGCCAATTTCGGCAACATTTATACCGTTTTGAATCGTATTTTGATCCATTGGAACATGAATTATCGCTGAAAACAGGATTGATTTAAAAATAAAAAGAAGAGAAATAGGTCGTATTATTCTCGACAAAATTAAAAAAGGTATTTTTTCTAGGGTTATTTTCACTTTTCGCAATTGATCTCCATAAAATAGTCTGTAACTTTCCGGCTGAAATTTCATCCAAATACAAACTAAAAACGAATATGATTATAGCTACACTTAAAGAAATATTGCCCGGTGAAAATCGGGTCGCTCTCACACCCCCTTCTGTAAAAGATCTCATAAAGGCTGGTTTAACCGTTCGCATTGAATCTGGATCGGGGATAGAATCCAATTTTGCTGATAAAGATTATGAAGATGCTGGTGCAACGATTACCAACGCTTCTGATATTTATCAAAATGCCGATATTATTGTTAAAGTGGCAACACCTACATTAGATGAAATCGGCCAAATGAAACGTGGTTCTATTTTTACTTCCTTTTTTCAAACAACCAAAGAATTAGAAGCTGTTAAAGCTATGACCGATAAAAAAGTTACTGGCTTTTCCATGCATTTAATTCCCAGAACAACCTTGGCACAAAAAATGGATGCCCTAAGTTCGCAAGCGAATATTGCAGGCTATAAAGCTGTTCTTATTGGCGCAGATCATATAGGTGTTTATATGCCTTTACTCATGACTGCCGCGGGAACTATTCCACCAGCTAAAGTATTAATCTTAGGTGCTGGCGTTGCTGGACTGCAAGCTATCGCAACGGCCAAACGCCTTGGAGCCCAAGTAGAAGCATTCGACGTTCGCCCAGAAGTAAAAGAACAAGTGGAAAGTTTAGGTGCAAAATTTGTGGAAGTTGAAGCCAGCGAAGATGATGGTGTCGGTGAAGGCGGATATGCCAAAGAAACATCCGACGATTATAAACAACGTCAACAAACACTCATTACAGAAAAAATCGCTAAGGCTGATTTAGTCATAACAACGGCACTTATTCCCGGACGCCCTGCCCCAATTTTAATTCCTACACCTATGGTGGATGGAATGAAACCTGGATCGGCTATTATGGATTTAGCGGCGGAAAATGGTGGAAATTGTGAAAGGACAGAACCGGGAAAAATTGTTAATTACAATGGCGTTACTATTGACGGCACAACGAATTTTCCAGGAACAATGCCTATTCATGCAAGTCAACTTTATTCAAAAAATGTTGTTTCATTTATGACATATATGATCAAAGAAGGCGAACTCAATTTAAATATGGAAGATGAAATTATTTCTGGTTCCATGTTTACGCATGAAGGGTCTATAACCCATGAACCCACTCAACAAGCTTTAAACGCATAAGGACCCATTATGGATATTAATATTTTAACCGTTTTTATTCTGGCCATTTTTGTCGGGATTGAAATTATATCAAAAGTACCTCCTACTTTACATACCCCTTTAATGTCTGGATCAAATGCCATTTCTGGGATTGCGATTGTTGGGGCCATTATTGCGACTAAAACAGGTGGATCTATCGGAACATGGTTTGGATTAATCGCTGTTATTTTTGCAACCATAAATGTGGTGGGCGGTTTTATGGTGACTGACCGAATGTTAAAAATGTTTAAAAGGAAATAGGTAATAAAATGGAATATTCAAAATTATTTTACGTCTTATCTGCAATCCTTTTTATTTTTGGTCTTAAAAAACTAAGTCATCCAAAAACAGCTCGAAATGGTAATTTGATTGCTTCCATTGGAATGCTCATTGCGATTTCCGCAACACTTATAGCCTATAATGAGCTTGATTTTACCTTAATCATTATTGGTATTGTTGTGGGTGGACTCATTGGTGGTTTTTTTGCAACAAAAGTCGAAATGACACAAATGCCCCAAATGGTGGCTATTTTCAATGGGTTTGGTGGAGCGGCTTCCGCATTAGTCGCAGGTGCAGACTTTATTACAAATATGGACAAACTTAAAACAGGTGAAATGATTAATGGTCTCGATCCTACTTTCTACCTCGTGGTGGTTATTCTATCCATCTTTGTGGGAACACTTACATTCACAGTAAGTTTTATTGCATTTGGAAAACTCCAAGGATTTATATCGGGACAACCGATTGTATTCCCAGGCCAACAAATCTTGAATGCCCTATTTGCCATTAGCCTTGTTTCAATCGCTGTTTACCTTTCAATGGGTGGAAATGATTTAGTGAACTTCTTTTATGCCATTGTAATCTTATCGGCTGTATTAGGCATTACCATCACGATTCCGATTGGGGGTGCCGATATGCCTGTGGTCATTTCATTGCTTAATTCTTATTCTGGTGTAGCTGCTGCGGCGACTGGGTTTGTCCTGATGAATAATGGTCTCATTATTTCTGGATCTTTGGTTGGAGCTTCCGGACTTATTTTGACAAACATTATGTGTAAAGGGATGAATCGTTCTTTAGCTAATGTTATTTTTGGTGCTGTTGGATTAATTGAAGAAGGTGCATCCAGTGGTGAAGGCCAAAAACAAATGAATATTAAGAGTTATTCCACAGAAGAAGCAGCCATGATATTAGATGCGGCTGAAAAAATAATTGTGGTACCTGGCTATGGTTTAGCTGTTGCTCAAGCGCAACATGCCGTTCGTGAAGTGGCAGACTTACTTGAATCTCAAGGGAAAAAAGTTCTTTATGCGATTCACCCCGTAGCTGGAAGAATGCCAGGACATATGAATGTATTATTAGCTGAAGCCAATATTTCTTATGATCAATTAAAAGATTTGGATGAAATTAATCCCGAATTTGAAGATTGCGATGTAGCGATAGTTCTAGGAGCGAATGATGTCGTCAACCCTGCAGCTCGACATGATAAATCAAGCCCGATTTATGGTATGCCTATTTTAGATGTGGATAAATCTCGAACGGTGCTAATCAACAAACGAACCATGAATCCAGGATTTGCGGGTATTCAAAATGAATTATTCGGTTTCGATAATTCAATCATGGTGTTTGGTGACGCAAAAGCTATGCTTCAACAATTATTGAAAGATTTAAAAGAATTATAATCTTCCTTTCGTTTTGTTAAAAAAGCCTCGATGTTTCATCGGGGCTTTTTTTTGATTATACACTAATGGATTTTCCGAATTAGTTTATCCAACCTTTTTTAATCGTAATTTAGGAGTTTTATCATGTTACATACATGGACAGCACTTTTGCTTTTATCCCTGGGCTTTGCGCAAACCATTTCGCCCAAACGTCCCGTTTCAACCTATTCTATTGTGGCTCGTGATCCGGATACGGGCCAATTAGGTGTAGCTGTTCAATCCCATTGGTTTTCTGTTGGTCCACTCGTTGCATGGGCAGAATCAGGCGTCGGAGCTGTTGCCACTCAATCTTTTATTGACCCAAATTACGGACCCTTAGGGCTTGAACTCATGAAAACGGGTCGTACAGCTCAAGAAGCCATGGATGCACTAATAAGTACAGATGCGGGAAAAGAAGTTCGGCAAGTTGGTATGATTGATGCCGATGGAAATACAGCCGTATTTACAGGAAATAGCACTATCCCTTATGCAGGGCATAAAATGGGTAAGAACTATTCCGTGCAAGCTAATTTGATGGAAAAATCCACTGTTTGGGATGCAATGGCACATGCATTCGAATCCAGTGATGGTGATTTAGCTGAAAAACTATTAGTTGCTTTGGAAGCAGCGCAAAATGAAGGTGGCGATATTCGTGGGAAACAATCTGCTGCTATTTTAGTCGTGTCTGGCGAAGCAACAGGCTTTCCTTGGGTAGATCGCATTTTTGATCTCCGAATTGCAGATCATCCCACACCTGTAAAAGAATTACGTCGACTCGTTCAACTTAAACGAGCTTACTTAAAATTGAATGAAGGCGATGAATGGGTCACAAAGCATCAAATGGAGAAAGCCGTATCTGCCTACGAAGAAGCCACAAGCCTTGTAGAAGATAAACAAACCAATGGGGAAGCTCCATTTTGGGTGGGTGTTACACTTGTAGAAGCACATCAAATTAAAGAATCTTTCCCCTACTTTCGTAGAGCTTATCGGCAAGATGATTCATGGGCAGAATTAATCAATCGCCTCCCTGCCGCAGGGTTACTTCCCGAAGACAAAAAACTCCTTAAGCAAATCATCAAAGAAATGAAAAAATAATCATTTATTCCGCAATACAATTGCGTTTTTGATCTTAGTTATAATATAATAGGATTTTCTTGTCTTTAATTCTTGGATTAAGTGGCGACACTTCGTAATTTTGCGTGTCGAAATAACAAAACCTAGATTCTCTACACTAGATTATGACACACGGAAAAGTAAGATACAAAGATTATTCTCCGACAGCAAATGATTCAAATGCTACGTCTCTCCCATTATATACAATTGGCATTGCGGCCAAATTAACTAATACATCAGTTCACACTTTACGCATGTATGAAGATAAAGGTCTCATACTGCCTCATAAGACTCGAACCAATCGTCGTGTTTACTCTCAAACAGATATTGAACAGATTCTTTGCATTCGGAAACATATTGTAGAAGATGGGCTAAATATTGCAGGTATTAAAGCCATTTTGGCTATGGTACCCTGCTGGGAATTTAGACCTTGCTCTCAGGAATGTCGAGAATCGTGTGACGCATATACTTCCATTTCTGAACCCTGTTGGTCCGCAAGCAGCAAAGGAAAAGAATGTCAAAATATTGATTGCAGAACATGTGACGTGTATTTATTAGCCAATAAATGCAGTGACATTAAAGCTCTCTATAAAGAATTAATGAATAAAAAGGATTAACCATGTCCAAATCACTCAATAGACGCGATTTTATTAAAATAAGTTCTCTCGGATTAGGAGGGCTTGCAGTTGCTAATCCCATTTTTGATTGGCTCGGTGGGTCTATGAATTCAGGCGAGAGTTTACAAGAAACGATAAAACGTATTCCCACTTATTGTGAAGTCTGTTTCTGGAAATGTGCTGGTTGGACACATCTAAATGAAAAAGGCGATATTTGGAAATTAACAGGCAATGATAATGATCCCCATTGTAATGGTCGACTTTGCCCACGAGGCACTGGTGGTGTTGGCATGTATTATGATGAAGATCGTCTCAAAACACCACTTATGCGAACTGTAATCAATGGAAAGCAAACTTACCGAGAAGCGTCCTGGGATGAAGCCTTTGATTTTATTGCAAGGAAAATGAAAAAGATTGCCGATGAGCATGGACCTGAGTGTATTGCATTATTTAGCCATGGGAGCGGGGGAAAACACTTTGGCCGTATGCTAAAAGCATTTGGATCGTCTAATATCACTGCACCCTCTTATGCCCAATGTCGTGGTCCACGTGAAGTAGGTTTTTTTGCCACATTCGGCGAAGGGATTGGCTCTCCAGAACGGGTTGATATTCGCGATACAGATTGTTTAGTTCTCATTGGGTCTCATATTGGTGAAAATATGCATAATGGACAGGTCCAAGAAATGTCTGATGCCATTGATAAAGATGCAACCATTATTACAGTTGATCCTCGATTTTCAACGGCAGCCAGTAAATCAAAACATTGGCTTCCCATTAAACCGGCAACGGATATGGCATTACTCCTTTCTTGGATCCATGTCATTATTAATAATGAATGGTATGATAAAAAATATATTGATAAATATGCATTTGGACTAGATGAATTAAAGGAACACGTTAAGTCCTATACACCGGAATGGGCTTATGGCATTACAACCATTAAACCAAATGTCATTCGCAAAACAGCGAAGGAAATGGCGAATGCCGCTCCATCTGTTATTATTCATCCTGGGCGTCATGTAACTTGGTACGGTGATGATACACAACGCCTGAGAGCTGTAGCAATTTTAAATGCATTATTAGGTTCTTGGGGACGCAGAGGTGGATTTTATAATCCAGAAAAGAAAAAAGTTGCCAAACTGGATATTCCTAAATTCCCTAAGCCAAGCAAAACTTGGAGAGATGCCTTTCCGGATCAATATAAATTGGCTGGTCTCGCTCTCGCTTCAGGCATTTGCGATGCGACCATTCCAGCGGCTGATCGTGACTGTTCATTCAAAGCCTGGATTGTGAATGGAACGAATTTGATTTCAACGTTGCCGAATCAAGCCAACACTATTGAAGCCATTCAAAATTTAGATCTCATGGTGGTCATTGATACGATGCCGATGGAAATCACAGGGTATGCAGATGTAGTTCTTCCTGAGTGTACTTATTTAGAACGCTATGATAATCTTAGAATAAGTGGACATCGTGAACCTACGATTGCTCTACGTGCACCTGCAGCTGAGCCAAAGTATAATTCGAAATCGGCTTGGTGGATAGCAAAAGAATTGGCAGATCGCTTGGGGCTAAATGACTATTTCCCTTTTGAAACAGAAGATCAGGAGTTGGATTGGCAATTGAAAAAAGTGGGTTCATCTTTAGAAGAAATGAAAAAAATTGGCTTAAAGAAATTTGAACGCAAATATGATGACCTTTACCCATTAGAAGGATTACCGGAATATGAATTCAACACCAATACGGGGAAAATAGAATTGTATTCAACAGCTATGGAAGATGAAGGGTACGACCCTCTTCCTAAATTTACGGCCCATGAAGAACCGCCTACTGATTTTTATCGCCTCATTTATGGACGTGCTCCCATGCATACATTCAGCCGGACGGCCAATAATCCAAATTTGACAGATTTGATGGATGAAAATAAAGTATGGGTCAATCCAAAAGTCGCCAAAGAATGGGGATTAATAAATAATCAAGAAGTGTGGTTAGAAAATCAAGACGGTGTTGTAACCTCCTTTCCCATTAAAGTTCGTGTAACTGAAAGAATAAGATGGGATTCGGTGTACATGATTCACGGGTTTGGGCATACGGATAAACGACTTTCTCGCGCTTATGGCAAAGGAGCCAGCGATGCAGAGTTGATTACGCAAACAAAGATAGATCCAGTTATGGGCGGAACGGGAATGCGCGTTAATTTTGTTACCTTTCTCACTGAAGAACCTACGAAAGGAGCGGCATAATGCGTTACGCAATGGCCATCGATACAAAAAAGTGTGTAGGATGTAGTGATTGTGTTGTCGCTTGCCAAGTGGAAAATAATGTACCCATTGGACATTGTAGAGATTGGGTTGTTGAAGCGACTTCCGGAACCTATCCAGATTTGTCCCTTGAAATTCGTTCTGAACGATGCAATCATTGTACCAATGCGCCTTGTGTTCGGTGCTGTCCCACGGAAGCAAGCCATATTGTAGATGGGGGTATCGTTGTAGTGGACCACAATGAATGTATCGGCTGTAAAGCGTGTATTGAAAGTTGCCCCTATGATGCACGGTTCATTCACCCTAAAGGATCTGTAGATAAATGCACTTTTTGTATCCATCGTGTCGAAAAGGGTGAAAATCCAGCCTGCGTAAGTGTGTGTCCAACCAAATGTATGTATTTTGGAGATACAGATGATCCAAACAGTGAAATTTCCAAATTGCTAAAAAAACGTAAATGGAAAACATTGATTCCAGAAGCAGGAACTAAACCGAATATTTATTATTTGACTTGAGGTGAAAAATGATTGAAGAACTAATTGTAAGTGGAAGAATGAACCCGGAAATCGATCCCTATTTACACGTGTGGGGATGGGAAATACCTTTTTACCTATTTATTGGTGGATTAGTAGCAGGGATTCTTTTCTTTTCTGCACTTTATACCATTCGCGGTAAACAAGATGATTACCCCACTGCTGTAAAATTTGCTCCTATGTTCACGCCTTTGTTGCTCGCATTAGGCTTGTCTGCCCTCTTATTAGATTTGAGTCATAAGTTATATTTCTGGCAATTATATACAAATATTCGCTGGGAATCGCCTATGAGTTGGGGTGCTTGGACCTTAATGATTATTTATCCTTTGGCGATTGTTTGGAGCGCATTATGGATTAAAGATGTGTTTCCAAAATGGGATTGGAAATTTAAATGGCTTGAGGACTGGATAGAAATTATACGCCAATATCAAAAATATATGGCTTGGGCATTAATGGTACTTTCCATCGTTTTAGGTATGTACACAGGTATTTTATTATCGGCTTTTAATGCTCGCCCCTTCTGGAATACAGCTATTTTAGGCCCCCTTTTTCTTACATCTGGATTATCAGCTGGTGCAGCACTCATAATGCTACTTTCTAAGAAAGAAGGTGAAAAACGCTTATTTGCTCGAATCGATTTAATGTTAATCGGTACAGAATTATTTCTGATTATTCATTTATTTATGGGATTTCTTGCTGGAACAAACGTTCATATTGAAGCTGCAAGATTATTTTTAGGCGGTGAATTCACCAATAGTTTTTGGATATTCGTTGTCTTTGGTGGTTTGATATTCCCAGCCATTTTAGAATTGCTTGAATTACGAAAAATTAAAATACCCCATTACATTTCTGCCATTTTGGTTTTGTTTGGAAGCCTCGCATTACGATTTATAGTCGTAGATGCGGGTCAAGCAAGCCGTTGGCTTTATTAAGGAGATTAAAATGAAAACAAAATACATGAATCCATACTTAGCAGGCGTTCTGCTGGGATTGGTTTTATTATCAGCTTTCTTTTTCACAGGACGTGGATTAGGAGCAAGTGGCGCGGTTAAGAGTCTCGTTGTAACGACGGTGGATGTTGTCGCTCCTGAGCATACAGCTGAATCAGGTTATTATAGCAAATATACAGGAGACGGGAAAAGCCCCATGAAATCTTGGCTCGTATTTGAAGTATTGGGCGTTCTCGTTGGTGGATTCCTGTCAGGAGCTTTAGCTGGAAGATTAAAACTTAAAGTAGAACATCATCCAAATATTACATCGAAAAAGAGACTCATTTTAGCTGGAATCGGTGGCGTTCTTTTTGGGTACGGGAGTCAGTTAGGCCGTGGATGTACGAGCGGATCTGCTCTCACTGGAATGGCTGTTCTGTCCTTAGCGGGGTTTGTAACCATGATGGCTATTTTTGGAACCGCATTTGCTTTAGCATATTTTTTTAGAAGAAATTGGATTTAGGAGATTATTATGGGACCACTCATTCCTCAAGAAATCATTGCAGAAGGATGGAACTTTTTTATCGCTTTTGTTGTGGGTGTAGGTTTTGGATTTGTATTAGAACAAGCTGGTTTTTCATCTAGCCGGAAATTGGCAGGTGTATTCTACGGTTATGATACAGTCGTATTAAAAGTGTTTTTCACCGCCGCGGTTACCGCCATGTTAGGACTACTCTATTTTTCACTCTTTGATTGGATTGATCTTAACCTTGTTTGGGTTAACCCAACATTCTTATGGTCGGCTATCATTGGTGGCGTTATTATGGGAGCTGGATTTATTATTGGAGGCTATTGTCCAGGAACGAGTGTGTGTGCTCTATCCATAGGAAAAATAGATGCCATGATATTCTTCGGTGGAATATTTATAGGTATTATCCTTTTTGGGGAAACATACGCAATCATAAAGCCCCTGTATATGGCCGAATATTTAGGTAATATCAAACTTTCTGACGTTTTAGGTATCTCGCAAGGGACATTAGCCTTTTTCGTCATAATCGCCGCTTTAGTCATGTTTTATGTGGCTGAAATCGCTGAAAAGAATTTTCCAAGAAAGGAATATTAATCATGTTAACTCTTAAAAGATTAACGGCTATTTTGTTTGGCCTTGGGTTGGTCATCGCTTTTGTTCCTGAAAATACCACTAAGCCTTATAAATTGTCTGCAGCCGATATGTTGACCGAAGTTCAGTTTGGCACCCAAATGGTTTCCCCCGATGAGTTAGCCGATTGGCTCATTAATAAAGATCCGTCTATCCAATTGATTGATATTCGCACACCCAAAGAATATGAACAATTTCATCTCGAAGGTGCGTTAAACATACCCCTTAGCAAAATATTGGATGATGAATGGGTCGATTATGTGGATCAAGGTATTAAAATGAATATTTTTTATTCCAATGGAACGACTCTATCCCAGGAAGCTTGGATGTTAACACGTCAGTTAGGCTATGAAAATAATTATGTTTTGCAAGGTGGATTAAATTATTGGACGGAAACGATATTAAACCCATCTGCTCCTTCCCTTTTTAGCGCTGATGATGAAATAGCCAAATATGAATTTCGTAAAGGCGCAAGCCAATATTTTGGTGGCGGTGGTGTTAAATCATCCACAAGCCAAGCAAAATCAAAAGCATAAAAACCTAAAATTAAACGGAAGAAGAAAAAGAAAGCACCCCAAGGGGGTTGCTAACCCTAGATCAATCATCAAGCTCGATGACCTAAAACGAATTGGGTCGTTTCACTGAAATAGTTCATCAAGCTCAGATGGGTAGAATCATCCTGTCAACCTGGGCTTAATGAAAAGATAAAATCAATCTTTTAATTCAAATAATTTATATTACTCCGGCATGGTTTAGTCGCAGGGTTATTAGGATTTCACCCATTTTTAATGACCCTTCCCCGAAACACAAAGGGGTGAAAAATTACGGTTAATTGTCGCCGAAGTAATACTATGATAAGATAAAATATCCATGAATGAATTTTTTACAATAATTCCTTCTTTTAGAACATTCTTTAAACTTTATCACATGAATACTATTTTGTAATATCGCCCCTTATGACAACCATAGATATAGAAAAGTCGTTAACGCATCCGCGAACCATCCGCGAAAAAAATACGGTGGATGCTATGATAAAGATTTATTGTCATTATCATCATAACACGGATGATATATTATGTAGTGAATGTAAAACGTTGTCTGATTATGCGGAGAAACGACTCATTCGTTGCCCTTTTGGTCACGGAAAAACAACCTGCGTCAATTGCACCGTTCATTGTTATAAAAATGATATGCGGCACGACATAAAAAAGGTCATGCGCTTTGTGGGACCAAGAATGCTCTTTAAACATCCGATCTATACACTATTCCATTATTGGGACGGTCTGCGAAAAAAACCCCTTTTTGAATGATTTAATTTGGTTCGGCCATTCTGGCGAACCCATTATAAGTCAAACTTCCGAAATATAAAAATCCGTCATGTGATTCTACACTTGTGATGGGTGAATACGATTCTGGAGAAGAATCATGTAAATTATGAATCACATTTCCTTGTTCATCCACACCGATGACAAATCCATATCTTTCCGGGGATGGTTGTAAGGATTCTGGTAATCGCATAATAAGTTTGCGGACAAATGGTTTTTGCGCCAGATTATCTAATAGTTCTTTTCTCTTTGAAGGAAAGGCTACCCAAAATAGGCCCTTTCCATTCGATGATATTCCATCGGGGATTCCAGGAAGATTTTCCATAAATGGTTCGGACTGTCCAAGTTTGTCTCCCGTAATCCATATTTTAGTAATTTTATAGGCCCCCGTTTCATTCACTAGTATATAGGATTGATCCGGACTGACGGCAACCCCATTTGCAAAATACATTTTATCTTTGATTGTTTTCGCTTCCTTTGTAAATGGATTATATACGATAACGCGACCATTCGGTCGATGCTCCAGTAAATCATGTCTATATTGACGTTGACCAAATTTGATGGATGCATCCGAAAAATAAATCATGCCATTCTTTGCAATATCAACATCATCTGTAAACTTGAGTTTAATACCATCTACTTCTGTTAAAAGTGTGGTTAATTGTCCATCGGGTGACGCAGACAGTAAACCTTTAAACGCATCACAAATAATTAAATTTCCTTCGCCATCGAATTCCAATCCTAATGGACGACCTTTGGTATCCACAAATTCTTGTCCATTGGAACCATCTGCTTCATAGCGAAAGATTTTTCCTCCTTCGTATGGGGCGTATATTCGGCCTTTTGAATCTACATCGACATCTTCTGGGCCAACACCCAACTCTTTGCCCATTATGTTAGCGGAAGATAACAAATCATTGGATGCAAAAATGCCCGTTAATGTGGGTGCTTTTTCTGGTGTCCATGCTACAGGATCAATCCCAGTGGGCCAAGTCAGTAGATATAATACGACTAAGCCTAAAAGCATTAATAATCTTTTACCAATAAGTTTTAACATGATTGTTCCTTTTTGAGTCAAATGAAATTTAAAATGTGGCTTAATCTAATAAGAGTAGGAAATAGTTTAAAAACAAAAAAGGGGAAGCAATGCTTCCCCTTTTTCAATCGTGACAGAAAATGGTTATTTCATGAATACCATTTTTTTCTGATCAGTAAATTGACGACCGTTGTTTGTTGTAGCAACTAATCTATAAATATAGACGCCACTCGCCAAACCATTCGCTTGAAGTGTAACTTTGTATTCTCCAGAGTTCATGGATTCATTCACTAATTTTTCAACTTCATTTCCAAGCATATCATAAAGAGTCAATTCAACATTTGAATTTTCTTTGATAGTCATTGGAATTACTGTCAATGGATTAAATGGATTTGGATAATTTTGTTTTAACCCAAATATTTCGGGAACGGTTGATGAGATAGGCTCTACAATAGCAAGAATCTGATCAACGGCCCACCATGAACCATTTGGCCCAAAATACGGAAGCATTGCTTCTGCTAATGCAATATCTTGTGTTTCGCTCCAATCTGATAAAGAAGCATCAGCACCCGTTCCAAATAAGGGTGTTGCACCATTTTCTATTCCACGGTGGCAACTTGCAGAGCAAGCATTTGGCATGGCATATTCCAATGCTTTTTGTGGCGACATTGGTTCAAATGTATGAGAATGAATATCATAATGAACCGCCGATTTAATTGTTTTTGGCATATGACATTTAGAGCAACGACTTAATCCATTTTCCGGATCATATTCATGACGTGTATGCTCAGAGACTACATTTGCAATTTCAGTTAAATGAGTGACTGGATCAGCAATCATTTCCTTTGTTAAAGCTTCAAATTCTCCATGAGTAGCATGGCAAGCTAGACAAAGAGTATTATTATCATTTTCTGTTGCAATCACTAATTCATTTCCACCTTCATCTTCTTCTACAATTTCTGTTCGGATTTGATGTTTTTCAAGATTATGAACATCATGACATTCATAACATGTCACTTGATGATAGGCAAATGTTGGTTTACCACTTTCATATAAATCGAAATATTGCTGATGATGTTTTTTTGAACTTTTGATTTCGCTTTCCCCTTGAGTTCCGTCACCAAAATACCCACCATGATCTATATAATAATCTGCCCAAGAGTCACCTACCTCCCAATCGTGCATATTTTCATCATCATAAGGAAAATGAAATGTTTCATTGGGATAACTTGATCCTCTTGAATGACAAAATCCACACATATCATTTGCTTGTTGTGCTGTAAGATCTGCTGGATTAATAATATCTTCAGCTACTCCTGAAGTTGCATGATTTGATCCAGGACCATGACATCTTTCACACCCTGTGTTGACCAAATCTAATGTACCATCACCATCAATATCATAAACGCTACTCCCAATATCGTTAACACCAGCATCTGGCGCATCTGCAATCCATTCGCCATCTACGGTTTCGGTCATTTCAGTATGATCAAAATGACACCCAACACATTGCTTTTCAAAGTTGCGTTTTTGCGTATTGGCTGATGCAACAATATCAGTAACCGTTACTGTTGATGCAGTGAATAAAGGTGTATAATCTCCATTGGATGGGTCTGCATACCACGCTTCTGGATGATACCCCACATATTCATGTGTTTTTTCATTGTATTGAACAGGTGATACATAATGACTCACAGATTGGGATCCATCCGCTAATGGCACTTTAACAATGTATCGTTGTTTATACAAGCCGCTTCCACCATAAGTAAGATACACAGGTAATGTTAAATCACCAATACTAACGGTGTATTGATCAGCCCCACTATCATATCCTAAGATGGGTGCGTTAGATCCATATTCAGAAAACGTCGATGTTATAGATGGATCGGATAAACTTAATCCTTCCATAAAATCGTCGGTACCATTCTCATTTGCATCCGCAATGATCCCTGTTAAATCCACCATTGAATTTGCTCCAATGGGAACAGAAAACCCGTTTGCGTGCATCGTTGTTCTCCAGCCAGTCATATCACCTAACCCGGCATTATTGTGACATACAAGACATGCTTCATTTCCGACATATTCTTGCGAAAAGACAAAACTCATTAAGCAAGCGAGTATTGTTATCGTTTTTTTCATGACATTGCTCCTTTTTTAATTAAGACTATTATATCCTATAAAGAAATTAAATAGTATATTTATTATATAACAAGATGCATTTATCCTTTTAACTTACTTTTTCAAATACAGTGTGGGTGTATTTTGAAATTGAGAACCAAATATTTTATCTACAGCATACTTATACTCTGGGGTAAATTCCTTTAAAGAATGGGTGATGTGAAGATTGAAAAAAGGAATAATACTTACTCTGGGTCTCTTATTTATTTGGACACCAATGAAAGGAAATCATATGAATCAAATTGAACAAGCTACATTCGGTGGTGGTTGTTTTTGGTGTGTTGAAGCTGTTTTTCAACGCGTTGAGGGTGTTATTAGCGTTAAACCGGGTTATGCTTCTGGACATACTCAAAATCCCACATATAAAGATGTTTGTTCCGGAGAAACCGGTCATGCTGAAGTGGCAAGAATTGAATTTGACCCAGTTCAAGTAACCTTTGATCAATTATTAAATGTCTTTTGGCAGGCACATGATCCGACGACATTAAATCGGCAAGGTGCAGATGTGGGGACTCAATATCGCTCAATCATTTTATATCATAATAATGATCAAAAAGGCATAGCGGAGAAATCAATTAAAGATACAAATGTATCCGGTTATTTCGATAGTCCAATCGTTACTACTATAGAAGCATTGGATATCTTCTACCCTGCTGAAGATTATCATGATAATTATTATGAATTAAATTCTTCCCAAGGTTATTGCCAATATGTGATTAAACCTAAATTGGATAAATTATCTAAAAAGGGCGTTATCCGTTAATCGATTCGTATTCCTTCATGGCAGATACGAGCGCTTCCACCCCTTCAATGGGCATGGCATTATAAATTGAGGCCCTAAATCCGCCTACAGATCGATGCCCTTTTAAGGTCATGAGTCCACGATTTTCACAAAAGGATAAAAAGTCTGCTTCATTCCTATCTTCCGTAAAGACGAAAGGGATATTCATCATGGATCGATCTTCTTCGGTGATTGGACTCGTAAATAAGGTATTTCTTTCAATTTCACTATACAGTAATCCTGCCTTTTTCTCATTAATAGATTCAATGGCTTCTACTCCGCCTAAACCGTTTAACCATTCTAAAGTACGATTCACAGCATAGACTGCCAATACCGGCGGTGTATTGAAAAGGGACTTCTTTTCTATATGAGTACGGTAATCCAAATAAGTTGGAATCGTTTGATTGATTCTATCTAAAATATCATCTCGAATAATCACCATCGTAACACCGGCTGGACCCATATTTTTTTGAGCTCCCGCATAAATGAGTCCAAATTTTGACACATCTATTTTTCGACTAAATATATCGGATGACATATCAGACACCAAGAATCCATTGGGATTATTTACTTCCGGAAATACTTTATATTGTGTACCGTATATCGTATTATTACTTGTGATATGGAAATATTTTGATTCATCATTTTGATTGGATGTTTTTGGGATAAAATGATAAGTCGAATCTCTGGAAGAACAGACTACATTTACATTTCCAAACTTTTGCGCTTCTAATATTGCTTTATATGACCAAGCGCCAGTATCAGCGAAATCGGCAACTTGCCCTTCTTTCAAAAAATTCATTGGAACCATGGCAAACTGTAAGGTTGCGCCACCTTGAAGCCATAAAATATGATATGAATCTGGTACATCTAATAGGCCTTTAGCTAATTCAGTTGTTTCTTGGAATAGAATTTCAACTTGTGTCGATCGATGACTCATTTCCATTAAACTTAAGCCAGAAGTTTGGTAATCAACTGCTGCGTGTGCTGTGTCTGTTAAGACTGATGGGTGCAATGCGCTTGGACCCGCACTAAATTGATATACTTTTTGCTTCATAACGACAGAAACTTATTCCCGAAGAGTTATAAAAAAAAGCCCCGTCTCTAAATAATTAAATGTGAAACGGGGCTTTATACAAGGAACTGTTATTATACAGTAATTTTTCCTTATGGGCGACTCACTTTATAAGGAAACCACCATACTGCTGTATGAACATCTTCATCTTCTACGAATACGGATGACATATCGAGCACATCAAAAAATCCGCGAAAAATTCGTTGATTATGTCCCCAGCCGGGACCATGTACACGCCAAATAGCTGAAAATGTATTGTCATTTTCGGTCACATCAGGAAATGATCCTCCGTCATTTAAATGACGACGACCTTTCAAAAAACGCGATCGCGCATAATGAAAATGAGTCCATTCACCACTGCCCTGTGGGAATTCAGGGCCTAAATTCGCAACTTCCACTTGAAGAATGACAGGTTGTCTAAAATTAAATGTGGGTAAATCCTCACGGCTCAAGAATAAATCGCCTGCTTCATCTGCATTAAATGAGTAGAGCAATTCACCCGTACTCCATTCATTTTCAAAATCCACCGTAAAAACAGACAAAGATGAAATGGCCACTTTATCTCCTGCGCCACCCATTCCCATGGTAAAAGCGTCCACTCTCCAAGCACTGCTATCGGGATTATTAGGTGTTTCATGTTGCACAAATCTCACCTTGCGATTAAAGACAGATGTAAATGGTTTTACCACAGAATCTGCCACTTCATGTGTCGCTGTATCAATGGCCAGAATTCGAAATTCACCTTCTACAGAGAATGAAATATTTCCTATAGCAGTATCACCTTCAATAACAAAATCAACTCCTCGATTATGATCTAATATTCGACGACCAAATCGAATGCGATATTCTCCGCCAGGCCATAGGGTATCAATGGCCATTTTGGCTAAACCGCCATCCAACTCTATACCTTCATCATAATCACTTTCCATGGCATTTTGATCGTCTAATCCATCAATACCTAATGCATCATCTCGATCAAGCACTTGAAGTAATTCTGCTTCAATGGCAGCAATATTTTGATCATCTACACTTTCACACCCAATTGAAAAAATGAATAGTGAAAGAAAGATTAATTTTATTTTATTCATATTATTTTCCTTTTTATTTTAGTTTATTACCAACGATTTTTATTCTTATGTCGTCGCATATTCCCCATCCCACTACGACGACCTTTCATTTCTTTTTTAATATCCTTAACCATTTTATGTTTAAAAAAGGCCAATTTGACCTGTTGTTCTGGTGAAAGAATATCTTCCATTTTCAAAATGAATTCTGATTCAATATCCGCTTGTTTCTTTTTGAGTTCATTGATTCGGTTAACAGCTTTTTTTATGTCACCTTTATCAATATCATCTTTATTGTCCAATTTCGCTTTCATCGGTTCACCCACTGCTTTTATTTCTTTTCGGATGGCATTAAGCGATTCTCGGTGTTCGCGGTAACGTGGGAAGAATTTTTCACCTTGTTTTGTGGTTAGGTCTAATTCTTCTGTCAGTCGAAACATCATCATCATTTCGCGTTTTTCTTTTCCTAGTTTAGGGCCACCTTTTCCAGGCATACCCATGTTTGGCTGAGCCATAAGGGACGACCCTAATACAGCAGCCAAACCAAGAATAAGGATTGTTCTTTTCATTATATTTCCTTTGTGTTTGTTAAATAATTCATTTCGTCAAAAAATTCTATCGAATCCCATATATTATCTTCTTCTAATAATAAAACAGCTAAATGGTCGTAATAATCGTCACTTTCCTGGACCAAATCTTCTGATTCATTTTCCCACAAATCCATATCAAAATAAGTGGATTCTATCTCGGCATAATACGTTTCATAACCCATCGTTGAATCCAATTGATAAAAAGTGACAATACCGAGGAAAAGAATAAAAACACTCGCAGCAAAGGTAGAAAGCATTTGTCGTCGAACGCCCGCTTGTTTCTCCATTGATAAATGTAAATTTTGCGTAAAGGATTCACCATCAATCGACGGAATATCTAACTGATTTAATTTTGTTAATTCTTGTTCAAATGTTTTATCCATTTATCCATCCCTTTAATTTATTAAGCGCATGATGGAAATTCACTTTTGCGGATCCAACAGATATTCCCAATATGTCAGCAATATCACGATAAGGCAACTCTTGAGCAATACGCATCATAACCACAGATCGTTGTTTTTTAGGTAATTTCCCAACCGCATCCCATAATTCTTTTTTTCGCCAATCTTTTTCAACGGAGGTGTCTGGAGCCCCAGATTCTGCCGCTTGATCCAAATGGAGGAAATGCTTCCATTTATTGCGGGATAGCCACGAGTTTGCCGTATTGGTCTGGGCTCGGTATAGGTAAGTGGTAAAAGCGGCTTCAAACCTGAATTTCTTAAGGTGTTTGTGTAATTTAATGAATAAATCTTGCGACAAATCTTCTGCAGCCATTGGATCTCTCGTAATTTTAACAAAAAAGCCAAACACCATTTGCACATGGCGTTGAACCAGTTCATCGAAAGCTGCAACACTGCCGGTTTGATATTCGCGTATAAGTTCATGGTCTGTTTTCATACATTCTGCCCATTTTGACCTACATCCATTGGAAAGGTTAAAAACTTTTTCTCTTTTTGTGAAAGTTTCTTTTTAAAAGATTATTCCATACCAACCTTTCCCTTCTCGTGCTTAACTTTTCTTATGTTATATAGCCTTGGTGATTTTAAAGCACATCCCCTTCAAGATAAAGCCATTCGTCATGGCACATCTCCATTAATGATTTTGGCGGGTGCTGGGACCGGGAAAACATCTACATTAATTCATCGCATCCATTACCAAGTAAGTAACGGATTCATGAAGCCAGAACATATTGTTGTTTTAACCTTTACTGAAAAAGCGGCACATGAATTAAAAATGAAACTTCATACCATGGATAGCATCGATGCAAAACCCATGACCATATCCACATTTCACGCTTTTTGCAATCAACTCGTCCGAGATTTCAGCCAATCTTCAGATGCGGATAAATTATTAATTCAACAAAATGATACGGCATTTCTTCTATTGCAAAATTATGATAAACTCACTTTTTTAACATCCGAATATTTTCGAAGCAACCCTGTAGAATCTATAAAAAATAGTTTTATTCCCTTCTTTAATCGTATTCGAGACGAACTTTTATCCCCTGAAGAATTGAATCAAAAATTAGAAATCCTTGCTTTAACTCCAGACGCAATCCATAATCTTTTTCCAGGCTTAAATGATCGGATTTCCACCGAAGAATATCAAAAACAATTTCAAGACTTAATACAAGTGTATCAACAATATCAATTATGGAAAGATTCAAAAGGATTTGTGGATTATGGTGATATGATTCTTGATTGTTACGAAATGCTTCAAGAATCGACTGAAACGCTTGATAAAGTTCGAGATAAAATTCGTCATATCATTATTGATGAATATCAAGACAATAATTTTGCCTTAAATAAAATCGTCAATTTAATTGTAGAAAAAAATCCGAGTATTACAGTTGTGGGAGACGAAGATCAATGTATATATAGTTTTCGCGGAGCAAATTATTTTAATATTACCGATTTCCGCAGTAGATATGGATCACTGGTTGGTTACGGTGAGGTAGAATTGGAAATGAATTATCGATCGACACAAAATGTGTTGGATTTAGCCAATGCATCCATTTCGATGGATCATAATAGGACAGAAAAAACACTCACATCTTTTGGACACAAACAAGGCCCACAACCCATTTGGCATGTAGGAGACAAAGCGCAATCATTGGAAGAAATGATTCGTTTAATTCATTCTTACGTTTTTGAAAATGGACATGCCTTTGGTGATATTGCTATCATTTGTAGATCCATTGCGAATGTCCGATTAACAGCAAAAGCTCTTCAGCAAGCTTCCATTCCAACAGATGTTTTTGTTGATCGTTTTTTCTCTATACCTGAATTGAAAGATTTAGTTTCCTGGGGGACGCTTTCTTACACTAATCCACGGAATGGAACCGCTTTTACACGACTATTAAAACGTCATCATAGCGTTGCGTTAGCTCAAAAAGTTGCTTCCCATATTCCATTAAAGAATTTTGATCACATATTTCCAAAAATATCTGATTTAGTCACGCCCAATCTTTATGACAAATCTGAAATTGAAGCGGTCAATTCTATCTGTTCACTCATTCAAACATTCCGCCATCGATACGATCAAAAAATACGCCCAGTGGAAATGATGTGGGAAATATTGCATAAAACCAAAATTTTAGAATCGGCGAAAATGGCTTATCGATATCGAGAACGAGTTGTTTTGGCAAATGTGGGTCATTTTATTTCTTTAGCCGATCAATTTTCGAACCAAGATAAAACGCATTCTGTTCAAGATTTTATGCGATATATTGAAATATTATCTTCGGACGGTAAATATCCTGCCGTGGAACCGTCTTTACAAAAACCCAGTTGTGCGGTCCAAGTAATGACCATTCACAAAAGTAAAGGGTTGGAATTTCCCATTGTTTTTGTTCCATTCCTTCGATCAGGAAGTTTTCCTGCAACATTCCGGCGAGCTAACCAAATGACTGCATTACCTGAACCGTGGTATCAATGGGACAAGCCAGAAGGATTAACAGCCAAAATTGAACATTTTAATGAAGAAAGACGCATTTTTTATGTGGCTTTAACCAGAGCGCAAACACATTTACATATGTTTGGGCCTCATTCGTGGCGATCTCAGTTACTAAAAGAAATTGATACCCAATTAGATTCACTTACAAGGAGGCAAGATATGCCAGATGCACAATCCACTTCTGAACAAACAACTTCTCTACCGGAAAAATTATTGGTCGAACTCAATCGCGAATTGGCTGCAGGACAATGGGATTTAGCACGAAATATTGTGGATGGACTGAAATCAATCAAAGATACTGGCGCCCTTCCCCATGATCATCCTTATGCCCATTTACAAAATGAAACTCATGATGAATCAATAGACTCAAATTTGGGCATTTTGAATTTATCCGCTAGTGCTGTGGAAGAATATTCTAAATGTTCCTATAAATATAGATTGGCGAAAATTGACCGTTTCCCAGAGAAGAAAAGTACAGCCCAAATGGAATTTGGAAATATTGTGCATAAAACATTGCAATCTTTTCATGAATCAGATAATCTAACATTAGAAAATCTATTGGAGTTGTTTGAATTCAATTGGCGCTCTGATGCATTTGAATATTTAATCCGAGAAGAAGAATTCAAACTTCAAGGGATTCAAATGATGAAAAACTATTTCGAATTCATTCAATCAGATCCACCCTCGGTGGCAAAATGTGAAGCTAGTTTTGAATTTATTATGGAAGATATTCAAGTTCGTTTGAAAGGTAAAATTGATCGAATTGATAAAAAAGATGGACACTATCATGTGTTGGATTATAAAACAGGTAAATTGCCAGCGAATGAATCATCCAAAAAGAGTCTGCAGTTAGCCTTATATGTTGAAGCATTAAATCGAGGAGCGGTTAAAGATATTAGGGGTGCTACTGGTTCGGCTCAGCTACTCTATTTAAAAGATTTGGATACACCATTAGAACCCTATGAATTCAATGAAAAAGAGTTAGAAAAACATTTAGATAAAGTACGAAAAGCAGCGGATGGAATTCGGAATAATAAATTTGAACCAAAACCGAGTCCATTCAATTGCCAATATTGTGATTATCAGGATTTTCTATGTCCTGCCTGGGAAGAATAATTAAGGTTTGAATCCTTTTAGAGACAATTCTTTAACAGGTTTAAAATGCTTTACATTGCTTGTTGATAGTGTCAAATTATTCTCAACAGCCGTTGCTGCAATTATCGCATCACCAGCCCGCATGTTGGATGATAATGAGTATTCTTCAACGTAAATGAGTGCTCTATGACCAATGTTCTCAGTAAGTGGAATCGTGTTAAAATTAAAGTCTGATAAATATGTTTTAATAATTTTATGTTGAGTTTTATTCTGAGCGCCTTGAAGTAATTCCATATAGGTTTGAATTGATATATATCTTTCTCTATCGGCAAGAACTAACTTAGAAGCCTTTAGGTTTCCTCTTTGAATCCAAATAAGAATATCTGTATCAAATAGCAATGAATCTCTCCCCGCGCAATTTTTCTAATTCTTCCAAAACGGAATTTTCACTATCAGAATACATACCAAAGAAAGGATGATTCTCCATATCTATCGTTCCGCCATTTGTAATAGGGTGAATTGTACCTTTTACCTTGCCATGATATAGGATAGTCACATTTTCATTTCGATCTAGCGCATCTAGAACATCTTTCATTTTGTATCTTAAATCTACAACTGTTGCTTTCATTTCTTATCCTTAAAATGTATAGTAATATTATACATTTTCATTATTATTTCATAATCATTTATTTAAGAATAACATATGCCAACACCCGACAATGACGCGTTATTAAACCCTATTGCCAATCTGGGATTTTAAAATACTTGAAAACAATTTATTGATTTGATAAATCAAAACATAGATCCCTGATCGGAGTCAGGAATGACAGTATCTCTAATTAGAGCAGAATCATAAAATGGCATACCCACCTACAAGTTTGTCATTCCGGAATATTGAAAAAATATCCGGAATCCACCTATCTAAATGGTAGAACTAAGTAATGTTTGAAAAACGTTATCAGGATTTTCTATGTCCTGCCTGGGAAGAATAAAATAAATAAATTAAATTGAGTCAAATTCTAATTCATATACATCACCTATCTCTTTTTCGTAATGGTCAAAAAACTTATAATAGATAGCATTAGCAACACCGGGTTTGTCCATTTTTTTGTTTGCAATTACACGAAACCGCAGTCCATCATCATCGAGAGCGTTCCACATCAAAAGTCTTTCTCCAATCCAGTCTAGAATAGGCCATTTTTCTTCTACAATAGCCTGAGTGCCTGTTTTTTTTGCATAATTGAAAACACGACGTTCTATATCGGTTTTAATATCAAGTATCCATTCTTGATGAAACCCAGGCATCAATCCCTCTTTCCCATATAATTTTAATGGTGTGAGCGACATTTCAGAAATTTCTAAAGGAACATCTGAAATTTTCCAGTTAACCATTTGAAAATCCGAATTCAATAATTCATTTCCTTCCAAGCGGATTCGTTCATCGTGCTTTCGAATGAAGGTGGAATATGAACCTAACGTTTTCCGAATTCGGCTTAATCCTACAGCACGAGAATTTGCAGCGGATCCATTATGAGCATCTGGCCAAAATGTTAATTCAATATCTTCTTTTGAAACGCCATGATGGTTTTTTAATATTAGAAAAATGAATAATTCTCGGGCCTTTTTTGATCCCCAATCTGAATAATGAACGGGATTGCCATCAATCCATACTTGAAATTCATCGAACAATTTTACACTTACACCCGAATCTATCGGTTTATAAAATTCAACAATCGAACCGGGTAATACTGGTTTTTCAGTAGATTTCGTATTTGGTGATGCATCCTCATTGATATCAGTGGATTTCGTTTTCAGTGAGATAGTCTCATTGATAATTGTCTTTTTACTCTTTTTATAGAAAAGGAATAAAATTCTGGCTACAAAAAATAGAATTACATAAATAAAAATCAATTCATGACTACTATAGGCTAAAGAAATTATTTCAGATCCAAGAATCGGCAGAGCTAATGCATAAACGGAAATACTATCACGATTAATAGATTGATTTGTAAACATTAATTCATTTGTTTCTTTGACATAAAATATATTTGGGTCAAAGATATATTTATTATCAAAACGAATATCTATCTTTTTTAATACAGGATTATTTAGATCAATCATATAATAAGATAGCGAATTATTTTTATTTTCAGATTCTTCCTTAACTGAAATGAGAGCAGAATTAATATCACTAATAATGACACCATTATTAATATTGAGTATTGGATTTGTAATCGACCATTTCCTTGTTAACTCTTCTGTCAAAATATTGAATTCCCAAAGATCAAGGATAGGAGAAAAACCTAATTCTTGTTGACCCGTTTTATTCCCATAACCACCTAATATATAGATTGAATTATCTCTATTAATGGCCGCATCTAATGGGATTCGCGGATAGAATGATTCACCTTCGTCCAAATGGTAAGATATTTTTCGCCATTTATTCTTTTCTCGTGAATAATGGAATATATCATTTTTTACTTTATACCATCCATAGCCACCAATTCGGTATAAATCTCCAGAATTTTCATTTACAACTAAAGCTGCTTCAAAATATTGATCTATGGAAGAAGTATCATTTCCCCATTGCCAATTGAATGTTTCCATATTTAAGACACCCACATTTCCTAAGCCACCATCTGCACATACGGTAATTTCATTTAACTTTTGATTATATATGAATGAAGGTTCAAGTGGAAATTTTGTTGCAATAGGATAATTAAATAGTGTGTTACGGACAAGATTTAGCTCTAAAAGACTCGAATCGGTAATAGCAAATATTTTTCCACTTCTATTATTTTCAACCGAAAAAGCAATTGGAGAATATTGTTTAACCGGAAATTCAACTATTTTTTCAAATTCTGAATGTCGATTACTTAAGTACTTTACATTAGACGCAAAGGCTTTTTTATTTTTTATATCATCAAACATCCAGTTTCCACTTAACTCATTTAGTGCCCAACGATGCAATAATCTTTGGTCTGTGTTGAATACTTTAATATTTTGTATTCCTATCCTGGGGGCTTCTTTCCTATAAGCACTTTCCCCAAAAATAAGGTTAAGTTTCATTTCATTCGGCAAAACATATTTTGCCCAATTCATATTTTGATTGTTGAATGCAATACCAACCGAATCAGATAATAAATTAAATTTCAACTCTAGGTGGCTCCATATATTTCTTCCTTGATACTCATTTACGAGCGGAATACTTAGAATGCTTACGTTATCAATAAAGGATAAGTCGATATAGCTTGTATCAGGATTTCGAAAGTCAATATATGTTAATGTAAAATAGTCTTTTTCATCAGGTAAGTGGCCAGAACAAATGAAGCCAAACGGCTTAACACCATAAATATAGAAATCAAATTCTAAACTAAATTGCTCACTAAAACGAAATGGATCGTCAATAGTAAGATTTAAATAAGAGTCATCCGAACCTGATTCTTGATCATAGATAGATTTAAGTTGTAACCCGCCTACGCCTCCTTTTCCAAAAAGGATTATAAGTGATACAAAATATATAAATATCCATCGTCCCATCAGTTTTTTCCTTTATAATTCAATTAACGGGATTCGTTACAATAACTTGCTAAAGTTTATGGCTTACTCATTCGATTCTACAATGGGGTGATCTACGTATTTTTGTGTGTTTTTGGACAGTATTTTTGACTACTTAAGGACAGTAGTTTTGGCAATTTTTATAAGTAGCTTCACCTTTTGTCGACGAGGATTTGACTTATTTTTAATTTTAGGCACAGTAGTTAGGGTTTTTCACCCTTTTTAAAGTTAATTACCGCTTCATATCACTCTAGATTTCCATTAAACTTTATTGAGGAAACAAAGGGTTTAATTCACATCAAAACATGAAATGTCATTGGGTCATTTTTTTATTAGGCGTCATGCTTAACCCAGCCTGTTCAGGGAAATCTCAAAAGGATAGTCACATGGATCATAATCATCAAAATCGATTAGCATTTTCACAAAGTCCTTATTTACTCCAACATGCTACAAATCCTGTAGATTGGTATCCATGGGGTGATGAAGCCTTTAATAAAGCGAAGGAAGAGAATAAACCCATTTTTCTCTCAATTGGATATTCTACGTGTCACTGGTGCCATGTGATGGAACACGAATCTTTCGAAGATTCCACAGTGGCTGCACTCATGAATAAACATTTTATATCCATTAAAGTGGATCGGGAAGAAATGCCTGAAGTAGATCATGTATATATGTCCGTTTGCCAAGCAATGACTGGACGCGGTGGCTGGCCTTTAACCATCATTATGACCCCTAATAAAGAACCTTTTTTCGCCGGAACTTATTTCCCGAAGAATGGTCGAGGTCAACGACCCGGAATGCTACAACTACTTCCCAGTATTGCTGATGCGTGGGAGTCTAAACAGAATGAAATTCAAAATTCGATCAATCGCATTACCCAATATTTACTTCAAGTGAATCTAACTCAATTAGGAAATCCGTTAGATCCATCCATATTAACAAGCACTTATGAGCAATTTGTAAGTCGATTTGATTCTGATTATGGCGGGTTCGGTCAATCGCCCAAATTTCCTTCTCCCCATAATTTAATTTATTTATTGCGCTATTATCAAATGACAGGCGAAGAAAAAGCACTTCAAATGGTCGAATCAACATTGCAAAATATGCGTCGCGGTGGCATTTATGACCATATCGGATTTGGATTTCATCGATATTCCACAGATAAAGAATGGCTTCTCCCTCACTTCGAAAAAATGCTATACGATCAAGCCATGATATCCATGGCTTATTTAGAAACTTATCAGATGACTAGAAAAGAAGAATATGCCCAAACAGCCCAAGAAATATTCACATATGTATTACGAGATATGACATCGCCGAATGGGGGATTTTATTCTGCTGAAGATGCAGATTCTGATGGCGAAGAAGGCAAATTTTATGTTTGGACGCAAAAAGAGATAGACCAAATCCTGGGGAAAAATGATGCCAAATTATTTAATGCAATTTTCGGTATTTCGGAAGATGGAAATTTCAAAGATGAAGCATCTGGTGAAGAATCATACAACAATATCCCCCATTTCTCTGAATCAAAATTAACTATCGCCGAAAAGCTTAAAATGAGTTTATCCGAATTGGATGCATATATTGATCAATCTCGACAGAAATTATTTCCCATTCGAGAAAAGCGAATTCATCCATTGAAAGATGATAAAATCCTGACTGATTGGAATGGGCTCATGATTGCTGCATTATCCATGGGCGGACAAATATTGAATGAGCCAAAATACACAAAAGCGGCCGAAAAGAGCGCTCATTTTATTTTGAAAGAACTTCGGGATAAAAAAGGTCCGCTGAAGAAACGTTTCAGAAAAGGTGTATCGGGAATAGATGCCCATTTAGATGATTATGCCTTTATGATTTGGGGTTTACTCAATCTTTATGAAACAACTTTTAATACACTTTGGTTAACCGAAGCAGTCCAATTAGCTCATATAATGGAAGAAGATTTTTCTGATCCAATAGGGGGCGGGTTTTACCTGGGTGCGGACTCAGCAGAAAAATTAATTGTACGCGCCAAAGACACTTATGACGGTGCCATTCCTGCCGGGAATTCCGTTGCCGTAATGGATTGTCAACGATTAGGTAGAATGACGGGTGACACAAAATGGCTCACCTTAGCTGAAAATGCCTATCGTGCTTTTTCGGATCAAATTCTTCGAGCACAGACAGGTCATACTTATTTAATTTCATCTTTTCTCTTTGAAACAAACGAACCAAAAGAGATTGTTATCGTCGGAAATGATTCTCCTGAAACACAAACTATTCTCAATAAATTGTCCTCACTCTATGCTCCCAACAAAGTTGTTTTATTCAAAGATACGAATAAGGATAAAAGTCTAGTAGACTTGGCTCCTTGGACAGAGAATCATGTTATGATTAATAATAAACCTACCATATATTTTTGTGAAAATTATGCATGTCAACAACCGACCAATGATGTGAATAAAATTATTTCATTATTGGAATAACCTTATCATTCCATTTTTCCTTGTAAAATATTTAAAACATGGATTCCGGGTCATAGTCAGGAATGACAGCATCTCTAATTAGAGCAGAATCATAAAATGGCATTCCCACCTTCAAGTTTGTCATTCCGGAATATTGAAAAAATATCCGGAATCCACCTACCCCAGATGAAATATCAAAGGTTGGTTTTCTACAAATTGCTAGGAATGACCATATCAAAAATAATAATGATACCAAGAAAATCGAGATTCTGGACTTTTTCACCATTAAATTCCCCACTTCTTTGAATAAAGATATAAGGAAATAGCAATGAAAAACCTTCCATTACACTGGAAAATAATTATCGGACTCGTTCTGGGTTTAGGATACGGAATCCTAAGTGCAACATCAGGATGGGGAACTTTTACTACGCATTGGATTGCACCATTTGGAACAATTTTTATTAATTTATTAAAATTAATTGCTGTCCCTTTAGTGTTATCTTCACTCGTAACAGGCGTTGCTTCTTTGTCAGATTTAAAAAAATTATCCCGTATTGGTGGCAAAACTATTTCAATCTATATTTTAACAACCGCGATTTCTGTCACCATTGGACTCGTTATTGTAAATGGCCTCAACCCTGGCGATAAAGTTCCGGAAGAAATGAAAATAAAGTTGCAACAAACTTATGAAGAAGATGCAACTTCTAGAACAGGCTCAGCTCACAAAGTAAAAGATCGTGCCCCTCTCCAGCCTATCGTAGATATGGTTCCAAGTAATTTTTTCAATTCAGCTTCCAATAACCGAAATATGCTTCAAATTGTTTTTGTAGCCATCTTTTTAGGCATTGGACTTATTCAAGTATCTCAAAAAAAGGCTAAACCGGTATTAGACTTTTTTGAGGGATTTAATGATGTCATTATAAAATTAGTGGACATTATTATGTTAATGGCTCCATATGGTGTTTTTGCATTAATCGCCCAAACCATCAATAAAGTAGCTGGAGATAATTTAACCCAAGTTATGGAATTGTTAGGTGCATTAGGCTTTTATATGGTAGCGGTCATTCTCGGGCTTCTTTTACATATGTTCGCGACGTACACACTCCTGTTAAAACTTTTTTCTAAAATGCCCTTAAAAACATTTTACAAAGGAATTGCCCCAGCCCAATTATTGGCTTTTTCAACAAGTTCCAGTGGCGCAACATTACCCGTTACAATGGAACGATGCGAAGATGAGTTAGGTGTATCAGAAGAAGTTTCATCTTTTGTCCTTCCATTAGGTGCCACCATAAATATGGATGGAACGGCTCTCTATCAAGCTGTTGCAGCCGTTTTTATTGCCCAAACCTTGGGGATGAATTTGGATATTGGCGCACAATTAACCATTATATTAACCGCTGTTTTAGCTTCGATCGGAACAGCCGCCGTACCGGGCGCAGGTATTATTATGTTAGTGATTATCCTTGAAGCTGTCGGTGTCCCAAGTGGTGGGATTGCACTCATCCTTGGCGTAGATCGTATTTTAGATATGATGCGAACAACTGTAAATGTAACAGGAGATGCATCTGTTGCTGTTGTAGTTGCCTCATCTGAAAATCAAATAAATATTCCAAAATCATCTTAAATGAATTGCGGCGAAAGATAGCTCGTGTCTAAATTCATGGCGATTATTGAAAGATTCCGGGCAGTGTTTGCCTATTCAAGATCTACCCTTAAAAATAGGGGGCTGTACTTTGTTAACAAAAAACAGGCCTTTCTCTATAAAGGAGATCAAGGAAGTTTGCTGTTCGCAAGAGGCCTCCACCGTCAATCAGATCGCGGTCTTGAAAGTCGCCTGCCCGGCAACCTTTATTCCTTCATTTCTATCCCGATAGTTCATTCATGAAAAATAATAAAAAAATACTTTCTGAAAATAATCGCAAAATCCCCAGCGGCTTTACAAGTGATGATACTCTCAAACGTCTAAACTGGCTGGAAGAAAACTCTGGACTTCGTTTTGACGATACGCCCACAGATGATCCAGAAGATTTAAAAGGAATCATTGAAAACCATATTGGTTTTATGCCAATCCCTATGGCTATTGCTGGTCCATTAGTGGTTAAAGGTGAATATGCCAAAGGTTCATTTACCGTTCCCGTCTGTACATTAGAAGGTACTTTAGCCATTTCCATGAGTCGCGGCATGTATGCTTCTGCCCTTTCGGGCGGCATATCTACCCAATATATTAAACAAGAATTATCACGCGCTCCTGTTTTTGTTTTCAATACATTAAAAGAATCATCTGAATTTATGAAATGGATTGATGAGCATTTTGACGAAATTAAAAAAGTAGCCGAATCTTCTACCAATTATGGGAAATTGCTTCGAATTGATCAGTATCCTATTCAAAATTTTGTTGTGCTGGATATGGTTTTAAATACGGGAAATGCTGCCGGACAAAATATGGTTACACTTGCAGCAAAACTCGCCTGTGACTACATCCAAAACAATACGGGTTATAATTACATATTGGAATCAGGTTTTAACAGTGATAAAAAAGCGTCCGCTCGAACCATGATTATAGGACGCGGACACAGCGTTATTGCTGAAACAACCCTTAAACATTCTGTATTAAAACGTATTTTGGGACTTCATTTAGATGAAGTAGATATATTTCAACAAGTTGGCCCAACCGTTACTAATATGGCAGGAACAACCGGATGCCATTTACACATTTCAAATGCCTTGACTGCTATATATATTGCCACAGGACAAGATACAGCATGTGTTGCAGAAAATTCTATTGGTCATTTCCAAACTGAACCGGTTGAAGGCGGATTAAAATGCCGTCTTACCCTTCCATCAATCACTGTTGGTACCGTTGGCGGAGGCACACGACTCATTCCACAACAAAAGAATTTAAAATTACTCGGATGCGACACAGGTGAATTTTCATCACGAAAATTAGCCGAAATTATTTGCGCATCTAGTCTGGCACTTGAGATTTCTTTAATGTCTGCCATTGCAAGTGGAACTTTTACACAAGCGCATATGAAATATGGACGAAAGTAAATGAAACCTTATTCAGTTCTCGAAGACGATAAATTTTCGTATTTACTGACAAAACAATCGTTCATATCTCAGTTCTTTAAAAAACTATTCGAGATATTTTGTAAAACAGTTTTTACTATTTATACTCCAGTCAAGGTCATTGGACGAGAGAAAATCCCGACCACATCCTATATTTTATGTTGCAACCATAATAGTCACATGGACGTGGCTTTACTTATGACAGCCTCCGGGAAAGGTTTCAGTCATTTTGGAATGTTGGCTGCGAGAGATTATTGGTTTGACAATAAATTAAAGCGCATACTCACGAATATTGGTATGAATTTGATTCCCATTGACCGAAGGATAAAAGGGAATCATTCATTTAGTCTTAATGATACAATAGCACTTTGCCGAGGATTTATGGCTTTAGATAATCGAAGTATTATTATGTTTCCTGAAGGAACGCGTGGTAAACCGGGTGAAATGAGACGATTTAAAAAAGGTGCTGCAGCGTTTGCTATTAAATTAAATGTACCTATCGTCCCTCTATATATTCATGGATCTCACAAAGCTTGGCCAAAAAATAACTATTTAATGCGACCAACCTTTATTAAAATAGAAATTGGCGACCCCATATATCCAAGTGAGTATATTGAGGAACATATTGGAACAGAATATGATTCTGGATTAGACCCACAACCTGTGATTCAATTCACTCAAGATTTAGAAAGCACGATTAAACAAATTGGAGAAAAATATAATGTCTCGTAAAAAGTTTTTTGCTAATGATGATATTTCTTTTGGCCATAAATGGGGATATAAAGATTCTGGGTTCACCCTGAACGATGATCGATCTGTTACGATGTTTGGAAATCGTTATGATTTATGTGGAACACCTATGCCCGACTTGATCCCTTACGTCGAAGAAGTATTAGGATTTAAAATTGATCCTAACGATTTACTCCCACAAGTAGAAGATAAACCTGTTTCTGAACCAACAATGAATGAACCTTTTCTTAATGATATAAAAGCAAATTTTGATTCAGATCGATTTACGGGTGCAAATGATGACAGATTAATTCATAGTCATGGACAAACGACATCTGAAGAAGTATATAAAGTTTTGTATGATAAAATTGATCATACGGTAGATTTGGTTTTCTACCCTGAGTCGGAGGACGAAGTTCAACAAATTATTCAGTATGCTTCTAAGCACGATGTTTGTATCATTCCTTATGGCGGAGGCACAAGTGTAAGCAGTGCTCTAAAGCTTCCTGAAAATGAAACACGTATGATAGTTGCTGTGGATATGAGGCGAATGGATAAAATTGAATGGGTAAATCAAGAAGACCGTCGTGCCTGTATTCAAGCGGGTATTACTGGAACGTATATGGAAGATGAATTAGGGAAATTAGGTTATATGGTTGGCCATGAACCGGACAGTGTTGAATTATCCACCTTGGGCGGCTGGATTGCAACCCATGCCAGTGGGATGAAAAAAAACCGATACGGGAATATTGAAGATATTGTAAAAAATGTGACCATGATTACACCCACTGGGGTAATTGATCAAGTTTCCCCTATTGTTCGGGCTTCGATTGGCATGCGACCTGAAAATTTCATTTACGGCAATGAAGGGAATCTTGGGATTATTACAAAAGCCATCGTCAAAATCCATGAAAAACCTGAAGTTCAAAAATATGGTTCAGCCGTTTTTCCTGCTTGGGAAAACGGTGTACAATTTTTGCATGAATTATCCCAAACTAATTATATACCCGCAAGCGCGCGTTTAGTGGATAATATTCAATTTAGATTCGGGCAAGCTTTAAAGCCTAAATCGACGGGATTTTCGAAAATATTAGACGATATAAAGAAATTTTTCGTACTCAATATTAAAGGATTTGATCCGCATAAAATGTGTGCTGCAACATTCGTTATGGAAGGCAATGCAAATGAAGTGGCTTATCAAGAAAAGAATTTAAATGCATTGGCGGTAAAACATTCCGGATTAGCTGGTGGGGCTGAGAATGGAAAACGAGGTTATATGCTCACCTATGCCATTGCCTATGTGCGGGATTTTTTAACCGATTTCCATGTAATTGGTGAAACAATGGAAACATCCGTCCCTTGGTCTAACATTCAAAAAGTTTGCGATGAAGCAACGAAAACTTTATACGATTTGCACGAGAAACACTCTATCCCTGGAATTCCTTATATGTCCTATCGTATTCCACAAATTTATCACACAGGAGTAGCAATATATTTTATGTTTGGGCTGTACATCAAAGGAATCGATCATGCAGAAGCACTCTTTGGTGAAATTGAGCATAAAATACGCCAATCAATTATGGATAATGGCGGATCTATTTCCCATCATCATGGTGTTGGAAAATTAAGAAAAGATTTTATGAAAGACACCTTATCAGATTCCAGTATTGATATGATCAAGAATGTGAAAGATTCAATCGATCCCGATAATATTTTTGGGATTAAGAATAATGTCTTCGCAGATTAATTATAAGAGCTCATGAATATAAAGAACAAAACCATCCTTATTACAGGTGCTTCATCTGGAATTGGTGAACTATTAGCTAAGAAATGTGCTGATTTAGGGGCTAAAATAATCATGGGTGCGCGATCAGAAGCTAAACTTGAAAATGTTAAAAACGATATTATTAATAAAGGTGGGCAATGTGTTGCCGTTAAAACGGATATCACTCGCCCGGCAGATTGCAAACAATTAGTAGCAAAAGGAATTAAATCCTTTGGGAGTTTAGACATTTTAATTCTTAATGCTGGTATTAGCATGTGGGCTCCATTCAATGAAATTCAGGATGTTCAATTTTTTAAAGATTTAATGGATACGAATTATCATGGTGCATTAAATACAATTCATCCGGCTCTCCCCTTTTTAAAAGACTCCCATGGACTCATCATTTCAGTTTCTACAGGACAAGCGATTATGGGTTTCCCAAATCATACCGGCTATGCGGCTTCAAAACATGCATTAAAAGGACTCACAGATTCCCTTGAATGTGAAATGGGTGATTCTGTTCAATTTATGGATATTATTCTTGGTTGGATTCGTGGAACCAATTTACGTAGCAATGCTTTTGGTCCTGATGGGACTCAAATAAGGGAGAACAAAAAGGATCATAGTAAAGAATCCATTAGTGTTGAAGAATGTGTTGAAGGTATTATAAATGGAATCCAGAAGAAAAAGCGTACCGTTTATTTGCCGTGGAAACTGAGCCTAATTCCATTTGTCAAACTTTTTTTCCCTTGGTACTTAAACCGTAAAATGCGACAAGAAACTCACGATCAAGAATAAATTACTGTACTTTATTTTTTTAATAACTTTTCAATGCGAGTTCGATGTCCACGGATGCGCAATTGTAAACCATCTTCTGTCCATTCTCGTTCTAACACTTCTACCCCTTCTTGTGCACGAGCTATCATTTTACCTTCATCAAATGAGAATGAAAGATCAATCGTTTCATATTCTTTTTCCATTAATCGAATAATTCGCTTTTTGAGTTCGGATAATCTTAAATGATTTTTAGCAGAAATCATGACTGAATGTGGAAAACGTCGCTGCAATTTCAAAACCCGATTATCATCAGAAAACAAATCAACTTTATTCAAAACAAATAATGTTGGAATATTTTGGGCATTTAAATCTTTCAATACACTTTCGATTGTTTCAGCATGTTCTAATATTTGCGGCGATGACATATCCAAAATAATTAATAGTAAATCTGCTTCAATGACTTCTTTTAATGTACTTCTGAAGGATGCGACTAAATGGTGAGGTAATTTTCGTATAAATCCAACCGTATCACTTAATAATACTTTATGAGAATCACTTACGTCTAGATGGCGAATAGTTGTATCTAATGTTGCAAAAAGCTGATCCTGGATATAAACTTTAGAACCTGTTAATGCATTGAATAAAGTTGACTTCCCCGCATTTGTATAACCCACAAGAGCACATCTGAATTCTTCGGCTCGTTTCTTACTTTGTGTTTGCCGTTCTTTCTCTATTTTCTGTAAATCTTTTTTTAATCGAGAAATTCGTTCACGAATAAGTCGCCTATCAATTTCAATCTGCGTTTCCCCCATTCCGGCTCTTGTACCAATACCACCCATTTGGCGCTCTAAATGCGTCCATTGACGCGTTAATCGTGGCAATAAATACTCGAAGTAAGCTAAATCCACTTGAGTGCTTGCTTCCCGTGTTTTGGCGTGTTTTTGAAAAATATCCAAAATAAGTGCACTACGGTCTATCACTTTTAAATCTTTGGCAATTTTATGATAATTTTTTATTTGAGCTGGAGATAACTCATCGTCAAATACAAGTAAACTAACATCAAGAGCTTCTGCTTGAGATAATACTTCTTCAGCTTTCCCTTTTCCAATAAAAAAGGCCGGATTGATTTTGGAGATTTTTTGTGTTACTCGCCCCACAACTTCCGCGCCAGCCGTATCAGCTAATAATTCCAATTCATCCAAATGGTCCGATAAGTCCGATTCATCCATCCCGCGTGTTAGCGTACCCACTAAAAGAACTTTTTCTTTTATAACAGTATCTATCCCTCGGATCAATCTTGACTCCTTTTTATTGTTTCACCGGTTCCTCGGCTAAGGATTGTTTCTCCAATCATAGCTAAAAGAGCAATAAAGAGAAATGTTTTCCATAGGGATTTCCCATGTCTTGCTTCGTTAAACGATTGAGTAAATTCGACAGAATTCTCCAAATACTTAGCACTTTTATCTGGGAAGATAGACAATAATTCTGCTTCCATAATAGGATCAGCGGGTATTTCACTCGGGTGAAGAATGGTGGAAAAAGATGTATAGGGAACACCATTAGAAAATAGGGTATAAGCGCCCAATTTATTCGTATTTGAAATGAGTAATCCTTTTTGTTGGAAATCAGGAATTAATTTTTCTTTAGACCCACTTGGGAGCACCAACTCCCATTCATGATTTAACAATTCATGGTTTAATGCAACCCACTTTGATTCATCAATCCAAACAGGGTCTGAATTCAATTCATCTGTTCCAGCTGTAAGCAATAATTGATGAAGCATTGGTATAAATGCACCCCTCATGGGTAGGTCATTCCAACGTAAATCGATTTGAGAAGCAAAATAAAACAAATGCCCAGAGCCAACCTTTTTTTCAATTAACAGTGGGTCACCGTTATTCAAGCTTAATAATACCTGATTTAAATGTGATGGATTTATTTTTGCATATTTGAATATTTCAGGCAATTCTCTATCGATGTGACGTACATTTAAATTTTCAAATAATTGATTGAAATGTTCACCCTTCTGAGCTTTGAAGAATCCTGTTTTAGATTCAACCACATTTTTAATGGTGGGTATTCCAATGTCATGGATATTTTTTGGTTGATTACTTAAACCGCCTCCAAACCAAATAATTCCACCCCCTTTTTTTTGAAATGCCTTTAATTCAGTGATACTTTGCTCTGACAACACACCTACATTATGGAAAAGTGCCACATCAATATCATCAAGGAATAGTCGATTTAACTCTGTCTGAATTCTTGTTTCAATCGATAGGAATTCTTCCTTTTCATTGATTGATCGTAAGGCTGTTTCCAACATAAAAATATTATCAGAAGATCGACTAAATATGGCACATTTTATTTGAGAAGTAATGGGCAAATTAATAACAATTTCATTATCCAGTTCAAAATCATCTTTTGGTAACTGAATTGTCCCCTTAACAAGATTATCACTTGTAGGGAAAGCCTGAAATAAAAAATCTTTGGATGTTCCCGGAGAAAACTCAGTCACGACTTGCCCTACTCGATGGTCGTCGAAAAGTAATTCTATCGGGATATTTGCTTTGGGTATTAACCCATTATTCAATATACGTGTATTCAATTTTAATAATTGATTTTTTGTTTTTACGCGGCTAACTGATTGAACATCTAAGATAGATAAGTTGTCTTGTATTTGTCCTTGAGAAACTAAATAATATCGCCAGGATTGCCCTTGATTAGCCTTGGATCGAATAGAATCCGGCCATGTTTGAAAATCACTGAAAATAATACATTCTTTATTAGGCTCGGTTGATTCGATCGATGCAATCGTTGAATCAATAAATGCCCAAAGATGATCATTTGAAGCTGTTACTGGTATTGCATGGATTATGGGTCTAATAACAGGTAAATCGATGGGGCCTGAATACACTTTTTTGGGTGGGTTTGTTTGGTATATATCAAAAAGAGAATTATCCCCAAATATAGAAACGATATCAATCATCGATTTTTTCGATCTTGACAGGCGAGATTCTCCATCAATGAGAGCTGACATACTTGCAGAATTATCAACAACGACTACTATTCTTGATTCCAGTTCGGCTCCCATCCATCCGGGTATAAACCCTTCCATGACTGGACGTGAGAATAATAGGACTAATGCTAAAACAATTAACATTCTTAATAGTAATATTATCCATTGTTTGATTTTAATGTTGCGAATTGTTTCATGCTCTAAATCTTGAATAAAGCTGATTGTACTAAAATCAATTTTTTGAGTTTTAAATTTGCTGAATAGATGAATAATAAGCGGAATTGATACAGCTGCTAAAGCAAATAAAACAGAGGGAGACAAAAATGTCATACAAATCCCCCCGTTAAAAAGGTAATCGTTAAACCTGCACTCAATGGAATGGTTAAATTATCATCTAATCGTATCGGGAGTATTTCAACAATCATAGCAACAATAGCGCCCCCGACCGCAGGCAGAAAAGGAACATATCCCCGAAATAAATAGCTCACAATACAAATAACAATTATTCCGCCAATCATTCCTGATATCGTTTTGTCACCTACCAAACCAAATGGGAACTTTTTTCCAATTATTGCTGCGAATGTATCCCCAAAAACCATGAACAATAGAGCCAGAATGGCTATATATTTTTGAAAGAGTAAAATCGTTATAAACATGCTAATTAAAACCCAACTGGCCCCAGTTAAAGCACCTTTAGTTTCATGTTGTCTAAGCATAAAATTAAAATAATTCTTGAATATTCTTTTCCCCCACTCTGAATGTTTCCGTCCATATTCCAAAAGAATAGAAAAAAGAATTAATAGGCCTATTCCACTTAAAATGATCTCTTTTGTTGGAGAAAACCATAAATAAAATAATGGAATAAAGGATGAAATTAAGTGAATTCCTTTTCGAGCATACTCACTCATTGGAATGGGTTTCACTTATCAATCACCTGATTATATATATCATTCAAATCAAGTATACTTACGGTAATATTAATGATGGCGCGTTTTTCAAGGACGGTCCCAGCCGAAATAGATTGGTCCAATACAGTATATGGAATTAAATCTTCATTTTGCCGATAACTAACCGAACCGACTCGTAAACCAGAAGTCATAATTTCTTCTTTAGCTCTTTTTTGACTTAAACCATAAAGATTTGGTACTTGAAAAAAATTAGGTGGCACACCTTGGCTTACCATAATATGGACTCCCAATCCTTTTTTTAATCGGTCACCACCTTTCGGTTGCTGCCAAGTAATATTCCCAGATGGATAATCTGAGTTATATTCCTGATAAACGGTATCAATAGCCAAACCTGATTGGAATAAAGCTAACTCAGCACTACGCAAACTTTGTCCCACTAAGTAGGGTACACGGACTAACTTTTCATTTTGAGTAATTTTTAGGCGAACAGTACGTCCTTTTTTTACTTTTGTATTTTCACGAGGATACTGATCAATGACAGTCCCAGCATCATAACGATCTGAATATAATGTGTCTGAGATGACTCCTTTGAATCCTTCAGATTCCAAAACTTTTAATGCATACTTTAAATTCTTATTTTTTACATTAACGAGATATTGTCCCTTATCATGTCGTACATAGGATGGCATAACGATAAAATCCATTATTATAACAACAACTATAATGATACCACTAAAAATGATAATTGATTTGAAGAATATATTTTTCATATTCGTTTTAACCGACAAGCAAAAATACCATCCGTATTATGTCTAGATGGAAAGGTAAATAAACAACCATTTTCATCGACCCAACTATTTGGGACCCATTGTTTTGCAGACTCAATTTTGAAATCATCATTCAATTTAAGGAACTCATTCACCACTTCCCAATTTTCTTCTGGTTCAATTGAACATGTTGCATAAACAATAATACCATTCGGATTAACAAATTGGCTCATATGGGTTAAAATGGATTTTTGAATGAGATTCATTTCAAGAATATCACTTTTTTGTCGTCTCCATTTTAAATCAGGTTTTCTTCCAATAACACCCGTGCCAGTGCATGGTGCATCGATTAAAATTCGGTCTGCCATAGGATATGTATCTGTTGTAGCGTCTTTTTGTTCCCATTTAATAGAGCTAAAATTAAACCGATTAGCCCCTTCTATTGCAATATTCAACCTAGATGAATCAGAATCAAAAACAAATAATTCTCCATTATCACCCATCCGATGTGCAATAGCAAATGATTTTGTTCCTGGAGCACCACAAACATCTAAAATGGTTTCGTTCGCTTTTGGATTTAACAATAATGTAACAGCCGCAGACCCAGCGTCTTGGATAGAAAAGTCCCCTGCTTGAAATGATTTTGTTTTGGTTAGAATACCCCCACCCTTTTGTATTTCAACCATATTATCCATTTTGGCAAGTGGTTTCCAAATAGCACCAAATTCCTTTAATTCATTAAACACACTCTCAATATGAGTATCAATTCTTATCATGATTGGCCGTTGTTTAATAAAGGTATTTTTTAAATCGGTTGTATCTTTTTCACCAAACTGATGAATCCATTTTTTTGACAACCATTGGGGAAATGCTTTTTGAACATACGCTTCTTTAATGAATGAATTTTTTGGATGGTGTTTAATGGTTTTCCTAAGTACGGCATTCACCAGTCCTGCTGCTTTTTTATTGCTGGCAGATTTAATTGTTTCAACGGCAGAATGAATAGCCGCATAAGATGGGATTTCTTGATCAAAAACACCTTCATATACACCCATTCTTAATGCGGCTTTTACTTTTGGGTCTAATCGTTTTATTTGATAGTTCAAAAAAGGTGTAAACATTGAATCTAAAACCGATAACCACCTTATTATATCATTGGTCAATGCTGTCGCTCTTTGGCGGTCAGAAGATGATACTTTTTTTGTTTTAAAAATTTGATCCCGAACGTGCTTTAATTGAAACCCTGTTTTATCAAATGACGCCAATATCAGTAGAGTTGCCATTCGAGCGTTCAAGATAAATCCCCCAAATATTCCCCTTTTTCAATCCTATTCCCTGCAAGAAAATCTTGGATAGTCATGCGACGTTTACCTTCTAGCTGTACTTCATATATGCGCAATAACCCATTGCCTGTGACAACATCAATAAAGGCATTATCCACATTATAAATGTGACCTGGACTCAATTCTTTATTCCTTTCATTAACCCATTCACAATTAAAGAGTCTAATCAGTTTACCTTTGTATTGTGTAAACATACCTGGTTTGGGCGATAAACCACGTATCCAATTTGCGATTTTTTCCCCTGGCTCATTCCAAATTATTTGTGTCATTTGTCGCGTAATCTTTGGAGCTTTTGTCATCTGTGAATGGTCTTGAATTATACCCATATTTTTTCCAGATTCTATTTCATCAATTGATTTAAGTAATAAGTTTGATCCTAATTCAGAAAGTTTAATGGAAAGGGAGTCATAGTCATCCTTTTTATCAATGGGAATACTCTGTTGATGTATAATTTTACCGGTATCCACTTTTTTTTCAATAAAAAAAGTAGATATGCCCGTTTCATGATCTCCATTCATTAATGCCCATTGAATGGGTGCCGCACCCCGGTATTTTGGTAACAAAGATGCATGCAAATTCACGGATCCAGTTTTCGGTATTTCAATCAATTTTTGTGGTAAAATCCGATAAGCAACAACAATATTTAATTCAGCTTTTAATTCTAACAGTTGAGATTGTAATTCAGGATCATACAATGATGATGCTTGAATAAGGTTTAAATTATTTTCAATAGCAAATTGACCAACCGGTGTATGAGATAATGTTTTACCGCGTCCCATACGTTTTTCAGGATTTGATACTACGGCAACGACATTATGTGAACTTTCCATAAGACGTTTTAATGATGGAATTGCAAAAGCAGGATTTCCCATAAAAATGATACGCATGGATTAATACCCGATTAAAATTTATACCCTTGTAGGGTCTGTCTTGTTTTTTGCTCTTCTTTAGCCTGAGCTTCTATTTCCTTTAATTCCGATTTGACTGACATTCGATCAATTTCTTGAACACGATCCACAATATAGACACCATTTAAATGGTCTATTTCATGTTGAATTGCTCGCGCAGCTAATCCTGTAAAGGTATGTTTTTTCCATTCACCTTTTTCCGTCTGGTATTTTAAGTCAATCGCTTCAGGGCGAACCACATTCAATGTTACTCCAGGAATCGACAAACAACCTTCATCATATTCGCATTCGCCTTCACTGTCAATTATATCCCCATTTATAAAAATAAATGGTTCATCCGCTTCTTCTGTGTGGGAAATATCAATTATAAATAAATGTAAATCTAAACCAACTTGATTGGCTGCAAGTCCAATACCATCTGCTTCATACATGGTATCAAACATATCAGCAATCAGACGGTCAATCCCATCGAACTGCTGAACATGTTTACACTTTTTTCTGAGGATTGGATCCCCATAATGGACAATGTCCATTACAGCCATTACTTTTGGCCTTCTAAATCAGTTGATGATACTTTTTCGGCTAATCCAGCGATACTCGATTTATTCACAGTTAGGTTAGTTGATTTATCCACGTTTAGCAGAACAATGCGCCCTTTTTCTTTAAACCCAGAAATAGTGCCATAAATGCCACCAATCGTTACAACTTTATCTCCTTTGCCCAAATTATCTAACATAGACGATTTTTCTTTTTGCTTCTTCGCTTGAGGTCTTATCATTAAAAAATATATAATCCCCATAATAAGAACAAATGGTAAAAATGCCATTATACCACCACTACTTTGCCCTGGTTGAGCTGCTCCGTACAATAATTCCACAATAATCTCCTTTAAATTAGTCTGAAAATTACCTTCAGAATCAGAATAACCCAATGATTGAGAAAATTGTTTTTAAAAACCTTATTTTTGATCAGGAAAACTTATTTCGAATGTTGTGCCAACACCCATTGAAGAATCCAACACTTTAAGTTGTCCCCCATGAATATCTTCAATTATTCTCTGTGTTAAAGATAATCCTAAACCCCAACCCGTTTTTTTAGAACTAAATCCAGGACGAAAAACATTTTTCCAATCTTTTTTAGGAATCCCACATCCATTATCATTTATATGAATGTGTACACGATTATTTTCTTTTATTAAGGTGACTTTTATGAAACCTTCTTCACCTTCTATAGCATCAATGCCATTTCGAATAATATTTTCAATAGACCATGCTAATAATGAGCCATTCGCAAAAATGGGGATTTCGGAAGAAATTTCATTTTTTAATCGTACACTTTTTCCAAGGGAAGGTAATCTTTTTGTTAAATAACCAATAACACGGTCCACATTTTGAGATAAATCAATCCATTCCATTTCTGGCTCAGAACCCATTTTACTAAACCGTCGACTAATTTGCTCAAGTCGGTTTAAATCGAGTTCAATTTCTGGAATGATTTCTAAAGTTTTTTCTGGGTGTTTTTTTAACCATTCAACCCAACCCATTAGAGCAGAAACTGGTGTGCCTAACTGATGTGCAGTTTCTCTAGCCATTCCAACCCAAATATGTCTTTTTTCACTATTTCGGATGAAGGAAAATCCAGCAAAGCCGAGAAAGATAAAAATAGCAACAGCAAATATTTCCAAATAGGCTAGCCATTGTAATTGATGGATTAAATCTGAATCACCATAATGTAAACTTCCAAATGTTATTCTTTCTCTTGTTTTTGAATCTACAAATTCTAAGGGAATTGGGCTCGTTTGCGCATCCATCTTTGTTAAGAACTTTTTACGATCTTGATTTGATATGACATAATCCGGAAGATTGCGCCACGATTGCGGTTCACCATCTATACTCGTTTGGATTAATGGAAATTGTACTTTTTGAATAATATTCTCGAATACAAAATCAAGGTTAGAATCATCTGGTTCAGACACCGTATTAGCGATGATTTCAGCATAAAGCGTTACAATTTGCCGATTATCTATTCGGAGACGATTTACGAGTGATTGAGTATATATTAATAAACTCGATATAAGAATAATACCGAGAATGAATAATCCGGCTTTTATATTTCCTGTATGACGATATTGCTTCATTATTTTTTAATTACTTTAAGAAAGGGCTCTTTATAAAGAAAGGCTATTGCCAATAAGGTTCCAAAAAATGAAATCCGGGATAATACACGAATCCATTTCCAATTTGAGTCATCATATTTCATAACAATATGGTGCTCGCCCGAGGACAAAACGATTGATCTAAGCACATGATTTGTTTGATATATTTTTGTTTCAATTCCATTCACAAATGCTTGCCAACCTGGTTTATAATAAATCTCAGATAATAAGAGTAAACCGCCATTTTCACTATGGGCATTTAGGATAATTTCATTTTCATCTAATTGTACCAATGTAACACTATTCACGCCTGGCTCAAAAGTTATTTGTCCATCATAACCAATGATTACTGCTTGATTTTCCGGAGAAAAAGTAGGATTCAAAACGGCCATTAATGATTCTTTTTGATCCTGAACCGATATGAGAGAATGAACCATCCATGCTCTTGGTAAATAGGATGGATTTGGCAATAATCGACCTTTGTCAATACTATATCGCACATTTAACATATTTTGAATTGGTGTTGAAAATTCAACTCTTCCTCCACGTGTGCTTGCATCCATTAAATCTTGATAATGCCTTAGCTTTAAAGGTCGATACCCACCGACACTTTCCAATCCATAATATCCATAGCGATTTGAGGTGAAATCATCTTTTGGATAAATCCTAAATGGTTCTGATTTATATTCTTTTTTTAAGAATTCTATCCCCTGATTTGTTTTGAATTGTTTGCTCATTTCAACACTTGGTTTAAGGTGAAGAAATTCCAGATCTACGAGCCCAATATCTAATACGATCATTCCCATTAATGTACCACCCATAATCGTTTGAGATATCTTTTTCTGACTTCCAGCCCAAATGACGGCTAAGGATGCTCCTGAAACACCTAATGCAATTAATAATCCTTTTTGATATAATGAGACTCGCATTTCTCGAATCGAAGCCATGATTTGTGCACTATATCTGCCCGTTTCACCCTCTTTTATAAAAGATGAAAAAGATTCTCCAGCAATAAGGAATAGGAATGTTAGACCAATAAATACACCAAAAACTTTATAGGCCATTTTTAATACATGTGGTGAATTATTATCCATATTTGTCATAACTCGACTAAACCCCACTGCCCCTAAATAACTCATCATTAGTGGAATAGTCATATAAACCATGGATGGTACCCGAAATTTGCTGAAGAATGGAGCCCAATTGAAAAAAGGGGAAAAGAGTAAAGGGAAATGATTACCAAAACCAATAATGATTGCCAATAAAGCAACAATCCAAAGAGACCATTCAAAACGGTTAGGCTTTTTGATAAATGCACCTAAAATAGCCATTAATAAAACAATAATACCAAAATAATGAGTTGATTGCGTAAAAGGCATATGCCCCCAATAAGCAGCAGATTTTATATCTCGAGTTGGATAATTTTGTAACCCATAAAAATATGGATATAAAAAAGAAACTGTTTCATTTGGATGAAAAGACCATTGAGTCGCTTCATCCCACTTCATTCCTGACTGTGTATCACCTGTTTTATCCAATACGGATGATGATCCGCGATTTGAATATTTATTAAATTCAAAGACGGAAACGTATGGATCGCCCACCATAGTTAATGCTAATATCACACTTGCAATTAATCCACCAAAACTATTGCTAAATGATTTATAGTTCCAGGATTTGTCTAAAATTGATTCTCCTTGTAACCACACAAGTCTAAAACCAATTAGCATCCAAGTATAATACACAACTTGTGGATGATTAGACCACATTTGTAATGCCGTGAAGAGTCCCAGCAATAAAATCGATTTTAATGAATATTTCTCCAGAACTTTTTCTGCTGCTAGAAAAACCCACGGTAACCAAGCAAATGCAAGTATTTTATTATTATGTCCTGCATTAATCAGGCCAAAACTATAAGGCGTCAAAGCAAAAATAAGCCCACCTAAAGTAGATGCCCATTCATTAATATTTTTTCTTCTAAGAAAGATAAAAACACCCATTCCTGCTAAAGTAAAGTAGAACCAATAACGAAAACCTTGATTGATAAATATTTTAGAGAAAAGAGCTTTTGTTGGGTCACCTGGCGTATAAATATATCCGCCATAGGAAGGCATACCTGAAAATAAATTCGGAAACCACTGAGGCATTTCTTCTTGCTGGTTTATCCATTGTTTAATGGGTTCATGAGCAACCATATCACCCGCTAAAGGGATTTCATTAAGTAATATTAATTTGTAAAAAAGAACAAATATAATTATTGGGATTAAAATCCAAATTTTACTTTTCATATTGTTGTCCATTTTTTCCACCATATTTTTTTTCCGCCTCGAGTTTCTCATAATGTTTTTTATCTCTCGATTTTATTTTTTCACCTACTATTGCACCTATTATTTCCATTGGTTCGACCTGCCCTAAAATTGTTGCTCCTGCTCCAATTATGGCACCATCACCAATAATAGTACCGGGAAGAATTGTCACATTAATGCCAACCCAAACATTCTTACCAATAGTAACTTTCTTAAATCGAAATGTATCGTCATATGGAAGATATTCACCTTCATAATTATGATTGTGAGTGTAAATCACAACATTTCTTGCAAAGTGAGTATTATCCCCGATTGATAAACCACCTTCTGCCCTAAAAAAAGCATTTTCGCCAATATGTACATTGTTTCCAATTGTAAGATTATTCAATCCAGTGATTTTACTAATTCCATTAAATCGAACGTTTGCACCAATAGATTTTATCCTACCTGAATATTTATTTGCCAAATAACTGTGTATTAAATTATTTCTCGCTTTTTTTAAGTAATAAAGTATTCTTCCTATAAATATCATTTTTTAACTCTCTTTAGGATTGAATATGATGTAAAAGTGTATGTTATGTAGAATAAAGATGAAACAATAGTTAATGCCCATAATTGTATGCTTGGAGTTGTATGCCAATATTCCATAGCAACATATTTTGCAAATACTGAAATAACAATAAGTAAAAATCCAATTTCTTGTCTTCTAATTAATGAGAATGTGGTACTTATGGGTAAATTAATGAATTGGAAAAATAACCACGGAATCATTATTTGCATGAATACACCAGCTTGTGACCACTGTGCCCCCAAGATTATTGTAACTAAAGTTGGGCTAAATACTAATATTATTATGGCTGGAATAATGCCTACTTTAACAATCCTTCTGACAGTCTGATTAAATATCCTTAATATCCTATATTTCCCTTTATGAATAGCTGATGATGCAGATTGGTAATAGACTCTACCAACAGATCGGCTGATTAAATTCATAGGCATAGTGATCATTTTATTAGCCATCATATAAAATCCTACAATTTCTGGAGAAAAATAGGCGGAAAGCATAAATACTGGAAGTTGCATTGAAAATGTGTTAACGAGTGCCATTGGTGCATTAATCATGGGGAATTTCTTAAATCTCATTGCCTGGTATAAGGCATATCGAATTTTAACATGTTTAATGGACACATTTGATTTTACATACATTATTATCGCTACAAATCCGTTTCCTGCTAAATAGGCATAAAGCAAACCAGAGAAGTCTGGTGATACAACCCCATAAGCTAATGAAATACCTTGAATAATCGCCACTTGAAGAATTCTATATTTTGCCATCAATCCAAATAACTTATTTCTCATATAAACATAATTCATCAACTCAAACCCACCTCCGAATAATACAGCAAAACTTATCCACCAACGGTAAGCAGATAAATGTCCAGCATCAAAAAGGTTTAATATTGGTTTTCCAAAATAATATAATATTATAAAAAGGCCTGAACTAATAAATATGAGGCATAGGAAAGCAACTAAAAATAAGGCATCCGAATCAGATTTATTTTTGGGCAAAGGAATAGTCATTTCATATTTAAGAGTTGAAATAACTGTAATAATGAGAGCAACAGAAAGTAAGAGCTGGAATTGTCCAAAATCATCAACGGAATACAGCCTGGTTAAAATAGGTAAAAATAATACTGTAATTACATTTGCAGATGCTGTCCCAGAAACGAGTTTTGCGACATTTTTATTAAACTCACTTCTGAAAATATGACCACGAATCCACTTAATCATTAGATTCCCAAAAATTATATTTCATTCCCAAGGGCGCAACTATTTTTAATTCAATTTTATCTTTATTAGCCCAATCTTTCCATTTTGGAAACTCATTTTGAGTTTGTCGGTTTGTTGGCTTAGCAATGAGTGATTGAATCTTTGCTTTATCTAACAAGCCATGATTTATAAATCGGCAAATATCATTATATACTTCAAAGTTCTTAAACAAGTCTTCCGAGTGATAGGTAATAACTCTATTTGGTTCGATCTTATTTTTAGCATTTTCAATGATCTCATTCGTCTTATTCCATAGCCATCCAATCTTTTCTATATCAGTTGCTTTTCCCCATTTTTCAAACATCCAATCTGTTTCCAATGGAATAAGTCTTGCATCATCATTTTCGTTACCCCGATAGTACTTACGACGTATCCCACTTCGCACAAAAGCACCGGGATGTCTAATTAAATGAATAAATTTAGCTTTTGGGAATAAATCACTTAGAGCTTCCATAAAAAAGGATAATCGATTATTCGTCTCAACAAACCTGTCATCTTCTAAAAATGTTTTCTTCAATAGATCATAGCGTGCATTTAAATAAGCCATTTGAATTGCTTTTATATTGTTTGACCCTAATTCGTAAGCCAATTTTGAGCCATAAAACATTCTCGGCCGCGGCTCGTGATGTACAGATCCGAGATTCGAAGCTTTCATTAGTTTAACCAATAATTCACTTCCAGCCCTTCCCGTTGAAACAACATAAACAGGTTCCATTTCTGAAAATATTTTTTGGGGCAATGAATTAAAATCATTTATAGTTTTTTTGATTTTATAACGTTCATCCGTAAAGAATGATTGCACATCCTTAATCGAGATATCTCTTAAACGTTTTCCTTTTTTTCTCATACAATTAATGAATTAAATAAGTTTGCTAATATTTTTGTTTGATTTTTTCGATTATACTTTTCAATAGCAGAATGATTAAAATGTTTTTTCACATTCATTCTTGAAAAGTCAATATTGCCATTTATGTCATAAATATGGGTATAACCAGCTTTTCGCATTAGCTTAGATGCATCTGAATCTGGATTTCCTATAAGGATAATCTCCGAACGGCTGGCAAAATATTCAAATATTTTTCCTGGAATAATACCAGAATTTTTAACACAATCTGGAATGACTAAAAATAAATAATCAAATTCCTTCATTTTTTCAATTGCTTTATCATGATTCATATATGGCATTTTCTCATACGATTTACTTAGTTGGTTAGCCTGAATTGTTTCTTCAATATCTGGATGAATAGACCCTATACATTTTAATAACATTTTTTTGGGTGGATTTGATTCATTGTAATCTTTAATAGATCGCATTAAACCAATAGGATTTTGCGATTTTGATAAGGAGCCAATATGGCCAATTGATATAAATTCGTCAAGATTGTTCTCATCCTTCAAGCCTCTAAAATCATCCGAATCATATCCATTATAAATAATAGTCGATTTTGATTTAATGGGCCAATGTGAATCCAGTAGCTCAAGAAACCCCGGACTTACAACTGTCAAATGATTACACCGTTTTAATACATTCTGTTCTAACAAAGAGTCCAAAAAAGAAATGAATTTATTCCTTGGGTTCTCTTGATAGTAGAAACGGTCAGTCCAGGGGTCGCGAAAATCACACACCCAGGGTAGGCTAGAATATTTTGATAATGTTTTCCCTACTAAGTGGACTGTATGTGGAGGGCTCGTTGAAAAAATCAAATCATAGTTTTCATCGTTAAGAATTTCTTTCCCCTTTTTTACTGCTGACCAATACCATCCAATTTTCCCATCAGGGAAAATCAAATTATACCTAATCCATCGAGTTAACTTTGAGAAGAATGAGTCCCCTTTCGTTGAACTAAGCTGATGAGCTGACACTTTTTTTTGACCTGTTAATAATTTAAATAATTTGAAAAAAGAGAATCCTTTTACATGTTCTACTTTTAGACTTTTAACATCATTTATAAGTGATGTGTCCAAAGCGGGGTATTCTCCATTTTTTGAAGTTAGAACGGTGGGCTCCCAACCATGTTGCGGAAGGTATTTACAGAATTTTAATATTCTTTGAACACCCGGGCCTCCACTCGGTGGCCAATAATATGTAATTATTAATACTTTTTTCATTTAAACCATAAGGAATCTATTAAATGAATACACAATAAAAAGGTTCAAATATTATTAAATATTTTTCAAGTGATTTCGGGGGTAAGATGATAATTTCCGATGGTATTATTATGGAATCATTATGAATCATATTTGGATTCTTCATATCCATTAATTTATTCAATTTTCATTGAATATCCTTTTATCTTAACATGCAATTAACATAATATCAAAAAAAGACTTATCATGATAAATATAGCTCAAATCGGTGTTGGTTATTGGGGACCTAATCTCCTTCGTAATTTGGTAGCAAATAAAGACACGCATTTAAAGACAGTTGTTGATCTTTCAGCTGAGCGGAGACACTTTGTTGAATCTAATTACCCAACTGTCCAAACAACGAAAAATGTGAATGATGTATTAAATGATACTTCTATTCAGGCGATTGTCATTTCTACTCCCGTAGAAACTCATTATGACCTTGCCATTAAAGCGCTTAATGCTGGTAAACATATTCTCGTTGAAAAACCTATGGCCACATCTTCTGATGAAGTAAAAGCAATCGATACATTAGCCCAACAAAATAATTTGATCGCTATGGTAGGACATACATTTTTATTTAACAATACGGTTCGCACTATTAAAAAATTAATTAACGAGGGTGAATTAGGTGAAATTCGATACATTTATAGTCAAAGAGTCAATCTTGGAAGAATACGGTCTGATGTAGATGCCTTATGGAATCTAGCCCCACATGATATAAGTATTATCCAATATTGGCTTAATGAACCTAACCCGATTCAAGTTGATCGACATGGAATGAGTTTTGTCCAAGATGGAATCGATGATGTGGTTTTTATGAATATTAAGTATCCAAATAATGTCATGGCCAATATTCATGTAAGCTGGTTAGACCCGAGAAAAATTAGAAGAATGACAGTCGTTGGGTCAAAAAAGATGGTTTTCTACGATGATATTGCTGAAAATAAAATTACCATATTCGATAAAGGAATCGATCGAATGGCCATTCTTGGTGAAAATATGGATTTTGATAATGGAAATACATTCACATTTCAACATAGATCAGGAGATGTATTAATGCCAAAAGTAAATTGGATTGAACCATTGAAAACTGAAATAGCCCACTTTATAGATTGTATCCAAAATGGCACTCAATGCATAACAGATGCAACACATGCAGAAAAAGTGGTGCGTATATTAGAAATGGGATCATAAAAGAATCGTGATTAGTGATACTGCCATCGTTAAGGATACTCAGATTGGTACTGGGACCAAGATTTGGGAATTTGCGAATGTGTATGGTGCGAATATTGGCGAAAATACAATGATCGGTTCATATGTCGAAATTCAAAATAATGTTACTATTGGGAATAATGTAACTGTCTCTTCTCATTCCTTTATTTGTTCTTTAGTGTCGATAGAAGACAATGTATTTATTGGACATGGTGTTATGACCATTAATGATTTGCGTCCCCCTTCATTTCGTCGAACCGGTTCAACGGATCAATGGAAAAATACCGTTATAAAAAAAGGCGCAGTTATTGGAAGTAATGCGACACTATTGCCCGTTGTCATTGGGGAAAATTCGGAAGTAGGTGCCGGTTCTGTTGTGACGAAAGACGTCCCGAATAATGCTATCGTTGCAGGAAATCCTGCAAAAATAATTCGAATAAAACCTGAAGATTAACTAATAAGTTTCTTATCGTAATGCATATAGCATTTGATATCATCCACCCGGCTCATGTTCACTTCTTTGCTCCAACCATAAAAGAATTCATCTCTCGTGGGCATACTGTAAAAGTATTTTCAAGACATAAAGAATTGGTATGCGAATTATTGGATGATTATGGAATTCAGCATAAAACACTTTCAAAAGCAAGAATAGGTGTTGCGGGACTCTTTTTCGAAATGATTGTTCATCAGGGACGTATTTTTAAAAATATCCTTTGGGAAAAGCCAGATGTAATTGCCGCATTGGGCGGACCACTCTGTACGCATATTTCTCGATTTCGACGCTGCCCTGTCGCTATATTCACTGATACCCATATTGCTAAAATGCAAAATGCAATTACACTCCCCTTTGCGACAAAAATCTTCATTCCCGATTGTTACCCAGGTCCCTTTTATAAGATGGAAAATAAATTTATCAAATATTCTGGTTACCACGAATTAGCCTATTTACATCCAAGTAGATTTACTCCGGATGATCAAATAAAGCAAAAGTTGGGTATAGCAGATCATGATTCATTTGCGATTGTTCGATTTACAGCTTGGGAATCATCTCATGATTTCGCGGTTAAAGGGTTATCGATGGATCAGAAAAAACAGATTGTGGATACATTACTTAGTAATGGGAAAGTATTCATTTCATCTGAAAAACCGTTAGAAGGTGATTTAGCAAAATATCAATATCCACTTCCTGGATCGACTATGCACCATGCACTTGCATCTGCATCAATGGTCATTGGCGAAAGTGCTACTATGGTATCTGAAGCGGTTGTTTTAGGAACTCCTGGGATCTTTATATCACCTATTCCTCGATGTTATACTGATGAACAAGAATCTCGATATAATATGGCTCGGACATTTAAGCCTCACCAATTCAGTGAAATTTTGGAAACGATCAAATTATGGTCAACAAAGGAATCTAAATCATCCATGGCGATTAGCCACAAAATGTTATTAAAAGACAAAATGGATGTAACAAGTTATATTATAGAAGAGTTGACAAAAATGGCTGTCAACACGCATTAATTATTAGGCTTTAATTCGACTTCATTATTTATTGGTTGTTTGACTTCACCCTTATTTAATATACGGTCAATATTCATCACATTTTCTCTCGTACGTTCAAGGAGCTCACTGATAAATCCAAATAATATAAACTGAATACCAAATATTTCTAACGTGAGTGCAAACCAAAATAGTGGACGAATTTGAGTACTAAAGAAATAATATAAAGCGGATAAATACAAATGGAATCCAATTCCAACAACCATACTAAAGGCACCCAAGAACCCAAATAAACGCATTGGTTTTTTACTAAAAATAATTAAAAACCAGATGCTTAATAAATCTAATACTGACCTTGGAAATCGAAGAAGTCCAAATTTTGATTGTCCATACTCTCTTTCATACCATTGCGTTTCAACTTCGGTAATTTTAAATCCCGCAGAATGAAGCATGACTAACATAAATCGATGCCAATCGCTTCTTAAATAAAGAGATGATAAACATTCACGTCTAAAGCCTTTTATCCAATTCATATCTTGCAATCGAATGCCAAATAACCATCGAGTAAAGAGATTATATATTCGAGAAGCAAAAGATTTACCGTCGCCACGATCTTTTCTAAAACCAGCAACAACATCCGCTCCATTTGCCAACTCTTCATATAATAGTGGAATATCTTCATCTGGATGGGATTCTAAATCAGTCGGTATCCAAATTATTTTTTCACCATTTGAATGATGGAATGCTGTCTGAAGAGCTGGAGTTAATCCCAAATTTTTTCTATGTTTAACAGCTATTAAAGTTGATGAATTTTCATCCACTAAAGATTGTAGAACGTTTGATGTGTCATCAGAACTTCCATCATCAACAATTATAATTTCACCTTCAACATTTAAAGAGTCAAATGCCTTTAAACATCGATCAACATATTCCCTTAGGTTTCCGGCTTCATTCATCGCAGGACCTACGATGGATAACTGTTTCTTTTGACTCTGATTGGTTATTTCATTCATAATGGTTTCATTTTCCAGAAAGGGTCTAGCGTTATTTCATTATTACTTAAAGTACGTTTTACGATACTCAATTTTACTTCTGAATTATGTAATTTATCCTTAAATATAATTTGATCACCTTTTTCTGAATGAGCTAAATCTACTTCATTGATTGAAATTTCAATAGTTTCATTTTCGACATTTTCAATTAAAATGTTTTCTGAGATATTGGGTGACTCCCCCCAAAGCAATTTCGTAAACGCTTCTGGTTTAAGTCGATTCAGGATCGGAAACGAAGTTATAATTTCATTGTGATAATATTTTCTATTTTTAAGAATATCCCAAGCAGTGACTTGATCCTTTTCAAGCCACATAATTAACGTTTTCCGACCCATAAAATCTTTAAATTGGATAATTGTGCTGTCATTTTGTGAATAATAAGTAAATTTTAATTTCCCTTTATAATGACCAAAAGCTTGCAACTGCCCACTTCCTGAGCATGACTTATATTTTGTTTCTGGTATTGAAGTTGATGATTTTTTCGTTATTTTTTGGACATGGGTACTGCTACATCCACTCCAAACAATTACAAGGAGTAGAACGAGAAATAATCTAAATTTATTTAGATAATATTTTTGTTTTAAGGGTCTGATTATCACTGTCAAGTTTTAAAGCCTGTTTATACGCATTTATTGCCTTGGCGGTTTCATGCGCATCCATTAATATATCACCCAAATGTTCTATCACTAAAGAATTTGTACTATCCAGTTCAATTGATTTTTCTATATAAATGATCGCCTCACCATGTTTACCCATTTTATAGTATATCCAACCTAATGTGTCCAAATAAGGTGCGGAGTTAGGAGATAGTTGAACTGCTTTCATCGAATGTTCAAGAGCCATTGGCAACATTTCTTCTCTTTCTGACAAACTGTAGGCATAATTATTCATAGCTTGGGCATCGGTCGAATCTGTCCGGATCAATTCTAAATAGAGACTATCAGATTTTTCCCATTTGTGAATACTATCCCAAATCATAGCAAGAGTATGCTTTGTATTTCTAGATGTAGGATGGATACGAAGTGCTTTAAGCAAAAACTGCTCTGCATTATCATATTCTTTCAACTGATTATAAGCACTCCCTAATATGTAATATGCCGTAAAATTTCCATCTAATAGATCAATATTATTAATTAAAATTTCAGTGGCCTTTTTTGGTTCTTTATTTGTCAGAGAAACAATGGCACTATTTAAAAAACCTTTAGGATCATTTGGAAAAAGTGAAATGAGTTTATTATTATATTTTATAGCTTGATCATAGTCTTCCATATCAATAAAAAGAGACACATATTGTTGATAAATATTCTGACTCATGGAATCGATTACAAAGGCTTGATCTAAAAGGGTAAGTGCCGAATGATAATCAGTATTTTGTTGGTAAATAGAACTTTTCTGAAGCAATAAATCCACACTTCTTCCTAGAATATTCATAAGACCATCAATGGCTGTTAATGCCTTTTCAGGATGATGATTAAAAATGGAAATATCTCGATAAGTTTCATGAATCTTCACATCATTAGGATGTTCTTTGATTAACAGTTCGCATATTTCTTCTGCTTTTATCAATTGCCTAATATTAAGTGCAATCTGCAAGGCTTGTTCTAACGCATTTGTAGAAATAGTATTTAGTTGATACGATAAAAGATAATAATCGATAGCGTCATTCCATTGATTACTTAATCGGTATATGTCACCTAACGAATAAGGATAATCGCTATTTTCTGGATCAAGTTTCATTAATTCTAAAAATTGTAACTTGGCTAAATCAAATCTTTTTTCTAACATATAAAGTAAACCAAGCATTTCAAACCCTTCAGAATCTGTGGGGTCGAGTTCGATGGCTATTTTAAGATGTTTTTCTGCTCTTTTTAATTTTCCTAGCCTTCTAAATGCATCTGCAATTGAAATGTGAATTGTAGCACCATTAGGATCGGCTTCTAGTGCTTCTTGGAATTCTAAAACAGCCATAGCATAATTCCCTTGATCTAAAAGGAACTCGCCTTCCATAAAGTGTTGGATAGCAACTTCAGATTGATTTGTTTCTTGCGCAGTTAATAAGCTCAAACTGCTTAAAAAGATTAACCCTACTATTTTATTATTCATCATCACCATAAACGGTTACTCTATTACCACCGAGTTTTTTCCCACTGTACATAGCCTGATCGGCAAAATCAATCACTTCCCTCGTGTTTTCAGAATGAACTGGATATTCACTCATACCGCAACTGATTGTCATTTTGACTTGTCGTTCATCCATTGAAAATGGATATTCAGCAATCGTTTCAACAATTCTTGTAGCCACAGGCATGGCTTTTTTAACATTCGTGTTTACCAGAATAATGACAAATTCTTCTCCGCCATATCTGGCAACTGCATCAATTAAACGAACATTGTCTTTTAAGATTTGGGCAACGGTTTGAATAACATAATCACCATAAGGATGTCCTAGTGTATCATTAATTCGTTTAAATTTATCTAAATCAAACATAAGCATCACCAACCCATATTTAAAACGTTTTGCACGTTGAATTTCTTCGTCAAAACGATCCATGAATGTTTTATGGTTTAGTAATCCCGTTAAACCATCTTGCGTTGCATTTAAATAGATTTGTTTATATTCCTGCTGCCAATTCATAATGGTACTTAATATCGTGGAAAAGGAGTCCATTGAATCCCATTCATTCTTATTAAATCTTCTATTGGATTTTCGTTCAAGAATAACAGATACTAATTTTTCTTCCCCTATTTTCAACGAGATTCCCATAACTGAATGGTTGATGATAGATTCACCTTCACCACTAAAAGGGATCATTGTGGGGTATTTTTCCATCATAATTTTATCATCTATCACTCCATTGCTAATCATAGGTAAACCCAATAATGATTCATTAAGATTAAATCTCTTTCCTTCAATAAATTCAGATTCATTGACTTTTACCCACATAACAACACCTTTCGTAAAATAAGATTCGGCAGATGATATAACAATTTGATCACTGGGGATAAAGGTATTGACTAAAGAAGAAAATTTTTCATATATATCCTTTTCATCATCTTTAAAGTTTAAATCTGAAATAAAAGTAAGAATATTTTCCTTTTTATAATTCCCTAAAGCTTGATGGTCTAGACTATCTAAATTTTCTAAATTTTTGGTTAATAGAGTTGATAATTGAGATGTGATTTGTAATGCCTTATTATCTAATTCATTAAAGTGATCTATGTAGATAATAAAAAAACCTATTGATCGATTATTAAATTGAATAGAGTGTGCTAATAGACATTCACTTCCCCGCCATGTCTTTTCACCCAATAAATCATTCCATTCGGATCCGCAGTCTTTTTGATAGATCGTTTGCGATCCGGTTGACGATAATATATTACTAACCAAAATATTATTCGTTAAAACGGAATCGGATAATATGGACTCCAAACCACCTTGACGAACTAATGTGTCGAATTGGTCTTCAAATAAATAAATTTCAGGTTGATACGCACGGTTCAACGATTTTACAATTGAAAAAACCATCGATTGTATTTCTTGAAACAATTCATCTACTTGAGGTTTAGGGGAAATGGTATATTTAGTGTCGCTTAAATCACCAGCCGGTTCAACTTGATCATTACCGTATTGTCCTAAAGTTGTAAAGTAAAAATAAATAAACCAAGCCAACCCTAGCACAACTATACCACGTAATATAACGCCAAGCGATGCATCAAGATTTGGGTACAATACTAGTAGTAAAACAGCTAAACAGCTGAGGCTGTAAATAATTCCTGTTTTTATGCTTAATTTCATTTAGCTACCAAAAATAATATCCTCGTCTATAAAATTACTTTAATAACGTGGATTAAAAAACAGGAATTAGTTAAAAACTATTTATCGTTTACGAGGCGAATTTGTTTGGAATAATCTTTCTTTTTATTATGGTCATCCGATTGATTTAGTGTGTCAGAATCCACATCCGCAAAATCGTCCATATTAGTTTCAAACGGTTTTTGTTCATCCGGAATAAAACTTTCATTCGAATTTGTTGCTAAAGTTCGGTTTGAATTAGACACATTTGGCTTCTCTGGATTGAATAACTCTATACTCACAAAAAGAAAAGCAATAACGAGCCCAGTCATAACCGATGCATACAAAGGTGTAAATCCAAAGTAAGATTTTGTTGGCGGCTTGACAGGAATACGTCTTTCTGCACTCAATCTACCTTGTAGGTTCTTCATAAAAGCTGTCGAAGTTGTTACTTTAGGGATTGCATTTAGTTGATTAATAGTTTTTCTCATATTATCAACGAGTGTTTTAGCATTTGGATTCGTTTCCAAATAATTCTCAAAAGATTTCCTTTGAGCAAGTGTTAAAGTATTTTCTAAATAATCTGAAATCAGATCTTCAAACTGGTATCGGTCCATCAATAGTCATAACTCCTTATTTTCTTAATTCTTGTAATTCAGATTGTAACTGAATTCGTGCACGATTAATTCGTGATTTCACTGTTCCTAACGGCACGTCAACAATATTACTTATTTCATCATAAGAAAGTTCCTGAATGTCACGCATAATGAGTACTGTCTTAAAATGTTCTGGTAACTGTTGAATGGCATTCCCAATGAGTTTATGAGCATATTCATTCTGCACTTCTTGCCCAGTATCTGGTTGGATTGCCGGTAATTCTATTTGTTTTTCACCTCGACTCATGTGACTGAGTTGAGTGATTTTTCTTCTTTTTCTTTTTCTCAGTTCTGTATTGGCAAGGTTTTTTGCAATTGTATAAATCCAGGTTGAAAATTTTGCTATTTCTTTATAATAGTGCTTTTTTATATACAATTTAATCATGGTATCTTGAACAATGTCTTCAGCTTGCTCGTAGTCACTGACATATTGAAAAACAAAATTTATAAGTCGATCTTTATACCGCCTTACAAGCTCAACATAGGCATTTTCATCCCCATTTTGAAACCGACCAATTAATTCTTCATCCGTATAGATGAATTTTCCGCTTTCATCAACTGAAGGCATGGTATATAAATTGGATGAGCTCTGATTCATCAGATATGGTTGATGTTTTTTGTTTTCGTTCAATTTTTTCAAGATATTTTAAAATCTGTATTAATTTTTTCTCAGAAAATCCCTTAGCATAGGCTGGTAAGTTTCTTTGAATCGAAGCAGATATAGGAATATAACCGGCCGGTTTTGAAAAAGTTCCAAAATTTCGTTTTGCAAATAATAATTCCTGAAATAATCCGGTTAATGGATAAATAAGTGAAATCATTGTTTCATTATTAGAAATAACAGTCTTACCAATTGTTAAAGATTTTGTTAAATCTTTTTGAGCAATTGCAGAAATAAATTCCCATTGTTTATGTTCTCTTTTCCAACCCGAAAACTGTTTTAAATGTTCCATTTCAACGGCATTCCCATCACCAACCCATAAGCAAATTTTATCTATTTCTCCAGCCAAATGGGCTAATGAATCTCCCGCAGTGTTTGATAAAGATTCAACAACTTGAGAATTAGCTGAATTTCCATTTTCACTGAAAAAATACCGCACCCATTGTTTTATTTTATTTGGATGGGGTGGTTGAGTATTAATGGGGTCTACAATTTTTGACAAATGTTTATAAATGGCGGCTTTAGCCATATAATCATCATTTATAATAATAACACAATGGCTTAGTAATGGTTTTTTACAATAATCAATCAATTCATCATTATATGGCTTTTTTAATTGTGTGCCATTTCGAATGATAAAAAATGCTTTACTTGCAAATAAGTCCGTCGATGTTAATCGGTGAATAATTTCTTTTCCTCCCATTTCATCTGGAAGCATTAACACTTTGGATGGTTTTTCATCTCCAAAAAATTGTTTTGAAACTTTATCAATAAATAACTTTTGAAGGTAATAATCACCCCCTTGTAAATAATAAATAGATGATGCACCATTCTTCGACAAAGATTGAATTGCGGCTTTAATATCAATTGCCATTTTTTTTCTCAACGTATAGGCTTACACTAATAACAGAAATAAAAGCTAATATAAAGCTTACAACTCGTTCAGTAACAAGCAAGGATAATCCATTTAAGTTTGCCCAAATAATCGTGGATATTGAGCCGACTAATAGACCCGCAATAACCCCTTCCCTTTGGATGCGCTTCCACCAAAGCGTTAATAGGAGAGCTGGACCAAATGACGCACCTAGTCCGCTCCATGCGTATGAAACCATTTCAAAAACTAAATCTTTAGTACGCCAGGCCATAATAAAAGCAATAATCCCTATCATTAACGTAAATATTCTACTCCATGTTAATTTAGAAAACCCAAAAAATGTATCCACATTTGGTGCAAGTAAATCTTCGGTAATAACAGAAGTACTTACTAACAATTGTGAATCGGCGGTTGACATCATTGCTGCAATCGCTCCCGAGATAAATATTCCAGCCAACCAAGCGGGCAGTAATGAAGTTGCCATGATTGGCATTAATTTTTCCGGGTCAGGTAATTGGCTAATTGAAAATATTTTTTCTCCTTCATGAATAAGAATTCCCGACTGAAGAAGGCCATTGCCCACTAATCCAATAATCATTGCTCCAAAAAAAGCTGGAATTGCCCAAGAGATAGCAATTTTGCGACTCTTATTAATATTATCCGGAGAATCGATCGCCATAAATCTTGTTACTAAATGCGGTTGTCCCATATACCCAAATCCCCAACTTAAACCGCCCACCATACCCATGATGGCTGAAAGACCCGTTTCCCCACCATAGATTGATTCAAAATTGAATAGAGGCTGATTTGGCATTTCATTTAATTGAATAATACCCACAATAGGTAAAATAATTAATGTGGATATCATTATAATTCCTTGGATTAAATCCGTCCAAGCTACCGCCAAAAAACCGCCCATTAATGTATAAAGAATAATGATAAGCGCCCCAAGAACCATCCCTTCTATTTGTGTGAGTCCAAAAGTCACATTTAATACCTTCCCTGCTCCTGAAAATTGTGCTGCAACATAAAAAACAAAGAAAAAAGTAATGATGAATCCAGACAAAAGGCGGATGGTTCCTTTTTCATCCTTAAACCGTTTATGAAAGAGTTCTGGTAAAGTTATTGCATTATAATGTCCTGTCATGATTCTTAACGGTTTGGCAATAATCGTCCAAGAGAATGTGATTCCCATAATGCATCCAATCACTGTCCATATTTCAAATAGCCCAGCCACAAGTGCTGCTCCAGGTAATCCAAGAATTAACCAAGCTGATTCACCTGAAGCTCTTTCCGAAAAAGCAATCACCCATGGACCAAGTCTATTTCCACCTAAGGCAAAATCTTTCAAATTTTTTGTTTGCTTAGACGCGTAATATCCTACGCATAAGATGAGAACTAAGTATATTCCAAATGCAATGCCAACTACACTCATGCTAAAATATCCAAGTCGTAATTCCTAAGACCAGGCAATAAGCTCCAAACCAATAATATTTTCCGGACTCAAGCCATTTAATCAACCATTTTAATGCGAATACTCCCACAATAAATGAACTTAGTAAACCACCAAGCATGATTGGAACAGTTAATGATTCTCCGCCCATTCCATCCAAAGCGGTTAATAATCCTGCGCCTGCAATGACCGGTATAGCCAATAAGAAAGAAAACCGAGCTGCATCACGAGAATTGATTCCTAATAAGAGTGCAGTACTAATCGTAAATCCTGATCTAGATATACCTGGAATAATTGCAATAGCTTGTGCTAACCCAATAAATAGGCCTGATTTCCATGAAATTTGATTATGATTTTGTTTTGCGAATTTTGATAAAAATAAAATAATCCCAGTAACCGTTAAAGCTATTGAAACAGTCTTGGTGTTATCAAATAAAAGATCAAAATAATCTTTTAAGCTAAAACCCACAAGTACTGCAGGAATAGTTGCTAAGGCAATAATGCCAATCTGTCTTTGAGTCTCTTTTTGTTTTAAGCCGGTTATAATTGCGTGAATATCTTGCCAAAATACAAATAGAATACTCCCTAACGTCCCAATATGGACTATGACTTCAAACGTATTTCCCTCTATCGTAATTCCAAGCCACGATTGAAATAAAACCAAATGGCCTGAACTGCTGATAGGTAAAAATTCTGTAAGTCCTTGAATAATTCCGAGTATTATCGCTTCAATAAATGTCATCTTAATCCTATGAAAGGTTTAAATATACTCGTAATTCATCTGATTGAATATGCATTAAACCCACCCTATCAAGCCCAACATTCGTCCCGCTTTTTTGCCATCTCTGCGATAAGAATAGAAGGAGTCCCATTGACAAGACGTGCAATGATGATCTAAATATATATTTGATAATTCAATGCCTACTTTATATAACTGATTTTTCGCTATCCTTAATAAATCAATCCAATATTTGCCTTCTTTGTTTGGATTTGCCTGAATGCTATCGTTAGGGAATAAATGTACCACATCCGTACGAACTTCAAAACAGCATGATTTAATCGAAGGGCCAAGAACAATTTTTAACTGTTCTTTTTTGCAGCCCAAGTCAATCATTTCTTGAATAGTTTTAGGTATGATGTTTGCGACTAACCCACGCCATCCTGCATGTACAAGAGCCGTGTAATGTGTTTTTATATCAACAATAAAAATGGGAAAACAATCCGCGACTTGAATCGATAATACAAGGTCCTGATTTATAGCTATAATTGCATCCGTATCTGGATAATTCCCCGGTGTTTCACAAACAGAAATATTGGAAGAATGCGTTTGTTTTGGGATGATAAGGTTTTTTGGATTTAGCCCAACTAATTCAGTAAATGCCATTCGATCATTATCTACAGAATTTGAAAGTGTGTATCGAGTCGTGAAAACAGTTTTTAGTCCAACTATCTCAAAATAGTTAGAATAGGAAATCCAATTATTTGACATGATACTAAGTAAATAAGGGGCTAATTATTTTAAATTTTGTTTTACAGAAAATTGATTATTAGAAAATTCTAAAATTTGGAATAATGCATTCATGTTTTGGTTCTTACCTTCAAATTGGATGGGTCCATATTCCCCGTAATAAGGTTCCATTTTCATCATTTTACTACCCAATGCTCTACGACTCGCCCCCATTAATGCTCCCATCGAAATGAGAAACTTGCTCTGATCTTCACCAAGTGAATATAGTTGTTTATTGATTGAATTGGATTCATCCAACGTATCCCACCCATCTTCATCGAATGTATTTGTATAAACAATCATTCCTGAAAAATGGGGTCCGACAGATTTTTGTTTTATTTCTGGCGTTATCCATCCTCTATTTCCCACGACGGTACAACTCAAATTATATATTGGAAACTGAGTACCAATATATTTGAGATGGTTATCTTGAATGGGCATATAGAGAGCATTTATCGTTGAAAGTGTCACCTTTGATGAATCATTCTTAGACATCTTTTTTTCAGGTTCTGGTTCTGGCATATCAAAAAAGTCTGAAACATCTACATCAAATAACGCATCAAGGCTATCAATGGCTAACGTCATTTCTTCTTCGACTATTTCTTCTTCAACAAGTTCCCAAGCAACTTTTCTTATTACTTTGAATTGATGTGATACATTTTCCGGAACCCCTGAATACCATTCAATCGCCACTGGTTCAATGCCCATTTGAAATAATTCATCTATAAAATATTTCGTTTCTTTTCGAATTCGTTCGTGATCAGTCGGTGCTAATATTGCGATTTGACTTAAGCCCAAACTATCCACAAGATAATGCGCCATTGTCCTTGCTCGCACTTCAAGATCAGTCGTTAATTGAAAAATGGCTGAAGACAATCGAGTTAAGGATGGCATATTGGAATAAGGAATTAAAATAGGGATTCCATCCACAGTTGCCGCAGATGCACATTGTGCATTTTCATCTGTTATTGGTCCTAAAATGCCATTTATTTTCTTTGTTCTTTGTAATTGTCTTACGAGTTCAACGGTCTTTGTACATTCACTTTCATTATCCATCACCACCAATGATATATTTGTTAATGGTTTTTCTTGGCTAAAAGCGCTCAATAGACCCTTCAAATAAGATTGACCATCGAAGGCATTTTCCCCTGTTAAGGGTAATATAACACCCATATTTTTTAAATTTTTCCCCAATAAATAGAACGTATCAAGCTGAAAATATAAAGAATGATAATCGGGTGGTAAATGCTCTAATCGAACGACATCAAGGGTAATTCTAGTATCATAGCGATCTCCCCTTTTGAAAGAATCGTATGCTCGGGCCAAATTTAAAATAGCACGCACTTCCGCTCCCCGTTCTCGGAATAACAATGTTTCTAACACTTCTGTTTTAACATCATTTGCAATACACCGGATTAGGCGTTGGTCGATTTCACTCCACTCATTTTGATCTGCAAAAGATCGTGCTTTTAAATATGTTTCAAAAGCATGTGTATATAATCCATTCTTTACATGTATATCCCCCATTAATTGAATCATCGCTTTGCGATATGGGCTTCCGGGGAATAGAGTTAAATAGGATTGGGCGCCATCTAATGCTTGTTGCAATTTACCCACATGGTAAAGCGATTTAACCCACATCATTTGAGCCGATGGGTCATTATAATCCATGACATCCGTTAATATTGAATGAAATTGTTCTTCAGCTAATTCAAAACGACTTGTTTCATACACATTTACAGCATTTTGAAATTTTTCAATATATGTCAGCGTATCTAAGTCGACATTTGCAAAAGTAACTGAAAAAACAGTCAAAAGGAAAAAAACGATTTTTGACAAGGTGATTTTCACCTTTCTTCCTTTCTAGGATACGAATAAATAAATTATTCTAATTCCCAAATTATATTTAAAATTTTGTCTTCGAGTCTAAAGCTAAATCCAACAGCTAAATCGTTGCTATTAATATCATATTTTTTTTGGAGTTTTTCTAATTTTGATTCTACATCATCAATACTAGCACTATTCTCGAATGTTTTTAATGATTTTCCAAATGCGGTCCAATCCTTAGGACCAATATTTTTTCCAAGCCCTTTTATTTCTTTTGATTTAACCAAAAATTCTTTAAAACTACCTGCATAATCAGGTCCCCAAGTTTTAGCACCTTTTTGCTTCGCAAATGTCCCATTATCATTTTGTACCGTCATAAGTTCAAAAACACAGACGACAAATGAATAATCTATAATAAAGTCGCGTGACGCTTTAATATGGTTTTGTGGGAAACCGCTTTCTTCCCAGTTTTCTTCCCCGAGAATATAGACAATTTTTTTCATGATGAGTTTTAGAGACTCAATTTTTCTAAAGCTGGGTTTATCCACTATCATTCGGGATAATTTTTGGTCAAATGTTAAATTTGCGATAACGAATTCCTTTCTTTTCTAATTCAATTTTTTCAAATATGATTTATAATATTTTTTACTCAAATAATTACGAGATAATACTGAGATGAAATACATTTGTCAATGACCGTTAGCGTCTTTTTTCATTATGCTTTTCGTGGAGCTAATCATGTCCTCGTTCCGATGGATCATTTACATCTTTACCAAATAATGGATTAGAACCCTTTGGCATATTTTTTCTTTTCTCTTCTAATTTTTTTGATTGGCCATCTTCAATAGTCAATTTTGGCAGTTTCACCTTTTTAGAACGAGTTTCTTTTTTATTTTTCTTCATTTGTCCTACTTAACAGGAAATGAACTAACCCTATTCACCTAGATACTTATTCAACCGTAACACTTTTCGCTAAATTACGAGGCATATCCACATCGCACCCACGAAGAACGGCTAAATGATAGGCTAATAGTTGTAATGGTATGGTGGCTAAAATTGAAAAAGTTCTTGGATGAGATATAGGTACTTCTATGATATGATCAGACAAAGACAATAAATCGTCAGTCATTTTATCTGTAACCGTTATTATTTTACCTTTTCTTGCTTTCACTTCCTGAATATTGGATACCACCTTTTCGTACGTTCTATCATGTGGAGCTAAAAAGATAACAGGCATTTTTTCATCGATTAATGCAATAGGCCCATGCTTCATTTCTGCCGCAGGATATCCTTCTGCATGAATGTAAGATATTTCCTTTAATTTAAGGGCTCCTTCAAGCGCCACCGGGAAATTGGTTCCACGGCCAAGGTATAAGCAATTATCAACATCAACAATTTCTTCTGCAATATCTCTTATTAATTCTGTTCTATTTAAAATTTCTTTTACACGACCCCCTAAATCATGTAATGCATGTGCTAATTCAACACCCTCTTTTTTAGAATATCCGTTTTTTCGTCCTAAATATAATGCTAACATATATAAAACTGATACTTGTGCCGTAAATGCCTTCGTGGATGCCACGCCTATTTCTGGACCGGCATGCGTATAAATACCGCAGTCAGTTTCTCTGGAAATTGAACTTCCCACCCCATTGCAAATCCCAAAGGTTAGACATCCGTTTTCTTTTGCTTTTCGAATTGCGGCTAATGTATCCGCTGTTTCTCCCGATTGAGAAATGGCAATAACGACGGATTGGCTATCAATAACAGGATTTCGATATCGGAATTCGGATGCATATTCTACATGAACGGGAATTCCTGCAAATTCTTCTAGGATATATTTTCCGATTAGACCTGCATGCCAAGATGTACCGCATGCTGTAATATAAAAATGACGCGCTCTTTCGATCCGTAATAAATGATCTTGTATTCCCCCTAAATGAACATTGCCCTCTTCTAATCGCAGGCGACCACGCATCGTATCAATTATCGTGTGTTCTTGTTCATAAATTTCCTTTAGCATATAATGAGGGAAATTTCCCTTTTCAATTTCTTCGATTGAAAAATCAATATGAGAAATCTTTTTTTCTACCGTTTCATTGTTTGTTATTTGTTTTATTTCATACCCATCATCGTCAATGAATAAACATTCACCTTCTTCCAGATAAATGACATTTCGTGTATGTTCCACTAGAGGTGAAGCATCACTGGCTAAGAAATATTCCCCATCACCTACTCCGAGAACAAGCGGACTTCCTAAACGAGCGGCAATTAATTGGTTAGGTTCATCCGAACACATGACAACAATACCGTAAGTTCCCACTACTTTTCGAAGCGCGAGTGTTACGGCCATTTCGAAGGATGTTTTTTCTTCGTGGTATATAGTAGATATAAGCTGCACAAGAACTTCCGTATCCGTGTCAGACTGAAACTTAACTCCCTTTTGGATTAATAATTTTTTAAGGACAATATAGTTTTCAATAATCCCATTATGAATTAAGGCGAATTTGCCTGTTTGGTCAACGTGTGGATGAGCATTTAAATCAGAGGGTTCCCCGTGAGTAGCCCAACGTGTGTGCCCAATTCCGATAGTCCCTTTTACAGAAGATCCATTGAGCAATGATTCTAATTCTTGAACTTTTCCCGCTTTTTTTGTAACTGTAAATGTGTCATGATTCATGATAGCAATGCCTGCTGAATCATACCCACGATATTCAAGTCTCTTGAGTCCCTTAATCAGTAAAGGGACAGCACTGTTATTTCCAAAATATCCTACAATTCCACACATTTAATTAGTTATTAGTTAATAGTTGATTAGTTATTAGTTAAAAAATGAAAATTATTTCACTTTTTTAAATTTTTCTTTTTAGTTACAATAATTGCTGTAAGCATTTTTATTAATGATATATTTTTTTCTAAAATAGAGCTCATTTGACCCTTCGTAAAATAATCTGTACCTATTAATAAAGACAACCAATATTCTGTTTCATTCGCTTCTTTTAACGCAATGGCTAATTTATGGATAAAATCTTTTGAAGATTCTGCGTAATGGGCTTCTCTTACTAACGCCCCGACTGAAGTTCCGCTTCTTATAATTTGTTTGGAAATTATGAATTCTTTTTTGTCTTTTTGGAGGATTTTCCCAAGATTTATAATTCGAATGGCAAAAGCATAGCTAAGTTCTTTTATTGTATTCTTTTTTTTAACCATAATAATTTATATACATTTTTCTAACCATTAACCATTAACCATTAAATTCATTCCCATTCAATTGTTCCCGGCGGTTTTGAAGTAATGTCATACACAACACGATTAATCCCTTGAACAGAATTGACAATCTCACTCGAAATTCTAGCCATAATATGCTCTGACATCCGATACCAATCTGCTGTCATTCCATCACTACTCGTTACAGCTCTAATCCCACACAAATTTTCATAAGTACGTTGATCCCCCATGACACCCACTGTTTTTATTGGAATTAAAACGGCAAAAGCTTGCCATATTTCATGATAAATCCCTTCATCATGAAGAATGTCCATATATATCTGGTCAGCATTTTGAAGAATTTCAATTCGTTCTTCCGTGATTTCGCCAAGAATACGAACAGCTAATCCTGGGCCCGGGAAAGGGTGTCTTTCAATCAAAGAATCCGGCAAACCTAATTCTCGTCCAACATTTCGAACTTCATCTTTGAATAATTCACGCAATGGTTCAACTAATTCAAATTCAATATCTTCCGGAATACCACCCACATTATGGTGACTTTTAATGACATGTGCTGTTTTTCCATGGCTAACACCACTTTCAATCACATCTGGATATAATGTTCCTTGAGCTAAAAAACGAAGCTCCCCCATTTCTGTTGATATGGATTCAAAGCTACGGATAAACTGTTCCCCAATAATTTTTCGTTTCTTCTCAGGTTCTGAAATTCCAGCCAATTTGGTTAAAAATAATTCTGATTCATTATATAAATGAATATTGACCCCTAACCCATCTTTTAAAGCGTGTACACATTGCTGTGCTTCATTTTTCCTTAACAAACCATGGTCAATTAATACAGCGGTAGATCGATCCCCAATGGCTCGATGTAAAAGGGCTGCCACCACCGACGAATCCACTCCACCACTGACTCCAACTAACACATTCCCATCACCTACTTGTTTTTGAATTTGCTCAACTTGATCATTGATGAAATTGCCAGCAGTCCATGTTGGCGAACATTCAGCTACATGAAAGAGAAAATTTCGTAATATTAATTCACCTTCGATCGTATGTACCACTTCAGGATGGAACTGAGTCGCATACCACTTTTTTTCTTGATGGCATAATGATGCAATTACCCCATTTTCAGATTCAGCTAATATGGACCATTTTTCTGGCACTTTTGTGACTCTATCCATGTGACTCATCCACACCTGAGTCGTATCGGAAATTGTATTAAAAAGCGAATCATGATTATGGATATTCAATTTTGCGAATCCATACTCACCTTTGCCGGTTGTTTTCACTTTCCCACCACTATGGTGAATCAATAATTGCAACCCATAACAAATTCCTAAAATCGGAATGCCCGATTCTAAAATGCTTACATCAAAATCAGGGGACGAATCGCCGAATACACTTGAAGGGCCGCCAGATAAAATGAGTGCTGACGGTTTTCTATCAACGATTTCTGCTAATGAAACACTGTGATGTAAAATTTCGGAATAGACGTGTTGTTCTCGAATACGACGTGCTATTAGTTGAGTATATTGAGATCCAAAATCAAGGATTAAGACTCCCTGCTCTTGCACTAATTTTATATTATTTCCCATGTTTTCAATTCTGACATAAATGATTCATTTGTCAATTTATAATGGATTGGTGTTAAACTCACAAAATTTTGGGCTATAGCAAATCCATCCATTTCCATTGTATAATCGCTGTTCAATCTTTTCCCGGACATCCAAAAATATTTTTGTCCACGCGGGTCATCTCGACTTTCAAGCCAATCTTCCCAAAATTCAGTTCCCTGCTTCGTTACTTGATATCCTTGAATATCACTTTCGTTACAATTTGGGATGTTTACGTTTAATAATGTTCCCTGCGGTAAACCTTCTTCTAACACTTTCATTGCAACTTTTTGTGTAATGGGTTTGGAAGCAGCGAAATCTCCATTTCTAATTGTATCTAAACTGAACGCAATAGATGAAATGCCCATCATCGTGCCCAAATTTGCAGCAGATACAGTTCCAGAATACAGGATATTCGTTCCAATATTTGCTCCCATATTAATTCCCGATACAACCAAATCAGGTTTTTTATCCATAACCGAATAGATTGCAACTTTTACACAATCCGCCGGCGTTCCGTTAACCGAATATCCCGTAAAACCACCATGGCGTGTTATTTGTTGAATACGAATCGGGTCAGAAATGGTAATGGCATGGCCCACTGCGCTTTTTTCAGTATTGGGTGCAACCACGGTTACATTCCCTATTTGAGACATGGCTTCCCATAATGCATAAATCCCAGTAGCATGGATACCATCATCATTTGTAATTAAAATATTTGGCTTTTTCATTTTTTAAGTATGTGTATTAAGTGTGATAATTTTTGTTTCACTTCTTCACGAGGAACAATGTGATCGATGAACCCTTTTTCCATAAGAAATTCAGATCGTTGAAATCCTTTTGGTAAATCTTGGCCTATGGTTTGTTTAATAACTCTCGGACCAGCAAATCCGATAAGGGCACCCGGCTCCGCTAATATAACATCACCTAACATTCCAAAACTAGCTGTTACGCCCCCTGTTGTTGGATCAGTGAGGATTGGGATATATAAGCCGCCATTTTTAGCGAATTTGGCTAAATGTGCGCTTGTTTTGGCTAATTGCATGAGAGAGATTGCTCCTTCTTGCATTCGAGCGCCTCCAGAAGCACAAACCAAAATAAATGGGATAGATAATTCATCCGCTCGCTTCACAGCACGAGACACAGCCTCACCAACCACAGAACCCATACTGCCACCAATAAATTTAAAATTCATAATGCCAAGCATTACGGGGGTTTCATCTATTGCACCTTGATAAATTCGGATAGCTTCTTGTTCGCCTGTCTTTTCTTTAGCTTCTTTCAGCTGAGCCCCATATTTCTTTCCCGTCTTAAATTTTAGGAAATCTTTTGATTGTATATCTGTAAATAACCTATTAGCACTTCCATGATCTAAAATTAATTCCAGATATACTTGAGGCAGTACACGGAAATGGTGTTTGCAATGATGACACACCATTCTATTTTTTTCTAATTCAGGACGATAAATGATTTCTGTACAGGATGGACACTTTTCCCATAAACCATCGGGAATCGCTTTTTTCTCCGATTGAGAAATCTTTTTATCTTTACGTTTAAACCATGACATGAGATCTAATTTTACCCCTTTTCATCACAATGGCATCTTCGCCATCTTGATAATAATTTTGGCGGATGTCAATTTCTTCAAATCCACATTCTAAATAAAGTTTTATTGCCGGATAATTCGTTCGTTTTACATCTAAAAATACAGAAGAATCATCTTGAATTGTTTCAAAATATTTCTCCAACATAATTTGGCCATTCCCGGCACCTTGATCTAAAGGCTGAATGGCAAAGTTGATTATTTCATGTTCATTCATGACCTGGCGACACATTAAATATCCAATAATACTTTTACCCTTTAGTAAAACATAACTCTTTTTGGATGACGATATTATTAATTCTTCTTTTATTTGGCTCAATGTCCAAGCATCCTTTTTAAAAGCATCTTGTTCAATCCTTACAATAGATTGAAAATCATTATCCTTCGCTAATCGGAAATTCATTTGGATACACCCAAGTTGAATGAAGAAATGTAATTTGGGACAATCATTTTTGGATCAGCTTTCACCCAATCATTAAAATGAATTTCACTCAATTCCGCGATTCCTTTTGATGATGGCTGAACGGTTGTAAAATGTGAAAATGATTGTTCATATTTTTCACATCCCCAATGAACCCATTGCAAATCTTCCGAATCAAAATTCAAAACATCTTTCCATGAATACAAATCTATATTTTCCGAGGGTGTAACTCGCATGTTTTGACTCTGAAAGGATTGAAAATAAACTTTTTCACCATGTGAATGTAGCATAACCCCTATTGGGCCATCTTTTTTAGATAATTGTGCAATGGATAATAATGTTGGCACAGGGATTATAGGCAAATTATGACTGAAAGCTAATCCCTTCGCAAAACTTAACCCAACTCGAAGTCCCGTGAATGAACCCGGGCCAATTGAAATGGCTATTCCATCTAACTCATTTAAATGAAAGGATATTTGATTTTGTAAATCCTGAAAAAATGCTGGGAGCACTTCTGCATGTTTCCGGTGAGAATCCGCTTCAACAGTACACACGTGTTCACCATCTATACTGTAGGTTAAACCGCAAATATTTGTTGATGTTTCGACAGCTAATATTTTCATAAGTAATCAGACATACCAATCACTTTAACAAACCTTATATCAGGTTTTTCTATATTTCGCTCAAGGTATACTTTAATAACATTATCAGGTAACAATGGCTTAATTTTTTCCGCCCATTCAATTAAGGTAACCCCATCTACTGGATGCAAATAATCATCACCACCAATGGCGATAAAATCAATTGGTTTTTCTATACGATAACAATCAATATGATAAAGCTTATGAGGAATACCATCATATTCACCGACTAGTTTGAATGTGGGCGACCCTACATGTTCTTCGATGAGTAAACCTTTAGCAAATCCTTGAGAAAATGTTGTCTTTCCAGCCCCAAGATTTCCTGTCAAGGCGATGACGGATCCGCAAGGAACACTTAAAGCTAATTTCGCCCCGAATGCTTGGGTTTCTTCAGGAGATGTAAGTAGTGTATCCACTCGTGTTACTTTCCGGTTAATATCGCGACAGGGACTAGCATTTCTTCCATCGAAATTCCGCCATGTTGAAAGCTATTCGAGTACATGGATTGAAATTTATGGATCTGATTAGGATAGACAAAATAAATATCATCTTTGGCCATAATATAACTCGGTTGCTGTCCAAATGCTGGCAATCTATATTGAGCTGGATCCTTCACAACCAAAGCATTTCGTGTTTTTGTATTAAGATTGCGACCATATTTATAACGAACCCCCGATGAAGCATCTTTATCAGCTGCAACCATCACATCTCTATGCACACGAATACTTCCATGATCACTTGTGATGATAACTTTATAATCACTGTCAGCTAAAATTTTAAGTACATGAAAAAGCCATGAACTTTCAAACCACATTTTAACGGCCGATCGATACCCGGATTCATCTGGAACCATTTCTTTAAGAACTTCCGATTGTGAACTTTTATGCGCAAGGATATCAACAAAATTGACAACAATGGCTAATATATCTTGCTTTAAATAATCTTGAATACGGTTTTTAAATTTATTTCCTTCATCCACGGCCCATATTTTATGATAATGGAATGTTTTATGACCATTCCCAGTTCTCTTTAGCAAATCTTGGAAGAAAGTTTTTTCCAATTGATTTAAACTGGATGCGTGCTCATTCATCATTTTTCTTTGCTCAGGGTATTTCTTGACCATTTCATCTGGGTACATTCCGCAGAATATAGCATTTCTAGAATAAGGGGTTGCGGTAGGTAATAAGGATAGCTGATAATCCATCGAAACATTGAAATATTTTTTTATGTCAGGCATTATGGACATTAGTTGATCATGTCTCATACAATCCACTACAATAAAACATACTTTACGGTCTTTTTCAATTTCAGGCTTAATAAAGGAATCATAAAATCCTGGGGAGAGTACGGGTTTCTCTTCATTATTAATCCAAGTTGTATAATTATTTTCTACAAAATGAACAAATTCTCGATTACACGATTGTAGTTGTTCTTTTAGAATATCACCGAGCCCCGTATCACGATGATCATCGAATTTTAACTGCCATGAAACTAATTCATTATATAGTGCCCACCATTCGTCAATACTTAAATCATCGTGGAGTTTTTGGCTAATCTTTTGAAATACTTTCAAATAATCCGTTGTTGCTTTTTCTTCTTGAATTTTTGATTTTTCAAGCACCTGCTTACACGCCATCAGTATTTGATTTGGGTTAACAGGTTTAATTAATAATTGAGCAATATATTCAGAAATAGCTGCATCCATTAACCATTCATCTTCGCTCTTTGTTATCATAATAGTTTTGGTATCAGAACGAATCAATTTAATTTGATTTAATGTTTCGAGCCCGTCCATTCCAGGCATTGTCTGATCTAACAAAACCAGATCAAAAAGTTTACTTTTAACCAATGCAACAGCATCTCCTCCATTCGTTGCAGTCGTAAGTTTATATCCTTTTTCTTCTAAAAAAAGAATATGTGGCTTTAGATGATCAATTTCATCATCTACCCATAATATATGTGCGCGAGGTTTATTCATCATATTTAGACGCTTAAATTACAAATTATAGTAAGGAATATTCTTAGATTCTTACTTTGTGGTCATTGCCCAAATGCCATCCCAATCTTTTTCCGGAGGTTTTTCTTTAAAATGGTTACATCTTTCAATAAAAACTGCGGATGGCGTTGTATTTCTGCTGATGAAATGATCTTCCATTCCTTCTGACTCCATGAAACACTTTATGGCAGAATCCCACTTTTGTTCCTGATAGAATTTCATCCCTTTACCGAACACTTCAACAATTTTTTCTAATTGTTCATCTGCTTCTTCTATTGTGGACATTAATTCATATACTTTTACTGGAATATGTTTCCCCTTGACCATGACAGAATCAATAAATCTATATATGAAATCATCTTTAGTTACTTCATAAGTATTCTGACCTACAAAATTATAAATCCCATATTGTTTCGCAGAAGATTCCAGACGAGCAGCTAGATTAACAGTATCTCCCATCATAGTATAATTCATTCTCATTTCCGAGCCCATGTTCCCAGTTACCATTTTTCCCGAATTCAGGCCAATACGATGTCTCATATAATAAACAACATCAGGCCAATCGCCTTCTGACTCCCATTTTGCACGTAATTTTTTCAAGCGGGATTGCATTTCCAATGCAGCCAAGCAAGCCTTCTTTTCATGATCTTCTACTGGCATTGGCGCACCATAGAAAGCAACAATTGCATCACCTATATATTTGTCAAGAGTTCCCTGGCTATTTAATAAAACATCCGTCATTTCTGTCAAATATTCATTCATCAATCGAACCATTCGTTCAGGTTCTAATGCTTCCGAAAAAGTTGAAAAGTTTTGAATATCAGAAAAATAGGCTGTATGATATCCTGCAACGCCTCCCAATTGTGGCGCCTGCTTTTCTTCGTACATTTGTTCAATTAGTTTAGGAGATATATATGCACCAAATGTGGAACGAAGGAATTTTTTATCTTGTTGCTCATGTAAAAACTGGAAAATAACATTACTCGAATAAGTCAATACAATGGCAATAATCGGTGCCACAACGGGCATAACAAAACTTTCTCCCATTCCAGGCAGTGATGATACAAGTGCTACGTCTACACTCGGAGGGACAAACCAAGAGATGACCGTTTTGGGTAACCACCAAATATCTCCAATAAATAAACCCATTGCTAGTCCGTAATAGGCAATACATTCCCCCAATGCAAGCATTCCTGCGAGAATAGGATGAACTTGTAATTTTGTTAATAGTATAAATGCAAGAATAGATAAAAAAGAAATTAACAGGAAATTTTCAATCGGGTAAGATAACCCTGTTTTGTATAAGCGCGTTAATTTACCCCCAAAAACAGACAAATGATTACTATGTAAAATAGTTTGAATTGCATTAGCATGCGTTTCCATCCCAGGCGTTAATTGGCTCAAATTCATATAATTATAAAATGGGGTCGATTTAACATCATGAAGAACTTCTACAGCTACACCCAAAATGACAATTTTATTATAAAATGGCGATTTTGTCACATCATAATTTTCTCCAAACCCAAACGTTTCAGCCATTTCTTGCCTTTCATCTGGATCTTCAATTGCTTGAATCCACTCTGGCATATCACCTGGTATAAATTGGTCCATCCAATCTAAATCTTCATCCGCATATTTTAAGTGATAATCTTTTGTGTCCATGATTTGCGCCATGGAATAACGAGGGTAAGTGCTCCAAGGTGGTAAATTTTGCTCTCCAGGCATTTTATATCCCGAAGGCGGCCCATAATAATTAACTAAAAAATTATTTGTCGGTCCATTTGATTTTATTTCATAAGGTCCATAGGTCCATGTTAAAGTTTGATAATTAAACTTGGGTAATGATGTATCAGGCAATCCTACAAAAGCTTTAACACATTTTAGTGCAAGGGTCAAATAGGCTTGGTCTTGTTCATGATCCATGTAACCAGCAATACTATATTCTCTTGAAAAACCATCAATATCCATCATATCATTAATTAGTCCCGTTTCAGGATTGGATGTCATTATTTTTTCAACAGGATAAGCAATATATTGCGGAGGAATCCGAGATGGTTCACGTACCATTTTTACGTTCATGACAACTTCGGTCCCATTTTTCCGTGCTTTTAGAATTGATTCAGCAAATACATCATCCCCATGTGTAGGAATGGGAATATTTAATTGAGAATCGCTTAAAAATAATTTATAGTCTCGTAAATATTCAGATCGTGTATCAGGGGAATCAAATTGAATATCAAATGCAATTACCTTTGCTCCAGCATTGGAAAGGTTTTCAATTGCTTTGGCCCAGACATCGCCTCTGGGATATGGCCATTTTGCAGGAATCAGTCTCCACGCCTCATCATCAACCTCTACAAGAACAATATCTGTTCCAACTTCTATGATTGTAGAATCAGATGCTCTCCAACCCGTTATAGGACCTCGTATTGCATGAAAGCGATAATCATATGTTTTTAACTCTAAAAAATCAAAAACGCCTGACCAATGTAATATAATAACAAAAATAATTGAGCCTAATGTTAAACCTATATCAATAGCATGTTTTTTTATTGTCCGTATAAAATTATTTATCAAAATTTATATCCCACAGTTAAAAGTGCTCCAGATGTATTCACACTAAAAGATTCGCCAAATTCATCAATATCTCCATTGGCGTTATTATCTAAACCATCCGTTTTTTTAAATGCACTATGATTTAATCGGATATTACTTGAAAACGATATGGATAAATTCTTAATAATGGTCCAATTCAAACCTAAAGATCCTCCATACAGATTAATGGCACCCTCGCTCCCATCATTCATTAGAATGTCTGCACCTCCCGTTAATTGTAGACGATTTTCAAATAATCCATATTGTCCCCCTACTCCAAATGAACGCCAACGCATTTCTTTTACACTAATGCTATCATTTTCATCACGATATGGAATATCAAGTACTGTTTGATTGAATGATATATTTGTTTTTAAAGGGAATGAAAAGCGCGATGAAATGTTTGCACTTATTGTGGTTGAATTTGTTTTGGAAAAGAAATAATCGGGTCTTCGCTCAGCAGTTAGTAAATCAGAATATTTAATCGTATTTAAACTAATTGATATATTATTAAATGTTTTTCCGATATTTGATGGCAAATTAACGGACATTAATGTATTTAAAGCTTGAGTCTTTTCTCTCGGATCTGATAAATAATTCCCACCAGCATCAACGGTTAGTGAATCAATTTCATTATTCTGTTTCGATGATTGAATATTCACCACAATCGAAGGAGCTCCAGGTCCTGGGACAAGTGTCAAATTCAATGAATATTTTGTTGTTTTTAACGGATCCACTGTTGTGAATGAAATTTTGTTGTCTTTGTATTTATACCCAAATACCATAGATAATTTTCGTTCTAAAACTGAAATACGATTATTAATTGTAAATTCTCTTAGATTCGTCGTTAAGTAGGGATTGCCAAGTGTTTTATATTGAGGCCCCACTTGTCTGTATTCCAGTAAAAGATTATTGAATGAATAGTGGCCTTTTAATCGCATAAAAAATGCAGATGATGGCATATTCACGAGTGCTGCAATTTTGTTTTCTTCCATTGCACCAATATCTACAGGAAACAATGGAATCATGTTCGTATTAATGGTAAAAATATCTTTGTAGTCAGTCGGGCTAGGGAGTTTTAAAGTATCGATAGCACTAAAAGATCCATCAGCAATACTACCATCTTCATTATAAACTTGCCCAATAAAGCCATCTAAAGAATCATCTAGCGTTGTATCCATTTCAGATAAAGTCATTTCCCCATTCCAAATATTCGTGTTGTGGAAACTCATATTCCATCCCATTTGAAACAATAATTTTCGATTATCCATCGCTGATTCAAAATCAAAACCAAAAACAAGATTGTCTTCGGGCGAACTTCCCGACCAATTATTATCTGGAAATATTAAAGTGTCGCCTAACGCCAGTATAGCTGAATTAAATGAACCAAATGTATAATCGTTTGCATCAATTCCGTACCCGAGAGAATCAACAGTAAATTCTACGTCATCAGGAAGCGTTTTTGAAACTTTTGATTTATCATCTTTGGCTTTCATTATGTGAATCCCTGTTTTAATTTTATTAAATAAAGAAAATGAAAGCTTTATTAAATTAACCTCCCTCGGGAATGTGTAACCGGTTCGACTCAAATAATATTTAGTGAAATTCGTACTATCAGTGACAGTAGCATCCCCTAATAATGTGTAACCCCCATTTGTATAATCTTGATATTGAACTGTCTCATTTAAATAACCCGCGATAGACTGAAGTCTAAAAAAAGGTAAATGAATATCAATTAGTTGACCACGAATACGTTTCCCATCGATAATATAAGGTGAAATAGATGGATATACATCACCATATTCAATCTTTAAATAATCAGTAATAAATAAACTAGTTGTTGTTCGATTAAGCGGTTGAAGGAAATCAGATTCCCTTGAAGTTTTTCTGAAATTTATCCTTCCCTTAATCCAGCTCAGTTCACCCGTTAATTTCCCATTAATTTCCGTTTCATTTACTGATGATCCAGCGGCCGAATTATTCGACGCTGATGATGTTACATTACCTTTGTATATTAGTTGTTCTACAACATTTGCCATCGATTTTGTAACGGTAAAAGACCACAGTACCGGTTCAATCTCTATACCATAAGTAGTAATAAAATTTAATTGAACCGTATGCAATCCTATTTCAAGCTCATTGGGTGTGACTGATAAAATATTCTGTTCAAATATAGCAGTATGCGTAAAATCATTTCCATCAATAAGTACAGTAAATTGGGTCGAATCAAAATTAGGTGAATTAAATGTCGATACAGCAATTACAACTTCTTCAGGATGAATAAAAGAACCTGCTTCGGGTGATAAAATTAATACATCAGAAATAACTTTTGAATGAGATTGTTCGGTTTGCGCGTTAAATTCTTTCGTTTCACGTGGTTTTAGAACTTTTATTTTTAGCGGATTATCAAAGGGTTCATCAACCAAAGGAGCTGAGAGAGTTGCACCGAAGGGCATATCCATGATTACAACATATTCAATACCTGGATAGGTTACTTGCTCTTTTGGAATTGCTCCGTACCAAGACAAGCCTTGTTGAATTAGGTGTATTTCTTGATAGCTTAATTCTCCCATCGGTCGAAAAAACAATGAACCGCGTGATACAGGTTGATCCTGTAACAACATTAATGAAATTTCAATGGGCTCCCCTTCAGATGATTGACTCGGGTTTTTGTGGTAATAGAATTCAGTAGATTGAGCTGATATAATTGTACCTGAAAATATTAACCAAAAATATATTGATGGTTTAATTTGATTAAACATACGTTAATATTATTCAATAAAGGCTTTAGCAATCTTTAACGATAATTGATTAACAACGATTTTTGTTCGCCATTAGGTCCTTCAAAATATATTCGAATATGAGATTCTTCTGAATCTGTATCATCTGGATCACTCGGAAGATTTGAAGGGTCTGTATTTTCAACATTTACTTGTCCATCTGGAGTGGATGTGCCAGTATTACCTTGGGTTACATCAATATTTAGTCCTGTTTCAATATTCAATAGATTAACTATACCTTCCAACCCTAAGACTTGATCACCTTCACTCTCATTTACAATTAACCAAAAATCTGTCCCTTTCACGGATGCAACGGATGTGGGTGTTTGAATCACAAATTCACCCTTTCTTTGATTTGTAACAATAGCTCTAAGAGTTCCTTCATCGATGTCAATTTTTTTGGCAATACTTGCAGCTGACCTTTTACCCGTAATGATTACTTCTGAGTTTTCTTTGAGTTTAATAGTAGTCTTATCATCAATAAATATTACGGCAGCAAAAGCCATATTCCCTGTTCGAATACGATCTCCATCGTCAAGAATTGTCCCTGGTTTCAAATTTTCAAAATTTCTTTCTCCAGTTTTTTGAAGTTCTACCAATCCTTTAACTTTTGTAGCAACGGCTATTTTGGCTCCAAAAATATGTGGGGATGAAATACCTATTATAATAATTAGGGCGATATATTTTAATTTATTACTCATTATTCATCAACCTGGATATTTAATATTTCAAATTCATTATTCATTATTTGATTTAATATGTAACTAACGCTCGCTTCATCCACTGAAACACCATTGACTTCTACATAGCCAGAAGGAGAAAAACTATTCAAAGGACTTCCGTTAGAGAATAATGCGTTGAATTGTCCATCGCCTAGGGTTTGTTGTAAAACAATCAATAGTGGGTTTGATAATTCTGGTGTGGTTTCTATTTGACCCGAAGTGCCTATTTTAAAAGCAAAGATGGATGATTGCATTTCATCACTCCCAGATGTTGTGGGAAGTGTTACTCTTATTTGCCAAACATAAACTTTACCTTCATCCAAGGGGTAAGAACCCGAAAATGGATATTGAAAAGATGTGGCATTTCCAATTGGCTCCCAATTTTGAGATTGATCAAAAGGAAGAACTCTTTGTTCTTCTATAGCATCTTCTAAAGATGAATGAATCGATGAATCATATTCTCCTACACGAATATATGTTTGACAGCCACCACATGTTTGGGAATGCCATTGAAATATTGGGAAAGTCGTATACAATAAATTGTCAAGAGTGTCCGCCAAAGCTCCACCGGGAGCCTCAAGTGAAATTGAAACTGGCGTAGATACCACTATAGTCTTGCTTTCTTCAGCCGCTAACGATAATGCATCTGATTCATATCCCGCATAGACCTTTAATTCAAAAGAATAATTCCCATCTGATATTCGTCCACTCGTTAGCATTGATGATATAATTGCTTCAGAATCAGACGGATTAATAATATCAATTAATTGGCCTGTCATTGTAACAGGATTTGGGGGTGAACCCATATCGTACAAAACGGTGGTTTGAGCAGATACATCTCTATTATCGATTAACAAGTCATTTTGAACCATAAATGGATTAGTTTCTACTTCAACTATTGTTTTTGGAGAATTTATTCCTAAGGCAGGGGAAATGAGAGATGCTTTAAACCATACCTTAAGATATATAGGATATACGTCAGAGTGAGTTTGATATCTAAAAATCGGTACATCCGATGAACCATCTTGAATATTAAAACTACTAACATAATAGGTTGCATATTCATAAATCTCACCCGTTAAAGTTACATTTTGACTTTTTACAGGAATTATTGTTCCAATGGTAAGGAAAAGAATAAACAATCGATATTTTTTAAGCATCATAGTGTCTCACTTTTTGCTAAACGTAATTTACATTTAATTACTATACTGAACCAAAATAAAAAACCCCTCGAAATTTTCACTTCGAGGGGTTTAAATGTTCCCGGCAACGTCCTACTCTCCCACACTAGTCTCCCGTGCAGTACCATCGGCGCAATAGAACTTAACTTCCGAGTTCGAGATGGGATCGGGTGTTTCCTCTATGCTATAGTCACCGGAATAATTCTTTTGGAAATTGACGTGGTTGTATCATTAAAAATGATAATATTGGTAAAGCCATTCGGCTAATTAGTACCACTCAGCTAAAAACGTTACCGTTCTTACACTTGTGGCCTATCAACATCGTCGTCTCCAACGAGCCTTATTACCTTATGGTAGGGAAATCTCATCTTGGAATTGGCTTCGCGCTTATATGCTTTCAGCGCTTATCCTTTCCGAACATAGCTACCCAGCGATGCCCCTGACGGAACAACTGGTACACCAGAGGTTCGTCCACTTCGGTCCTCTCGTACTAGAAGCAGATTTCCTCAAATTTCCTACGCCCACGGCGGATAGAGACCGAACTGTCTCACGACGTTCTGAACCCAGCTCACGTACCACTTTAATGGGCGAACAGCCCAACCCTTGGGACCTTCTTCAGCCCCAGGATGTGATGAGCCGACATCGAGGTGCCAAACCTCCCCGTCGATGTGAACTCTTGGGGGAGATAAGCCTGTTATCCCCGGAGTACCTTTTATCCATTGAGTGATGGCCCTTCCAT
>Ga0114933_10000134_pt1 | contig 89921 bp, 84 predicted proteins | sample 4SBtaG_FD_89691 | JGI IMG/M metagenome (GOLD analysis project Ga0114933, IMG submission 89691) | Deep subsurface microbial communities from Kolumbo volcano to uncover new lineages of life (NeLLi) - 4SBTROV12_W25 metaG | ecosystem: Environmental > Aquatic > Marine > Volcanic | place: Kolumbo...
AATGTCATGGTTTTTCCCCCGAAAAGATCATCACCTAACTTACTAGCTTTAGCATAAGAGATTGGCATCCCAATATATGCAGCTAAATTGTAAATTGTTTGTGTTTGTCTCTTTTTATCTCCTCCTCCTTTAGGCCCAACTAAGTCTTCAAACCTAATCACATAAAATCTTGGGTCGTCAAGGAATAGCGACAAATTGCTACTCATCTGAAAATAGCCTTGATCTTCAAACGCTCTATTTATTTTTATTTCTTCGGTAGTGTTGGGGTCTTTTTCTATCCAGTGTGCATAGGATACATAGGCATCCCTTAAATCTCTGAGGATAACAATGACCTTGAATTCGGAATGATGGGCGTGAAGGTATTCATATGTGAATTTTGGAGCAAAAAGGTGTAACCGAGGTATAGCGCCATTTTTATAGCAATCATCGATCAAATGGGGAGAAAAATTTTCCTGATCATAATGAGCAAATAATTTATATGGCCTAGGCTGGTCGATCATTTTTAAGACTTTTAATAGAAGGTGAGACCCCCCTTTTGCCTGGGTGGCAACAAGATAAGGATCTGGCTTTGCAAAGATAGGCTTAGTTAGACATATAGCTGCTAACAATAGAGCCCATAATAAAGGATATTTTCTATTCATGTTTCGTCTCAAGTGTATAATTTAATTAGATCTCCTCAATAAAAAAGACTCACAGCCCTTTAAGGAAGCTCTGATTAACTGCTGTATTTTAGATTTTTCACAAAATTTCAGCAAAAATCGATTTTGGAGATCGATTTAAACCTCAGACGGTTAGTGAGATCGAAAAATTGCATTTTTGCCAAATTTTTGGAAAAGATGAAATGCATGAGTTGATCAGAGCTTCCTTAATTGAGGAGGTTTTTAATCAGATTACCAGTCGTAACCTTCCTCGTAGCCTAAACGGATTAACTCGGTTGAAAAATGTTCTTTTAACCAGCGTTTTTGTTCCGCATTGCATGCTTTTTTCCAAGAGCCGATTTGTCCTTTTCTGAATGTCATGGTTTTTCCCCCGAAAAGATCATCACCTAACTTACTTGCTTTAGCATAAGAGATTGGCATCCCAATATACGCAGCTAAATTGTAAATTGTGTGTGTTTGTCTCTTTTTATCTCCTCCTCCTCTGGGGCCAACTAAATCCTCAAACCTAATCACATAAAATCTAGGGTCATCGAGAAATAGCGATAAATCGTAGCTCATCCTATAATACCCCCCTTTATTCATGGTATTGTCTATCTTTTCTTTCTCAGTAAGGGTGGGATCTTTAGCTATCATATGAGCGTAGGATACGTAGGCATCTCTAATATCCCTGAGGATAGTAATTACCTTGAAGTTATGATGGTGGTTATAAAAATATTGATGAGTCTTTTGAGGTTTAAAAAGATGTACGTAGGGATTATTGCCTTTCTTCCAACTCTCTTCTAGCATACTCGGGTGGAAGTTTGTTTCATCCAAATGATAGAAATATTCGGGACGTCTCTCACCATGTAACATTCCTAAAAGTTTCATCAATAGATGAGAGCCTGCTTTTTGCTGTGTAGCAAGAATATAGGGAGTGGGTTCAGAGAAGATAGGTTTAATAAGAAAAGTTGCAATCAGTAGTAAACTTACAAATAGATAAGATCTGTTTTTCATATTTCACTCCAAAATTTTTTTTGGAGCTATTATAAGATTTTGTTTCCACAAAAAGTAAAGAAAATTTTCTTTGAGCAGATTAACGTTCTAGAAAGAGATTAGAATTTGGATTTTTTTAACAAATGGGATATGTTAGTCTCTTCCTAAAATAGAGGTCCATCATGAAAAAAAGAATCATCGCTATCTCGCTTCTCCTACTTGTAGCCATTGGATCGGGATCTATGTGGCACCGCGTAACAGCTGGTTTTGGCCTCAATAAGATTCAATTCGATCTACCTACAAATCCTGATTGGGATTTTCATCTTTCAAAAACATCTTTCGGACAAGTCCAGGATATCTTGGACCAAGAGTTCACATATTTGGACAAAGGAAGACAGTCCTACGTTTTTGAGAGCGCAGATGGAAATTATGTGATCAAATTTTTCCGATATCATCTTGTAAGACCTAGGCTTCGTCACTATTTTCTTCAGCTATTTAAACAATTTAGAGAATATGGCAGCTACCGCATCCTTGGAAAAAGACATCAATTTGAGGGATGGATGGATAGCTATAGCTTAGCTTTTAGAGAGCTGAAGGAGGAGACAGGTATCCTCTATATGCATCTCACGAATACGACTTCTCGCCATAACAAGCAGATTACAATTCGAGATCGATTAAATAGGAAATACACACTCGATGCTGACAAAGTAGGCTTTTTGATTCAAAAAAAGGTAGACCTACTCTACGACCGCGTATTAGAGCTTACCAAAGCTAAAGATTTTGATAATTTGGCAAGAGTGATGAAAGCTTATTTAAGTACGGTGGCGTCAAGATACCAAAAAGGCATCAAAAATAAAGATCACGCTTGGACTCATAACTACGGAGTCTATGGATTTGATGAGGTCTATGAGATTGATGTGGGTAGATATTGCCCCAAAAAGATCGATAAGAACTATAGCCATTTTCAAACTACGCTGATTCGTTTTACCCTTCCTATTCAAGAGTATTTGAAAGCGAATGTTCCTGAATTTATGGAGACATTTGATCATCTTCTCATAGAAGAAGCTAAAAGTTATTTCACGGAAGAATAAATGAGAGTACTTTTTGCTCTATTTTTAGCGGTTTTCCTTGTGAAAGGCTACTTTACTTTTACGGATGGTTTTCGAATCGGTAAAGTATTGCAAGGCTATCCTATCAGTTATTACTGGGAAGCTCTTCCTCCCGCCTTTTCTGATGAAGACATCCCGGATGAAATCGTACCGATCTTAAATCAAGAATTTTCCTACCTCGCAAGAGGGCAGCAATGTTACGTTTTTGAGAGTGCAGATGGTGAATATGTTCTAAAACTGGTCCGAACTCATAAAGAGCGCTATCCATACTGGGTCTATCTTCCTTTTTTCGACCAAAAGCGAAAAGCTGAGGTTGAGTGGAAGGAGTTTAGAAGAAAGAGAAATGCTGATAGTTATCAATTAGCAAATGATATTCTCCGAGAGGAGACAGGACTTATCTACTTCCATCTAAAACAGACTCTGGATTTAAAGCGCACAATCACTGTTAAAGGTCCTTTGGGAAGAAAATACCATCTTGTTGCAGATAATATGCAATTTCTCATTCAGAAGAAGATGGTGCCTCTATTATCCGAGATAGACAAGTTAAAAGAGGATCAAGAATATTTGAAGACTACCATTGACTCTCTTTTTGATTGGGTCTCTAATCGTGCAAATAAAGGGGTCAGAAATAAAAATCGCAGATGTATGAAAAATCTCGGGTTCATGGACGGAAAGATTGTGGAATATGATGTGGGTGAATTTCGAATTAACCCAGAGCTTGAAAATCCTTACCGGTTCAATAAAGAGCTTGTGAAGTCTACAAGAGAGTTTCGTGCTTGGCTTATTTCCAATGCGCCTGAACTTACAGACTATTTTGACTCCCAGCTAAAAGCCCATGAAAAAACGATATAGACTCTGTGCCCTTTTAGGGGTCACTCTTCTCTATACTTTTGCCTATTTTCGATCAGATGGGTTTGTGGTAACGAAGCTCAATTCTCCCATTGCCTATTCGGAAGAGTGGCATATCCCGAAAACAGATGACTGGAATGAAATTTTAAAAATCTTAGATCAGCCTTTTCACTATCTTGACAGTGGAAGGCAGTGTTTTGTCTTTGAGAGCGCAGACAAGAGGTATGTGATTAAGTTTCTCAACCACGCGCGCTTCTACATGTCAGATATCTTAAAAAAAATACCCCTTCCGGACAGTTTGGATGAAAAAAGAGCGAAAAAAATTCAAACGAGAACCGATCGCATCGAGAATTTCTTCAATAGCTTTAAAATTGGATATGATCTTTTAAAAGAGGAGACGGGGATCCTTTTCATGCAATTAAAGCCGTCAGGACATTTTGAGAAAAAGTTGAAAATCTTAGACGTTTCCAAGCATGCGCATGAGATCGATCTCAATAGCGTGAATTTCATCCTTCAAAAGCGCGCAGATAGCATGATCTACCCTTACCTCTCTCAGTTAGATGAGGTCTCATTTAGGGAGGCAATCGATCAGATTCTAGAGCTTGTAGGGTCTAGAATTGAAAAGGGGATTATGGATGATGACTTAAATGTTGAGGTGAATATTGGGTTTTTGGATCAAAAGCCTTTGATGATCGATATAGGAAGGCTCTTCCTAGATCCAACAATATCTGAGCCCCAAAACTATGCCTCTGAACTCGAAAAATCGACTCGTTTTTTAGAAAAGTGGTTAGAGAGTAACCATCCTAAAATGGCAGAATATTTAAGAAAAGAGAGGTCTAACGGAGTTTGAACTCTAAATTTTTTCGAAAATCTAAAAAACAGCAATTAATAAGACCTTCCTAGAGATTTCCCATTTTTGAAATGGTATCGAAGTGTTTTTTTGTGATGGGTTGAATAGAGAGGCGCATCCCTCTTTTTAAAAGCATCATATCAGAGAGAGAGGGAGTCTCTCTTATCTCTTTCAGGGAAACGTAGCGATCGAATTTTTTCACAAAGGAGACGTCGACGTGATACCAGATTGGTTTTTCATCACAAGCTTTGGGGTCGTAGTATTTGCTCTTTTTGTCGCGGGCAGAAGAGTCAGGATAGGCCTCCTTGCAAATGGTCATAATGCCAGCTGCACCTGGAGGGGTTGCATTTGAGTGATAGTAGATGGCTAGATCTCCTACCTTCATCTCTTTCATCATGAAGTTTCTTGCTTGGTAGTTTCTAACACCGTTCCAGTCCGTTACCCCGTCTTTTTCGAGATCATCGATGGAATAGGCGTTAGGTTCGCACTTCATTAGCCAATATTTTTTCATGAGAGCATGTTAGACATTTACAGAATTTTAATCACCTTATAATGTGTGGTATATGGAAGAGAAATCAAAATGGGCGCTTAGATTTGAGCGTCTTAAAGAGTTTTTAGAAAGAGATCTGTGGTTATATCCTTTGAAAAAGGCTGAAGGATGGCGCAAATATGCATATCACTTAAGTCGTTCTCTCTATATCGCCTCGAAAGGTTTTTTTGAGGATCTTTGTTTCTTAAGAGCCTCTGCTCTTACCTTTTACACACTCATGTCGATCGTACCGATTCTTGCTATGTCGTTTGCAATTGCAAAAGGATTTGGATTTCAAACTAATCTAGAAGAGCAGCTCTATCATCAATTTGCAGAACAAAAGAAGCTGATTAAAGAGGCGATTGGGTTTGCTCGCAACCTCTTGGAGGAGACGAAAGGCGGTCTCATTGCAGGTATTGGTCTTATAGTTCTTTTTTGGACCGTTATTAAAGTGGTTCATAATATTGAAGAGTCAATGAATTCCATTTGGAATGTAGAAAAGAGCAGGAGCTTGGCTAGGAAGTTTAGCGACTATTTTGCTCTCATGATTATTAGCCCTATCTTCTTCTTCATGGCAAGTAGCTTTACTGTCTTTGTTGTTAGTCGAATTCAGACCTATATTGGCGAGCTGCCACTTTATGAAACGGTCAGTTCATTTATCCTCTTTTTATTAAAACTTACGCCCTATTGTTTGATTTGGGTGCTTTTCACCTTTCTCTATCTTTTTATCCCTAATACGAAGGTGCGTTTTTTATCGGGATTTTTAGCCGGTGTAGTAGCAGGTACTGTCTATCAGTTTGTTCAGTGGGGCTATATCTACTTTCAGATTGGGACGAGTAGATACAATGCCATATATGGAAGTTTTGCAGCCCTTCCTCTTTTTTTAATGTGGGTTTTTATCAGTTGGGTGATCTTTCTTTTTGGAACGGAACTGGCCTACGCTTTACAAAATGTGAGAAAGTACGAATATAGCTGGAAGATTTTAAGAAAAAATAGACGGTTTGATCTTATTCTCTCTCTTTGGATTGTGCACCAGGCAATTATTCGTTTTCATGAGAAAGAAAAGGGTATTATTAAAGATGAGATTTTTGAGTTACTAGAAATCCCTTATTCGATCGTTGAAAAGGCCATTGATGGACTTGTGGAAGAGGAGATTTTAGTTCCTGTGAAAAATAAAGAGGAAGAGTATATAATGGCCATTCCCTATGAAAATTTACGCATAATGGACGTGGTTGATATTGTGGAAAAAAGAGATATTTCTTTTCCCGATTTACATCAAAAAGCATTTAACGAGATTAGCAATGTTTTTGACAACTTTAGGGAGGCCATTATCCAGTCGGATAAGAACCGATTACTGAAGGACATTGAATGAAAAAGCATATCTATCCGCTCGTTTTTAGACCCGTATATAAAGACTATATCTGGGGCGGAAAGAGAATTGTTGAGAAGTTTGGCCGTATGCCTGTTCCCGGCATCGTTGCAGAGTCGTGGGAGGTGTGTGATCATCCCGATGGAATGAGCATAATTGAAAATGGCGAGTACAAAGGATTATCTCTAAAAGATGTGACCCAGATTCTAGGAAAAGATCTATTAGGGGAGTGTGATCAGCTAGGGTTCCCACTTCTAGTCAAAATTATTGATTCACATCAAAAGCTAAGTATTCAGGTTCATCCCGATGAAGAGGCGGCGATGAGGCTTGAAACAGATGCAAAGAGCGAAATGTGGTATGTCTTAGAGGCAGATAAGGGTGCGAGCCTGCTTGCTGGCTTCAACAAGGAGCTTTCCCGAGAAGAATTTTTAACAGCACTGGATCAAAACCAAGTACCAGACCTTCTCTACAAGATGGAAGCAAAACCCGGAGATACGGTCTATCTTCCAGGTGGTACGATCCATGCGGTGATGGAGGGCTGTCTTCTTTTAGAGGTACAACAAAACTCTAATACGACCTATCGCATTTTTGATTGGCACCGGGGAAGAAAGCTTCATATCGATGAGGCAATAGAGTCAATTCGTTTTGAAAAGGGAGACCAATTGCGCCCCGAGCCCAAAGTCATCTCAGAAAAAGAGGGTGAGAAGGTAATAGAAATTACCAAGACTCCCTACTTTACGATCGAAAAGGTGGAGACGAACCGTTCTTGGAAATTGGAGGGTTTTCACAAAAGCTTTCAAATATTCTTTGTCTTAGAGGGACATGCTGTGATTAAAGCAGGGAATCGAAGAGAGGTGATTATTCCTGGTAAAACAGTGCTCGTACCTGCTGGAGCTGAAATTGTGGAAATGAACCCTCTATTAAAATCACTCTCCTTTTTAAGGATCACCCTTTGAAGTCTTATTTAGCATTTTTTCTCTTCGTACTAGCTATCATTTTTTGGTTCGCATTTGACTTTGCTCTTCTACTACCAGATAAATATCTCTTTATTCTCTCCATTTTATTTTTCATCTATCTTTTACTGACTCTCGCTTTTCTATTGAAAATGGTTACGCCCTATTTCCCTGCAAAAATGTCTGCAAGCTCTAAAAGGATCTATGCGATTATCTTTGATATCTTTTTTGTTCTTTTTTCCTATCTGATACTTCCGCTTGCTCTATTTGGGCCAAAGGTAAAAACGGGCAGTAAGACGCCTATATTGCTTGTTCATGGCTATGCAAATAGCTCAGCTATTTGGATCTATCAGCTCTTCCAGTTAAAAAAGAGGGGACTTGGACCTATACATACAATAAACCTGGGCTATCCCTTCTCCTCCATTGAAAAGTATGCAGAAAAAGTGAAGAAAAAGGTAGATGAGATAGGCACAGATAAGATCATTTTAATTGGCCATTCAACGGGAGGATTAGTCTCTTCCTATTACGCGCTTAATCTGAAACCAAAAGTTAAAATCACAGATATTATTACCATTGGATCGCCTCTTCATGGAACAAAAGTGGCAATTTTAGGACCTGGTAAGTGCGCAAAAGAGATGAGATATTGCTCAGAGTTTACTAAAGTGCTGATAGAAAAGATAAAAGAGAACAAAGAGATTCGCTTTTTCTGCATTGGTTCAAAGGTGGATCATGTCGTAGTTCCCAACTCTTCCAGCCTACTAGGTAAGAGAGCTGAGGCGGAATATCAGATGGATGATATCGATCATGTCTCGCTCGTTTTTAATCCAAAAGTCTCTGATAAAATCGCTCAGTGGCTTACAAAAAAGAACTCAGAATAAATTCTTCGCCTTTTGGTGTCTACTATCAGGATTTGTCTTGAGGTCAAAAAAATGAATTGTTAGTCTTTTCTGTCATTTTATCCAATCTTTAAGACATTGGATAATACATACCTTTTTTTCAAAAAGTTGGCTTTATCATGTTTTTTAAATTCGTACGCTGTCTGCTTTGTATATCGTTTTCTAGCTTATTTGCCTCCAGTATGCTGGAGGTGCCAGGTTATACTGAGAGGTGTCTTCAAATTGCTCAAAATGATGCATACTTTAGGCGTTTTAAGCAGGACCCAATTTTTAATATTTTGCATGAAAATTTATCTTATGCTCAGGGGAGTAAATATCTTAAACATATTGTGAACTATTTTCCTGAATTAATACCTTATTTTCATCGTTTTCGTGAAAATGATTTATTTGGAAATCCTGCCCTCTTTGAATATAAAAAATATGGTTATTTTTCTCCTTCAACTCTGTTTCATATAAAAACTGTTGGCAATTTACTATATGAATTTGGATCTCTTTCAGATAAACATATTATTGAAATTGGATCAGGTGATGGCAGCCTTGCTAAAATTATCTCTGTTGTCTGTTCTTTTGCTAGCTATACGATCATTGATTTGCCCGAACATAATGCTCTTACAAAAAAATATTTGGACGCCTTAGGTGTTGAAAATGTTTTCTACATGGATGTTCGAGACTTATCTTATGTTCCAGATGCCGACATTGTTATTAGCAACAACGGTTTCTCTTCTTTTGATAGGACAGATCAGACCAAAATCTTTAGATCTCTCTTAGAAAATACGCCTTGTGGTTACTTGATTTGTCATCAATTAGCAGAGAAGTACGACACTAGCTCTCTTTCTTATCCTGAACTTGCCAAAATGTTTTATATGAGCGGTCTAAGAGGGAAGATTAGTAGGGATTATTTGAATATAAATCCTAAAAAGGGAGATGCATTAATTGTATGGAAGCCAAAATCAATGAATTTTGTAAGAAAAAGAGAGGTTAAACGGGATCATACAAGTTTAGTAACTTGTTTGCGAACTGGTGGCAGACTTGGAGATCACCTTGTTACATACTTTCATGCTAGGTGGATTTCTTATAAATATAATATCCCACTATCTTTAGAAAAATCTCGCTATTTTGAAAAATTTAATCTTTCAGACCCGAATTTTCAATATAACATAAATAAAAAGAATCTTCGTGGAATTGCAGTTAAGAATGAGAGATGTCTTAAAAAGAGGGATAAGAATATTAATTACCGAGTGAGATATTTTCCAGAAGTGACTTATTTCTCACAGTCTGCAATTTGGAATCGTTATTTTCACCATATCCCCTTTAAGGTTGATTGGGAAGATCCTGAATTTAAAGAAATTGTGAGAAATTGTCTCTCTCCTAAAAAAGCCTGTAAACTTATTCCCTTGCCTCAAGACTGCATTACAGTTGCTTTACATGTCAGAAGGGGTGGTTATCATGATCACACAGAGAGCGCAAGGAAGAATTATCCTCTAAAATTTCCAAGAGATGAATGGTATCTTGAGCAAGTACAAAATCTTATAGCCTTTTTTGAAGGAGAAAAATTGTGGTTCTATATTTTTACAGATAGCCTTGACCCTGTCTCTATTGCTAATAAATATACCGCATTGATTGATAATCCTAATGTTACCTTTTCTTGTAGGTTGGAGGAAAATTCGGATCGAACAAATGTTTTAGATGATTTTTTCTCAATGGGAAAGTTCGATTGTCTGATAAGAGCGGGATCTAACTTATCCATCATAGCTGAGAAGCTAGGGGATTATCATTATATCCTCTCACCTACAGATATAGTAAAAGGAACTACTACGATAGACTTTACAGAAATTTCATTTGATGGAGAAAAAACCATCCAAAAAAGATAGAAGATTTTTGGGATTCAAACGCTTGAATATATGCGCTCTTTTTTCGAGTACCGTGCAATGGGAACAAAATTTACAGGGAGCTTAGTCATTCCTGGATCCTGTGCCCTTTTCAACAGATACAGTGACAGAAGATCTCGATATTATAATGAGATTAAATAAAGGGATAAGAAAGAAAAAAATTCCCTACTCTATAAATTTCGTTCCCGCTCTCATCGCGTGGACTACTGTCCCCAAAACCTTAAAAGCACTCTTCTATCAACGAGAGCGCTGGCAAAGGGGGACTCTTCAGTGCATCTGGCGAAAGAAAAGCATGATTTTCAATCCTTATTATGGAAAAGAGGGAATGCTTGGAATGCCCTACCTGATTGCAGAGACTTTGGGGTGTCTGTTGGAATTCACCTGTTATGTATTGATACCCATCTTGATAGCATTTGGCATACTAAACTGGATGATAGCAGCTCTTTTTATCCTCATTTCATTTGCTCTTGGAATTATTAGAACCACTCTTACCAATTTAATTGAGCAGCTAACTTTTAGACGCTATCCCAAAACATCCGATGTACTGCGTATTTTATTCTGCGGGTTTTTAGAGAATTTTGGGTTTCACCAAGCCGTATTATTTTCAAGAATCCAAGCGTTTGGAAGAGCTTTTAAGCGAGATCGGTCGTGGAGACGAGAAGAGACTGTAGTGGAAGAGACTCAAACCCAGAAAAAAGAAAGAGCTGCCGGCTAGAATTCCTAATAAGAGGTAATATATGAGCGATAAAGATCCTGAGGAATCACCCTCTATTTTAGTCAGCAAAGTGGCAAGTTTTATTTCCTTCTGTATGAAATATTTTACTCTTTACAGGCTACTTTTTCAAAATAATAAGAATTTGATACGAAGAGTGGAAATCTTAACTTTATTTTTGTGTTTGCTCTCTCTCGCTATGCTCTTCACTGTTGGATATTTTCCTTACTGGGTAGCTGTTATTTTTTGCCTCCTTATGGCGCAAAGAGTGATCGAGTTTTTTCTTGTCTATACTCAGAACTTTATTTTTCAAAAAGGTATCGTCTTCTCAAAGTTTTATGACCGCATTCACCGGGGTGAATGGTTTATGTTGATGTTTGGACTCAGTATTTTTCAGGTCATTTTAGCCTTCTCTGTTTGGTATCGTGCAATTTCTATTCATTTTCCTGATGCTTTTAATAAGCATATGGAGGTTGTAGACTGTATCTATTTCACAGTTAGCACTTTTACCACATTAGGATTAGGTGATGTGTTCCCTGTAGGAGAACTTCCCAAAGCTCTCGTTCTTGTTCAAGGACTTTTGACCTTCTTTATGATCATAATCGTATTCAATGGCTTGAATTCAGTTCACTTTTCTAAAAGAGACACTAAATAACTGCTATTTTTAAGATCTTAATCAAACTTTTAGTAGAAATCAATTTTGTAAATCTCACTAAACCTTTAATGGTTAGTGAGATTGAAAGATTGTGTTTTTGCCAGAGTTTTGGAAAATATGAAATGTATGAGCTGTTTAGTATCTCTTAAAAGAGACTAGCGAACTTCGATAGTATCGCCTTCAATTAAGATATCTACCCACTCCTCTTTTGGATCAATTTCGATCTCTTTTTCAAAGGATTCCCGGGTAGTGCGTGGATTTTTCCTTTCAACGATCCAACTGAGGGAATAAGTGCCGGGAAAAACTTGAGCATGAAGCTTGCCTCGAATACCTGTCGGATTGGGAGGTCTAAGAGCGATCTTTTGTCTGTCAAATTCAGCGTGAACGATTTGCATATCCGTCTCATCGGATATATCGGTTACCGTAATTTGAACTCTTACGAAGTGAGGGGAGCCTGGTCTCTCAGGAATGGGGCGAAAACTGCTTGTTGTTTTAGCAAATAAGCTGGAAGAAATTACTATTAGAGTAAGAAAAATGATACGCATGTTTGCCTCTCTTTACTTGAGAAATAGGGGTTAGCTCATTTTCATGAAAGAAATTTTTTGCAAAAAAGTAGAAATTATTGGAAAAGGGAATAACGGACAAGGAGGAACAGTCTATGCGTATTTTATGTCTCATCACATCTTTACTATTGAGTCATCTCTATGCTGGACAGATGAAGACCTATGAGAGTGGGGATTTGACGGCCAATCCAGTTCGCGTCATCGCTGTTAAAAAGACTCCTGAGCCTAATAATGTCGAAATTACCATCTCCTATCCCGAGAATAAGCAGATTTTATCAAGCGGAAGGAAGGCAAATCTAAACTTTCGTCTTCGCGGCTTTTCTCTAGGGTCCGATTCTTACTCATTTAGAAGATCAAAAGATCTGATAAATTCAAAGCTTGGACAAACGGTTCATATCATTGTAGATGATAACCCTTATATTGCCTTTTCAGGGCCTAGCATGGACCCTTTTGATGAAGAAGGTGACTTCTATCAGCAAAATTACCGCTTAAACCTTCCCTACAATCTAAAAGATGGGATGCATACTCTACGCGTTTTTCCTTGTAGGTCATACGGGGAGAGCTTAAAGTGCTCTTCTTGCTATGATGGAATTACCTTTTATGTGCGAGACCAAAAAGTTGTTCGTACGATGAACCTCAGGATGCCTTACTTGACCTACAATGAGCCTAGCGATAATTTTGTCTATCCTGAAGGCGGGCCTATCCTGCTCGATTTCTATATCAATAACTGTGAGCTTTCAAAGGATGGCTATAAAGTGCGTCTCATAGTAGATGGCAAGCGCGTTCGGGATCTTACTGAGTGGACACCTTACTATCTTTATGATTTAGATCGAGGAACTCATGCGGTTCGCTTGCAGCTTCTTGATGGTAACGACCACCTTGTGCCTGGTCTTTTCAACGATGTCACACAAAAGATCAAAGTAGGGCATTAGCTTTTATTCAAAGTCTGAGGCGAGGTCCTTTTTCCAGCTCTTTAGCGCATCGATAACAATGCGCTTGAAAAGGGAGGCGGACTCTATTTCTTCAAAGCGGTATGCGTAGCCGAGTGTCGTCACTTCATAGATGTTTACTAGGGAAGATGTGAGGTCGTATGAAGAGACCTTCAGCTTTCCAACAGCACCGCTCACAACTTCCTTGAAGCTGGAATCAGGGGCGCTAATCATAACTAACAGATGTTTTCCTTCCGTGTGGAACTTCAAGTAGTAGGGGCTACCCTCAAAATCCTGCTCCATCGCATCCAGAAGGAGTAGAAAGAGGCTTTTCATCACTTTTGCACTTAAGATGCTTTGCATTACTGCAGGTCTCAGTGAATAGAAAAAGTTTTCGAGGAGGAACTCGCCGCGGTTTCCAATATCTTCCATGAGAGATCTAAGCTGTGATAGAGATTCGCTCTGTTTTACGATCATACCGCCGTTGTAGTCACGGAACTCGCCAATTAAGTAGCCAAGCTCATGAACGACTCTGCTGCGCGCTTTTTGTAAGTCGAGAGAGAAGTCCTTTCGGAAGAAGGAAGATTTGTCGAGATAGATACGAAAGAGATTAGCCTCTTTGGCATATTTTCTCTTGAGATAGCCCACAATTTTGACTTCATCGTGACGGATTTTGATATGTGATTGGGAGGAGAGATCTTTGAGCGGTTTTACATTATGTTTTAAGAGTCTTACTAGGATGATGTTGAAGATAATCTCTGTATTGGTCTGTTTGTCATAGGTGATTATCACCTGAGGAATATCGCGTACATATTTGAGCTGTTTTGAGAGAACAATGATATTTCGAATGATCTCCTCTTCATTTCGAGGCATAAAGATAGGGTGAAGGACATTTTCAACACGTTCCTTAATCTCTTTTGATAGTTTTTGTTTCAGCTCTTTAATATCATTGAAGGAGAAACAAGATCGATCTTTTTTCTCGATTTCGAGATAGATTGAACGCATATTCTCGTCGCTTCTCTCTAGGACATAGGAGTCTTTCACGTATTGGATATTGGGGACATAGGTGCGGACTGCCTCTAGAATGTGGCGTTTATCAAAACGTTCTGTATCTCGAAGGAAGTTCATTGCAATAAGAATACCTAAAACCATTTGCTTGGAAGTATCGGATTTTACTCTTGTCTTGAGAACTTTTAGGCTGATGTGTCTTATCCCCGGTGCTTTTCGCACCGCTTGCACAAGTGTCTTTTTGAAGAGGTATTGGAAGGCGATCACACGGCTGATATGGCGAGGGTCTCTATTAGCGGTAAACTTATCGCGGAAAAGAACCATGAAGTGGCGGATTTCATAGAAAACATCGCGATCAAAATTCTTAGGTCTTGTTTGCATCAAATGGCCTAGATTTTTCTTCACCTCATGATATTTTTCATCAGCAGACATCTTTGTCAGAATCTGTTGCATCTGATCATGAATATTGGTCTCTTTCACCTTGCTAGAAGGTCCCATCAGAGAGGAGATGTATTCTTCAATCATCGTGGTTTTTTGGTCCATGGAAAGCGTCTTGATTGAAACGATATATCTAGCGTAGTAGACGGAGAGAATATTGATGCGAAGCTCTTTTAGAATAGGGTCGATATGTTTAAGAGCGGTTGCAAGATCAGATCCATTTTGCAAAGTGACATAGTATTGGGAGAAGAGAAGCTCTCTTATAGGGTATTTTTTGAAATGAAAAGAGAGGCTTCGAACGCCTGTGATTGGGAGGATCTTTCCAGGTAATAGCCATCTACAGAGGATGTCAGGAATATATCTTCCTGCACCCGATGTGTAGGCTGAGAAGTTGAGAAAGGAGACGTCGATTGTGTAGGGGGCCTCTTGATTATAGGAATAGTGAAAAAGGGGGATTTCTTCACAGAGACTCTCAAATGCTTTTCGTATTTCTTCTTCTCCTTTGCAGGCAAGGAGCTCTTTTTTTACAATATCGGGCACAATTCTCATCAAGTGCGTTTCAATCGATAAGATAAAAAGATCGTGACTTGGATCATTTTTTGAGTAGGTGCTTAAATTAGGTGCAATCTGAAAAATTTCAGGGGTGAAGAGAGTAGGGGGTAAGAGATCGATATTTTGTGACACTGTCTACTGTTCCTCAGTTTGTAGATTTGCATTTTCAAACCGTATGCCGCTGTTATTGGTATAACTTATATCATCTAAATGAGAAAGATGAGAGAAGTTGATATGAAAGAGCGGGGTGAGAGGCATCTCAGAAATTAACCTTTTTTCGGCTTCTTCTAAGAGTTTTAAACGCTTATCTTCGCTGATAGCTATCGCAGAGGCGTCAAGTAAGCTGATGTAAGTTTCATCCTGCCAGCCGGGGTAATTTTTAGAATTTCCAGCATATTTATAACGATCTAAGATATCAATCGGGTCGCCAATTTGAGCTAAGCACCCATAGAGAGCTGCTTGGTACTCTTTTCCTCTCAATCTGCTGAGAAAGGTTTTATACTCAAACTGCTTAAGGTGTACTTTGATTCCAAAGGTCTTCTCCCATTTGCTCTGAAGGTATAAAGAGAGGTCTCTATTCGTATTTCCCTGATAGAAAAAAGTGACTTGGGCAATTTTTTCACCCAATTCTATCTCACCCAGCTTGAAAAGCTCTTTTGCTTTTTCAGGATCGACGGGATCAATTAAGGGAGCTTCAGTTTGTATCAATTGGGCGGGCAGAAGCCTTCTTGCGGGGGAATCTAAACTCCCCTTGCTGATCTTTGCGAGCTCTTCTCTTGAGATCGCACATGAAAAAGCCTTTCGAATATGGGAACTCTTGAAGGGAAAAGATTGTGTGTTAAAGGTGATGAAGATAGAGCCGGGTTTGGGGATAACATCGAATTTGGCAGTTTTACGGTATTTTTCGATGGCAAAGTCTGGGATAGGGGATAAGACGGCGCCCATCCAATGGATTTTTTTCTTCTCAAAGAGGTAGAGGGCGGTCTCAGGGTCGTGAATAATCTGAATAGAGAGATTTTCAGCGTTCACATTTTTTTTATTCCAATATCTCTCATTTTTTGTCAGTTGAAGGTGGTGATGGGGAATAAACTCTTCCAGGGTATATGCACCATTTGTGACTAAGCTCTCATAATCGTGATCCCAGATCTCATTTTTTTGTGCGATGTGGCTTGGAATGGGATAGTAATTGCAAAAACAGGTGAGTTTCAAGAAATAGGGAGTAGGTCTTTCTAACTCTACTACTAGAGTTCTCTCATTTATTGCCGAGACGCCAAGCTGAGAGGGTTTTAATTCTCCGGAGACAATTTTCTTCGCATTTTTGATGGGATAAAAGAGCTGAGCATTGAGGCAGGGAAATGTGTGGCTAAGCGCTGTTTTCCAAGAGTATTCAAAATCTTTTGCTGTAATGGGGGTGCCATCGGACCAGTTGGCATCTCTAATGTGAAAAGTATAGGTTTTGCGATCCTTTGAAATTTCATAGGATTCTGCAATGGAGGGAACAACGGTTTCGTCTGGAAGGCTTTTCATTAGGCCGTCAAAGAGTAGAAAGATGAGGGTAGAGGAGTACTGCTCTCCACTTTTCCTAGGATCTACCGTGATGGGATTTTGCTGAAAACAGATATTGATTGAGGGTTTTATATCTTTCATGGGCTCCTTCTTTTGACAGGAAAAAAAAGAGATCGATAGAAGTAGGGTAAAAAGTAACTTCGTATTCATGAGTGATCTAAAATAGGTGTACCTAAAACGGTTCAAAAATGAGAAAAAGCCTACACAGTCAAAATTAAATTCTTGAATTGTTTTGTGAGTAAATAATAAAAGAACTTTGATTTTTTGTTAAGACTTTTAAAAGATATAAAAATTTGCTACAGATCTTTTTTTGAAAGTGGTAGTTTGAAAAAAAGAGAGAGGGGGAGTTAAATGACCTATTTACGCAGTTTATTTTTAAATTTTTTAGTCGTCTTTTTTATCAACCGTGTAGTGCCTGGCATCGATATTGGGTCCTTTGAGGGAGTCACAAATGTGGGCGGGGACATCTTTTTTTCGATTACCTTAGGCTTTTTGAACTCCCTTATCTTCCCAGCACTTGTTGTCTTCGATATGAAGCTATCGGTTGCAAATATGGTAATCGGTGCATGTTTCTTGTCTTTTGGATGTTATGGAGTGGTAGCTTTTACACACTGGGGAATTCAATATATCTCTTTTGGAGGCTGGTTTTTGGCAGGATTAGTCGTCTCTACGGTTGCTTTTTATTCCAATTATCTAGAGATGAAGCATTCTTTCTCGAATAAAAAGTAAGCTTTTTCTCCTCTGAATCTTTTTCCGCCTTTTCCTCTATTCGAGGGTCCATTTCGGATGCAATAGGGGAGGTCCTGGGAATATTGGTGTGCGTGAGTTTTTCCTCTTCTGGAGTAGGTGTCTGAAACGAGAGGCGAAGAGTACAGAAGAGTAAAAGAGCGCCCAAAATGACCATAAAATAGATGAAGAGGCCGCTGGGTCCTAGTAGGTACATTGCAATGGGAGCGAGCAGAGGGCCAATCACAGCACCCGACCCATAAGTGAGAAGAAGACCGCTTGTAGCTGACACCACATCATCTTTTTTCACCTGATCGCAGGTATGAGAGACGCTTAAAGGATAGACCGCAGAGGCAAAGCCTCCAAAGAGTCCCATGAGTCCGAGAAGAAGGAGATGGTGGATACCGCCGAAAAGCGCGATTGAAAGACTTAATAAAATAGAGACAAAGCAAGTAAAGAGAATGACCTTTCTTCGGTCGATATGATCCGAGACCTGGCCAATCGGCCACTGAAGCAAGAGCCCTCCAAAAATCACCATACTCATTAAAGTTGCAATTTCAGATACATTTAGCCCGAGACTATTTGCATAGATGGGGATAAGACCATAGACAGCACTCAAGATCATGCCGCCGATTAGTGAGCCCAGCATACCAAGGGGAGAAATTCGTATTAACTTCTTAAGGGTTAGGCAGGAGGGCTCTGAAATGATGGGTGCTGCAGATTTTGTAAGTGATACGGGGAGGATGGAGATAGCAGAGAAGAGGGCAGCTATTGTAAAGGGAATCATTGTCATGGGATCTGCGAGATCAAGAAAATATTGGCCGATTCCTTGAGCCGCATAAAAAGAGCACATATAGATAGAGAGGACCTTTCCGCGGGTTTTTGTTGTGCCTTTATAAAGTAGCCAGCTCTCCACAGTCACAAACAGCCCTGCCATACAGATTCCAGCGCCAAATCTTAAGAAGGCCCATGAAATAGGGTTAATCCAAAAGGCCTGGAGAAGGATTAGAACGGCTGTACTCGAGGCAAAAACGGAAAAAGATCTAATGTGTCCGATTTGAGAGATTGCTTTTTCAGCTCTAAAGGAGCCTAAGAGGAGGCCTGCATAGTAAAAAGCTGTGATATAGCCAATAGTGCCCGCCTCATAACCTTCCGCCTGCAGGCGCACAGTGATATAGGTCGTGAAAAAACCATTGCCTAGTGTCAGAAAAATTAGGCTCAAAATGGGGGAGACTATCGATTTTGCTATTTCAATCATGTACCTATTTATCTCAAAAATAGATAAATCCAAGCAATCTCTTTTCCAAAAATGTTTAATGTTTAGTTAGTTATTTAAAAGTAATGTAATTATTTGAATTAAATGACTGTAAGTATGATAATTAGTTATAGAACGTGTCTATTTATTAAACTGTAGTAAATTTTTAAAATTAAGTTAGTTATGGCTAAAAAGACAAAAGAAGAAATCCTTACCATCCATGAAGCTCTCGATAATCTATCCACTATCGCGGAAATTAATCTCGATGATCCTTATCGAATTGGGATTGTGAAGACAAATAAGCTAGTTATTCAAGATGAAGAACATGATTTTGAGTCGATCTCATGGCTCACTCCTGAATCGGGTCAGGACATTCTAGATAATATCAAACTGACCTTTATATCTGTCTTGGAATACCTTAAAGAGCTTTACTTAGGAAACCAGACGGATTGGGAAGACCCCAAAACCAAAAAAGGCCTCCAGGCCATGATGGTTTTGGCAGGAGAGGCTGCAAATAAACTAGATCAGCTGACTGCAAAGATTGATGCGCAGGCAAAACCAGATGCAGTCTCCGAGTCTAAAGAGTATCGAAAGCTCCAAGATTTTTACCTCGAAGAGATCCAACACAGATTAGGAGAGCCTCTCGAGGGGGATCTGCCTTGGAGTGAAGAGTGGGAAAAAAATAAGGATGCTCATTTTTTTGATACAGATAAAAAAGGGATCAAAGATTTTGAGACGATCAGACGTGATCAGGAATATGAGCTTTTCTATATCCGAGATGATGAGAATAAGCCCTTTTTCAATCTCAGTATGATTCGAAATATCAAACTTGTCTGTGATTTTGATGAATCGGCAGACACTCCCTTTGAAGATGATCCTCTTCTTCGCGTAGTTACGATGAAAGATCGCGATGTTCAAGGAGCAGCAAGCCTCATATTGCATGCCATGGAGCCTCAAATCAAAGCCTTCCATGATCAAAAATTAAGAAAAAAACAGAGCACTCTCATCCGCTCAATTAGTTTTGCTGTATTTGCTCTCATGCTCGCATCGGATTCAAGAAATCTAACCCAAAATACGCTTGGGAAAAGTTGTCTGAGCTATTTTTCCGATTTTCAACACTATTTAAGACTGGCAATGACTTCTGCAGAGTATCAAAAGCTGATTGCCTATCCTCCAGAGCCATCAGATAAGGTCTCTCATCTTCTTCTTAATTTTGTCCATGAGCTTTGCAGACAATTTTATATGAGAGAGTCTACGGTAAAACAAGAGATGACGGGATATATTCACAGATTATCCCGCAAAGGCGAAGAGATTAAGAAAAGCGAGCATAAATCGATCTTTCACTCCTCTTCTATCTGGAATCAATTTTTGGAAAATGATGAGCATATTAGGACTCTTCTGAAATGCTACCCTAATGGGCCGCTCTTTAAAATTCTGGATGTAATGCGTCTGAAAAGTGATGAGAAAATCTCTTTTGAGCCCATTATGCAAGAGAACTACCCAAGTCATCTATACGATCTTCAGCTGAATGGAAAAACCCTGCAGATCATTAGAATGGCAGGGCCTACTAGACAGAGCCGCATTTCTAAAGCGGACATATCCGAGGAATTTTTAGGGATGCTTCGATCATTTAATACGAAGAAAAACCCTCAAAAACACCTTTTGATCAACCTACAAGATCGAACCTCATGGAAAGATCATATCAGGGCATCTCAGGTCGAAAATTTGGAGCGCAAAGCAGAATATAGCAAACACTTAGATGTATTGAGTCTAAATAAAGATACCGATTTCTACTATCAGACGGACTTTTACCTCACTGTGAATAAAGCGACTGATTTTATTAAATCTTGCGAAGAGCAGGTAAAGTCGCCTGACGAGTGCGGTTTTTACCTTCCTGCAAAAATTGAGAAGAAAAAGATCTTAGATTTTACCAAGAAAGCGTTGAAAATGATCCATCAAGTCTTTTTCCAAGGTAAAAAAGAGCTAGTAAGAAGAGAGCGTATCGATTTTATCGAGATCTTCTACCTCTTTTTGACTCTTAAGATAGCGGAACTGTCTGGTGCAAATTCGATTAGCTTTTCTTGTAAAGATGCTGTTGATACGGGATCTGCTATGTCTGCTGCTTTCTTTGCCTTTGCAAAGTTTCTATCAGAAGATGAAATCAATGAGAAGGATAAGGAATTCCTTCGTTGGCTCATCTATTCGCCTGCGATTTATGTGAGGGAGAGGTCGATTGATTCTGCTAGGCTCACTCGCATGCTCACATCGCTTGCTCACATGGAAAAGGTCTTAAAAGATGGCTCAAAAGAGCTTCAAAAGGAGCTAAAGCCTCTTTTTGACAAAGAGACTCTATCAAAGCTCAAAGTGAAACATACCTAGTCACAATCTTCTTGAGCGGTATCGATCAGGCCCTGATTATAGAGTTTGATCGAATCAGATAGACCATTTACTTCACGAAGAAGCTGCGAGAAATCTTTTTTGAAGGTTTTACTCTCCATTATCTGCTTTCTCTCTTCTGACTCATCTGCTTTTTCCATGAGCATAGAGAGTCTTGAAATGGAGGTGTTGATTTGATCAACCTCTGCTTCAAAGTAGCTGCGGAACTCTTTAGGAGTATCTAGAGCATCTAACAGATTCGCTCTTTTTGTACGCATTCTCTGCCAGTGTTTGTCATATTGAAAGAGCAGACCATAGTGGTTGAGGTCATTCATGAGGGTGTTTGCTTTGCTCATAAGAGATGTGACTCTAAGATAGAGGTCATCCGAGGTGATAAGCTTGCCGATCGTACCCGAGCCATCTCGGATATCTTGAGTGATTACATTTAGATTGCTGAGAATCTGCTTTCCATCGACATTGAAAGCGTCCATCGCTTCATTGAAGTTATCGAAGGCATTGCCTACTTTACCCATAAGATCGGTCTCTTTAGCGTCTGCTAGCATCTGATTGATGAGCTCAAGATCGCTCTTAAGAACCTCAACGGTATCTGTAATAACTGCAACGAGCTCTTCTTTATTGACGGAGGCAAGGACTTCATCAAGCTCTCCCATGACGGATGCAAATCCGCTCACAGATTTGCTGAGGTCGTCTTCGTTTTCTGTAAACCAATCGTCGAAGTTGGTCACGAGCTCTTGGATTTTTTCTGAGACATTTGCAATTTTTTTGAGTGCATTTTCTACCGGATCGACGGATCTTGCAAAGAGAATCTGATCGGTAACTAAAACGGGATGTGTTCCTTTGGGCGGAGCCTTTGGAATAATTGAAACTGTCTTTTCTCCCATAAGCCCGATTGTTGAGACTGTGATCTCATCGGAGGTGAAAACGCGAACAGAGGAGTCGATTTTGAGTGTGAGCTGGTAGTAATAGAGCCTTCCTAAAGAGTCGGCTTTTTCATCTCTTGCGTGAGGGACTTCTAGGATTTTTGTTACCTCTCCTACAGGTCTTCCTGCAAAGGTTACTCTTGTACCATCATTAATGCCGGAAATATTGGAAAAGCGAACTTCAAGCGTTTTTCCCATATCACCTACATGAGGCTCTAAAAAGAGAATGAATGAGACAGTAATGATGAGGGCGGATACTACAAAGATTCCGATCATTACATTTTTCATGGTGTCGTTCATAATTTTCCTCTAGCGCTTGGGTGGTATGTCATAGACTCCTTTAAGAACTTAATTAACGGATCATCGATTTCTAAGAAAGCTTTTGGTTCATCAACATAAGCAATTTTGCCGTCTTTGTGTAGAGCCAAACGATCCGCGATGTAGATTGCGGAGTGGATATCATGTGTAACTACAATGCTTGTACCATTGAGCTCTTCTTGGGTTTTGACAATCAACTCGTTAATTTGTTGAGCTGTAATGGGGTCTAGTCCCGTTGTGGGTTCGTCATATAATAAAATGCTCGGCCTATAAACAATCAACCTTGCAAGGCCCGCTCTTTTTCTCATTCCTCCAGATAGATCGGAGGGCATTTTATACTCCTCACCTGCTAAAGAGACCATGTTAAGCGCCTCTAATACGCGCCTTTCAACCTCTTCTTCTGGGAACTTTTTTCCGGTCTTAGGATCGCCATGTTGTCTCAAATAGAAGGCGGTGTTTTCAAAGATATTCATCGAATCAAAAAGGGCAGCGCCTTGAAATAGCATTCCCATATCTTTTACGGCGGCATAGAGGGCTGCTTTCTTTAAACCTGAGATGCGCACACCTCTGACATCGATAGTGCCTTCATCCGGTTTTTCAATTCCCAATATTTGACGAAGTAAGACACTTTTGCCCACACCCGATCTTCCTAAGATGACAAGTGTTTCACCCTCCTGAATCTCTAAACTAAGTCCAGCTATGACCTGGTTTTTTCCGTAACGCTTCCAGAGATTGTCGATCTTAATCATCAGTAGCTATTCCAAGAAAGTTGTGTGTGAATCGAGTTGAGGGCCATTGTAAGCAAAAAGTCCCAAACCAAAATAAGAATGTAGCTAGTAACTACGCTTTGAGTGGTTGACTTACCCACACCTGCAGCACCGCCCGATGTTTTCATTCCTTTGTAGCAGCAAACAGTGACAAGAATAATGCCAAAAATAAAGGCTTTAAAAACGCCTGTGAACATGTCAAAACCGGTGATCTGCGTCGGCATCGGATCGTAATAGGTTGCAGGGGACATGCCAAACCAGACGACAGAGATGATATAGCCGCCCCATATGCCCATGAGCATGCAAAGAATGGTAAGAAAAGGAACCATGATAATGCCGGCAGTAAAACGAGGAGCTACCAAATATCTGTAAGGATTAATCGCCATTGATTTGAGTGCAGCGATCTGTTCTGTCACCTGCATAGTGCCGAGTTCTGCACACATGGCAGAGCCGACTCTACCTGTTACCATGAATGCAGTTAGGATGGGGCCAAGCTCTGTGATCATCGCTTTTGCAACAAGAATTCCTGTGACAGCAGTAAGACCTTTTTCAGCTAACTGATAGATCGATTGAGCAGCTAAGACAAACCCGGTTGTAAAACCTGTAATGGCGACAACGGTAGTTGACATCACGCCAATTTCAAAGAATTGGGATTGCAATAATTTCCATGAAGGAGGCTTTCGAACTGTTGCCCAAAAAACCTCAACAATGAGAGATGCATATTCACCAACAGATGCAAATGCTTGAATAAGAAAAAGTCGAACAGTAGTTGCCATAACCTGAACTTAACGATTTTTTTCTGTAGTGTAAAGCAAGAATTTTTCTTAGTAAATATTTTCAATTCATTCATTGATGAAAATAGTGGTTATTCTTTCACTGTGGATTTATTTGGTATTTAATGTTAGATTCTTTTTCTTAAAATTTACAGGAGGTATTTATGTCAGTTATAGCCATATTACAGGGTGTCGTTCAAGGAGCGGCGATGGGAGCAGTATTTCTTTCTGTGGGTGCTTTTACGACAAGAAAACTTGCTCAAAATAAGATGAGAGAGATAGGTGCTCTAGAAGGAAGAAAAAATCATGGACCCGATAGTAGTCTTAGTGATCGAGAGGTAACTGTTGTTGGAGCTGGAAATGGAAATTCTTCTTTCAAGGGATGCACAAGAGTAAGGTTAGACCTAGCAACGGGTACAATCAAAGTAGCGGGAAATAGACCACTCCAACCTGGTAGGCTTGAATTTTTCGCAGGGGCGAAATGCCGGGAATATCCTAAAATCTAAGAGGTTTCTTAAGCGAAACCTCGAAAAGTATACTTTTTCAATCTCTCATTTTCTATAGGAAAAATCTAGATGGAGCGGATTGCGTCTGCTTCTGCTCTCTCTGCACCGTCTTTCTTCTGTTCAAGGGCAGCTAGTGCCTCTTTTGCAGAATTTGAACTATTAGCTCTTCTTTGCTCTTTGATTTGAGAGGATTGAATCTTGCCATCAACAGGAACTGTTTGCGCTTGGTTGTATCTGGAATAACCATCTCCGAGACTGGGCGCTAGTTGTCCAATTGCTTTGAGTGCATCTTCGTAGCGAATGTGGCTAGCTGCAGCTAAGTTACAACCGCCGCCGAGAGCAATTGTCATGATGGGTGCGATTAAGGAGCGCATTAGCATGCCTTTTTTTTCATCGTAATCTTTTGTCGTTTTTGTAGAAGAGAGAACATCTGTAACTGCTTTTGTACGCCAAACTTGGTGTAATACGAGGGATACCTCTTCTAAAACTTCTTGAAGCATATTGCTAAATGAACGGAATGCGATTTGTTCAACATCTTGGCTAAGCTCTTCTAAAGTTCTGTCTTGAAGCTCTTGAGAGTGCCTTGTTTCAATAGTGCGTGGGTGAAGTACGACGCCTGTTGCCATAATATTTACTCCTTTTATGCAGCAGATGCTGCGATTCTTTGTTTTTGGATATGGGCTCTGAGTGTTTTCGTTGCAGCCTCTACCGTTTTTTGATGAAGCTCACTTTGAGCTTGGACCATTTTAGCGCCTCTAGTAAGAGCTGTTTTCGTCCTTCGGGACTCTTTATTTGCATCGAGCGCTTTCACACTTTTCTTGGTCTGTTCGATTTCGCTTAAACCCTTACCAACACTTGCAGTTCCTTGAACAATCGAGCCTGAGGTTGAGATGAATCTTGAAAGTGTTGCCATAGCTGTGCCAGCTTGAACGGATGAGAGGGCAGCATATCCTGTTCCTAGAGTAGATAGCGCTACCATGACATCGCCGCCTGTGCTAAATCCTCTCGCAATTGTCTTTTGGGTCTGTTCATCATCGGTAAGATAAGAGGAGAGCTTGTCCCACCCGCCAGATACTTCCATTACGTGATTTCCAATGCCCGCGGTGCCTGCAATAATTAGACCAACGCCTACAGCGCCAGCACCTGTTGTAAGTGCTAAAGATGTTCCGACCAGAATTGATGCGCTAGTAGTCACGAAGCTGACCACTTGATTGAAGACGCTCCAGCTCTCGGTTGTTTCACCTTGTTTTTGAAGATCATCTAGAACGTCAGCTAGTTTTGTTTCAAATTCGCGGTAGTGCATGCACTCGACATTGAGGCGCTCATTAACACCGTCCATAATTTCTCGAATTAAACGATCATTTTGCACTCTTGCAGCAATCATCGCACGTACGAGATGGGATGATGAGCATAGCTCAGGTCTTGGAAGAACGGGCTTTTCAGGAGGAGGAGGAGTGATTGCTTTTCTAGCGTTTTCCTGTTCCATTGATGCAGGAGCGATAATATCGGGAAATTTTGGAGGTGGGTTTTTGGGATAGAGAATGGCGCCAGGAGCGATAATCTCTACGCCTCTTGCTTTCGGTCCCAACTCTGGATAGAGAATCTGGCTAGCATCACCAGCATCTTTGGTAGTTTTTGATAGAACGCGAACATTCGATGTCATGCTTTACTCCAAACTTCTACGAGTGCTTCAATTTTGTTTGAGAGATCCTCTTTAGGAGATCTTTTTTTAGCTTCTTTTAACGCGAGCATGCCTTCATCGATTAGTTTGAGAGAAAAGAGACATTCCGCTGCGTGAAAATGGGGGAGCGGGTTTTTAAAGTCGATCAGAGCTGCAATACTCCATGCGTGAAGCGCTTTTTCATAGTTTTTCTGCTGCAGTAGAGTAGATGCGAGCCCAAACCAATATTTCCCTTCCATAGGATGTGATAAAACGAGCTTGTGGAAAGCTAAAAAGGCTTTGTCATAGTGTCCATTTTCATAAAAATGGTAGCCTTGCGAGTAGAGCTCATCATAGGAATCTTGATGATTCATTAGCTCTTCTTTAAATCCGCCCTTGACTTTGAGAGCTTCGATAAATGAACCTATGCTGTTACCCAGCTCTTGCTCTTCCATTGATACGCTCGATTAAAGATTTATTGTCTTTTAAAGCTTCACCCACCACTTTCAAAACAAGGTTTGAAAGATCGAGTAGTTTCGTCACCCTACCAAATGCGATATTGGCTTTTTGGGGGAGGATTTCCATCTCCGCATTGATGGTTGCATTCAGAACTTTTAGCTCTTTTTTAGAGAAGGATCTAACTCCCTCATCTACGAGCCCCATCTCTTCCGCAATTTTAAAAGCTTCTTCTAATTCAGGTGAAAAAGTGTGTTCTTCAGGAAGATCATCCAACATTCCTTGGATTTTCTGCCAAATATTTTTTAGGTGTTCTAGCTTTTTATAGTAGCCTTGCCCCTCTTCTAGAGCTTCTTTTCCTTTTTTGTGGGTGTGAGAGTCCCACTTAGTATAGAGATCCATCAGTTCCATTTCAGGTCTTGGATCTGCAAATGTTTTTTTTGCAGCGCCCTCAATTCTCGGTGAATGGGGATGGGGATGGGGATCCGTGATATCTAGTTTTGAAGCCACGTCAAAGAAAGGGGATCCTGTGCTTGGGAGTTCAATTTCAGAGAGCGCTCTTCTGCCGAGCTCGTCGATCTCCTCGTGTCCAAACTCATCTTTTTCTTCCAATTCCTCTGGAGGTGAGATACGGATTCTCTCAGCTTCTAGAACTTCTGATGGGTGCATTTTAACTTCCTCTTTTAATTCAAAAATAGCTACGGCTATCGTTTAATATCATAGTTATTGGTGGTTTATTCGGCTAGGGAATCATTTTTAGAGTCTAATTAGTCATTTTTTTAATCCCTTCGTTTGAAGCCCTTAGACGAATAAAAAAAATAAAAATTATGTGTCTTTTTTTTCTGTTTTAGTTAAATTGCCTGCGAATTAATTAAGAAAGAGGTTTTTATGGCGAGCTGTGTAGGGTGCGTATCTGCTGCATCTACCATTTATCATGGTGCAAAAAATACGGTTTCAAAAATTGTAGATATCGTTCGAAGGGTAATGCGCGCCTTTATCCGCATTTTAAGTTGTGGTTATCTCTGTAAGCCAATGCCGCCTCACATTTTGATGTTACATTTGCAGGGACTAGGGTCTGCTCAGACTGAAGCAACAGCGTTAAGAAATAAATTGAATAGAAGCGTAGTCTCCATGAGTCTTGATAGTTTTAGGCCTTCATATATCAAACCCTCATCAACCATTGCAGTCATGATACGAGCAAAAAATAATGAATCTTTAACAACGGAGCGAGTGCTGAGGCTTCTCAGCTTAGTTGATCGAATCGCTGTGAAAAAATGGTTACTTGTAATATCTGCGCGAGAAAAATTTGATTTGTTCGTGCCTCGTTATAGAAATCTAGAGAAAATTCATAAGTTCTGCATTCAATAGTTGTAGTTCCACTTGAGGGTGAATTTGCCTTGGGCTTGTTGTTGGATCGTCTCTGCTTGGAAGATGAAGCCTTTTTTGAGATCGATCTCAATCGAGACGTTTCCGGAAGAGGCATCTGCTCCATGGCTGACCGAGACAAGAAGGCCGCGCATGAGGTATTTACCAACTTGAAGAGCGGTGCCTCGGGTGCCTTTTTCGCCGGAGGAAGGCGTATGCACGACGCGGAATCTATCGAGGCCGAGCGTTTTCCGGGTAAACTCGAAGATGTCAGGGCCTTGTCCTGAGAGAGACGAGGCAACAGCTGCTAGCTGGGCTGCTTGAAAAACGGTCACATTTGAGATGTCTTCTCCAAAGATGAGGTAAGAGAGTATGGCTGAGAGCGGCATCGAAGGATTCGATCTAAAGGTGAGTCTGGGCCCTGTGAGCGCTCCCTTGAGAGAGGCTATAATTGAGACACTTTTTTCCTCAGTTCTTCCTGCAATATCGAGGTAAGGTGCATCTCCACTCTTTCCCGTAAAAATAAGGGCTCCTTTAATGAGATCGAATGATTTTCCTGAAAAGGTGAAATCTCCCTTGAGAAGATCGAGGTTGCCTTTGGGAATAATATCGGTGTAAGTGCCGCCGATATGAAAATCTCCACGCCATTCTGAGGAGAGGCCTCTTCCATAGATGAAGACGTTGTCATCTGCCATGACTTTAATGTCGAATTCTAGGGGGTAGGGGATTCTTTTTCCAGTCTGTATCGGTTTCATTTCATGAAAACTGGGAGCATTAACGTAGGTGACATCGAGGGTTGGAACTTGAGCGGGCAGCTTTTCAGGAATACTAAAGTCAGCATGCTCCACACTAACCGTTCCTTTAGCAAGAGCTCCATCGCGGTCGCCCTTTACTTTTAGCGTACCATCTGCAGAGGAGATCACCATGGGGATGTCGACTACAATCAGATCGTCAAAACTGACATCAACTTCATAAGGGAAATTACTTCTAGGATCCATCACAAAGAGGCCTTTTGCGGTTAATGATCCCTTTTTCTCATCGAAGCCTTCACATTTTTCCATGATCAGCTTGCCTTCTTTAGCAAAAAGAGTTGTTTCGATGTCTTCTAAGTAGGTGCCGGTGTAATAGTTCTCATACATGCCATGTGTGAGGGTGCAAGAGCCGTCTAGGAGTGGGTTTCCAAGTGTGCCAGAGAGTGAGAGGTCGCATTTGAGATCGGCCTCAAATCGATGCGGACCGATATTGATGAAGTCGAGAATATCTTCGGCAGTAGCATCGTATTGAAGGCTGCCCGCTACCTTTGATTTGTAGAGGGGCTCGATTTTAAAAGGCATGAAATTAAGAGAGCATGGGAAGTTGCCATCTAGGGTAATGTTCTCGTCTTCTCTTACAAGGAGCTTTGTTGAAATGAGCGCATTATCATCTTCAAACTCAAGTTTAAAAGTGCCAGATGAGGTAAAAGGCTCACGGTCTGCGATGGAAAAGATCTCTGCCTCTTCTAAATTGACATGAATGGAGCCCGAAGTTTTTTGGTTCTTCTCTGTGAAGTTGCATGAGAGAGAGGTATAACCTGAAAAGGCGAGCTGATGGGGATTAAGCGAGAGGAAATCGAGGGGAAAGTGGTCGAGATCAAGGGTAACTTGACTCATATCAGGTGTTATATCTGCTTTTGCATGCAGAATCGAGTCCGACATAGAGATATCGAAATCTGTGAGATGCATCTCACCCTCTCTTAGAGTAAATTGAGAGGGATGTGTCAGATCAAAAGAGTGTGAAAATGCATGGCCTGAAAAGGACTGAAAATCGACAAGATAGTCCTCATCTTTAATCTTCCAAAACCCGGACAAAGACAATTCCACAGGCTCTTGCCAGTTGCCAAAAGCGGTTATTTGGAAAGGCCACGTATCTTCAAATGTTGAGGTTTCAAAGGTAAGATCATTTAATAGAATTCCTCGATAAAAGAGGTTATAGATATTTGAGGTAAGAGACATGTTTTTTCCAATGATACTACTATCTACATGAGCTTCATCAAAGTGCATCTCGGAGTAGAAAAAATCATAGACATTTGTATTCAAATCGATTCGTTGAGAGTTATTTTCTCCGTAGAGAATAGCGTCACCCTCTACCCCGCCAAAGAAGGGGAGTTCGGGGAAAATTGTTTGAAGCATGCTTAAGTTATCAACTCTAAAGTGGGAGTGGCCTTTCAGATATCCGTCAGGGCCGATTGTCATCTCTCCCGATGCGTCTGCATAACCCGATCCTAGAAAATAATCTGTCAGAGTCAGTCCATCATCTACCTGCCAGCTAAATTGAGCATTTGCTCCCCAGAGTTGATCGTAAAATTTGGAATCTAGAGTTAAGCTCCCCGTAAAGAGCCTGTTTTGATAGAGGCCATTGAGGTCTCCCTCAACATTTGTTATCGGGTATCTATCAATATTTAAATAGGATGAGTCGAAGGCGACATTGAGAAGGATTCCAGTAGGATCTGAGCTAGCTGTAATTTTTGCCTTGATCTCACCATCGAGATTGACGGGGCTAATGGGATTAAAGTGCGATAGGTTGTGAGTATCTAAATCAAACTCCGCTTCTTGAAAGCCGAATTCTTTATTGAAATAGACATTTCCTGAAAAATCGAAGTTTTGATTGAGAACTTGGAGCTTTCTGAGTTCAAATGAATGGTCAGAGTTTAAGTAAATGGAGGATGCAAAAAACCAATCTTTCTTCAAGAGATGCTGTTTAACGAGGGCTTTTTCTGTGGCAATATCGGAGATGTCACCAACTAAATAGCCTTCAATTGTATCGTTTTTGTTTTCGGGGTTGAAGATAAGGTCTGAAAAGGCCTGAAAACTGCCGTGCAGACGAATACGTGCTCGCGATGAAAACTCTATGGGAAGAGTGATAATTGGCTCAAAAAATGCGGATGTTTTGGTTTTCACTTTACATAAGACTTTGACCCTCTCACCTCTCGTTGATTTCACGTTGAGGTTAAGAGCGCTTTTTTCAAACTTATCCCTTGTGATAGTTGTATTAAAAAAGAGCTTTTCTCCTTTTCTCTCTAGCTTTAGACGCCCTTTAGCATTAAGGGTGATCTTTTCATTTTCAAAGGGAAAGGTGAGCTTTTCAATGGAGAAATTTTTGATGTAGAAAGAGATGGGGAGCTCTAAATCGTCTTTGATAAAGGTTTTTTGTCCCGGATTTTTGGGAATATACTCGACATTGCGCGCTTTTAGAGATCTGAGTGCGAGCTTTTTCTCTAGCATTCGTATCAAATAAGGACGGAAATTCACAAGATCGATTTTAAGCACATCGCCAGATGCCATTTCGATTCTGACATCTTGCATCTCCCATAGAAAGGGGAGAAGTCCTCCCATTTTTTTGAAAGAGACTTTTGTGTCAGAGCTCTCAAGTGAGGTGCGAAGAGCTGAGACAAACTTCTCTTTGCCGGTAGGCGTTTGCAAAAAGACAGTGAGCGCGCCAATCAGAATCGAGATCAAGATGATGACGATCAAGACAATTCTAGAGATAATATAGAGTCGTTTCTTCAAAACGTTTGTCCTATGCTAATGTAGGTTCTATAAAAAGGGTCAAAGGGCCTTGGGTCTATTGGAAAGCCTACGTCTACCCTGAGTGGACCAAAAAAGAGAAAATAGCGCAAGCCTACGCCCGCAGATCTCAACCATCTTCCCTCTAACACGGGATAGGGTTTCTCGGTCACATTTCCAATATCGTAAAAGCCAATAAGCCCTATTTTTTCAGTAAGCCTCAAGCGGAGCTCTGCCGTTCCATAGAGAGCGCCTCTTCCTCCTGTTGGATTGCCAAGAGAATTGAGCGGGCTCACTGTTTTAAATTTATAACCTCTGAGCTCTTCATCTGATCCGCCTAAAAAGCGCTTATTCATCGGTAGGGAATTCAGTCCAGTACCCACTATTGAGCCCGCTTGTGCGCGCAGAGCTAAAACGACCCTATTTGATGGGTCAAATGGAAGGTAGGTAGAGAGAGTTAGAGTTTGCCTAATAAAGCTTATCTTTTTGTGTGTGATGGCTTGGTAGGGCGTAGCTAGATAGGCTAGGACGAGGCCTGATAGGGGGTTTAAAATATTTTCCACGTGAGCAAACTGGTAAAAGATTGGAAGCGCTAGAAGGGTGTATTTTTGGTTGCGAATACTTCTTCTGACGTCGATATACTCAACTCTCACACCAACATTTACTAGTTCCTCTGTTCGGATTTTGCGATCCACGCGGTTTTCAAATGCGAGCGTCTCAGCTAGATAGGGAGTGACATGTTCACGAGAGAGAGTGGCTTGCATTATGTAAAATTGATCCATCCTCAGAAAATCGGGGATTGTGTAGGACATCGTACCCGCTGAGTAGATCCGGGAGATGTTTGCGTTGACGTTAAACCTTTGCCCCATGTTGAAGACGTTACGATTTTCCCAAGAAATCACAGCGCCAAAACCGTCCATCGTTGCAAATGAGGCGCCCAGACTGACACTCTTGTGTTTTGTCTCGGAGAGTTGAAGCTTCATCGGAAGCTGCCCTGCAGCATCGAGTTTGGGGGCATGTGAGATTAGAACAGAGCTGAAAAGATCGGTATCAATCAGGAGTCTTTGTGTCTCTTCCACGAGCTCTTCGTTGTAGATCTCGCCCTCTTTCCACTGGACTTTTCTCGCAAGGTACTTCGTGTCGACGTCTTTGAGTCCGCTAATTGTGAGAGGACCAAACCGGGAGAGCTTCCCAATGTCAATGCAGAGATGCACGCGCACTTTCTTCTCTGCATTGTCGACTAGAATATCCTTGGAAGTGATAGCAGCAAGCGGATAGCCGCAATTTGCAAGCTTTCGCAGGAGAATATCTTGTGAGTCAAGAATCGACCTTGTATAAGCAGGGCCTCCAAGAACGATTCCAAGAGTCTCTAGTGTGATATCCGGACACTGGGGGATCTCTTTTTTCTCTTTGCATTTCAATGTGTAAAATTCAAAAGTCTCAAGCTCATATTGGGGGCCTGCATGAACAAATATCGTGACAATGACCTTGTTTTTCTCATTTTCGATCATGGAAGAGATGCTAGCATCGTAGTAGCCGAATGCTTGGAGAGCTTTAATCATTGTGGGAACATCGGAGTCAATACGATATCTAAGAGAGTTCACAGACGCAGGAGGCCTTTTCTGCAGATTCAAAAGATCTGAAGAGGCTTTGAGTGCGCTCAGCGCCTGCTTATTTTCCAATCCGAGAAAATTAACTTTGTACTTAACTCCTGAAAAAAGGAAAATCGGCAGTGATAAAATTGTAATAAATAACCATCTACTCATTTTCGGAAGGTCTGATCAATTCATGTATTTCATCTTTTCATAAAATTTGGCAAAAATCCTTTTTTCGATCTCACTAGCCGTAATAGGTTTAGTTCGACCTCCAAAAAGGATTTTAGCTGAAATTTTAAGGAAAATCTGAAACACAGCAATTAAATCAGACCTTCCTTAATCTGGATGATGCAGAGTAAGTATTTTATTTAAAAGAGGTTTCCATGGAAGATTTGCTTGAAAAGAGATTAAAAACAGAAGAAATTGTAAAAAAGAGCGTGGAATTGTTGCCTGGCGGGGTTAATTCTCCTGCTAGATCTTTTCCTGATGTGGACCTTTTGCCTCTCATCGTTCAAGAAGGTAAGGGCGATGCCATCTTCGACGTTGATGGTCGGAAAATGATCGATTATTGCATGAGCTGGGGAGTGCTTATTTTAGGTCATGCAAAGAAAAGTATGGTAGATGCCGCTACCAAAGCTATTCAAAAGGGCTCATCTTTCGGCATCCATACCCAAATTGAAACCCAAATTGCAGAAAAAGTATGTGCTCTTGTCCCTGCCATTGAAAAGGTGCGCTTTGTGAATTCCGGCACGGAGGCAACATCGACTGCCATTCGGCTGGCTAGAGGGTATACCTCTCGAAATATGATTGTAAAATTTAATGGGAATTATCATGGCCATGTCGACTCTTTACTTGTAAAGGCGGGATCGGGCGTGATGAATATTAATGAAGAGGCAACATCAAAAGGGATTCCAAAAGATTCTGTAAAAGATACTCTCTGCCTCGAGTATAATGACATAGAAGGCGTAAAAGAGCTTTTTTCTAGAACGGAATATGAGGGGAAAATAGCAGCAGTTATCTTCGAGCCTGTATCTGGAAATATGGGAGTCATTCCAGCTGACCCGGAATTTTTAAAAGTGCTACGAGAAGAGACTGAAAAAGCGGGAGCGCTACTTATTGCTGATGAAGTCATTACGGGTTTCAGGGTGGCTTTGGGAGGAGCGTCCGATTATTTTGGCATCAAGCCTGATTTGATTACTTTGGGTAAGATCATTGGCGGCGGATTTCCAGTAGCAGCTATTGGCGGCAAAAGGGAGATCATGGACTGTCTTGCACCAACTGGCGAAGTCTATCAGGCAGGAACTCTCTCAGGCAATCCCGTTGCGATGAGTGCGGGCTTTCAAACCCTTTCAGAGATCTCAGAGCCCGGATTTTATGAAAATCTCAAGGCAAAAACCGATATTTTAACAAAGCCTATTCAAGAAAAATTAAAAGGGACACCGCACTCACTTGTTCAGGTAGGCTCCATGTTTTCTCTCTTCTTCAATGTGAAAAACCCAAAAACGCGCCATGACTTAGATCAAATGGATCTGGATCTTTTTAAGAAATTTTTTGCTTATCTTTTCAAAAATGGGGTCTATATTCCACCTTCAGCATTTGAAACTTGGTTTGTATCGAGTGCACATACTGAGGAGCATCTCACCTATACACGAGACGTAATTCTTTCTTTCTTCGGAAACTCTGATTAATTCATGCATTTCATTTTTCCATAAAATTTGACTCGAATTGATTTTTCGATCTCCTTAACCGTCAGAGGTTTAATCCGATCTCCAAAATCAATTCTAGCCTAAATTTTGATGGAAATCTAAAAAACAGCAATTAAATCAGAGCTTCCTTAGATTAAATTCTTGTGATACAGATTGGGTATGTTTAGCTATTTTAAAGAAAAGTTTATGCCTATTAGTTTCGGACTTGTCCTTGTTTTAGGGCTTGCTGCGCTTTTCTATTGGAACCCTCCACCGATTGAAAAGTCGGTGCTTTTCTATGATAATGCAATTTATCAGCTGAAAATTCGTTACTTCTATAAGCCGATAAAGAAAGACACTCCGATTGTAATTATTGATGTTGATGATAAGAGTATTACTGAGATTGGCAGGTGGCCTTGGTCAAGATCTACGATATCTAAACTTACAAAGAGCCTTTTTGATCTGAAGGCAGCAGTTGTTGCTTTTGATATGATTTTTTCTGAGAGCGAGAGAAATATTCTTAAAAAAGTTATCGAAAGAGCTAAAAAAACTGACCCTGAAGTCGTAGATGAACTTGAATCCATAGAACACTATTTTGATAGTGATGAAGAATTTTCAAAAACCCTTGCAATGGGAGAGGCCGTCCTTGGATTTATCTTAGGGGATTTCCATAAGTCTGTTGGAATGCTTCCAAAGCCTGTATATAAGCTTTCAAAAGAAGAAGAGTTTCTTCGGGTTTTAAAATATCAAAATTATCTTTCCAACTTGCCTATATTGGATACTGCTGCGAAATCGGGAGGGTTTTTAAATGCGAATGTTGACTCAGATGGAATTATTCGAAAGGCAGCTTTTGTTCTCAATTATGAAAATGGTCTTTATCCCTCTCTAGGACTTCAAAGCGTGATGAAATATCTATTGGAAGATCGATTGAAATTGGATATTGGCGAATACCCTTCAGGAAAAGTATTGGAAGGAATCGAAATTGGGACTTTTAATGTTCCTTTAGACCCCTGGGGACAAGCCTTAATTCCTTTTAGAGGGCCCCCATTTACTTTTGAATATATCTCTGCTGCGGATATATTAGGAGGTACAGTTCCTAAAGAGAAGATTGAAAATAAATTGATCTTCGTAGGCTCGTCTGCTGTGGGTGTGGGAGATCTTTTCCCGACTGCAATGGCTCCTTTTTATGCGGGAGTGGAGGTGCATGCCTCGATCGCAGCAGGTATTTTGGATGACTATTTCCCTTACAAACCTGAATGGAGAAGGGGCGTCTCACTTGCTCTTCTTCTTCTTCTGGGGCTTACTTGTGTCTTTCTTTTTCCAGCACTCGGTCCCTTACTTAGCCTCCTAATCTTGTTAATCTCTATCTCGGGCCTTTTTGCATTTGATTTCTGGATGTGGACAAAAGATGGGGTTGTTCTCTCCATGTTTGCACCGATCTTTGCTACTGTGCTTCTCTACTCCCTAAATGAACTTTATGGTTATTTCTTTGAAGCTCGCAAGAAGAAAAAGATGCAAAGTATCTTTGGACAGTATGTTCCACCTGAAAGAATCGAGGCGATGATGGAGGTAGGTGAGAAAGCGGCTCTACAAGGAGAAAATAAAGAGATTACTGTTCTTTTCTCAGATATTAGGAGTTTTACAACGATTTCAGAAAAACTCTCGGCTGGGGAGATTAAGGACTTTCTAAACCAATATCTAACCGCTATGACACAAGAGATCTTCAATAACAAGGGAACGATCGATAAGTATGTGGGGGATATGATCGTCGCATTTTGGGGCGCGCCCTTAGAAGATCAGGAAAGAGATTATCACGCCATACTATCGGCACTTCAGATGCAAAAGAACCTTAAAAACGTTAATCAAGAGTTGAAAAAGAATAAAGGTTTTGAGCTTGCTATAGGAATCGGTATTAATACAGGCGTTGTAAACGTAGGAGATATGGGCTCAAAATTTAGACGAGCCTACACCGTTCTAGGTGATGCTGTAAATCTAGGATCGAGGTTAGAGAGTTTGACGAAGCAGTACCACGTTCCTATCATTGTTGGGCAAAATACCTACGAGATGACAAAGGAGCGCTTTGTTTTCAAACTTGTAGATAGGGTTAAAGTTAAAGGGAAAGATGAGGCGATATCAATCTATGAGCCGGTGTGTCCTATTGAAGAAAAAAATGAGGCTCTTGAAAAAGAGGTAAATATGCAGAAAGATGCATTAGAGGCTTATTCGAAAAAAGATTGGGGAAAAGCTAGACAGCTGCTCGAAGAGCTTACTAAGACTTATGCTATGCATGCCAATTTCTACGGAGTCTATCTTTCGAGAATCGAAGATCTTGAAAAGACCCCGCCAGATGAAAACTGGGATGGGGTCTTTGTTTTCCATGAGAAGTAAATCTATTGAACTCTAGTAGCTTGCAGTTACGCTAAAGTAAAACCTTCCAAAAAAGATGTCCCCATCTATTTCATTGAGTTTAAAACCATAGTCCGTTTTACAAGAGAGGTAGGGGAGCACTTCAAAGATGTACCCGCCGCCTACACCGCTCATATATTGGTCAGAGACAGCATCGCTTATTGGCTGATAGTTTGAACCATAAGCCACATCATAAAAGAGATAGAAAGTAGATTTGTCTTCGAATCTTCTGAATAGAGTAAAAGTTGGGAAGTAGAAGGCAAGATTGGAGACAAACGCGTTATCAGCTAAGAAAGCTGTTTGTACATAACCGCGAACCGTGTCAATGCCGCCCAAAGCAAACTGCTCGGATGAGAGCAGCGGATCTGTTGCCCCTTGACCGCGAAGAAGTAGTGAGAGCGAGAAGTCCCATGGAAGTAGGTATCGGTATCCAAAAGAACCTTTAAAGTAGGCATATCTAGCTTTTGCGCCTGGTCGAAGGCTACTGTATTTGGAGTCTTCTTGATTTGGAAAGAGTCCTTTAGCAGGTGATGCAACAATCTCAAATTTTGAGGTGAGTTGGTGGTTTTCCCAAATGGCTCTTAAGGAGTAATTGGCAATGATCTGGGTAATGTAGACAGATTCTTGCCTTGCGCTCGAAGCTGTCTCAACGCCTGAAAAGAAGAGATTACTGTTTAGATATTTAAAGTCCGATCCCAACTCCACCTTGTGTGTAAACGTTGTATAGTAGGGCTTAAAAGGAATCTGATAGCGACAAGATGCTTGTCCATACTCACCATCACTTTTAAAATTGCGAATATCAGGATGGGAAGTTCCATAAGTACCATATATATAGAGGATATCTTGCCATGGCAGGTAAGAAGTATACATTAGAAGGTGGCTTTGAAATTGATGGAAATCAGGCGATGTTGAATATTGGTAGGTAAGTACATCACCAACATTAAACATATTTCCCCAAGTTCCCCCTGCTATTAATCGGATAGTATCAGACGGCTTAAGACCGGTGCTATCGGCTCGAAACCAAACCCGTAGAGGAAGTCTATCTTTTGTTAGGATTTCGACATCGGTTGTGCCTTTCTCTTTTCCGGGAGAGTAGATCATCTCTGTTCTTCTAAAAGGATTTCGGTTCATGAAGCTAATATCGTTTAGCATTTTTTCCTGGTTAACCTCTTCACCTGACTCTATAGGAATGCGTGATTCAAACAGGTAGGTAGGAAACCATTTTTGACCGATATAGCATACTTCGGAAACACATGAAAAGAGAAGCTGAACGATAAGGATTCCATCTGTTGAATCTTGCGGAGGAAGAGTTACCATCGCAAAAATATGATGATCAGAGAGATAGGAAAGAAGAGAGTCTTTTATTTTTTGAATGTTAATGTCATTAAGATCATCTCCAATATAACTCTCTAAAGTGGAAGAGGCGCCCTTGATCTCATCATTTTGAAAAAGGATGTGTACGCCCTTGTCCCTATTAATCTGGCTAAGATCAGTGCCATCTCGGGTAACAATAATGCCTGTGATTGCAGTACTAGCGCAATCCTCAACAGAGAAAAGAGAGGTAGAAAGAAGAACAAAAAGCAGATTCAAGCTTTTAAATTTTATGAGTATATTTTTAAAATTTTCCATTATGATTTTCCTTGATATCGCCAAATTATGTTATTCATCATTGTCTTCCCATTCATCACTGTTTAGGGAATAGGAGAGCTCAGAGCTATTTACCGAGTAGGAGAGCTCAGCTAGTGATACTTCTGTTATTTCTACTGCTTTATAACCTTGAACAATTATCTTCGATGCGGGTTTGAAGTAAAGAGAAAATGGAGGAATAACGTTGCCATCTGGATAATAAACATCAAAATCCATGCTAGCATCATCAAAAGTATAGGCTATACCATCTACAAAAAGGTCGCCTAACATCGGTTCTTCAGAATATTGATTTAAGTAGAAACGAAAGGTTGGATTTACCTCATCAAGAGAGCTGCTCTCAACGATGCTGCTATTCATTGTAAATGTTCCTGGTCCAAATTCTGGATGTTCAGGGAATTTATGATCGATAACAATCGTCAAATTTCCACTTCCATTTACAAAAATATTGGATGACGGAACAGTTGATGAAAAGTTTCGTCCGGCAATTAAGATGACATTCCCTTCTGTCTGTGAGCTCGTTTTCCCACCATCTAAAAAGATATCATTACCAGCTGTGATATTAAGATTCCCGCTATTTGCTTGGTAGGATGAATTTAACCCAAAATAGATATCATTTTCAGCTTTTATATCTGTAGTCTGGTGAGATGCCAATCGATTATTTAAAATGAGGGAGTTTGAAAGGGTAATATCGTTCTTTGCATCAATATTTAAAGCGGACATACCAGCATTATCAAAAAGAGCACCGCCTCCCATTTCACCGGTTAACTGTCCCGCGCAAGAGAGATTAATAGTTGAATTGTCACCTGTAATTTCAATAAGGGAAGATGTGCTATCAGAACTTCCTAAGTTGAAATTCCTTTTAGAGATTAAATTAACGGTTGAATTATCGCCTGCTGAAATTTGAGAATCTATGCCTGTTAACAGGAAGTCTCTCATGGCTGTTATGTCAACTTGAGACTCATCGACTGTAATTGAAGCTTCAGCACTTGACATATCGATATCGTTTGCAGAATGTAATTTAAGTGTTCCACCAAGAGAGTTGATTCCCAAACTTCCTTCAATTCTAATATTGCCAACAGTCGATTGAAGAAGGATAGTGGACTTGTAGTTTTCTAAAGTAATTCCTGGTTTGATCGTAATGCTTTTTCCCGTTACATCAAGAGTATTTCCATGCCGGTTAGAAATATCGTCACCAATTACGACATCATAGCCATCCGCTGCACCTCGAATGACAACATTTGCTGATCGAAGTGCCGTTTCTATCGTATCTACTGGAAAAAAATTATCCTCAGATTGTTTAGGCTCGAGCGCTAAAAGAGAATCAAATGAGGATATGATAATTGTGGGATCTAAAAGAAGAGTTCCCGTTTCACCGAAGGGCGCGTCTAAATTGGAAGAGCCAGCATAGTTTAAGAGATAGGCGCTAGAAACTTCTACGAAACCGCCATTACCACTCAAGAGTCCGCCTCTACAAAAGATTTCTCCTTTGAAACTTGTAACGTTATCTGACCAAAGGAGGACTTTGCCCCCATCTCCATCTGAGCTCCCATCCGCAAAGATATTGGACCCTACATGAGAAAGAAGTGTGTGTGTGTGTGCTTTTTCACCGATGTAAACTTCTCCGCCATTAGATCCGCTGACATCGATTGTAGAATAGGCTCCAAGGTCAATCTTATTTGCAAATAGTTCTACTTTTCCTGAAGGTGAGTTGATCTGACCCGAATGATGCATACTGCCGTGATCTGCTCTAATAAGAATTTTTCCATTCTCTTTATCAACGTGGGTTGTAACAATTCCCTCTTGGTTTATAGCAAGTGCATAGAGGTTGCCATCTGTTTTAATTTCGACGACATTTCCTTCAATAGATCCGGTAGAATGAATGCCTTTTTCAATTTTCTTAAAATTTTGATCATTTAATTTGATTAAGACATGTTCATCACCCATAGGTTTATAAATGATATGTGATCCTGCAGCTATTGAAGTTAGATTTTGAGCAGATATGTCTCCATCATTCTGAATTTGATAACTAAATAACAGAGCATCTCCATCTTTTGCTCGGATTCTTCCTAGATTGATTATGGGTTCTTTTGACTCTCCAATAAATGAAAGCTCATTTTTTTCTAAAAAATCAGCATTTGAGAGCTCAAGGGTAGATGCGATGAAACTCATTGTATTAATATTACCTTCCTTGCCGATTACAATGCCGTTTGGATTAACCAGATAAAGAGATCCGTTGGAGGAGAGCTCTCCCAAAATTTCGCTAGGGATTTCTGATGTTACGCGGTTTAGAACACTGTCAAGATTGCTAGATAGTTCAAAGTGGACCTTTTCAGACGCTTTGATAGAAAATTCGTCCCAATGAAGAATTGCATTATCGCTTGCTTTAATCAAGAGCTCGCTTTCTACTTTACTTGATGTGCACGCATTTCCATGGTGCACACCAAGTCCCTGAGGTAGAGCAAAAGGTCTGCTCGCATAGATTAGTCCTAAAATAAAAAGTAATTTCTTCATCTTTGTACGTTAACTTGGGGCCGCATTTCTTTTCCAATATTTTGAGGGAACGCTGAAAAAGATAAACATTTCACCTTCTTTGAAATTTAAGCTGTAACATTTTTCTTCTTTTTGCTACACAGAGCTAAATAGCGCGTATAAGTATGATTGAAAGTTCCATTCCAGATACCGATAAGGCAATAGAATTCCTACAAAGCTTGGATTCTTTTCAAAGCATCGATGAGCATGCCTTAAAAGATCTCACCTCTTCTATGTCGTGTGTCTATGTTAATGGCTCTGAAGTGTTCATTAAAGAGGGAGAGCTTGAAAAGGCTCTCTATATTCTCTGGCATGGAAGACTTCAAGTTTTCACAAGCAGAAATGATGCTGTTGAAATCTCAGCCGGAGAACTTGTAGGAGAGATGGCTATTTTAGGCAATCAACCTAGAACTGCCAATGTGAAAGCTCTTAGAGATAGTATGCTATTGAAATGGAGTCATGAGGCTTTTGAAGAGTTTGAAGCAAAGTACCCCCATGAAGTTTTGAAAATTGGGAAGAACGCGGTTAAAAGGTTGTCTGGTAAGTCAAAGTATATTCATCCAGGCGAAAAGGTAGTTACCCTTGCTATTGTATCCTCTAGTGATTCGGATGCTTCTGCCTTCACAGAGAAACTGATCCAAAAGTTAAGTAAAATTAAAAAGACAATCCTTGTAAATGCTTCTATTTGTAATCAGCAATTTAATCAAGAAATCTCAGAAAGCTCTCTAGAGGGTGAGGACCATCAAAAGATCTCTAAGTGGCTCCACTCTCTAGAAAACCCCAATGTATTTGTAGTTTATGAGGCAGATAATAGTTTCACCTCTTGGACTCAAAGATGCATAAGGCAAGCAGATTCTATCTTACTCGTAGCAGACGACAGGAAAAGTCCAGAGCTAAACGAAACTGAAAAGCACCTATTTTCCAATGAGACTTTTCCCTGTACAGACCTTATTATGATTCATCCAAATGAGACAAAAACCATTAAAGGTACTAGGAATTGGCTAAGAGAGAGACCCGTTCGTGACTACCACCATTTAAAGTTAGAAAATAGCAATACTCTAGATAGGCTTGTAAGGTTTTTAACAGGAAATGCGGTAGGAGTTGTTTTTAGCGGCGGCGGCGTGAGAGGGTTTGCTCATGTCGGCCTCTTAAAAGCCCTTGAAGAGAATAATATTCCTATCGACTTTGTGGGCGGAGTTAGCATGGGCGCAGTTGTGGCTGGTTTCTATGCTGCATATGGATTAGAGAGAACGATCAAAACATCTGATGTTGATGTTTTCAGAGAGTACATTGCCGATTTTACCCTTCCTTTGGTTGCCCTGATGAAGGAAGAGAAGGCAAATTCCTTCTTTCAGGATTTTTTAGGCTTTATCGATATCGAGGATTTATGGCTCCCTATGTTTTGTATTGCAGCGAATCTAACAACTACTCAGATTAAAGTGATCGATCGCGGCGTTTTATGGGAAGCACTCAGAACAACAGTTGCAATTCCTGGAATCATGCCTCCGATGTATAATGAAAAAAATGAGATTTTGGTTGATGGTGCGATTCTAAATAACCTGCCTATAGATATTATGAGAGAGTATGTCTCTGATGGTACTGTCATTGCAGGTAGATGTTCTATTGAGGATGCAAATGCCAGTAGAATCAAAAATTATGGCCCTGCTGTATCTGGGTGGAAACTTTTGATGGACTACATGAAGCCCTCTTCAAAAAAACAGTCATCCTATGACTCTATTATTAGGCTTTTAGTCTCTTCTTTTTTTCTAAACTCTACTATTCATTCAAAAGAAACTGCAAAAGATGCAGATGTTTTAGTCAATTTCGAATTTTTAGAATTTGATATTTTGGATTTGAACCATGCAAAAGCTTTAGTTGATAGGGGATATCAAGCAACTATAGAACAGCTAGGCGATTTCTTTGAAAAGTACAAGCAAGATCATGAACAATGATTCACACTTTCTCAGAGTGTTTTTCTGTATGCAGCTTAAAAGTTTGCCTTTTGAGGGTTTGAAGAGGTCTTACCTCTAAATGTGACTCGGATATTAAAACCTTTTCTTGATCAATTTCTACTAAATAGAGCATCGATTTCGGACTTAGAGCTTTTTTTTCTAAAATTTTAATTCCTGCAGTCTCTGGCGCTCCTCTATATCTCTTATTCATAATCCTTTTGATCAGGTAGAAACTGATGGCAACAAGAGCTATGAGAGTAACAAGGCTAACAACCATTCTTTTAAAAGTAGATGCATAGTCTCCATCAAAGAGATCGTCTAGATTTTCGCTTGCCTCAGAAAGAGCTACGAACTCATCTCCGGAAGGTGTGCCTAGATCACTTGCACCAAGCGTCACACAAAAAAGAATGAAGAGAATAAAGAAATATTTTTGAGTCATAACCAACCTATAGATAAAAAAAATGACGTACTTTGGTAAGTACGCCATTTTGTATAGAGAATATCTAGATTATTTTCCAGAAATTACTACTAAACTACAACTCTGTAAGCAACGAAAGCTATTACAGGAGCAGCAACAGCTGCTACAGTCTTAACTGGGTTAGCTCTTGCAGCACCTAAAGCACGAGTGCCTTGTGTTCTTGCTGCAGTTAGAGCTTGTTGTCCTCTAAGAACAACAATTTGCTTAAGCTGTGCCCATTTTCCTAGTGGAGCTGCAGGTACTTCTACTGCAACTTCTTCTTTTGAAGAACGGAAAGCTTTTAGAGTAATTACGCTGAAAACAGCTAGAGCAACTGCTTTAAGAGCGTTAAAAGCAGTAGTTGCTGCAGTAGCTACTAGTGAAGCTACGCCTCTAACAGCTGAAGATGTTGTGTTAGAAATTGCATTATAACCTTTTGCTACTCCATTAGTGATAGTAGCTGGAATGAATGTTCTTGTAGCTGCTGCTACGGGTGCTGGTGCTGTCATATATTTACCTCATTTAAATAAGTTGTTTTAAAACGTTGAACGAGTTTATTTCATCTAAGAGAAAAATAACAAGGTAAATTCCAAGAATTCTCTAATAAAAAAATCATTTTATAATATTGCAGTAACTTCATTATTTATTTTCTTTTTGAATGAGCATCGTGATATCATTTCGAACAAAAATTATTGAATGGACATATGGACACGTTAGAAAGAGAAATTAAGTCTTACCATATTGCACTTGCATCAGCTCTTAAAAGAAGATCTTCAATCACAGGATTTATTCACCTATATGAGGGAAAGGATCATCTCGATGCGATCCCTGTTTTTGCAAATTTTTCCTACGCACTATCTCTCTTCAAAGCAAGAGATAAAGAAAAGATAGAAGAGGGGAAGAAAATTCTCAAAAAACTACTCTCTTTTCAAACGGGAGAGGGGAGTTTTCCTAACTATTTGCACCAGTATCCTATTTGCTATGATCGGTACATGTCTTTAAAAGTTTTGCTTGTTCTCAGCCAAATTTATAGAGATTTTTCCCCAGTTATTGATCAGAAGGAAGAATTTGAGCAAGTTATTCAAAGGCTCTTTTCTCATGCAAAGAGATATATCGATAGTGCACCCTATCTTGAACAGGTGAAATTTAAAATTTTATCTGCCTTTATGGATCAAGATAAGTTTGATACAAAAGAACTTATTGAAAAATCTGAGAATTTCTCATCAAAAGAATGGGGAGAGGCTCTACTATTTTTAAGCCTCATTTCAGAACAAGATCCCTTTACCTGTCTTGCCTATTCGCTCTTTCATCCTAATTATGGGTACATAGGACCTTTAAATGGTTCTTTTTTTGATGGGATAGACCCTAAGATGACTCTTTTTGATCTTGCCTTTAAGGATCCTAAAGAATTGATTTTGAAAGATGATCCTGAAATGATTTTTGCAGCTCTTTTTCGAAAGAAATTCGTTTTTGATGGAAAATCGCCTTCCAACCTAAATAATTGGAAAGTGTTTGCAGATCCATCAAATGCTCTTACCTACAAGGCAATATCTGAGCAGGTAGAGAAAGAAGAAGAGATTCTGCGCTTTCATTTCCCTCGTCATTCGCTCACATTTTTTTCAAAAGAGGCCGTAGAGATCCAGCAAGAGGAGAATAAGGTCTCTATTACAATCGATTTGGAAGAGAGTACTCCAGATGAACGGATCTCTCTCTATTTTACCTACTCCGATGAGGTTTCCTTTTTAGTAGAAGGCGAGAAATCTAGCACTTTTCAAATGGGTGAAAAACTAGAAATTAGAACCAACGACTCTCTTATAAAGGTTCAGTTTTCCAAAATTAACGGAGAGGGAGACTTTTTTGGGCACTTTCGAAGAGGGAATAGACCCAATCAATTAGATAAAGATCTTTTCTCTGCATATGATTATCTCTTGGATCTTCGCACCGTGAGAAGATCGAAAGCAAAACTCAAAATTACCTTCGATCTTCAGATGAACAGATAGTTCTTAGTTTAAGGCGGGCTCTTCTTTTGCAAGAGCTCTGCTATCTTCTGCCATTCCCATAGCATGCAGACCATTATCTACAAAGATGGTCTCGCCAGTAATAGCGCACGCTAGAGGTGAGAGCAGAAATGCTGCAGATGTAGCCACATCTTCTGCCATTAGTTCCTTTGTGAGGGGAGCATTGGTCATTGAATAGGAGATCATATCGTCGATCATTCCGATTGCACGAGCAGCACGGCTTCGAAGAGGGCCTGCAGAAATACAGTTAACGCGAACATTCCACTTTCTGCCTGCTTCATAAGCAAGTGTGCGTACATCACTCTCAAGTGCAGCTTTAGCAGAACTCATGCCGCCTCCGTATTTTGGGATGACGCGGTCGGATGCGATATAGCTAAGAGAGAGAACCGAACCACCGTCGTTCAATAGAGGTCCGAAGTGCTGTACTAGAGCGATGAAGGAGTAGGCAGAGGAGCTCATTGCATCAAGATAGCCTTGTCTGCTCGTTTCTAGAAGGGGGTTTTTTACTTCGGGTGCATTTGCTAGCGAGTGGACGAGAATATCGATCTTGCCAAAGTCTTTTTCTAGCTCGGCAGATACTTCTGAAAGTGTATAGGAGGAGCAGCTCTGGTAGCGCTTATTTTCTTTGATGCTATCAGGTACATCTTCCATTTTGTCAAACATCGCGTCCATGGCGTAGACTTTAGAGTATTCAAAAAGCTCTCCATTTGAGAGTTTCCTTGATTCGTCGAATTTGCCATTTTTCCAAGAGGTTGTAAAAATTTTTACGATTGGCGCCCATGTGCCAATAATAATTTCAGCTCCTGCTTCTGCTAACATTTTAGCGATTGCAAAACCAAAGCCTTGGTCATCTCCAATTCCTGCGATAAATGCTTTTTTTCCTCTTAGATCGATATTTAACATAAGTATTCCCTATAAAAATGATTATGTAGTTATTTTATTCGAAAAACGAGTAAATCTCAAGATTTTCTCTCAAATCTTACCGCCTTGACACTTTGGGGTTTGCTGATAAAAGAAAAAGTATATATATCTTATTTTTGGAGCAAACTTACATTTTTTAGGAGAGATAATGAGAACGATTGCGATCGTAAATCAGAAAGGCGGATCAGGAAAGACAACAACGGCTGTCAATTTAGCTGCAGCTTTAGCTGAGTCTTCCAAAAAAGTATTGCTTATCGATTTAGACCCTCAAGCCTCTGCATCTCTTTGGTATGGCTTGAAAGAGAAGGGAAAAGCCCTCTTTGATGTTTTATCAGGTGAGATGAGGGTAGAGGATGCCATTCAAAAGACCTCTTTCGAAAATATTGAGATTATCGCCTCATCGCCTCTTCTAGCAGGTATTGAAAAAGCTCTTGCAAATGAAGTGGGCGCTGAAAAGAGCCTTAAATGTAAATTTGATCAGGTAAAAGATAAACCTTGGGACTATATTTTAATCGATTGTCCGCCAACGCTCGGCATGCTCTCGTTAAATGCGCTCTCCTTTGCAGATGAGGTGATTGTACCTGTAGAGACTCATGTAATGGCGCTACACGGTTTAGTTCAGCTTCTCAAGACGATTACTCTGGTTCAAAATAGACTGAATCCTAACCTTAAGCTCAGAGGGATTATTGGCTGCAGAGTGGATCGTAGAACGAACCATTCATCTGAGGTTTTAAAACAGCTTAAAGATAGATTTGAAGATAAGGTCTATACTTCTGTAATTAGAGAAAATGTACGCCTAGCTGAAGCGCCTCTTCATATGAAGCCGATTATACAATATGATCCTAGTTCGAACGGAGCTAGTGACTATCGCAGTCTAGCAAAAGAGGTTATATTGCAGGACGATGCCTCTTCAGCCTCTCACTAACCGTCAGAGGTTTAATTCGATCTCCAAAATCAATTTTAGACCAATTTTAAAAGAAGACCTGAAATATAGCAGTTATTTAGTATCTTCTAACTTTTACTTTTTTGCATGCGCCTTTTCCAGCCTTCTGCTGTTAAAATGCGCTCTTTCATCTGGGTAGGCTTCGCTTTTTTGGGCTCTTGCTTCTTTGGAGCAGGCTCTTTTTTTTTGCTAGCTTTCTTCTTAAATATACCCATGATCTTAGCTCCCCCTATGTTTATTCTGACCAATATTTTGCTGTTTGTCAATCATCTTTTTAAGTATATTGGGAGGGATTATGAGATATCGAACGATTTCATCCTTCTATCAGCACTTAAAAAGCTCCTATCCCGATCATCTGCTCTCTAGATACGGGGTTTTTGCAAGCGATGCCTTCGAGCGGAGGCACCTCTCTCTCTTGGTGAGCTCTCTTTTTGGAAAGTCTCCTGTTTTTAAAGCAGGGGAAGATGACTCGCTTGCAAAAATAATCTCTGAGATGAATTCCCCCTCTCTCTTCGGTGAGTCTCCTCTCATCATTGTTGAGAGAGACTTAAAAAAAGCTGAGTGTTTAGAGCTGGCAGGCGCTCTTAAGAGATTTGAGGGTAGATTTCTGCTTCTCTCAGGTACGAGCACGCTCTATGGCCTCGGAGACATTATTGAAAAGGAGGGCGCTCTTTGTGATTTCTTAAAAGATAAGAAGTGGGAGAGGGAAAAACGCTTTCAGGAATATGTCCATATGCTTGTTAGAAAGAGAAAAAAAGCCATTTCCGACAGCGCTGTTAATCTCCTTTTTCAAAAAATAGGCCCCGATTTAGCCCAGCTCTTATCTGAGACAGAAAAATTAAGTGTCTATGTAGGTGAGAGGCCAAGGATTGAAGAGGAAGATATCTCGCAAATGGTGGCTAATCAATCGGAAAAGACGATCTGGCAGATTGCAGATCAGTTTGTCTTTGCAAGAAAAGTCCCTCAGGCGATCGATCTCTCGCAAATGGCAATCTTCTTCACTGCTCTTCGCTCTCAGTTTCAGATGGGCTATAAGATGCTCTCTTTAATGGAGAAAAAAGAAGAGATAGGACCCCACTTCCCCAAACTTTGGCCTCGAATGATCGACCAAAAAAAGAGAGAGGCTCTAAACTTAAAAAAAGACTATTTTAAGCGAGGTCTCATTCATCTTTTTGAGGCTGAGTCTGCTTTTAGAAATGAGAGAACAATTCACCCCCACCACCTTTATGCAAAAATCAACACTTCTACTGCTTCCTAACCTTCTATCTGAGGATACTTGGGGACTATTGCCCCTTTGCTTATCTGAGGAGATCGAAAAGATCGATGCGCTCATTGCGGAAAATCCAAAGAGCGGAAGAGCCTATCTTAAACACTTCTCAACTACAAAGATGAGAGAGCTTCCCCAGTATGTGCTCAATGAACATACAGACTCTAGAGATCTGGATGAGCTGATAGGTGAGATGAAAGGGGGAAAAGTCTTTGGTCTTATCTCTGACGCGGGCGTTCCTTGTCTTGCAGATCCGGGCTCCGAGATTGTCAAAAGATGCAATAAAGCGAAGATTCATGTTCGCGCTTTGATGGGACCCTCCTCTATCTTGCTTGCTCTCATGCAGTCAGGAATGTCGGGGCAGCGCTTTTTATTCCACGGATATCTTCCTAGAAAAGAGGAGGAGTTGAAACCATACCTTCTGAAATATGAGAAGATGGCAAAAGATGAGATAATGACGCAGATTTGGATTGAGGCGCCTTACCGCTCTCAAAAAATGTTCTCCTTTTTAATGAAGACTCTAAATCCTGGGACTATTTTGTCTGTGGCTAAAAATCTGACAGCAAAAGATGAATCTGTCACAACTCTCCCCGTAAAAGAGTGGAAAAAAAAGAACTTTTCTCTTGAGAAAGAGCCGTGTGTTTTTCTTATTTCATGATTTTTTTCTGGCCAACGAACGTGCATATTTGATAATAGTAGAGTTATGCACATAAGCTTGGAGGAAAAAGTATGATTCAAAAAGGGCAGGAAGTTTCTCTCGAATATTCCGTATTTTTAGATGATGGCAAAGTAGTAGATAGTAATGTGGGAGAGACGCCTCTCGTGTTTCACTTGGGGATGCATCAAATTCTTCCCGCTCTAGAAGAAGAGCTTGAAGGATTTAATGTAGGGGAGCAAAAAAAAATCATTCTTGAGCCAGACCAAGCATATGGAATAATCGATCCTAATGCATTTAAAGAGGTCGATTCATCTGCAATCCCTGAAGAGCTTCGTTATGAAGGTGCGATTTTAGGTGTTCAGGATGATCAAGGTAATCAATATCGGATCCGTATACATTCTCTAGCAGGAGAAAAAGCGGTTATTGATTTTAACCATCCTCTTGCAGGACAAACACTTACATTTGAAGTGCGCGTAATTAACGTTAAATAAGAATTTCCATTGCACTGTCATAAAATAGCAGGCCCTTCTCTGTGAGAGCTAGGGTCTCTTTTTTTTGAGCCAATCCCATATCTATCAGCTGTTTAATCGACTTTTTAAGACCCGAGTGCATTTTTCCATGTTTTTTCTCAAAAATCTCTAGATTAACTCCTTGAGTGAGCCTAATCTCTACTCCTAGAAGTTCATTTTGACTCAAATCTGGGGAAAGTTTCTCGGAAAAATGTGTGGGGGATTTGCCCTCTTTTAAGAGTCTGTCATAACGCATGATGTTGGGGATGTTTTGTGATCTAGTTCCATCTAAATAGCTAAATGCAGAAGGACCTAGTCCTAAAAAAGGTCTAGAAGTCCAATAGCCTACATTGTGCCTTGATTCAAAGCCGGGCGCAGCAAAAGCGGAAATCTCATATCTTTCAAGGCCAGCCTTTTCGATCTCTTGGATCGCTAATTTATGCATCTCAAAGCTCTCTTTTTCTGAGGGCATCTTCGGTCTCTTTTTATGGAAGACTGTGTGAGGTTCAATAGTGAGGTTATAAAGCGATATGTGGGTAATGGGCAGGGTTAGAGCTTTTTTTAGCGTCTTTTCGAATGAGTACCTGTTTTGTCCTGGGATATCATACATGAGGTCGATTGATAGGTTAGGAATGATCTTTGAGACCTGCTCGATTGTAGTAGTTGTGCTTTTTTCTCTCCCTAAACAGATAAGCTCTGAATCATCTAGAGACTGTATGCCTAGGCTGATCCGGTTAATACCGATCTCTTTCAGTCTATTTAAGAGAGCGTCTGTTACATCCTCAGGATTCATTTCAAACGTTACCTCCACATCATCTAACCCAGAAAACCAGGAGAGGACCATCTCAGCTGCTTCGGGGAAAAGGGAGGGAGTGCCGCCGCCAAAATAGATGCTGACGAGCTCTTTCTTTATCAAAAGATCTTTTTTTAGATTCCACTCTCTTAGTAGAGCGGATAGATAGAGTTTTTTGTGAAAAGGGGTATCAGGAATGACATAGAAATGGCAATAGGGACACTTTTTTCTACAAAAAGGGATGTGAATATAGAGACTAAAAGGACTTTTTCTCACCAATTATCGCTATCAGGGTCTTCCATAATCCCGCGCTTCCAACGATTACGATCGGAAAAAGGATCCTCTTCCTCTTCTTCTTCGAAGAAAGTGGCTTCTTCGCCTGAACTTGTCTCTGTTGAAGAAGACTCTGTTTCAAAGCCCTCTGTTTCCATATCAAGACCAGCATCTGTCATATTGCTGCTATTGTTGTTGCTGTTGTTTACTTCCATGTCTGGCATGGTGTGAGGCTCTTGATAGGCTTGTCTTGCAGGATTGCGCTTTGGAATCACATATTCTTCCAAATCGCCATTTTCTTTTAGGAATCGGAGTTTATCTTTTTCTTCGTGAACTTTTTCGGAGATGACTCGAATCTCTTCCTTGTGCTTATTGATGTCTTTTTTAGGAACAAGGCCAAGCTTTAGCCATTGCTCTAAATCTTCGAGTTCAACTTCTAGTTTTTTTAATCTTTCGCTTTTGATATTCATCCTATCTCCATTTCATCCTAAAAATTTTTGTTTACTGGAGGAGTCATTTTTTGAAAATATATTTCTTAAAAAATATGAGTTTTCTCACTAAAGATTCTTTTAAAAGAGAATCGTTCCAATGGACGCTTAGGATGGACCGAAGAGGGCAATTTCGTCAAGGATTTATTGTCCCCATAATTCATGAACGCACCTGATAAAAAATTTAAGAGATGGGTTTTTTCTTCCATTTAAAATGTCATAAAGAGTTGACCTCGAAATTCCTGCTTTTTTTGCGAATTCAGTCTTATTTACATCTATAAGTGAGGCTTTCAGAATTTCAATTAATGCTTCATGATCATTTTCTTCTATGCTTTCAACTATGGCCATAATCATGATATTTTTATCTTGAAGGATTTTTCCAGGTTCATAATCTGTTAGGCCTTCTTCTGATTTTAGGCTGATGGGCTTTATTGGCAGCTTATTTTTTGTATCTTTCGAGAATTTTACGCGCCTTCTTGATGTCTTTGTTTTGGGCATTTTTTATACCTCCTAGTAATGCTAAAAAATATTTCCCTTCGTTTTCATAGATAGTAAAATAAACCCTGCGACCATTTTTCCATCGTAATTCACAAAGTCCTCCCCCTAGACTTTTACAATCACCAAAATGATTGGATTTAGAGATAAGTTTGAGTCTTGAATCTACCTGAGCCTTGGACTTAGCAGATTCACTCTTAAGCCAATCTGAGAACTCAACTGTCTTTTTAATGTACATATGTCATTGTCTCATTAAATTTGATATATTGTCCAATATATTGGACAATAAGTCAAGAAAACTTTTGAAAAATACGATTCCTATGTAGTACATATTTTGAATATGTGGTATGGATTCTTCATAAGGGGGCTGTTGATATTTGAGAGCTTAGCTGATTTTTTCGGATTTCTTCATTTTTGTAAATTCACATACTCGAGAGAGTAGGGCATTTACAAAAAATGGAAAAGACGGGAAAAAGATCATAAAAGAAAACCAGCTATTGGATATCAGATAGGCCCCAAAGGAGAGATCAATATGGACGGCTCAAATCTTGCCAGCTTACAGACGATTGAAAAGCTCTATCAGGATTACCAAAAAGACCCTGCAAGCGTGCCTAATGACTGGCAAAGCTTCTTTAAGGGTGTTGATTTCGCAGATCTTGAGCTGAAAGGACAAAAGGGCGGAAAAGAGAGAATCTATCTCTTAATTGATGCTTATAGAAGATTTGGCCATCTTTTTACTGCGATCAATCCTCTAAACAGTTCAAAATTTGATCTTCCCGAGCAGCTAAAACTGGAAAATCTATTTTTTGAAACATCTGATCTAGCCCAAACTTTTCCTCCGTGTGGATTTTTCGCCTCTGATGTCATGCTGTCTCAGATGGTAGAGAAGCTGTCTGATATCTACTGCTCAAGAATCGGCTTTGAGTATATGCATATTGAAAATCTGGAACTCGTCCGCTGGATACAGGAGCAGATTGAACCGAAACTAAAGTTAGATACCTCCGTTGAAGACAAGAAGCTCATCATGGAATACTTAAATAAAGCGGAGCTTTTCGATTCTTTTTTAAATGTTAAATATGTAGGCCAGACAAGGTTTTCTATTGAGGGCGCAGAGAGCCTCATCCCTCTTCTTGCCTTTTTAGTCGAAAAGGGTGGCGATGATCTAGATGTAGATGAGTGCCTGATTGGAATAGCGCACAGGGGAAGGCTCAACCTTCTCGCCAATATTTTTAGAAAGTCTTACGCTCTGATCTTTCATGAATTTGAAGCTAACTATATGCCTCTCACAATGGAGGGGACGAGCGATGTTAAGTATCACAAAGGCTACTCTTCCGATTTTGAGACGAGGAAAGGAAAAAAGGTTCACCTCCATCTAGCTGCAAACGCCTCTCACTTGGAGTCTGTTGATCCTGTTGTTCTCGGGCAAACCTATGCAAAGCAAACTCTGAAAGGAGATGAAGAGAAAAAGCGCATTATCCCTCTACTTATTCACGGGGATGCTGCGATCTCTGGGCAAGGAGTTGTCTATGAATCACTCGGAATGATGCATGTGGATGGTTATAGCGTGGGCGGCACGATCCATGTTGTGATCAACAATCAGATTGGATATACGACAGTACCAGAAGAAGCGAGATCTTTCCGTTACCCAACAGATATTGCAAAAACCTTTAATTGCCCCGTCTTTCATGTGAATGCAGAAGATCCCGAGGCGTGCATCTATGCAGCTAATCTTGCAATGGAAATACGTCAAAAGTTCCATACTGATGTCTTTATTGAGCTTATCTGTTACCGCAAGTATGGTCACAATGAGGGGGATGATCCCTCTTTTACGCAGCCTCTACTCTATCAAACGATTCGCTCTAAAAAATCCGCCCGCGAAATTTACCGAGACGCACTTTTTTCTCAAGGTGTTTTGGAAAAGGAGATTGCTGAAAAGTATGAAGAGGAATTCAAGCTCGAGCTTCATAAACAGTTTGAAGAGGTACCCAAATTTAAAGATGTGCCTCCCAAGCCAGAAGAGATCTATGGAAAGGCTTGGGAAGAGTTTTTGGTAGATGAAAAGATATTAGATGAGTTTGAGACCAAGTGTGATGCGAAAAGGCTAGCCGAGATCGCAGAAAAATCTGGGCATCTGCCAGAAGGCTTTCACCTACATCCTAAACTTCAAAAATGGCTTGAAGATCGCAAAAACAAGGTAAACCAAGAGCCCAAAAAGCTGATCATTGACTGGGCGCTTGCAGAACACTTAGCTTTTGGAACCCTTCTTATGGATCAAATTCCTGTTAGGCTCTCCGGGCAAGACTGTAGAAGAGGCACTTTTAACCACCGCCATGAAGTCTATGTTGATCAAGAAACGGGAGAGAAATACTTTCCACTTCAACATCTAACAGAGAATCAAGGAAGCTTTACCGTCTACAATTCGATCCTCTCAGAATATGCTGTCATGGGATTTGAATATGGTTACACTCTTTCAAACCCCAAATCTCTCACCCTTTGGGAAGCCCAGTATGGCGATTTTGTTAATGGCGCGCAAATCGTGCTCGATCAATACTTAACAACCTCTGAGATGAAGTGGAATAGGCGCTCCGGCCTTGTCCTTCTTCTTCCACATGGTTATGAGGGAGCGGGGCCTGAACATTCGTCTGCTCGTATGGAAAGATTCTTACAACTCTCAGGTCATGATAATATTCAAGTGGTCTATCCCTCTACTCCTGCGCAGTATTTTCATCTTCTACGGAAGCAAGGGCTTCGAAAACTTCGAAAGCCTCTCATCGTGTTTACACCCAAGAGTCTTTTGCGTCTTCCTTACTGTGTTAGCTCTCTACAAGACTTTACAGATGGCTCCTTTCAAGAAGTGTTGGACGATCCTACAAAACCAAAAGCTAAAAAAATTCTTTTATGTACGGGAAAAATCTATTACGATCTGATTTTGGAACGAGAAAAACGCTCAATTTCCGACATTGCGATTATTCGGATTGAAGAGCTCTATCCAATCCATACGGAAAAACTAAAAACGATCGTAGAGGGCTATCAGGGTGTGCATGATGTCTCTTGGGTACAAGAAGAGCCGGAAAATATGGGCGCGTGGTTTCATTTAATGCCTACCCTATCAAAACTATTTGGAAAAATGCCTAGCTATATTGGCAGAGAGAGATCGGCATCAACCGCGACAGGCTCGCACCGTATATTTAAAGAGCAGCAGAAAAAAATCATCGATGAGGCATTGGGAGAATAAATATGAAAGTCGAAATTAAAATACCTTCAGTTGGCGAATCGATTACAGAGGTGACAATTGCGCAAATTCTCAAAGAATCAGGCTCCTATGTAAGGCAAGATGAAGAGATCTTGGAAATTGAAACCGATAAGGTGAACCAGATGGTCTATGCGCCTGCAGATGGAGCGCTCACACTCTCTGTAAAACCAGATGATACTGTAAAAGTAGGGGCCTCTATCGGCAGCATTGAAACAGATGCCGAAAAACCTCAAGGGGAGTCACCTAAAAAAGAAGAGAGCGCGTCAAAGCAAGAGACTCCCAGCGCACCTCCAACAGACGGTGCTAGAAAGAGTGAAGAGAGCTACGTCCAAGAATTAACTCCTCAGAAAAAAGAGGAAGCTCCTGCACCAGAGCCCATTCAAAAAGAAGCTGCGCCCTCTAAAGAGGGTAGGGGAGAAAGACGCGAGCGCATGACAAAACTTCGTAAAATTATTGCGACCAAACTGGTAGAGGTAAAAAATCAAACGGCACTTCTTACAACTTTTAATGAAGTTGATATGTCCAATGTCATGAGAGTGAGAAAAGATGTTCAAGATAAATTCACAAAAAAACACGGCGTCAAGCTTGGCTTTATGTCATTTTTTGTAAAAGCTACGGTGTCTGCACTTCAAAAATATCCACTCATTAATGCAAGGATCGATGGTGAAGAGGTTGTCTACCGGGATTACTGCGATGTTGGAATAGCAGTGGGTACAGAAAAGGGCTTAATGGTTCCTGTCTTGAGAAATGCAGAAAAGATGACTTATGCTGAGATTGAGCAAAAGATCAAAGAGTATTCAGGAAAAGCGCGCAGCGGAAAAATCTCGCCCGATGATCTTCAAGGCGGCACCTTTACCATTTCTAATGGCGGCGTCTATGGATCGATGCTATCCACCCCCATCCTAAACCCTCCTCAAAGCGGCATTTTGGGCATGCACAATATCCTGGAGCGTCCCGTCGCAATTGAGGGAAAAGTAGAAATTAGACCCATGATGTATCTGGCGCTTAGTTATGACCATCGTATTGTCGACGGCAAAGAATCGATCGAGTTCTTAGTGCACATTAAAAAGGCACTAGAAGACCCTACAAAAGCATTATTAGACATATAAAATGAATAATAGAGTTGAAGAATTTCTAAGAAAAAATGAAGTGTTTAACACTCTATCTGATGAAGATTTAGAAACACTTATACCTTTATGCGAAGAAAAGAGCTTTGAAAAGGATGAAATTCTCATTCATGAGGGAGAGACTAGCTCTTCTCTTTTTTTTGTTAAAGAGGGAAAGGTTTCCATATTAAAAAAAGATCTAAAAACAGATGAGGAACATCTCATTCAAGAGTTTGGATCTAATATGGTTGTAGGTGAGATGGCTCTAATCGGAGAGACCCATAGATCAGCTACAATAAAAGCTGTTGAAAAAGTGGGCGCAATCGTTCTATCTGTAGATAAGCTTTGTAAGAATAAATATAGAGATCTCTTAACTAATCTGAAAGTCAATCTATCAAAAATAATCTCTGAAAGGACTAGAGGTGCAAACCGGGTTATTGTAGATTCCTTAAAAGATCAGTTAGAAGAGCAGAAGCTTCGAGCTGAATTAGGCAATGTCATTATCTTCATCGTATCGTTAGTGTTTATCTATATCTTCTCCTTTCAAATTCTAAGTGTTTTAAAGGTGAAAGTATTTACAACTGCACTTATTTCCATACCAGGTTTGATAGTATCGGGTATTGGAACAATTCTTCTTTTCAAAAGAAGTTCTTTTCCCCTATCTTCTTTTGGTTTCAATTTGGATAATGGTCTTGTAAAAACAGCTCTTCAAGCACTCATGATTTCAATTCCCGTTCTTGCTTTGGGAGTTGGGATAAAATGGGCTTTAATCCGTTTCGTTCCAGCTTTCCATGATCTAACCCTTATTCACTTTGGATTGCTTGGAGGGCCAGTAGTCAAGGAACTAGGTCTTTTTAAGGTGATTATGATAGGTATTTCTTATACTTTATTTGTTCCTGTTCAGGAAATTATTTTTCGCGGAGGGATGCAGAGCTCTCTTGAAATGTTTCTTCTGAGCAAAAAAAAGAGGTTGATAGCTATTGTCATTTCGAACCTTCCCTTTTGTATGTTTCATTTACACATATCAATAGGTATGTCGGTTATGGCCTTTTTATTAGGGACGCTTTGGGGGTATATGCGATCGATACAAGGTAATCTTATAGGTGCCATGATTTCACATTTTCTAGTTGGGTTTTTGGGTTTTTTCCTACTGAAAATAAAGGAAGTTTTGCCTTTCTAAAGTGATAAATCGAAAGAGCGAAATTTAAGTGCGGCAATTAGATTTACAAGAACTATTGATTTTTTTCTTTAAAACAATAAGACCATAACAGATAGCTGAGAGATCAGGCTTTTATTTATGACACCTGTGGCCTCTTTGTAAATCAAAAAGGCACTTGAGGGCTTAATAAGAACATAACTGGATTGATAAAATGAACAATAGAATTAAAGAATTTCTTAAAAATCATGATATATTTAAAAGCCTTTCTGATGATGAGTTAGAAACTGTAGCCTCTTTATGCGAGGAAAAGAGTTTTAATGAGGGCGATGTTTTAATTAAAGAGGGTGAGAATAGCTCTAGCCTTTTTATGATTGAAGAGGGAAAGGTTTCTGTATCGAAAAAAAATGCAGAGGCAAACCAGGACCACATAATTCAAGAATTTGAAGCTAAAACAATTGTAGGTGCTATGGCCCTTGTTGGTGAGGCCCATCGAAGCGCTACAGTTAAAGCATTAGAAAAAGTGACTGCAATTGTTCTCTATGTTGAGAAGTTATGTAAGAATAAATATAAAGAGCTCTTGTCTCACCTCAAAGTGAATCTATCGAAAAATATTGTATCGAGGATGAATAAGGCAAATAAGCTTGTCGTAAGCTCGCTTACAGAAAGGTTAGAGCAAAAAGAGCTGCACTCGGAGCTAGGAAATGTCATTACCTATATGATGGTACTTGTCTTTATTTATATTTACTCTCTGAAGATTATCAATCTTGCTAAGTTTCAAGTGATATCCTCGACAGTTATATCTCTACCCATTTTGATCGTATTTGCGATTGGAACATATATGCTTATTCGCAAAAGTTCCTTTTCCATGGCATCTTTTGGCTTCAATACAAAAAATGGCCTAAAATCTACCTTTCAATCGCTTCTAATCACGATCCCTGTCATGATTCTAATGACAGGAATAAAATGGATGGTGATTCGAACGGTTCCAGCTTTTCATGATTTATCTATCATTGATGTTTCAGGTGGTCTAGCAGCAGGAGTGGGCGGTGTAACTCTATTAAGCGTAGTTATTCTACTAGTCGCATATTGTACTTTTGTTCCTGTGCAAGAGATTATCTTTCGAGGGGGAATGCAAAGCTCTCTTGAGATGTTTTTACTTGGGAAGAATAAGAGATTGAGCGCAATTCTGATATCTAATCTACCTTTTAGTATGATCCATCTTCACCTCTCATTTACTTTGACACTCGGAGTTTATCTCTTTGGAGTTCTTTGGGGGTATATGCGGTCAATGCAAGGGAATTTGATTGGAGCTATCATCTCTCATTTGATTTTAGGGTTTTATGGATTTTTCATTCTTTCTATGGAAAAAATATTTGTATATTAAGCGAGCGTAAAAATGGAAGAATTTGACATTGTTGTAATTGGTTCAGGGCCTGGCGGCTATGTGGCAGCTATAAGAGCTGCTCAATTGGGTTTTAAAACGGCTTGCATTGAGAAGAAAGACCTTGGTGGTACATGTCTTAATATTGGCTGCATCCCTTCAAAGGCGCTTCTTCACTCTACTGAGCTTCTTGCTAAAATGAACCATCAAGCAGAAGAGAATGGAATTGAATTTTCTGACCTCAAAGTAAATCTCACAAAGATGATGGAGAGAAAATCTAAAATTGTGAGCGGATTTACACAAGGGATCGGCTTTCTTTTCAAAAAGAATAAGATTACGCATATTCAGGGTGAGGCGAGGCTAAAGAGCGCAAACACCATATCTGTGGGTGACAAGGAGATCAAAGCGAAGAATATCATTCTAGCTACAGGATCAGAACCTATCGATCTTCCCTTTCTTCCGATTGATGAAAAAAAAGTTTTAACATCTACCGGCATGCTCTCACTCGATCATATTCCTAAAAAGCTTCTCGTGATAGGAGCAGGCGTTATCGGTGTTGAACTTGGCTCTGTTTATAATCGTCTTGGCTCGGAAGTCACATTTATTGAATTCATGGACCGAATTTGTCCTACGATGGACCGGGCGGTATCTTCTGAGTATCAAAAAATTCTTGAAAAGCAAGGTTTAAGCTTTTTACTTTCTCATAAGGTTGAGAGAGCAGAAATAGGTGAAAGTGTCAAATTGGTGGTAAACGACAACAAAAATTTTGAAGCAGATGCAGTGCTGGTTGCGATCGGTAGAAGACCCTGTTCCAAAAACCTGGGTCTAGAAGAGATTGGTATTGAAACGGATGAAAGAGGATTTGTTAAAATTGATGGCAATTTTCAAACGAACGTTCCCGGAGTCTATGCAATTGGTGATCTTGTTACAGGACCCATGTTGGCTCATAAAGCGTCCGAAGAAGGTGTCGTTTGTGTCGAAAGAATTAAGGGCCTTTCATCTCATCTCGAATATATGGCCATTCCAAACGTTGCCTATACATCTCCGGAAGTTGCAAGTGTAGGACTTACCGAAGAGAGAGCAAAAGAGTTAAATATTAATTTTAAAACGGCTAGCTTTCCCTTTAAAACTAATTCCAGAGCAAAATGTGTGGGCGCTGAAGAGGGATTTGTAAAAATCCTAGCCCACGAATCAGGAAGGTTGCTTGGCACCCATATAATAGGTGAGCACGCATCTGAATTAATAGGGGAGGCTGTTCTTGCAATTGAGAAGAAGCTTCTTGTCTCAGATCTTGCAGATACCTGTCATGCACACCCTACGCTATCAGAGGCTCTCAAAGAGGCGGCTCTAAACCTTACAAAGGGCGCCCTACACCAATAAAGCTTTTTCTTCCCTCTGCGCCTCTGCGCCTCTGCGTTAAAAAAAATATAAGCCTGAGGTTAATTACGCTTGGGAAAAAATATGAGTCTAAGGGCGATAAAGCTCGGGAAAAGGTCAACGCAGAGTCGCAGAGTCGCAGAGTCGCGGAGTCGCAGAGAGGGAGCATGGCAGGAGTAAACTTTTCCTGCATATGCTTAAGCCCTCCCGGGTTAAAAACGTTTTAAGTCTGAGGGCGAATATGCATGAGAGAGGACGCAAAGGAGGGCTTTACGTCACTCTTTAAAAATTAATAGCCGTGGGAGGTTCCGCAGCCGCAAGAAGACTTTGCTTGGGGGTTAGAGATTTTAAACCCTGCACCCTGAAGACCATCTACATAATCGATGATAGATCCCATAAGTCTTTCAGCTTGAGCTTTATCAACGTGGATTTCCATCCCTTCAGAATGAAAGACCTCGTCCGCATCTCCTGCTTTTTCAGAAAAATCGAGGGTATACTCAAAACCGCTACAGCCTGCTGGCTTATCGCCAAATTTAAGAGCCCAGCCCTCTTTTCCTTCTTCTTTTAGAATATGGGAGAGTTTTTCTGCTGCTTTAGCGGTCATGGAGATTGTGCTAACATCGACCTCTTCGTCTAATATCTTGTTTAGCTTAACTAAGAGGCTCTCAATTTGCTCTTCACCCATTCCATGGCCTAGCATGCCGGTCTCAAGAGTCTCCCAAGTAGCAGCGGAGCAGCCAGCACAGTGCAAGCCCGCATTTGTCATCTCTTGAGCTAGTTTTTGGCTCTTTTGAGGGAAATGTGTAAAAATATTTTCAATTGTCATCTCTCTTGTGATGCGCTCTTTTTCCATTGGAAATCCTTATAAGTGTAAATTAAAATTTTATTTTAACGCAGCCGCTCTTGATCTTGCACTGACAGGCAAGTCTTTCAGTTTCAAGCTCGCCTAGAAAATCGGCTTCAGCTTCGTTAAATTCGGATAAATTCTCCATTCCGTCTGTAACTTCGATTACGCAGGTACCGCAAACGCCTTCTGTACAGGCAAATGGGACTCCAGCCTCTTCACATGGTTCTGCAATGGGAGAGCCATCTTCTAGTTCGATCTCTTCGCCCGTATCTTCAAAAATCATCTTAGCCATTCTGTTTAGCTCCTTACTATAGCCTTTATAAACCTACAGATTATGAAGAAAAGGGGAAAATAATCCAAGAAACGATTTGTTTTTCAAAAAAAAACTTACATTTATAGGCATAAGAAAGGCGACCTTTTGGCCGCCTTTTGTCTTTATCTTTCAGAGAGCATCTCAAACGCCGTCTCTTTGAGGGTTTTAATGCCTTCTGAAAAGCCGCAATCAAGTAAAACCTGATTTAGGTTTTCGATCTCTGTCTCGTAGAAATCGAGTCTACTCTGCAGCCTTGCGAGTTCTCTGTTATCCATATTATTACCTCCATATATTATTGATTATTATTCAACCTAGATTGCTATTAAAATGTTTATTACTAGGTTTGGAAGATGGGAACTAACCTTTAAAATATATATTATACAACCTTTGTTGTATCTTCATAATACATCTTTTGTCTATTATAATCAAAAATTCAAATTAGTTTTTATAGGTAAATGTAATAAAGAGTGTAATTAAAATTTTAATTGGTAATTTGTTAAATTAAAATATCAATTTCACGGATTATTTATATTTTTACTATTGATTTTATTAACAAATGTTAATTATAATATAGCCTGATTCAAGCAATAAGTTTGTTTAAAAGAATTAACAAGAACAAAGTTATAAGTAAAAAATATTTTAATAATAAATGATTTCGGAGGAAATTATGGCTATAAATACAGAACACAGACCTGCTCTTGCAGCAGCACAAGAAAAAGTGCCAGTATTAGAACAACAAGCACCAGATGCGGTTGTTGTTGATGGTGGTGCACAGAACCCTGGCGGTCTTAGAGGATTCCTTGGGTACATTGGTGGTGGAATAGGTAGCGCTGCTGGCGGTGTTGCTAGTGCAGCAGGTGCTTTAGGAAGTAAAATTAGTGGTGTATTGACAAGTGCTCCTTATGATCCAAGTGCGTTGGAAGCAATGGAAGATGAAGCTGCATTAGCTAAGATGGATGCTATTGTTATACCAGTTAATCCTAAAAAAGCTGGTGTGTTATCAAGAATCGCTGCTTTTGTCGGTAGTATTTTTGTTGCTATAGGTAGCGCAATCGCATCTGTTGTAGTTGCAACTAAGAATGGTGCTACTAGTTTGAAAGGTAGAGTTACAAAGATGTTTAGTGACACTCCAGAAAAAGCTGCTGCTAGAGAGTTGAAGGCTGAGCAAAAAGCTCAAGCTAAACTTGCTAAAGCAACAGCTAAACAAGTTGGTAATGTAGCTCAAGCTGCAATGCATGCTCTTGCGCCAGGTCAGCAAGCTGTTAGAAAAGATGACCATGGATTAGATCAAGCTTTAAATAAAGCAGCTCTAATTGCTGGTAAAAACTTTTCATTATTCATGAATGAACTAAATAGTGTTCAAGTTAAAGATAATGGAAAAGTAAGCTTTGGCCAAGTTCTAGTGAATCCTTTAGTAAGAGATGATCTAGTTTCTAATAGAGTTAGAGTAATGCTTCTTGAAAGGCTTCAAACAAATGAACTTCAAAAGCAGCTTTCTGCAAGAGTTCCTAATTTTGAGCACTTGAATGAGTTGATTGCAGAAGCTAGAACTCATCCTGCGACTCAACATCTTAATAAAGCAAATGCTTTAAAAGTTCTTGGGAATGATAAGGCAGGACAGAGAGCAATTCAATCTTTCAAAGTGAGATTTTCAAATCACGCAGCAGCTCTTAATCTCTTCAAGGAATTAGTTGAAGAGGGAACTAATGCTAGAAATGTAGCTATAAGAGCTAATGTTAAAGAACTTGCAGCTCAGATTGCTCCAATGCCTAAAGATGCTGATTTAGCTGAATTAATCAAGAAGCGTGATGAACAGTTGGAAATTATTAAAACTGTTTTAGGAAACATTGGTAGAAGTGTTGAAGAAAATGAGCTTCATAAGAATGTTGCTGCTTTGAGAGGAAGTGCTAATGGTCTCAAAGCATATGATCAGTATGTTCAGTTAACTACGGAGATCAGCGCGATGGAAGTTCAGATTGCTGAAAGACAGAAGTTTGAAGCTGCTTTAAATACAGCTAGAGAACAAATTGCGGTTGGTACTTCGACTGTTAGGCGTGAAGTCGAACAAGAAGTTCTAGCTGAATTGAATGCTCGATCTGCTCAGTTAAGACTAGTTAACTCTGAACTTGCTGATGCAATGGATGCATCTATTCTTCATATTCAACGTCATCGAGTAGCTAATGCTAGATTAGCTGAAAGAAATGATGCTCGTTTAGCGAAAGGCGCTAAAGGTTTGGTTGGTGGAATGGCGCCATCCGGACTTGGAAGATTCTTCTTTGGGCCAAAAGTGTTGTCAAAAGAAGAAGCTTTAGCTCAGAATGATCAGATGCGATTAGCAGCTGGTCTGTCAAAGGATAAACATGTGGCTGAAGCTGTAGAAGCGCGAAAAGCAGCAGCAGAAGCAGCAGCACCAGCTGCAGCTGCAGCAGCGGAATAAGATAAAAATATCTTAAAGTCAAAGCCGCACCCTTTACGGGGTGCGGCTTTTTTTTTATGTTGATAGGAGATCGGATAATTTAACAAGAATATCCCTTAAGACATCCAAAGGCTTTTGTTCCGCATTGAACTTTGAGATGATCTCTTTTGGATAGTGTTCAATCACCTCAGACGTATCTTTAGTATAGACTTCCATCCTTTTTCTTAAAACATCAGCATCCATATCATCCATTCTTTTCTCAATGAGAGCTCTTCTTTGAAGCCTTTTGATAAGCCCTTCTGTGTCGTCCATATCGAGCTGTATGACGCCCTCTACTTGGATGTATTTGCTGATTAGGTCTACCTGGGCCTTTGTGCGTGGAACGCCGTCTAAGAGAAGGTATTGCTGTGAGGGGAAGTAGCGGTTTGTGGCAATGAGACCCAAGACGTAATGATGCCATATTTGGATGGTGACTTCATCGGGGACGAGGAGTCCTTTACCTGCAAAGTTGTGGTAGAGCTTGCCTGCTGGAGACTCGGGAGATAACCCTCGGAAGATATCACCTGAAGAGAGGTGGAAATGGTTGCCTGCGCTGCTCAAGAACTTGCCCTGAGTGCCCTTTCCTGAGCCTGGAGGGCCAAAGATCAAGATCGATTTAAAAGGCTCTGAGGAGTCTGGGATAAAGTCGGAATTATGGGTGTCTGACATAATTTGTCTCTTTTCTGTATTAAACCTTGGTATAACGAAAAAGGCCAGATTTTGCAAGTCCTTTTGTATGAGTGGGTTTAATTTAAATAATTATTTGATTTTTTATTATAATAATGTTATAATATTTGGGATTAATTAAGGAAAACTATGGCTTATAATATTAACTTTACCAATGGTTCTGGGCAAATTGAACTATTTGATGCTCAAAACGGGCAAATTGATGTTTCCAGAGCGAATCCCCATCCTGACTTCGTAAGAACTCTTCAAGAGAGGGCGAGAGCGATTGTTCAAGCTTGTCAGATGAATCTTAACTCTTTGAACTCTAGGATTGTAGTGGAAATTGATCTTAGAGGTGGCACGGTTCAAGTTATTGGTGGTGGAATAGCGCAAGATGCAAGAAGTGTAGCAGCATCACTAATGCCAGAAGAGCAAGCTCAAATCAAGGGTGAGGATATACATTGGCCAGATGCGCCTACAGTCTTTGATTTAGGCAAATCAATGTTAAATGTTTTCCGAGTAGCTCGTGCTGAAGGAAATACTCCATCTCCTCTTCGTGGTATATATATGGGGCACCCAAATGTTCCTCAAGGAGCTCCTTCTCATCAACATCAATCAGTGGGTAGTCAAAGACCTGGCCAAGGATCCGCCGTAGGTGGTTCTGGGCAGCAATTAGGCTCTCATCAGGGGCATAGGCCTGGATCGAGTTCATCTCATCATCAGCCAGCCAGCTCGCATTCCAGAAGAGGAGGAAGTCCGGTGCAACCTCATAGTCGAGGTAGCGGGGGAAGTTCATCTCCGCAGCAGCGTGCGGCAGGTTCATCCCCTCAACGGCCAGCCAGCTCGCGTTCCAGAAGAGATGCGCAACCTCAAAGAAGAGGGACAGGTGCAAGCTCATCTACCCATCCGCAAGTGGGGGCCCATGGTAGAAGAACTGGCTCAGGTAAACCAGAGCAGCCGTCAAAAGCTACTCGTCGTAGAAGGAGACGTCGTAAGTCTGCTCAAGGTCAACAATCATCTAGTGTAGTTCGTCAAAGTCAGCAGCCCTCTAGAGCTCAACGTGCGCAAACTATATTCTCAGGCATAATGGAATGGCGGGCGCGTCTGTCTCGTAAGAATAAGCGCGTATCAGAATTTTAATACGTCTTTAATCAAATTTTTTTCTAATTTATCCAAGTTATTTTGTTTGTAAAATCTTTTATTCAAAAATAAAGTAAAAGTTTTATTTACTAACCTTTGTAGATTTTGATTGCTTTCGTAAGTTGTTGAATGTTTTATTTGTAGGTTTTTTTCTTTGATTTTATTTTCAAAAAATCGTTCTTTTTATATTTAAATATTTTCTTTGTTAAATGAATTAAAATAATTTTCACTTATTATTTAAAAATTTAGTATATTTTACTAATAAAATATTTATGATAGAATATATAAGTTGGAATTTGGGTTGTTTCGATGAAAAGTAATGTTTAAAAATATGTAATTAAAAAATTAATTTTATGACAGATGTTGTATTACCAGATCCTTCAGTGACATGGCATGTATCTGAAATTTCAAATCTCAGAATTGCAGACGGTACTCTTGTGTCTAATGTTGCTTTGAAATATTTACCTACATGGTTATATGCAAAACTTGTTGAGACAATCAATCAAGATTTTTTCCTAAAAAAAGAAGTTCAAGAGGCTGCTGGGGAAGTTCAGGGAAAAGGAATTAATGTTGAGATAGATAATGGGATACTTCGTTTAAATATTGGTACAAGAAAGTTTGCTTTTGATGGCGATAGTATGGAAAGGCTTGGAAACGTAGTTGAAAGCGTGAAAAACTATATTCGCCGAATTGGGCTTGATCCTTTTGGCGGAGCGTTCTTTGAAAAGACGGCGCACAAAGCAAAGAGGCTATCGGTTAACGCAACCGATCCAAGAGAGATGAGAAGGGCTGTCTTTCAAGTGGATGAAGCTGCGCACAAATTATTTGATGAACCTCCTAAAAGTGAGTCTCAGCTGGCAAGGAACGTAGTTACAGGATCGGGATTAGTATTGAATCTTTCCTCTCTTTCGAGAGATGTTATGAGCTTGTACGATACTCCCAAGGTAAACCATGCAAGCGTGCTGTTAAGGGATACGGTTTTCACCCCTCTTCTTCTTCTTAGTAGTCTTTATTCTGCCTATAGCAGCATCGGCGGTGTGCAGGCAAAAAAAGAGATGAAAGACAAGGAAGGGGTTGAAGATGCCAAAATTGGCCGGGTGAGTAGTGGGACGCTCTTAGGAGGTACTCTTTTATTCACAGGGTCTACAATAACTGACAGGTTGGGCGCGTTTTCAATAGCTGAAACTCTTGGATCGGTTTCGGGGTACTTCTTTGGTGTGACAGGTCTTATTGGTCTTTCCATGGGTGTCAGAAATATAGTTCGATGTAACCGTTTTAGCGATCGTATCGATGCATTTATGAAAAATGAGACACTCACTGAGGAGCAGAAAGTTGTAGGTACCTTGAATATGCTTCGTGATCAGGTCATTCTCTCAGATAGTGAGACAAAAAAGCTGATCGAAGAGGTAAGTTCTATGCCGGAGCTTACCAAGGAAGAGAAGCAAGAGCTTTTGGAAAAGAGGGCAAGAGATTTGATGCTGACTAAAATTAGCCGTTTAAATAGGCGGGCAGGCTCAGAGAGCTTAAAAAAAATACTTCATGAAGTAGATGATCTTCTGATGTCCCTTGACGCGCCTCAGCTAAAAACGGAAGCCCTTGAGAGAGCAAAGTCTTTAATAAAGGATGTTCAAAAAGAAAATACAAAAAGAAAAATTTTCTATGCGATCATTTTACTCGCTTCGATTCTTAGTATTACCGCTTTTATTATTGGGACTATTTCGACGGGCTTTATGTTGCCTTTTGTTTTAGGGTTGATCGGTTCTTTGATTAAATTGACTCTTGTTATCTATAGCATTTCCTATCAATGGCTTAGCAAGGATAATGCATTCCCTCATGCAATTGAGGGTTTGGCTGCTTTGGATGGTGTGAGTATGGCGGATGAAGCGTTATAAATAAAAGTTCGCTTTTTCGCTATATTCTAATTTTTATTGTATTTTATTAATTAAGGTCCTTTGTTATAATAACTCGCGAATAGGGTATTATTTATAATTAAAAAGGGTTTTATTGTAATACAATAAAATTTTAATTTATGACGTCAATCACATCTCCAACTCTTTGGGATATCAGCGAAGTAAGCCGTCTTGCTTTTGAAGATGGCTCATCTATTTCCGAAGAGGTCTTTGAGGCTATTCCCAAACATTTGAAGCAAGATCTTACAAGCTCTATGAATCGTGAGTTTTTTCACAGAAGAGAGGTTCAAGAGATAGTAGCTAAAGCTGGAGGAAAAGGGGTTCAGTTTCAGATCGGTGAAAACCGTGTTACCGTCCAGGTAGGTGAAAAGCGCATTCAAATGGAGATGGATAGCTCACATGATCTTAAAAAGACAATGTTTAAGATCAAGAATTATGCTAGACGGGCAGGGCTCGGTGTTTTCGGGGTAAAAGAGTTTGATGGAGCCTCTTTAAGCATTGCTAAAATTGCAAAAATCTCCCCTGAGATGGAAGGAGATGTTAGACGGATTCAAGGTGAGGCGAATCGCTCGATTCGAAATGTAAAACCTCCTAAAGAGACTAAGTGTCAAAAAGCAGTTGCAAAGGTTAGTCAGATCATTGATGGAACGACTGCTTCAAAATATTTATTAACCGTTATAGAGACTTATCGAACGGGCGCAAAACCAGTAGTCATTTTAGGAACTTATATGATGTTGCCTCTTTTAGGGTTTTCATCTGCCTACATGATCAAAAGAGGATCGGATGAATCTGCAAAATATGCACTCATAGGCGACAAGGAAGGAAGAAAAGATGGTGAGCGAATTGTCTGGGAGGGCGCAGCTCTTTTAAGTGGAACCGTTCTTTGGGGCGCATCGGAAGCTACAGCTACTCTAGGATGTGTAGCTACAGGTACTGCGCTAGGAGCTGCAGCCGCAGTTTCATTCGGCGCAGCTGGCGTTGTAGGAACGGGATTTAGTACGCTAAAAATCGCTCGTTGCCATCAGTTTAGATCAAAGCTCAATCAATACTTATATAATGAGGCCCTGACTGATGACCAGAAAATGATGGGAGCCATGGGCTTTTTGCGTGATCAGTTAAGCCTTCAAGGGCATGAAATTTTAGAGATTTTTAATGAGATAGATGCTCTTGCACTACCTAAAGAAGAAAAGGTGGACCTTGTTCGTGACCGCATTATTAAATTGATGCATACGAAGTTAAACCGAATTAAGAGAAGAATTGGCGCTAAAGCAACGGAACTTGTTTTAAGAAACGTAGAAGACATTATTCGGGATTTAAGAAATCCAGCTACAAAAGAGGAAGCGATAGAGAGGGCAAAAGAGCTTATCTCTACCATTAAGCATGAGAATAGAAAGAGAATTATTTTCTACGCCATTATGCTTGCGGCCTCTCTCTTTTCAATCGCAGCACTGATTGCAGCTACTATTGCAAGCGGGGGGCTCGTTCCTCTTGTTATTGGTTTGATAGGAGCTTCTCTCTATACCATTCTAAGTGTCTATACGTTTTTAACCTTCCTCAGAAACAAGCTTATCATGCGTGGAAGCTCTCATACTGCGCCAGTAGATGCGCTCGTAGATCTTAGCGAGATAATGGCCCTAAAAGCTCTCTAAAATATATCTTCTTGTCCAGTTTCTACACATAGGATACCCTGTAAATTTTTGAAACAGTTGAGGTAGACCTATGATTCCAGAGCGCGCTGATATCCCAGATGAAAATAAATGGAAAGTTGAAGAGATGTATTTATCTGAAGATCTTTGGGAAAAAGATCTTACCCTCTATTCCAGTAAAGACTCTTTTAAACCTCTACTAGCTCACCAAGGAAAATTGGGTGAGAATGCGGAGCATTTAGAAGAGACTTTGAATCTGCTTTTTGATATCGACCGTGTGCTTGAAAAGCTCTATACCTACGCTCACTTAAGATTTGATGAGGACCTTGGAAATGACTCACATAAAAAAGCCTATTCCCGTATTCAAAGCATCTATCATGAGTTTCAGCTTGCGTCAGTTTGGATTGAGCCTGAGCTTCTCTCCATTAAAGAAGAGGATTTTCAAAAGATTTGTCAGTCGGAAAAGCTCAAGAAATATCACACTTTTTTGCACAAGATCTCACGTATGCGTGAGCATACTCTAACAGAGAAAGAGGAGGCGCTCGTTGCGCTTTCAGCAAAAGCACTCTCTACTTCACAGAAAACATTTAGCGCTTTTAACAATGCCGATATGAAATTTAATAAAGCGGTGGACTCAGAGGGCAAAGAGCACGAGCTTAGTCAAGGGCTCTTTTCAGCCTATTTGAAGAGCACGGATAGAGTGCTTCGAAAGTCTGCCTTTGAAAATATCCATCAGGCCTACCTCGATCATGAAAATACTCTCGCTGAAGTATTGGGCGGCCAGGTGCAAACCCATATCTTTATGGCAAGAGCCAAGAATTATTCAAGCAGCTTAGAGGCTGCTCTCTATCCTCATCAGATTGATCTTACCGTCTACACCAATTTGATTGATTCGGTGAAAAGGCGAAAGGATGTCTTACACAAGTATATTTCCCTTCGAAAGAGACTCTTAGGAGTCGATAGTCTGCATCTGTATGATCTCTACGTGCCACTTGTGGAAGAGGAGTCTTTTCACATGGAATATGCCGATGCCAAAGATCTGATTTTAGAAGCATTTCAACCTTTAGGTGAGGAATATGTGGCAACTCTTGCAAAAGGGCTTGGTGAACAGCGATGGGTCGATGTCTATGAGAATAAAAAGAAGAGATCGGGCGCATACTCTAGCGGTTGCTACGATAGCTTTCCCTATATTTTGATGAACTATAATGGGACTCTAAATGATGTCTTTACGCTTGCTCATGAAGCGGGTCATAGCATGCATAGTTTTTTAAGCCACAAACATCAAAGTTTCGTAGATGCGCAGTATCCTATCTTTGTAGCGGAGGTTGCCTCGACTTTTAATGAACAGCTTCTTCTTCAAACTCTGCTTAAAAAAGCTAAATCTAAGAGGGAAAAAGCCTTTTTAATTAATCATGCAATCGACGGAATTAGAGCAACGCTATTTAGACAGACCCTTTTTGCAGACTTTGAGCTTAAAATACATGAGTGGGCAGAAAAAGGTATTCCTCTTACCCCTACTTTTCTTAAAGAGGAGTATCGCAAGCTTAATGCCGAATATTATGGCGAAGATTTAGCTGTAGGTGAGTATGCTGATATTGAGTGGGCGAGAATTCCTCACTTTTATTACAACTTCTATGTCTACCAGTATGCAACGGGAATCTCAGCTGCGCTCGCTCTTGTAGATGGTGCTGTAAAAGACAGTGGAAAAAGGGCTAGATATTTAGAGTTTCTCTCTTCTGGTGGATCTAAATTTCCCATCGATCTTTTGAAATTAGCTGGGGTTGATATGAATACACCCGCGCCAGTTTTATCTGCTATCGACCATTTTGAGATGCTCGTAGATGAGCTTGCACTTTTGCTCGATGAGGAAGGATCTGTTGCTCTTGAAAAAGGCAGCTAATTAAATGATCAACGCAGAGCTGCAGAGTATTGAAGACGCAGAGAAAATAGAAAATATTCTGTCCAAACAAATTATTGCTGCAGCTATTGAAGTTCATCATACTTTAGGCGGCCCAGGACTTTTGGAGAGTTTATATGAAGATGCACTGTATCACGAACTTAAGCTCCGAAATATCCCTGTACAATCACAGGTTCAAGTTCCTGTAATTTATAAAGAATGTACTATCCGAGACCCGATGCGCCTCGATTTACTAGTAGGTGGTAAAGTCGTCATAGAAGTCAAAGCTGTTGAAAAAGATCACGCTATCTATAAGGCGCAAGTTTTAACTTACTTACGATTAACGGGTCTAAAGTTAGGGTTAGTGATCAACTTTGGAGGGGCTCGTTTAATGGATGGTGTTTCAAGAGTTGTGAGTAATTTATAGTCCTCTTTGCGTTCCTTTGCGTCTTTGCGCCTTTGCGTTAAAAAAAATATAAGTCTGAGGGTGGTGAGACTTGGGAAAAGATCAACTTTGGAGGGGCCCGTTTAATGGATGGGGTCTCAAGGATTGTGAGTAATTTATAGTCCTCTTTGCGTTTCTTTGCGCCTTTGCGTTAAAAAAATATTAGTATGAGGGCGATGAGACTTGGGAAAAGATCAACTTTGGAGGGGCCCGTACGATGGATGGGATCTCAAGGATTGTAAATAATTTATAATTTCCTCTGTGTCTCTGCGTTAAAAAAATATAAGTCTGAGGGCGATGAGGCTTGGGAAAAGATCAACGCAAAGGCGCAAAGGCGCAAAGGAACGCAAAGGGGGCATGCCAGAGGTAAACTTTTCTTGTTATCTCCTACTTTTCATTAAAAAAATAATTGCATGAAAATGGGAAATCTCTTATTTAAATCAGGTAGCTGATTTTTCTCCCTATACTAAAGTAAGAGAGCTATGCAAGATTTAAAAGACACACTAATCCAAACAGCAGAAGGCGCTTTCATTGTCAAAAATGACAAAGGGCTCCACACAAGGCCGTCTACGGAGCTTGTAAAGTGTGCAACAGGTTTTAGAGCAAGTGTTCGTCTCTACTACCGTGATTATGCGGTAAATGGAAAATCTCTTTTAGGGATTCTGATGATGGCAGCGGAGAGGGGAGCGAAGATTCGTGTTGAGGCAGCAGGAGTCGATGCTGAAGATGCTGTTAGATCAATTGTTTCACTTGCGAACAGAAAATTTAATATTAACTATTAATTTTCTCAATTTTCCCATCTGAGTAACCAACTAAAACTTCATTTGCAACATTAAAGAAGAAGCCCGTGTCTACCACTCCCGGTATATCTAAGAGCTTTTGATGGATTTTTTCAGGGTTTGAGGGCGGAGCACTAAAAGAGATGTCTAGAATTAGATTGCCATTATCGGTGATAAAAAATGAGCCATCCCCAGCCTTTCGAAATGTTCCATCGAATCCAAGTTCTTCAATGATCGCTTTTGTAGCAGGAGATCCAAAAAAGAGAAGTTCTACGGGTAACGGCTTTGTTCCAATTTTTTCTACGATTTTTGATTCATCGACAATAATAAGAACCTTATCTGACTGAGTAGCTACAATTTTCTCACGAACATGACAGCCGCCGCCGCCTTTGATCATGCGCTTTTTATCATCTATTTCATCTGCGCCATCTACTGTGATATCGATTCTAGGTGCATCGTTAATATCGATCACTTCAATCCCGCCTGCTTTTGCAAGCTGGGAAGATTTTTTTGATGATGAGATAGCCTTAACCTGCAAACCTGCTTTTGTCTTTTCAATTAGGCTTTGAATAAAGCACTCGGATGTTGATCCCGAACCCAGACCTATGACCATTCCACTCTTAATTTGCGCAGCTGCAGCCTTGCCTAGGTTTCTTTTTATCTCTTCTTGATTCATAGGCTCAGCATAACAACTAATGTATAAATATTGCACTTGGAATTTAAAAAGTTTTTCGATAGTATAGATCTCTAGTGCCGACAATTTCAAGAGGAGCCAACATGGCAACAGAAAAGAAATATGCTGAAGAGAGTTTGAAGACAAAAAGAGCGAGAGAAAAGCTCAAAAAACAGTTTAATGAACTCGAAACAAGAATCACACCTGAAGCACTTAAAGAGAAAACGGTAGAAATCCACCGTTGGATTGCTCGCCATGCACACCACCGTGTCGTACTCAAAAACAAAAACATTTCACTTTTTGATGAAAATCAAAATGCTGCAAAGCTCTCTCAAAGAATTTCTGGAATTGCTAAAGGGCTTGAGAGTGACATTAAGAGTTGGACAGCATCATTAGAGAAGCCTTCCATGGAAGCTATCGGCAAGATCATGACTGCTAAAAAATCTGAGCCTACTAGCAATTAATCAGACCTCCCTTGAGAAATATCACCTTTATCCTTATGATAATACCTCTGAGGTAAAGCCATGAAAAATGTGATTGAATATCTTGAAGAGCGCTCTTTTGTAGAGCAAATGAGCTCTGATGAACTCAAAAAAATAGTTCAAAAACCCATCCATTTCTATATAGGGTTCGACCCTACTGCGGACAGTCTTCATTTAGGCAATCTTGTAGGTATCATTGCTGCAAAACATTTTCAAAATTTCGGTCATAAGCCTGTTATATTGATTGGCGGGGCTACGGGAAGAATTGGTGATCCTTCAGGAAAGAGCTTGGAAAGGCCTCTTCTCTCTGATGAGATTTTGGAGAAAAATGTGCAATCGATCCGGAGCTTTTTTGAAGAGATTTTAGATTTTTCAGACCCAAAGACAAAGCCGATTATCCTGAATAATAACGATTGGTTTAGCGGTATTTCTTTTATCGATTTCTTAAGAGATGTAGGAAAGCAGTTTCGTGTCGGGCCGATGCTAGCAAAAGAGAGCATTAAAACAAGGATTGCGTCTGATGAGGGAATGAGCTTTACAGAATTTAGCTATCTAACCCTTCAAGCGTATGATTTTTGTCACCTTGAGGAGAATCAGGATGTGATGCTTCAAGTTGGGGGGAGTGATCAGTGGGGAAATATAACAGCTGGTATTGAACTGGTTCGAAAACTGAAATCAAAAAGCGTCTACGGGCTTACCTTTCCGCTTCTAACAAGGTCTGATGGAAAGAAGTTTGGAAAGAGTGAAGAGGGGGCGATTTGGCTATCGAATCATAAACTCTCTCCCTATAAATTCTATCAATATCTCATTCGTTTGCCAGACGCTGATGTCATCAAACTTTTTCGCATGCTCACCTTTTTGGAGTTGGATGAGATTCAAAAGATCGAAAATGAGATGCAAAGTGAGGGGTATGTTCCCAACACAGCTCAAAGACGGCTAGCTGAAGAGGTTACCCGGTTTGTTCACAAAGAAGAGGGTTTAAAGACCGCTTTGAAAGTAACAGATGCTGCAAAACCTGGCTCAGGTGGCGAGCTTAGCCTGTCTGCTCTAATAGAAATTGCAAAAGATATGCCGAATGTTGAGATGGGTTTGAATGATATTTTAGGAAAGAAATTTACTGAAGTTGCGTCTTTGAGCGGTCTTGTCTCTTCTAAATCAGAAGCGGTTCGCTTAGTTAAAAATGGGGGCGCATACCTTAATAACGCCCGAGTTACAGATCCTGGCATGAGCCTAACGGATGCAGATATCATAGAGAATTCCTTTCTTATGTTAGGTGCTGGAAAGAAAAAGAAAATCCTCGTCAGAATTACATAAATTTGTCTCTTTGAACCTTTTGAATGAAAAACACTTGTAGGAAATTACGTAAGATAAGAGAATTACGATTTAGTGAACTTAAGAAAATAAGGAGACTAGTATGGCAACGGTTACTAAAAAAAGCCTAATCCATAAAATTTCGCAATCGCGTGGCCTTCACCCGAATGATGTTCGAAATGTGATCCAAGCTTTTTTAGATTCGATGACCGATGCACTGTCTGAAGGTGATCGTCTAGAATTTCGAGACTTTGGTGTATTTGAAGTGGTTGAAAGAAAACAAAAGATTGGACGTAACCCAAAGAATGCTGGGGTTCCCATTATTATCCCTGCGAGAAAGGCTGTGAAATTCACTCCTGGGAAAAAAATGCGCAAACTTATTGAGAAAGAAAGCCAAACAACCAATGCGTGAGCACAATAAGAATGGGAGATAATCTCTCCTCACTATTTTGTAGCAGTGGGCGTTTTCAATTTTCGGACGATCTCTTTTCTATTGAGGCAAATCATTGTCTCGAAGGAAAGAGAATCGATAAGAAAACCTTAGAAGCTCTGATAGAGGAATGTAAGGTAAGTGATTCCTCTTTTTCAGTGAGAGTATCCTCATTGGAAAAGTTTCTCACAGTTGTTCTTTTTACCTACCCCTTTTCTATGTCTTATGAAGAGTCTCTTTTGCCAAAAGGGGCGGCTCTTTTACAAGATACAATTTATGACGACAATCTTTTGATAAAAGCACAAAAGATGCTGATCTCCCATCTTCTTGGTGGAGATCTTACTTTTGAGCTAACAAAGGATCTAATCTCAGAGAAAAAGCCCTATTTAGATGAGGCAAAGGCGCCCTTTCCAGCCATAAATTTAAACTATGCTATCATATGTTTGGTCTTGGGAGCTCTGAAAAAGAGAGATGACCTTACGGATATTGGGATTCATTTTGCAGATTGGTATTCACGCACTCTTGATTATCAAAAGGAGCCTTTTTTAGCCCTTTGGTCAAAAGAGAAGAGCTATGATGAACTTAAAATTCTTTCTTCCTATTTTTTGCTTTTCTATTCTGCTTATCATCTTGGACATCAAAAGCGCTTTGCAGGTCTTATGCATGCACTTCTAGAACAAATTACGAAGAGAGGAGCATCTAAAAGAAGCTCTCCTCCTATTTTTTTGACTATGCTAGAGCTAATGATCGAAACGATTAAACAGCCCATTGAGTCTCTTAAAGAAGACGCGCCTATTAGTACGTATAATTTTTTCGATCCTAAATATGCTCTTATCTCTGAGAAAAATGAGAAGATGAGCTTCATCGCAAGCTTTAACCAGGTGGGAACCGGTTTTGGGTCTCTACATGCGCATGGGGCTGCTATCAAAACATTTGGGCCATTGATTTATCCTCTGGATAATCCTGGCGGTTTTGGTGTCTATTCGCCCTCTATTGAAGGTTTCAAAACGCTTAATATTTCTGAGGATAAGTTAGAGGGATGGCAAAGGCTTTGTCAGCCGAGTGAAATGCTACCAAATGAAAACGGACTTTGGCTCTATACCTCTCTTCAAAAAGAGCCCCACCACATTCATATAAAAACTCATTTAAGAGAAGAGAGCTCATCAAAAATCTGTTTTGCTTTCTATGTGAATGCAAATCTCTGCAAAGTCCAGGACAAGATCATTGAGAAGAGATCGTTGCATCACTATAGTGGTGAGTCAGGGGCCGTCTCTATTCAAGGGGACTATGGAGAGATCAAACTAGAACCCGATTCAAAAAATGAGTTACATATTATCCCTTTGGCTGGAGATGGCTGTTTTTGGGATGCTGATTTTCTCATTGCTTATGAATTAAATAAAGAACCCTTAACAATTTCCGTGCAGATCTAGATTTTTTAAACAATTGATTATTAGGTATTTGTAATATTATCTGAGTGCTTGAAAAATATCTGTAATTAGACGATAATTCTATATTACGATGTAATCTGAAGAGAGAGAAGGAGCTAGCGTTGAAAGCGCCAAAAATTATTTTAATCGGAGCATTTAGCCTTTTTGCAATTATTGGAGTGCTAAGTCTCTTTAAAGAGAAAGAAGAAGGGGAAAAGATAGTTTCCCATCAAAATGAGAAGGTTGAAGAAATCCATCTCGAGCAGCCTGTGAAGATTCAGGAAACGGCTGAAGTTATTGAAGTAGTACAGGAAGAGGTGGCAGAGGCTCCTCAAGTGGTAGAAGAGAGTCTTCCTGAGGTTGATCTTATCAACCGCTTTTTCGCAACTAACTCATCAAAATTTCCGATTGTTGAAACCGTCTCTTACACCAGTAGAGTTCCCTGGCTAAAAGGTAGACCTGCTTGGATTGCAGATTACGCATCTCATTACTCCACTTCTAGACATTTCATTGCTAGAAGCTTGAATCGAAAAGCTGACTATTTTACACAAAAGATCTCTCCGGGAGACAGATTTAACGTTTTTAATGCGGAAAAAGATATCGAATTTCGCCTTGTAATCGATCTATCTAGGTGCAAGATGTGGTTTTATTATTGGGACAAAGACACCAATGAACGTGTTCTTGTTAAGACCTATTCTGTTGGCCTCGGACGTAAAGATGAAAGTAAAGTGTCGGGTTATTTAACACCTGCAGGAAAGTATAAATTAGGCGATAAGATCGCTATCTATAAACCAGGTACCATGGGCTATTTCCAAGAACAAAAGACCGAAATGATCAGAGTCTTTGGAACGAGATGGATCCCATTTGATCAAGAGGTCGAAGGATGTACTGAGAGCTTTCGCGGCTACGGTATTCACGGTCTTCCCTGGTCTGTTGATGATGAGGAAAACTTAATTGAAAATACAGCTCACATAGAAAAATATGATAGTGACGGATGTATTCGTCTTCATGCAAAAGATATCGAAGAGCTTTTTTCTATTATTATTACAAAACCTTGTGTAGTCGAGCTTGTAAAAGATTTTCACGACGCTGAACTACCTGGGATTGAAAGAGAGAAGGGAGCACTCTAATGACAATTTTACCACATGAAAAACAAGTTTATGAATATGAGGAAGCGCTAGCAAAGCTGAAAGAGCAATCGCTAGAGGGCGAAGTGTGGCCTAAAGATGAAATTGAGGCGCTCGAGAATAAGCTAGGGGACCTTAAAGAGAAGATCTATTCTGGTCTAAAGCCTTGGGATCGTGTTCAAATCTGTAGACATCCAGGAAGGCCTCAAACTTCTGACTATATCGAGCACATCTTTCCCGATTTTGAGGAAATTTCCGGCGACCGCGGTTTTGCTGATGATGCAGCGATCATTATGGGATGTGCGCACCTTGAGAACAGCAAATTTTTTGTTATTGGCCAAGAGAAAGGAAAGGATACAGAGAGCAGGTTGAAGCGTAACTTTGGCATGCCTCATCCAGAGGGCTATCGAAAAGCTCTTCGCGGGATGAAGCTAGCTGAGAAGTTTAACATTCCCATCGTCTGTTTTTTAGATACTCCAGGCGCCTATCCAGGTCTTGCTGCTGAAGAGCGCGGGCAGGGTTGGGCTATTGCTAAAAACCTACTCGAAATGGCACAACTTAAAGTGCCTGTTATTGTGATCGTGATCGGTGAAGGCTGTTCAGGCGGCGCTCTTGGAATTGGTGTGGGAGATACTATCGGTATGTTAGAGCACGCCTACTATTCTGTGATCTCTCCTGAAGGCTGTGCATCTATTCTATGGAAAAACCCAACAAAGAACTCCGTTGCAGCAGCAGCCTTAAAACTCCATGCTGAAGATCTAATAAAACATGGTATTATCGACAAGATCATCAAAGAGCCTCTAGGAGGCGCGCATCATGATCCTGAAGAGGCTTTTACAAATATCAAACGCTTCATTCTAGAATCTCTGCCCGACCTTGCCTTGCTATCTCCTGCAAAGCTGATCGAAAACAGATACGAGAAGTTCCGCAAGATGGGAGCATTTGAAGTTGTAGAGCCTGAGCCAGAAGTGCTTCCTGAAGCAGAAATGCCTTCTGAAGAAGAGAGCTCAGAGTAATCGGATTTTGATTCTTATTCCTGGTAAGTGGTATAAATGTCCAAATGCTTACTAGGAATTTAAAATGAAACTTCTTCTCGCAGCAGCTCTCAGAAATCGAAAACACTACGTACTAGCGCTTTTCACATTCGTCAATCTCGTTTTTCTTACTTTTGCAAATCAGATGGAGATGTTCTCTCTTGGTCTTCTAGCCAATAGCGGAACCGATTTCTTTACTCTCTTTGGGAAAGAAAAAGGTAAATATATCATTCCATCCGACGGAGTTACACATGCTGAGCTTGAAAAGAGATGGAATGAGATTGAAAAGGCGGAAGATGGTCTTTTAAAAAAGCGCGATGCGACGCTATTTATGGCGAGCAAAAAAGAGCCTAATCCGATCAATCTCGTCTTGCGAAAAGTAACCAAGAGGTTTGATCTTGAGCGTAACTTTTCTCTTCTTGTCTGTGCGCTTGTTTTCGTCGCGCTCTTTAAGGCACTGATACTATTTTCATCGAGATTTACAACGCAGATTCTCTCCATTAGGATAACCAGGGATTTGCGCCTTCAATATTTTGAGCATATTCAGTCCCTTCCAATGAGCTTCTATAATGAGCACAATATTGGATCGCTTACAGCTCGGACAGTAGGGGATGCTGGGCAAATAGCTGCCTCCTTGAACTCTTGCCTCACCAATTATCTTCAAACGCCGTTTACAATTATCACAACACTCTCGGTCTGTTTTTATATCTCTTGGCAAATGTCCCTTATCGTTTTTGTAGGCATGCCTCTTATCATTATTCCCGTTGTAGTGCTGACGAAGAAGGTAAAAAAAGTAACGCGTCAACTTCAGCAAAATCAAGAAAGCTTTACTTCCGTTCTTCTCGACTTTTTAGCAGGAATTCATACGGTCAAAATCTTTGCGATGGAGCTCTTTACCCTAAAGAAGTATCAACAGCAAAATTTACACATGGCAAAATTGGAGTCTAAAAATGCAAAGTACAGTCTATTAATAAGGCCCATTCTGCATACCATCACAACAACATGTCTTGCAGTAGTCGCTCTATTTGGCCTCTATATTCTTCATATGCCCTTTTCTCAGCTCGTTGTTTTTTGCGGTCTGCTTCATCTCTTCTATGATCCTGTCAAAAAGTTTGCCGAGGAAAATACCAATATTCAAAGAGGTGTGGTAGCAGCTGAGAGGATGTTTGAAGTTCTCCATCTAAAGCCAGAGATTGCAGATATTGAAAATGCAAAAGATATCATGGAATTTAAGGATAAGATCGAATTTAAAAATGTCTCTTTCAAATACAAAGATGAATGGGTTTTAAAAGATGTTAGCTTCACGATTGAAAAAGGACAGACAGTGGCAATTGTGGGGCCCACAGGTGCTGGAAAATCGACAATTGTGCAGCTTATTCCGAGATTGTTTGATGTGCAAAAAGGAGAGATTCTAATCGATGGAAAGCCTCTAAAAGCCTATACGCAAAAGTCAGTGCGCGATCTCATCTCTTTTGTGCCTCAGAAACCTTTCCTATTTTATGACACAGTAAATGCTAATATTACGATTGGAAAGGAGTATTCGACCGATGCAATAGTTGATGCTTCCAAGAAGGCATTTGCACACGATTTTATCAATAATCTTCCTCAAAAATATGATACTGTTTTAGCGGAAACAGGAAAGACTCTATCAGGCGGGCAGCAGCAAAGGCTTGCAATCGCGAGAGCTCTTGTCAAAAAGACTCCGCTTCTTATCATGGACGAGGCGACATCATCTCTAGATGCTATTAGCGAAAACCGCATTAAGATGTCGATTGAAGGTCTGCATGGTGAGATTACACAAGTTCTGATCGCTCACAGGCTCTCCACGGTCGAACATGCAGATAAAATCATCTATTTAGAAGAAGGGGAGAAGTTAGCAGAGGGCACGAAGGACGAGCTCTTAGAGATTTGCCCTGAATTCAAACTGATGTGGGAGACTTTTCACCGTATTCAGAAAAAAGAAGAGCTCTCCGCTAAAATTTAGTGGAGATATCCTTCTTTCTTAAGAAGTGCGAGGGCGCCTTTTTCATTTAAGACCCTGCAATCTGCATCTTCATAGAAATGAGGATAGACCTCGTCTTTGATCTCGGATAGAAGAGGGCCAAATTCCCTAGCAGAACCACTTAAGTTAATAGCATTTTGAACGCCTCTAATAAAACTTGGTACATGATCGAAGAGAAGGTTGAATAGAGCTGAATAGAGAAAAGCTGGCGCACAATTATACATGTTTACATGTTGGTCTAGTCCGGGTCTTTGTAGGCCTTTACTGTCCCCAGATTTAACTCTAAAAGTATTTAAGAAGTGCCAGTGATTTAATCCTGTTTCAACTTGACCAAAGTGTATGATCCTGCCCTCTTTATATTTTTGTACGAGTTTGCAAAGTTTATTGAGTGCATTGTCCGGTACTTTTAATTTTTCATACTCATCTTTTGTAACTTCTGACCAGGTGGGCCCGCACACTCGAAAAGCGTGTACTAGCTCTTTTAAGAGCATTCTTTTCTGATCTCGCCTGACTCTGTTTGTATTTAAATGGTGAATAATTCCTTTTATATAAACTTTAGCCTGCCCGGTTGCGTCATCTACAGGGCGTCTCATTGCTCTACAGGCATCAGTGATGACGGATATGCCGTCTGCATCTCCGAATTCTCTACTATAGATGCCAATCAGAGCATTATGGTCTGTAGCATGAGCATTAGGCGCTGGGATATCGATAGGTCTTTCATTTATTTTATACCAGTTAATCCGGGTAGGGGCGATTCTACAGATGACCTTCCCTGCAATAAAAAGGGCAACCGAGGGAATGAATAGGTAGTATGCTGCAAAAATGGTTGCAGCTGTTCGCAATATTTTTAAATTAAGGTCGATGCCCAGAAGACCTGAAACAGTATTGAGCACGATATAATTAAAAGGAGCCTTTAATACTTCGCCTGTTTGATTTATTAGACTAGGTGAGAAAGAATTAATATTAACTGGACTTGCCATGACTTCCTTTTAATTAAAATAAAATAATAGCAACTATTATAATTAAGTGCTGGTAAATGTACACCTCTTTTCCCCTTTCAAATTTTTTTTCAAGAAGAGAAAGAAAAAGATTTTTGAAATATGTAAAAATTGTTAAATTATTAGTTTTTTTGCCAAAAAATTTAAGGGTATATGGCTGGAAATTTTCACGATGAAGTTCTTAAGTTAATGAGTGAGGAGATGCTGGATAAAAGCATCACCTCCTCAAAAGATTTTTTGTCAGAGGTAGCGTCCTATCAAAAAATTCAAAAAGCGGATGCCTGTCTAGAAAAAGCGCTTCTAAATTCTGTAAGCATGGAGGATTTTGAGAAGCTTAATATTGGGGCGCACCTCTTTCCCAAAATGTTTCGGGGGCTTCCGAGGTTTTATGATCGAAATGATCCGGCAAACTCATCTGTAAAACCTCACTTCAAAAATTTCCTATCTCTTCAAAGGCAGCATATCGATAAAGCGCTGATGCATCTCTATCAAGATGTTAAAGTGGAGAAGGCACAGGTTACGATTTTGACCTGGGTAATGAATGATGGGATGGGAGACTTTTATGCTAGCATCGAGATTGCTAAGCTAATTAAAGAGAACATGCCTCAGTTAGATGTTCACCTAATCACTCTTTTGCCTAAGGATATCTCATATGAACTTGAGGATATTTCTTGGCATCCAGTGCGTTATCAAAATAAGAAAGATCTTAAACTCGCTCTCTTTGATGACTCTTTAATTAAGCTTCTAAAAGACTCCTCCTATATTCTGCAGACACCTACCTACTTTCCTGAGACGCCGGAATTGATGAAAATGATTGGGCGCAAAATTGATTCTCTAGGTGAATATGGCTTTATTGATTCAAAAGCTTTTAATCCCAAAACAGGAAATAGATCCTTAGGTCTTCATTTTTTAGAAAAGGGCATACCTACCCTGAAACCAAAAAAACTTCAAAAAGAGGACCTTTTCCAATTAGAGATGAGAAAAAAACTCTTTGGAAGGGTGAGATTAAATGAAAAGCACATCGAGAAATACCTAGAAAAGAGAAGGTTTAATCTAGCTTACCTCCAGTCATTGAAAGGTACAGAGTTGTATCTTAACGCGATCTTAAAAAAGAGAGGTGCAGATACTCTTGATCTCGACTTTGTCTTTCCTGACGGCGCACCTTTAATCGAGTTTTTTGAAAAGAAAAACCCTGAAGAGTTCTTCCGTCAGTATGGTGTGAAAGAGGTCTCAGTTCAATTTGATGGGAAAGAGTATCAATTAGAGGTGCAAAAGAAGGGGAAAAGGGTTCGCTTTTTCGCTCAAGAGAAGCTTTCTAACAAGGATTTTCAAACTCTTGTCCTATTTACCCAAGATTTAGTGGGAATTAGAGGGAACAGATCCTTTTCTGAGGTTGTTTCCTATAATAAGCCCTATTTCTTTGATGCTCCTTATCATAGTAAGAATTTCCTGCGAGATCTTTCAGCTGTGGCGGGTTACTATTTAAAGGACTATCCTACAGCTAAAAGTTTTATCTCACTCTTTTTCAAAAACATCCGAAAAAAACGGTCGTCAGAACTCTACGTAGAAGAGGAATTTTTTCAGAAAAGCCAGGATCTATCAAATAAGGCAAAAGAGCTCTTTTCAGATCCTAATACAGCAAAAGGCATGCGCGTCCTAAATAAGATTTTGGTTAGGTATTTTTCCGCCAATCCCTATCTTATTTCAATGGTGAAAAGTGCAGTATTACATCACCAAATCCCTGCTATTAAAGAATCTGAAGAAACTCTTCTTTTAGAATTCTTTAATAAAGAAATTTCATTCGTTAGTTTAATTAATGAGATCTCTCTAATTATTATTCCTTATAAAATGTAAGTGTTTTATAATCCCTATTAGGGGGTTAGTTATGCAAGAAGAGCTGGTTATGTTAATACGTGAGCTTGCGAGGCTTTTGCATATCTATTCAAAGGATCCAGATAGGGAAGGGTTGAAATCTGCAATTCAAGAACTTACGATCCGACTCGAGAAAATAGCTAAACCTTTATCAAATAGCCTAGCTAAGGATGCGGCAGGCTTGAAAGATCTAGCAAAAGCCTTTCTAGAGAACCCCTCAAAAGAGTTCAGCCAAGATGTGTCTGAGAAAATCCTTAGATTAACAAGTGAAACAAGAGAGATGTAGATATGGGTGATTTTGGTAAAAGAGGGAAGTTTTTCCAGAAGAAGGTGACCGATACTCATTTTATGAATGTAGCAAAAAAAATCCGTGAGGAGATTTTTTCTGATTCGAAGACGCTTTTTCTAGATCCCGACTTAAAAAAACGAAGCAGGGCTTTTAATGATCTGAAAAACCTAAAAAACAAATACCAGATGACTTTTGATGGTCTTAGTATCGATCGTAAAAAGAAGCTCATTACGGCGATAGATCTTGATGATCGAAAGATCGATAATGCTTTGAGAGATGCTAAAGTAGTTCCTTATTTAGATACTTGCATCGGTCATGTGCCGCTTTTGAACGAGCTTACAGGGGAGTACTTTACGCTTTTAGACTATCTTCAGGATAAAGACTATCTTTCAAGTAAGATGGTAACATTTGAGATCCATCTACATGAATATAGCGTAGGGATGTTGCTTGAGCTTCTCCCAGGTATCAATGACCCTGAACTTCTAGAGGCTCTAGAGGGGAGCTCATCTTCTCATAAGCATCTCATTTTTAGCACCGATAATATCCAATATGACCTAATCAAAAACCAACATACTGGGCTCCACATCGTGGGTAAGTGTCAGTTAAAAAATCTATCTCACCAAGTTAAATATGAGATCCCCCAAAACCATGTTCCAGGTGACATCAATTGGGAGATCGATCGAATATTGAGGGAAAAACCATGAAAGTAGGCGAAGGGAAAAATCCAGCACCATCCGGGGGGCCGAATCCCGCTGCGGATCTGCAAAAGGGGATTCAAACATTCAGACAGTGTCTGCGTGAACATGAAAAAGCAATGACTTCTGAAGAGAAGGGTAATAGCCAAAGACGTATGCAGAGTACGATGTCAATCATGGATTTTGCAGCACAGGGCATGAAAAAAGAGACTAGAGTGCAGGAGCAGAAGGTGAGAAAAGACTATGACGTCTTTCAGCAGAATCCGTCGAAGGATAATGCCTCTATCTTAGAGCACGACCTTAATACTCTGAATGAGAGCCTGAAGCATTAAACCCAAATTCTTGGGTAAACTTTTTAACGCAAAGGCGCAAAGTCGCAGAGAAACGCAAAGAAAAAAATCTACACAGGATCTTTTTGGAGGAAGCCAAGCTTTAAAAAGGCTTTCTTTAAGTCTTCGTTGTCTTTCTTATCCAGTGCGCCAGATGAGTCTAACCAAGTTACGTAGCCTGAAGGCACATCTTTCAGGTGTTTGCCTTGGTGTTTACCGAAAGGCATACGGCTGACTATTTGGGGTTTTGACATCAGATCTAATACCTCATCAAAAGGAAGGTCATCGATCATAAGAGAAAAGACCTTATGTAGGATGATGACGTCATCAAGTGCTCGGTGGGCATTATTCTGCTCGATTCCGTAGATCTCTCTTAGAAATTGCAGCGCGTGACGGGGAAGATCCGGACGAAATCTTCTGGCCCATTTAAGTGAATCGAGTGTGCGCAGTTTTGGGAAGGTGAGGCCGGCATTTGTAAATTCAATCTCCATGAAGGGAAGGTCAAACGCATCGTTGTTATGCGCGATGAGTACGATATCACCTGAGCAGAAGTTCACGAATTCTTCCGCAACAGTTCCAAAATCAGGTGAGTCTTTTACCATGTCGTCTGTGATATGGTGGATTTGGCTCGCCTCGGCAGGGATTGGTCTTCCTGGGTTGATCAGCATCTCGAAAGTGCGGTCTTGCTCAGGGTCAAAGGCCGCAAGTTCAATGATTTTGTCTTGATTGGGTCTAACGCCCGTTGTCTCGGTGTCGTAAAAAATAGGTCTAAAAGCCATAAGAATCCTCGTTCAAAAAAATGAATTTAAGCTGATTCTCCCCGCAAATACAAGGTTTTTTTGAGGCTAGGTTTTAATTTTATTCGGGTTTTGTGGTATAAAGTACTGTTTTAAAGAACGATCCTAAGGATATTTATGACAAAGTTTTTGCTTTTCTCACTCATGATTAGTGCCTTAACTCTCACAGGCTGTTTTCAGGCCTATAGTGACAGTGATGATGATTTTAATACGATTCCTGTGACAAATAATCCCAATATTGTGCCATCTCATGGATCTGGCCTTCCGGGAATGCCAAGTGCACCGATTCGATAATTGATTTTTTAATTTAAACTCTTAATAATGAAGGGAACTGGCTTTTTATTTTAAAATATGAACAAACCACAATATCACTACTATCAAAGCGACACGGATAAGCTCCTATCAGAGATCAATAACGATGCTCTGATAGCGGATCTTAAAAAGATGCTCTTAATCCGCAATTTCGAAACAAGGGCCGAATCAGCCTATCAGCAGGGGAAAATCGGCGGGTTTTACCATGCATACACAGGTCAAGAGGCGATTCAGACCGCAGCCATGCGTGTGATGGGAGATCAGAATTGGTGGACGACGACCTACAGATGTCATGCACTCGCTCTTCTTTTGGGGGTGACTCCTAATGAGGCGATGGCGGAACTCTATGGAAAAGTTACAGGTAATGCGAAAGGTAGAGGCGGCAGTATGCACTTCTACCATGAGAAGATGCTGGGCGGTTTTGGTATTGTAGGCGGGCATATTCCTGTTGCAGCAGGCGCTGCATTTGCACTCAACTATCTTGGACAAGAAAATCTCGCATCGATCTGCTTTTTAGGTGATGGTGCGGTTGCTCAAGGCGCTTTTCATGAAACACTCAATCTAGCATCCCTTTGGGATCTGCCTTGTATTTTTGTTGTCGAAAATAACCATTGGGGAATGGGAACGGCAGTATCAAGAGCGATATCGCTAGAGCCGATTGCCGAATCGATGGCGCCAGCCTATAAGATGAAAAGCTATACTTTAGATGGCATGGACTACTTTAACTGCTACGCAGGATTTAAAGAGATCTATGAAGAGGTAAAGAAGACAAAGAGACCTGTGATTGTGGAAGTTATCACCGAGCGTTTCAAAGGTCACTCAGTCTCCGATCCTGGCCTCTATCGTTCCAAGGAAGATTTGAAAAAAGAGATGGAAAGAGATCCTATTTTCCTCTTAAAAAATACTCTGATTTTAAACAATTGTCTGACGGAAGACAAATTCAAAGAGTATGATAAAGAGCAGCGTGAGATCGTCATTCAATCAATGAAGTTTGCAGAAGAGAGTCCTTTTCCAGATCCTGCGACATTAGAAGAGGGAGTACTAGAAGAGTGACAAAGAAACAAGAGATAGAAATAAGGGAAGCCCTTCGTCAAGCAATTGATGAAGAGATGACGCATGATGATAAAGTACTCGTTATGGGAGAAGAGGTAGCTGAATATAACGGCGCCTACAAAGTTACAAAGGGCCTTCTCGATAAGTGGGGACCCAAACGCATTATCGATACGCCCATTTCCGAGAATGGCTTCACAGGTCTTGCTATTGGCGCTGCTATGTGCGGCCTTAGACCTATTGTTGAATTCATGAGTTTTAATTTCTCTTTTGTAGCAGCAGATCAGCTCATATCAACTGCATGCAAGCAGCACTACATGTCAGGCGGCAGATTTAATGTACCCATCGTCTTTCGCGGACCAAACGGAGCTGCTGCCCAGGTAAGCTGTCAACATTCGCACTGCGTTGAATCCATCTATGGAACTTTTCCTGGCTGGTACATTATTGCCCCTTCTAATGCCTATGATGCAAAAGGATTACTCAAATCAGCAATTCGCGCCAATTGCCCCGTTCTCTTCCTCGAAAACGAACTCGATTATGGCAAGAAGATGGAAATTCCAACTCACGACTACACCATTCCCATTGGAAAGGCAAAAGTCGTAAGAGAAGGTAAGCACATTACACTTGTCTCTTACAGCCGCATGCTCAAAAATTGCTTGGAAGCAGCTGATGAGATGGCAAAAAGAGGAATAGAGGTAGAGGTGATCGATCTTAGAACGATCAAACCTCTCGATATTGGAACGGTAACAGAATCTGTCAAAAGAACCCATTTTTGCGTACTCGTTGAAGAGGGACATCTCTTTGCAGGGATCTGCGCAGAGCTTGGATTCCAAGTAATGGAGCATTGCTTAGATTATCTGGATGCACCTATAGTTAGAGTCTGTCAAAGAGAGACACCGATGCCCTACTCAAAGCCGATGGAGTATGCAACGCTGCCAAATAAAGAACGAATCATTGAAGCATTAGAAAACATACGGAAAGGTTAACAATGCCATTTACACTCACCATGCCCAAACTCTCACCCACTATGGAAGAAGGAACGATCGTCAAGTGGCATGTAAAAGAAGGTGATAAAGTAGAAGCTGGCGCCGTTCTTATGGAAGTTGCGACTGATAAAGCAACGGTAGAGCACAGCGCACTTGATGAAGGCTATATCCGCCAAATCCTAGTGAAAGAAGGATCTTCTGCTACTGTCAATCAAGCGATTGCTATATTCACTGAGACTGCAGACGAGAGCATTGAAGGTTACAAGCCTGAGGGAGAGGCCACTCCTGAACCAGCTGCACAGGAAACCCCTCAAGAGGGTGAAGCTCCGAAACAGGAAGCAAAACCTGCTCCAACTGCTGGAATGGTAGAGCCTGCCTTTGTTCCCGAAGAGCCTCTCGAAGACTATCAATATACCTTTTCATCTGATGCAAAAGACTATTTTCCAGCATCCCCGCTTGCAAAAAAGCTAGCTAAAGAAAAAGGGATTGACCTCTCATCTGTGAAAGGATCGGGCCCGAACGGCAAGGTGATGAGCCGTGATCTCGACCTTGGACAGCCTGACTCTGTTGCTAACTTTTCTAAACGAAAAATGCCTGAAGTCAAGCCTGGCACTTATGAAGAAATTCCACTTTCTCCAATGCGTAAAGTGATCGGAAAACGCCTTCAAGAATCAAAGACTTTTATTCCGCACTTTTACATCCATCAAGATATCGATGTGACATCTCTTGTATCTCTCCGTGAAGAGCTGAAAACACACGGTCTCAAAGTAACATTCAATGATTTTGTCGTAAGAGCGACTGCTCTTGCACTCAAAAAGCATCCCAATATCAATGCTGGTTATAATTCGGTAACGCAGAGCCAAATTCTCTTCAAAACAATCGATATCTCGATTGCTGTGACCATGGAAGGCGGCCTCATTACTCCGATCGTTCGCTATGCTGATTTTAAAAACCTCGGTGAAATCTCATCTGAGGTCAAACACCTCGCTAAAAAAGCGAAAGAGGGCGCTCTCGAGCCTACTGAATATAAAGGCGGCTCTTTCACTATATCTAACCTTGGTATGTTTGGCGTCTCCGACTTTGTAGCTGTCATCAATCCTCCGCAAGCAGCTATCCTAGCTGTTGCTGGTATTGATGAAAAACCTGTCTATATTGAGGGAGAGATTGTTCCTAGGAAGATCATGCGTGTGACGCTTTCTTTTGATCACCGCGTAATTGACGGTGCAGAAGGTGCGCTCTTTACAAAAGATCTGAAAGCTCTGTTAGAAAATCCATCAATTTTACTCGTCTAAGATAACATCTACTTGAGTTTTTCTGTTGTATAACTAACTGGCTTTGATGTAGTTATGTGCGAATTATCAGTTTACATTAATTAAATTATCTGTTATAATGTTAATTGCAAACTTAACAAAGGGTTCTATAATGCCTATACATTTTAATCCTCTTGCCCGTTTCATGGACACTCATCAAATGAATGCTCCAGGGGGATTTAATCGTCTGTTTAATTTGGTAATGCGTGATCGTTTAAATACTGAAGAGCTTCTTTATCTTCACGATTCTGCTGATAGATTCAATGCATTTGATTTTTAAAAGGGAGTAATTAAAGGTAACCTTTTAAGACATCTTAGAGAAAAAGGCAAAGGTTATGATAATGACAGAGTTGCTTTAATTGTTCTTCAAATTAATGGCGGTTATTTAAAATATCTAAGCGAACGATTAAAGGATGATCGTAAAATAGGAATTATAGCAATTGAAAATGACAAATCGATTGAAAAAGTAGCTTTTCACTCCTTAAGGAAGGTCTGATCAATTCATATTTTCAATCTTTTGCTAAATTTTTTCTCAAATCGATTTTTCGATCTCTCCTAACCGTCAAAGGTTTAGGTCGATCTCCAAAATCAATTTTAGCTAAAA